>Ga0070664_100001727_pt1 | contig 17490 bp, 18 predicted proteins | sample KBSC73metaG_FD_65863 | JGI IMG/M metagenome (GOLD analysis project Ga0070664, IMG submission 65863) | Corn rhizosphere microbial communities from Kellogg Biological Station, Michigan, USA - KBS C7-3 metaG | ecosystem: Host-associated > Plants > Roots > Rhizosphere > Soil ... | reverse complement strand
TTTCGGACTGACGACGGTCATCGTCACGACAAACCCACGCGAGTCGTGCAACGGCGTCGGCCACGTCGTGTACCTCGTGAATTACACCCAGCGGTCGGTCAGGGCGAACGTGACGATATATGACGAGGATGCGGCGGGGACGACGAACGGTGGCGGAAAGAGCGACAATTACACGCTCGATGCCGACAGCTCGTGGCGTCTCGGCTGTGACGCGTCGACCGACGGCCGCAGCGTGCGTTACGTGCTGAACGCCTGGCGATGACCCGTTCTGCCCACGCTCGAATCGGACCGTTCCTTACGTGCAGTGTCTCTTCTCTGACTGGGTGGATTGCCCTTCGCGCGCAGTCGTTACTCGGCGTGGAGTGCGGTCATGGGATCAACCTGGGTAGCGCGACGCCCGGGAATCACGGTTGCGACAAGCGTCGACGCAATCAGCACCCCGGCAACGGCTGCCAGAACCAATGGGTGATCGACGTTCCGGATTGACCATCGCGCAAGAACAGAGTTCAGTGCGACGCTTAGAAGCAGGCCAATTCCAAGGCCAGCCACAGCGGCGATCACGACTTCTTGGAGCGCCGAGCGCAACACGGCACGCGGCGATGCACCGAGCGCAATGCGAATTCCGAATTCGCGTGTGCGACGGGCGATCGAATAGTACGAAACGCTGAACAGCCCGAACGCTGCCAGGAGCAGTGCCACGCCACCGAAACCGATCAGGAGCACGGTTACGAATTGCTCTTGCTGCAGGCCGGTAAACACCTCCGGCGTTAAGAATCTGATGATCGGCAGGCTGCCGTCCGCCCTGCTGACCGCGATTCGCAAGTCGCGCTCGGCGGCAGCCGAGTTTCCCTTGGTACGAACAATCAGCACAGCGACATCGCTGAGTGCCGCGGTGTATGGGTAGTACATCGCCGGAGCGATTGGCTCGCGCACGCCCTGGTTCGGCGTGTCGCGCACGACACCAATCACCTCGAACCAGCCGTCGCGCCCAGGCGCATTCAGGATCCATTGTGGCCTTCGGTCGGCGAACGATCGGTCGCGGATACGCTTGCCGATGGGGTCCTCCTCGGGCCACAACTGCCGCGCCATGGTTTCGTTGACGACCGCCACGCCTTCCCCACGGGCGTCGTCTGCTACCGACCACATCCGGCCGCGCGCCAGCGGAATCCTCAAGGTAAAGAAGTAGTCGGACGCAATAGAACTGGCCAGCACCTCGCGCTCATCCGCACGCATGCCATCGGCCTCGATGCGCGTAGACGCGCCGACACGCGGCGGCGGACCAGTGGGGATCAGGCTGAGCGTCGAGCGCTCGACAGCCGCGACGTTGGCGACTTCCGATCGCAGCCGCTCGAACAGCGCGACGCGTTGCGGCCAAGAGGTAAAGCGCCCCACGGGAAGATAGATCTGCGCGATGGTCACGTGGGTCTGGTCGTAGCCAAGAGGCGAACGGTACAACTCGAAAAGAGACCGAATCGCCGCACCAGTTCCAGCCAGCAGCACAACGGCCACGCCGACCTGAACTGCCACGATGCCAACGCCACCAAAACGAGCCGGCCCGGTGCCACCCCTGACAGACGCATCACGCATCGCATTGCTCCGCAGACGCGACACCACGAGCGACGGCCATAGCCCGGCGACGACGGTGATGAACATGGTCGCTGACGTCGCGAAGAAGATGGCCGTCGGACCGACGACGACCCGGCCCGCGCGACGCGACACGATGCCGGGAGCGGCATCGAGCAGAACCGGTAGTACCTGCGTTACCACCACCACGGCAAGCGCCGCAGCAGCCAATGTGATGAGCAGCGTCTCGGATAGCAACAGGGAGACGACTCGCCCGCGAGTCGCACCGAGCGCGTGACGCAGAGCAAGCTCCTGCAGGCGATGGCTGCCGCGCGCGAGTAGGAGAATCGTGACGTTCGCGCACCCGATCAACAACAGCAACGCGGCCGCGCCGCACAGCACGCTGATGATCGGAACGTGCGCGGATCCTCTCTCGTCATCCACAAGGCGACGTAGTGCCACACGAAAGCCACGCGGAAAGTCATCCGGCCGGGTTCCTGCGAAACGCTGGTATAGCTGCTGCAGTTCAGCCTCTGCGGCGATGAGCGACACGCCGGCTTTGACGCGCACGGTGACGGGCCACCGCTCTTTGGGGTCGAACGTCATGGACAGCGGCAGAACGACATCCGTCAGGTCCATCGCAAATTCCGGTGGCATGATGCCGATCACGGTGAACGATTCGCCATCAAGCCGCAGCGTCTGTCCAATCGCCGTGGGCTGGCCGGCAAAATGACGTTTCCAGAACTGCGCGCTTAGAAGGGCCACGCGCTGCGGCTGTGAACCGACTGGTGCGTCCGCCTCCGCGAAGACACGCCCGATGAGGGGTCTGACCCCGAGCAGCGGAAGCGCGTTGCCGGTGTAGTACTCCGTCCACACCGACTCTGGGAACTCAGCCCCACCGAGCGTCTTCGTGAAGCTGTCTTTGACGTAGGCTTCATCAAGAGTGGAGGCGCGCCTGAGCGCCAGGAATTCCTCGGCCGTGACGGTTCCCGCCCGTGCCGAACCCGACGTTGTCAGCAGTTGCACGCGCGCGAGGCGTTCGGCGCCGGCGTAGGGAAGCGGACGAAGGACCATTGCATCCAGGACCACGAACAATCCGGTGCTTGCCGTGATGCCGACGGCAAGGATGACGGCAGCGGACGCGGCGAATCCGGGATTACGCCACAGGGTGCGCGCGGCGTGGCTAATGTCCTGCACCGCCCTCTCGAATAGCGGCGGCCCGCTTCGCTGAACTGGCATCTACTTGAACTTCACTTTCGCGATTTCCGGGTTCGGCGTGAACCCGTCACCGAAATCCTCGACCTCCATCAGCTTGCGGATCTCGACCTCCGCCTCGCCGTTCGGAGAGACGTTCGGCGCGCGTTTGACCCACTCGATCGCTTCTTCCTTCGACCTCACCTGGATGATTGAGAAGCCCGCGACCAGCTCCTTCGTCTCGGCGAACGGGCCGTCGATGACGGTGCGCTTGTCGCCACTGAACTTCACGCGCGCGCCCTGCGAGCTCACGGTGAGCCCCTCGGCGGCGAGGAGGATACCAGCCTTGGCGAGTTCCTCGTTGTATTTCTGCATCGCGGCGAACGCTTCTGGCTTCGGCGGAGGGCCCGCTTCGGATTCCTTCGTTGCCATGACCATGACCATGAAACGCATTGTTCTCTCCTGAATTCGGTTCGTGTCGATTGCCGTCGCCTTCACGGCCTCACTAACACGTCGAACGAGACCGGTCAAAATCGACACGAGCTTCTTCTCTTCTATCCTGGCCGGTTAGAGTGTAGTCAGTTCTGCGAGCACGAGCGCGGACCCACGTGGTATCTGTCGCAGGAGGGACCAGCATGAAAACACACATCGAAATGCTGAAGGAAATGGGAGTATCTGACAGTGATGCCGAGCAATATCTCCCGCATCTCGAGGAGGCGCTGCCCAAATACGGCATCGCCGACTCGCGGCTGCGGCTCGCGCACTTCTTTGCTCAGGTGCTCCACGAGTCGGGCTGTCTGCGCTTCGACATGGAGAACCTGAACTACTCCGCTGACGCCCTGCAGAAGGTGTTCGGCAGGTACTTCACCACCAAGGAAGAAGCAGACGCGTATGCCCGCAACCCGGAGAAGATCGCGAATCGCGTCTATGCCAACCGCATGGGCAACGGCAACGAGACGAGCGGGGACGGCTGGAAATACCGGGGCCGCGGACTTATCCAACTGACAGGCCGGTCCAACTACAAGGCATTTGCTGAATGGGTTAAAGATGTGCGCGTAATGGATGACCCTGACCTCGTATCTACCGAGTACGCCGTACATTCAGCCGTGTTCTTTTGGGTCAGGAACGATCTGAACAGGCTTGCGGACAACGACGACGTGGTCGGAGTGACGACACGAATCAATGGCGGGGTGAACGGCTTGGCACATCGTCGGGAACTCCTGAACAAGGCAAATGGCCTGCTCAGTATGCTCAGTGTTGGCGCGGGAACGCTCGCCTGATCGCCGGCCTCAATCAGCGTCTGGCTGGCTCATTTCGAGAGGCTGAAAGGCAGCCTCGTGCCGCCGCCGATCGCGAGCGCTAGCAGTCCGCCCAGTACCGGCGGCCCGTAGGCGTTGGTGAGGTAGCTGTAGTGAAACAGCACGTCGCTCGCGAAGTGGAAGTTGAGCACCATCAGGAGCGACACGCTGGCGGCCAAGCGGACTTTGATCCCGCAAACGAGGGCGGCACCTGCAGCAAGCTCGCCGACGAGTACGAGGCGCGCAAAGACGGGGGCGCCAGGAAGCGCAATGGTGTCGAGATACCACCGGGCCATCGGGGGAGCCGACTCACGCCACTCCTGCAGACGTGCGACCAGAAGGCTGCTGTCCATCAGCCAACCAACCTTGTCGAGCCCCATGAAGATCAGGAACAGACCTAGCGCGATCGACAGCACACGGAGGCCGCTCGCGCTCGTCATGTCGCGCCTTCCTTATCACCCCATGCCGTCCGCGGGCTGCGGTTGCTGGTTCGCACGGCCGCCTATTCTGGCGGATTTCCGCGCGCCTTGCTATTCCCAGTTCGGTCTGGTCTCCACGCGTCGGCGGTTCGATTGTCGTGTGGCGGTCGTTGATCCAGGTAAGACCGAAGGGCGCAAAGGAGCGGGAAATGGGTTTGATCAACATCTACTACAAGACCATGTTCGAGATGCATCCGTGGCCGACGAACTTCAAGACGATGATCGACGGACCGATTCTGAAGTTTCATCAGGATCCAAAAACGAGCAATACGTGTGCGAGCGAGATTAGCTACGCCTTGAATTGTATTGACGGTCACGCTGTCGATACGGGCGGCGACTACGGAAAAGGAAGCTTCTTGGTCAAGAAGGTCAGGACGCTCCCAGATAAAGACGGTTACGAGTACATTTTCTCCACTCTCGATCTCCGCCAATACCTCAACAACCGGTATGGATCAGGCCAACAATTTCCAAACACTTCCAAAATCGGAAAGCGTAACGGAGTGATTATCTTTGAGCCCGCCCCTCCCACGATGGGGCACACGGACGTGTGGGTGGATGGGGAAATCGACAACCCATCTCTGTACATTTCCGACTGGTATACAAAAGTAAAAACCCAGTTGTGCTTCTTCTGGGATCTGAACACCTGAAGGCCGGCTGGTGCGCCTTCGGCGCGATCTTTGAAGGACCGGGGCGTATGGCTGCACCGGACACCACCGACTCCGTTCAGGGTGGGCTGTCGGACGAGGAAAAGCGCGACAACGTCATTCGACTGGCGTTCGGCGGCGACCCGGCGCGGCTCCGCGAGTTCTGCCGCGTCGTTGAAGAAGTGATTCCGCCGGGTACAACGGTCGTGCTGCGCGGCAGCTCGCTCACCGGCTGGCGGTGGGATCGCACGCAGCCGTTCGACGGTGAAGGGCCGGGCACGAGCGATCTGGATCTGACGCTGGTGGGCGACGGCCCGCTCGCGTTCTTCAAAGCGACCGGCTTCTTCGTCCCCGGCGTGCACTCGCGCCCGCTCAGCGACGAGGACCCGGACATCGCCCCGGATCTCGTCCCGCTGCGACAGCGGCTCATGGCGATGGTGGGTCGGCCGGTCAACATTCAGGCGTCGCGCGAGATCGTCATCCAGGTGCGCGGCGATCTGATCGGGCAGCCGTATCTCGAGCTGTTCCGGAAGCCGGAAGGGCTGTCGTTGAACGGTCCGCCGGCCGCATGATGTTCCGCCTGATGACCTACAATATCCGGCACGGCGGCCGGGGCCGCGAAGCGCCGATTGCCGCGGTGATCAACGCCTGCACGCCCGATCTCGTGCTGCTGCAGGAGGCCATCGCCCCCCGCAGCGTCGAGCGCATCGCCGCCGCCACCGGAATGGAGGAGTGGCGGGCGTACGACGGGCAGTCGCTCGGCTTCCTGAGCCGTACGCGTGTGGCGCTGGCCGAGTGGACACGGCCGCGCGTGTCGCGCCACGCCTTCGTCGAAGTCGTGCCCGCCAGCGGCGCGCTGCGCGTGTTCGGCGTGCATCTCGCCGCGGTTCACGCGGCGTGGACCGAGCAGCGCCGCCTCTTCGAGCTGCGCGCGCTGCTGCGCAGCGTCGCGCGCCATCAGGATGGCTTCCACGTGCTGTCGGGCGACTTCAACACGCTGGCGCCGGGCGAGACCCTTGACATGCGCAATCTGCCGCTGCGCCTGCGGTCGCTCGTGTGGATGAGCGGCGGCCGGATCCGTTGGCGCACCGTGCAGACGGTGCTCGACGCCGGTTATGTGGACGGCTTCCGCATGCTGCACGCCGGCGATCCTGGGCTCACGCTGCCGACGCCCGCGCCGCACATCCGCATCGACTACGTGTTCGTGCCGTCGCTGTTTGCCGATCGCGTCGTCGCGTGCGACGTGGTGCGCCATCCGCAGGCCGCGGCGGCCTCGGATCACTACCCGGTTGTGGTGGACCTCGCCGTTGATGGCGGTCTTTAGGTGTCGGTGCCCTCGAACCGCTCAAGGCTTCTGTGGAGATCCACACTGCGGGGAAATCATCTTGATAGTCTGAACCGCGATGCGTTGTATTGCTGCGGCGGGCGACTGTCGACCGGATACAGCAGAATCGCGCGGCAACAGCTGCCCCGCGATCTCGACTCGGTGGCCCTTGTGGTTTGCAAGTTCGGAGGCGAGACCCTGAAGCGAATAACTGGTCCGCTCTCGCGTCTCACGCTGACCGCCGCCGTCCACGACGGGTGTGGCGTCGAGCAGGATGTAGGCGTTCACCGGTTCCGAGCTGTTGGCCTCGACGCCAGCGGTATTGGGAGACGGCACGTTGCCTGTCGCCGTGTCGTCGGTAAGAGAACCTGTTCGAGGGGCCTGCGCAATACAACCGGACACTTTCACCACTCGGTTGCGGCCCTGCAGGTCCTGCGCGTGCGCGGTTTGCGTGGCAACACTTGCAAGCGCGAGAACCACCGTTGCCCAAAAGCTGGCCATACGTCTCCTCCGCTTGAGAATGGTGCAACAACGGGACCACGCGTGCCGGAACCTAGCACGCACAGTCGCCGTTGCAAGACCTCGGCCTTTTCAGCAATCTCCTTTAACCGGCAGAGCCGCCGAATCGATCGAATCACGCACAGACGCTGGGAACACGCGCGTGCCGACACCGGCTCACGGCACGGCTCCATTGCCGACGCCTCTGCCGACCGGATTGCTGGAGGCTCCCTGTGATCACTTCGCCTCGAGGCATGTCTCACCTTCCGCGATCGCGCAAATCTCGTAGTTCGTCCACCGAACATGTCAATCGGGGGTGTTCGGGATCGCTGATGTCGATCTGATCCCAACGCGAGACCTTGCCGCCCGCACGCACGCCGAAGAGCGCCTTCAGGCCGAGGTTCAGGCGTTCCATCAGGCCCGCCGGTCCAATCAGGCACTCCACGATGCAGAGGTGGTCACCGCGCTGCTCTACATGGAATTCCTCCAGCCGTCCGATGCGGCGATTGTTGCCCGCCACTACCCTGCGGCCGAGAAGTTGATCAAGAAAGAGCTCTTCTCTCCTCATCGATTCGCCCCAGGAATGCTTTTTACGAGCCTGCGCAGTTTGTGCTCTATGACTGCGGCCGGCGTGTCGCCGAAATCCACATCCACCTTTACCGTATCGGTAACACTGATGATCTGGCCGACAGGAATGCGCAGCGGCTGACCTTCCTGCGCGCCAAGACCATGAAGGAGTCCTGTGATCCAACGGCCAACGAACCAGCCCAGTCGCTCCCCCAGTGCTGAGGGACCAATTTCGATCGCCACGACGCGCGGAGGGGAGCCGGTGCCATGCTCGATGACAACGCGATCAACACGGCCCGTGTCGCGTCCGTTCCGATCGACCACTCCTTTGTCGAGCACGTCTCGAACAAGTTGCACGACTAGCCTCCCCAAATCTCCAGTGGAACTACAACCAGCGCCATCAGGGCACCTGCCACCGCCAAAACGGCCAGCACTGCGTTTCCGGCGACAGAATTGGTTTGATTCTTCACGAACTGTGCATCGTTCATCAGAACCAGAAACGGCAACACCATCAACGGCATTACCACGACCGTCAGCGCCACTGAAATCATCGTGAGACGGAGCGGATCGAATCCCATTACGCCGATTGCCGCAGCGGTCATGAGGACGAACGTAAACGCACACGTGAACCGTGCGTTTTCAGCTCGGGGCTTGTTCGCGCTCCACGACCAGCCGAACACCTGCGAGAGGACGTAGCCGATGTTGAGTGAGATCTCGAGGGCGGCGCCAATGCACCCGATCGCGAGTGACAATGCAAACAAACCGACTGCCCACGAGCCAAACGCCGGTACGAACATGAGTGCCGCCTGTTCGTACGAATCGACCTTGATCTGCAACGGTTCGATGACCATCGCGCTTGTCACCAGAATCCCCATCGACACGAGAGAGCCGAACAGGTTTCCGCCGTACGCCGTCGCACTGTTGACCCACAGCTCGTCCTGTGTGACGTCTTCCTCAATCGTGCCGGATGAATAGAAATTCAACAGGTAGGGACTGACCGTCGCGCCGACGATGCTGATTGCGAGAAAGGCGTAGCGCACGCTGTCATGCGATGGCAGTGAAGGAATGAAGCTGCGCGCAACATCGCCAGCATCTGGCCCCAACCGCCAGGCGGCCAGAACGAAAGACAGTGTGACCAGCCCCAACAGACCGATACCGTACTCGACGACGCTGAAGCGGCTGACCCAGAGGATCATCCACACGATCAGGGCAATCGGTAGCACCCACCATTGAAAGCCAATGCCGGTCAACAACTTGACGGCGATAGCAGCGCCACCTAGTTCCGCCGTGAGCAGCAATACGTCAAGAACCAGTTCCGCGCACAGCGGCACAACGTGAAAGTGGATCCCGAATCGTTCACGAACCGCGGCGGCAATCGTGCGTTTGCTCATTACCGCGAGACGACCGGACATCTCGGTCAACAGCGCCAGCATCGCGGCTGCGATCGCAACGGCCCAGAGCAATTGGAAGCCAAATTCCGCACCGGCCTGTGCCGATGTCGAAATCGATCCGACTTCGACGAAGCCGCCAATGCTGGTGACGACTCCAAGAAGGAGATCGATGAGGCTGCTCACCGCCTGTCCCGCCCCGAATAGATTGGCAGCGCTGCGAGACGGTCCCGCATGGCCGTGGTGTCCGACACCCGCACATCCTTGATCATGCGAGCGACCTCGCGAGCCAGTTCATCCGCGCTGTCAGCGAGACGCGCCGCGCGTGCATCAATCAACGTGTCGGGTGTCTTTGCGAGAGACGCGCGCTCCTGTTCGATAAGAACAAACACCTCTTCGAGTGCCGTTACCGCGTAGGTTCCAGACACCTGCTTTGCGAGCCACGCCGCGCCAATGGCTTGCGCTGACGAACGCAACGATTGAATCGCCTTCTGATGCTGCTGGATTCGGCTGTCCAGACGAGTGCAGGCTGAGCTGAGCGATACCAAGAGACAGAGACCCGCGCACCAAAGGCGTCGATGCGGTATTCCGAGGGTGATGGCCTTCGACTTCTTCGGCACGGCTGCTCTTCGCGACGCTAGCGGCTCCTGCAAAACACGCCCCGTGTCCGGTTAGAGCGACGGTGCAATGTCTGATGGACTGGTTTCCACGACCATTCAGCTCGCCTCGATTTGGCTGAAACAGGCGTAAAAATTGCAATCCCACTTGTCGAGGTACTTATGAGCACTTCCATTGCCGGAAGCCGAGCGCTGTCTGTTTTCCTATTCGTGGTTGCCGCCGTCTTGATGTCCGGGTGCGAAGCTATAGGGACCATATTCAAAGCAGGAGTCTGGACGGGGATGATTGCCGTAGTGGTGGCGATTACGCTGGTAGCGTTCGTTGCGCTGAAGATGCGCAGCTAATGAGCGTCGACTGATGGCCTGGCGGCGGACGCGGGGCGCCGGGCGCTATCAAGGCATTAGCCGGCGACAGAACGTTTGCGGCCACGGCGCTCATCGCCCTGATCACCATAGCCGCTATCGCGAACGTTACACCTGCAGGCGTGCTCGCGGAGCAGCATCGACGCATGGCACAACCGGGATCAGGTCACACGTCGAACAAATAGAAGAGGTCCCGCGATTACTTCGTCCTGAAGCCCAAACACTCGGAGTTCTTTGCCACAACGCTTGATACCCCTGCTCGCAGCCCTCCGCCTCCGTCGAGTCATTCTGACCGGCATCGCCGGCAACATCTGCGTGCTCTTTACAACGAACGACCCGTACATGCGCGAGCTCAAGATCTTCGCTCCTGTGGACTGCATCGTGTCGAATACAACCGCCGACAACGAGCACGCGCCGCGGCAGATTCAGACTGTGCTGAAAGGCAATATTGCGGATTCAACACGCCTCACGTTTCGCTGACAACCCGGATTCACGGCTCAGCAGCTGTGTATAGATATCGGTCCGTAGCTCACCGTGCATTCACGGGCGCTTGAAATGTGACGGTTAGATCGCCTGTCGCGACGGCGCGTCCATTGAGCGCAGCGAGGAGCGCTTCGCGTGACGCCGACGGCAACAGGGACAGCATCTCGGTCACGGCGAAGATCTGAAAGTGATAGTGGTGAGGCGGACCCGTTCGTGGCAACGACGTCACGGTCGAGGGCAGGTTGTACAGCATCCAGTGAACGAACGGATTCGGCTCCTCCGCGTCGGGATCCTCCATGATGAGCGCGAGGGGCTTGGCGGTCTCCGGCACACCATCCAGCGCAGTGCCGGCGAAATCTTCTCCCCGTAATCGCTGTAAGCAAGAGGCAGAAAACCGCTATCGGTGCATCACGACGCCACTCAGTTGCTCACAGCAGAGACTCTCCGATTAGCCGGCAACGTACTCGAACTGGCAGCTGATGCTGTCTGAACGCCCGTTGGTGATGTTATGTACAGCAAACGATTACTTGGAGGAAGACGCTTGGTGCCGCAAATCCCGCAACTCTGCCAAGCCACACTTACAAAATAGGCGCAGCGTTTCGCGTTGTTCGGGAGGCGGGTGATTCCGATCATCCAACGGCAGCGTCGCCTTCAATGGCGATGACAACGATCCGTGCGCAGGCATCGTTCATGCACGCGCCCTTTTGCGGCAGAGCCGTGCGTACTATCTTCCTTCTCGGCCTGGCTGTTGTCCTGGTCGCATGTCAACAAGAGGAGCACACCGTCGGTCGCAAGCACATCAACCAGGAATCATCCTTAACGCCCCGGCTGGAAACACAGCCGTCGGCCGGTGAAGATGGAAACTGGGTGATGCCCGCCAAGGACTACGCAAGTACCCGCTTCAGCGGGCTGGATCAAATCAACCGCGACTCAGTAAAACAGCTCGGCGTCACCGCCACCTTCTCGACGGGATTCGTGCGCGGCCACGAGGCAGCTCCCCTCGTTGTCAACAACACGATGTACATCGTGACGCCGTTCCCGAACGTGTTGTACGCGCTGGATCTGACGAAACCCGGAGCACCGGTGAAATGGAAGTACGAACCGAAGCCTCTGGCCGCAGCGCAGGGAGTGGCGTGCTGCGACGTCGTGAATCGCGGCGCCTCGTACGCCGCCGGCACGATCTTCTACAACACGCTCGACAACAGGACGATCGCCGTCGACGCCGAGACAGGTCAACCCCGATGGACCACGACGCTCGGCGACATCAACAAGGGCGAGACGATCACGATGGCGCCGCTCGTCGTCAAGGACAAAGTCCTCGTCGGCAACAGCGGCGGCGAGTTGGGGGTGCGCGGATGGCTGACGGCGCTGTTCACCGATTCGGGCAAGATTGCGTGGCGTGCCTATCACACCGGTCCGGACAAGGACGTCCTGATTGGCCCGCGCTTCAAGCCGTTCTACGAGCATAGTCGGGGAACCGATCTCGGTATCCACACATGGCCCGGCGAAGCCTGGAAACAGGGTGGCGGCACCGTGTGGGGTTGGATATCGTACGACCCCACCCTGAACGCCATCTACTACGGGACGAGCAATCCCGGCCCGTGGAACGAGGACCAGCGCCCCGGCGACAACAAGTGGACCGCAGGGCTCTTCGCGCGCGATGCCGACAGCGGCGAGGCGCTTTGGTTCTATCACACCTCCCCACACGATCTCTTTGACTACGACGACGTGAATGAGTCCGTGCTCGTCGATCTCCCAATGGCAGGAACGACACGCAAGGTCATCCTGCGTCCCGACCGCGACGGGTACATCTACGTGCTCGATCGCCTCACCGGCGAGGCGCTGTCCGCCGATGCATTTGTGCATATCACATCGACCAACGGTATCGATCTGAAAAAGGGCCGCCCGATCGTCAACGAGGCCAAGAAGCCTGTCATCGGCAAGGTCGTACGCGAGATCTGTCCAGCCTCACCTGGTGGAAAGGATTGGTCGCCATCGGCCTATTCACCGCGCACCGGCTACCTGTACATCCCTGCGAACAACCTGTGCATGGACTTCGAAAGCTCAGAAGCCAACTACATCGCCGGAACGCCGTATGTCGGTGCCAACGTTCGCATGTACGCCGGTCCTGGCGGCAATCGCGGCGAGTTCATCGCGTGGGATCCGATCGCGCGGCAGAAGGCCTGGTCCATTCGCGAAGACTTTCCGGTTTGGAGTGGAGTGGTCGTCACCGGTGGCGATGTCGCCTTCTACGGCACGCTGGATGGGTGGTTCAAAGCCGTCGATGCCAAGACGGGCGAGGTGCTGTGGCAGTTCCGAACCGGCTCGGGAATCGTCAGCCAGCCGATCGCATATCAAGGTCCGGACGGCAAGCAGTACGTGGCAGTGCTCTCCGGTGTCGGTGGATGGTCGGGCGCAATCGTGTCCGGTGAGCTTGACCCACGTGACACGACGGCCGCACTCGGGTTTGTGAACGCTGTCGCGGACTTGCCGCAAGCGACGACCAAGGGCGGGATGCTCTACATTTTTGGCCTGCCATGAGATTGCTGTTGACTCTGTTCGTCGTCGTGATCAGCGGGTGCGTCCAGCGCATGGCCGCCACGGAACCGCTGCGTGTCTGCAGCGATCCGAACAATCTGCCGTTCTCGAACCAAAGGCTCGAGGGCTTCGAAAACAAAATCGCAGAGTTAGTCGCGGGCGATCTTGGGACCGTCGTCGAGTACACCTGGTGGGCCCAGCGACGCGGCTTCATTCGCAACACATTGAATGCGGGTTTATGTGACGTCGTGGTCGGCCTGCCACATGATGCCGACGCGGCGTGGACGACAACCCCCTATTACCGATCCACATACGTCTTCGTCGCGCGCCGGGCTCGTGCACTCCACATCCGCTCGTTCGATGACGTGTTGCTGCGCCGCCTACGCGTCGGCGTTCAGGTGATTGGCGACGATGGGGCGAATTCGCCGCCGGCGCATGCCCTCAGCCGACGCGGCATCGTCCAGAACCTCGTGGGCTTCAGCGTGTACGGCGACTACCGATTGAACAGTCCACCTTCGCGAATCGTCACCGCGGTTGCCGACGGCGAGATCGATCTAGCGGCCGTGTGGGGACCTCTCGCCGGGTACTTTGCCGCCCGTCAGCGAGAACCGCTCGATGTCACGCCGATCTCCACGGAAGTTGATGGGGGCCTCCCGCTCGCATTCGATCTGTCGATGGCGGTGCGTCGGAACGATACCGTCCGGCTGAAGCAGCTCAATCGCTTCATCGATCGTCATCGCGCGGACATCGAACGGATACTCGACGATTTTCACGTGCCGCGCTTGACGGCACGCGAGCAGGGCACGTGACTCGGCATGCATTCGGTGGTGCGGTGTGTCTCCTAGCTCTGGCCGCGATCGGCTGCGAGCGTGAGTCGCGTCCTATCGATCGCCTTTCAGGTGCCACCTCTCAACTGCCTGTCTTGACCGACCTTCACGCCGGACCACCTCCAGCGCCTCCAGAATTGAGTCCATTCCAACAGAACGCATGGGGCATGGCCGAAGGGAAACGTCTGTTCACCCTCTACAACTGCGCCGGCTGCCACGCCAACGGAGGGGGTGGAATGGGACCTGCCCTGATGGACGACAAATGGATCTACGGCAGCCGACCTCCCAACATCTTTGAGTCGATCGTTGAAGGCCGTCCCAATGGCATGCCGTCCTGGCGCAACAAGATTCCTGACGCTCAGGTGTGGCAGCTCGTCGCCTACGTGCAGTCCATGAGCGGCCAGGCACCCGCTGCCGCCATGCCCAGCCGCAGCGACCACCTGCAGTCCGGCACACCGGAGAACAACCGCCCGGCGCAGACGCCGATCCAGACAGGCACACCATGAGGGGCCGTTCCACGCGTCCGCACGCTGCGTGTGTGTGGCTGTCACAGTTCCTCATGGTGCTCACCGTCGGCTGCGCCGGCAACCAATCGATGTTCAATCCGCAGGGGCCCGCCGCGCGCCGGATTGCGGACCTCGGCTTACTGATGATCGCCATCTGTCTGGTTGTCTATCTCGTTGTGATCGCAGTCGCCGCGTGGTCGCTGCTGCGGCAACGACAGGCCTCCGACGATTCCGCGCAGACGACCGCGCGCCTCGGCGCAATCGTGGCGGGCGCCGTTGCCGTCACGGCGGCGATTCTCGTGACGCTGACGGCCGTGAGCGCCGCAGCGGGTCGCGGCCTGACGTCGCCGACGTCGCAGGACACCGTCACTGTGGATGTGATCGGTCATCAGTGGTGGTGGGCCTTTCAGTACAGAAGCGACAAACCGCAGGACTTCGTCACCACTCCCAACGAGCTGCATGTACCTGTCGGCGTGCCCGTCATTCTTCGGGCGCAGTCGCGCGACGTAATTCATAGTTTCTGGGTCCCCAATCTCCAGGGCAAACGCGACCTGATTCCCGGGCAGATCACCACCACGTGGATCCAGGCCGATCGCGCCGGTGTCTATCGCGGCCAATGCGCGGAGTTCTGTGGCCATCAGCACGCGAAGATGGCGTTCGTCGTCGTGGCCGAGCCGATGGACGCGTTTCAGCAGTGGCTGCAGCGGCAGCGGCAGCCCGCCGCCGAGCCCACCGGAGACCAAGAACGCCACGGACGGGACGTCTTTCTGCAATCAACGTGCGTCACGTGCCATACGATTCGCGGGACCGACGCCGGCGCGCGCGTGGGTCCCGAACTCACACACGTCGGGAGCCGGCAGACGATTGCCGCCGGAACCCTACCGAATTCAGTCGAGCATCTGCGAATGTGGATCGCCAATCCGCCGTCGATCAAACCGGGCACGCGCATGCCACCACACGGGCTATCGCCGGAAGACTTCGAAGCCGTCGTCTCCTATCTCAGGAGCCTGGAGTAATGGAATCCGGTTCGGGGCAATCGGGTGCGCCTGTCGAGCGCGTCGAGCCATATCCCGATCCCGCTGCCGAGGCTCGACTGCGCCGTCAACTCGAAGAGACGTGGCACGTGCCGGCGGGCTTTCTCGGATGGTTTGCCGTTACTGATCACCGTACGATCGGCAGGCGCTACATCGCCACGGCCTTCGTCTTCTTCCTCATCGGGGGCGTGCTTGCGGCACTGATGCGCATTCAGCTCGCCGTGCCCGACAACCATTTCCTTGGCCCCGATCTGTACAACCAGGTCTTCACGATGCACGGCACGGTGATGATGTTCCTTTTCGCCGTCCCGGTGATGGAGGCAATGGCGGTCTATCTCGTGCCGCTGATGGTCGGCACGCGCAACATTGCGTTTCCTCGCCTGAACACGTTCAGCTATTTCGTCTATCTCTTCGGCGGCATCATGGTGATTGTCGCGATGCTGGTGAACAGTGCGCCCGATGCGGGCTGGTTTGCCTACGTTCCGCTGTCGGGACCCGATTACACGCCCGGCAAACGCGCTGACTTCTGGGCGCAGCTGATCACGTTCACCGAAGTGGCGGCTCTCGCCGTGGCCGTGGAGATCGTCGCCACGGTGTTCAAGATGCGGGCACCGGGCATGTCGCTCAACCGGATTCCGCTGTTCGTCTGGTCGATGCTCGTGACGGCGTTCATGATCATCTTCGCGATGCCTGCCGTCGTCCTCGGCAGCACGTTCCTGCTGCTGGATCGCCTGGTCGGTACGCACTTCTACAACCCGGCGGAAGGCGGCGACGCGCTGCTGTGGCAACACTTGTTCTGGTTCTTCGGTCACCCCGAGGTCTACATCATCTTCGTGCCGGCGCTCGGGATGGTCTCGGCCATTGTGGCCACCTTCACCCAGCGTCCCATCTTTGGATACCGGGCAATGGTGTTGTCGCTCGTGGCGACCGGATTCATCGGATTCGGACTGTGGGTGCATCACATGTTCGCAACCGGCCTGCCGCAACTCGGGCTGACCTACTTCACCGCGGCAAGCATGATCATCTCGATACCGAGCGGCGTCCAGATCTTCTGCTGGATCGCCTCGATCTGGCGCGGACATCCGAGGCTGACGACGCCGATGCTTTTCGTGCTCGGCTTCATCGCCATCTTCGTCCTCGGCGGGTTGTCTGGCGTAACGCTCGCGTCAGTGCCTTTCGACCTCCAGGTCCACGATACCTACTACGTCGTCGCTCACTTCCACTACGTGCTGCTCGGTGGCGCCGTGTTCCCGCTCATCGGCGCGCTCTACTTCTGGTTCCCGAAGATCACGGGCCGGATGATGAGCGAGCGGCTCGGCGTCCTGAACTTCTGGACGTTGTTCATCGGCTTCAATGTCACGTTCTTTCCGATGCACATCCTTGGATTCCAGGGAATGCCGCGACGGGTCTACACCTATCCGGCGGAGATGGGATGGGGACCGCTGAACCTCGTCGCGACCGCTGGGGCCGTGCTCTTGATCGCCGGGGGCGCGCTGTTTGTCTTTAACGCGGTGCGGTCGTATGTCGCCGGCACCATCGCAGGCGACGATCCGTGGCATGGGGAAACGCTCGAATGGGCGACCGCCTCGCCACCTCCCGTCTACAACTTCCTGCACATTCCGGTAATCGAGGGCCGGCATGCGATGTGGGATCGGAGTCTGGCCCCTCCCGTCGTCACTGGTTTGCGAAGCGATTGCCGGGAAGTGCTCATCACGGATGTGATGGGCGCCGAACCGGTGCATGCGTATGAGTTGCCGGAGCCATCGATCTGGCCTTTCCTCTGCTCCATCGTCACCAGCGCGTTCTTCGTCGGATCGATCTTCACGCCATGGGCTCTGCCCGTGAGCATTCTGCCGCTGACCGTCACACTCATCGGCTGGTTCTGGCCGAAGCCTCACCCGAATTTGCGTGGTGACCAACCGCTCGTCCGTCCCGTGGAGGCCGAAGGATGAGCAGCCGCCCCGTGATCGACGTATCTCCCCTCCCGAAATTCGCCTTCGGACACAAGGGCCTCATCTGGTGGGGCACCACCGGCTTCATGGTGATCGAAGGCTCGATGTTCGTGATGGCGCTGATCGTCTATTTCTATCTTCGGCTCAAGGTCGATCAGTGGCCGCCAAGTCTTCCGAATCCGGACATCGGCTTCGCCACCGCTAATCTCCTGTTG
>Ga0070664_100001725_pt1 | contig 17497 bp, 12 predicted proteins | sample KBSC73metaG_FD_65863 | JGI IMG/M metagenome (GOLD analysis project Ga0070664, IMG submission 65863) | Corn rhizosphere microbial communities from Kellogg Biological Station, Michigan, USA - KBS C7-3 metaG | ecosystem: Host-associated > Plants > Roots > Rhizosphere > Soil ... | reverse complement strand
AGCCTCATTCGCAACTGGCGCGGTGAGCACGTCGTGAAGACCGGCGCGGACGTACAGTGGGCACGATTCGAGGGCAGCAGCGACAGCCTGCCGGTGGAGGTCCGTCGCCTCGACGGGTCGCTCGCGGAGCGGACGGTGTTCGGCGGGTCGACGGACCAGGAGTCTGCCGGGACCGAAGTGGCGCTCTTTGGTCAGGACCGCTGGCGCGTGGGTTCTCGACTTACGCTCGAACTCGGTTTCCGCATGGATCGCGATCCGGTGGTCAAGCACCTGAATTGGTCGCCCAGGGCCGGAGCCGCGGTCTCGGTATTGCCCGAAGGACGGGCGATCATTCGAGGGGGATACGGCAAGTTCGTGCAGCGTACGCCGCTCAACATCGAGACATTTCCTCAATTCGAGTCGCGCGTCGTTTCCCGGTTCGGGCCGACGGGGACCGCGCTCGGACCGCCAATCGCATTCAGCAACGTCATCCACGATCTGCAAACGCCCGAGGCCAATGTCGGGAACGTGGAATGGGATCAGCGCTTCGGCCGGCGCCTGCTGTTCAAGCTCGGTTTCCTGCGTCGTGCCGGCTCACACGAGTACATCGTGATACCGGATCCTGCGCGCGGCGAGCTGCAATTGACGAGCACCGGGTCGTCGCGATATCGCGAGCTCGAGGCGCACACGCGGTATCTCGGCGGCGCGCGGCGCGACCTCACCTTCTCCTATGTGTGGGCACGCGGTACTGCTGATCTCAACAACTACGACCAGTTCTACGGCAACTTTCGCAATCCGCTCGTGCGCGCCAATCAGAACAGCTACTCGCCAACCGACGTGCGGCATCGTGTGATCGTGCGCGGCAATGTCGGCATGGGGGCCCAGTGGGACTTCGCGCCCGTGCTGGAGTTGAGGTCCGGCTTTCCGTGGTCGGCGGTCGACGAGTATCAGGACTTTGTCGGAGAGCGCAATCGAGCCGGCCGCCTTCCCGTCGTGCGAACGCTCGACTTCCAGTTGTCGCGCCCGTGGCGATACAAGAAGTACCGGTTTCGCGCCGGGCTCAAGGTCTACAACATCTTCGGTTCATCCGCGGACCGCGACGTTCAGAACAACATCACCGCCCCGGATTACGGCACCGCGTACAACCCCATCGAGCGATCGATCGGGTTCGTCTTTGGATCGGCGAGGTAACGGAGGTTACGGAGCTCACGGACCGACACGGAGAAACGGTGCAACGGAGGACGAACGGAGGAGGGCAACGCCAGAGACGCGCTTCGCGCTACTGCCCGGCCATAGGCCGGGCGCTGGCGTGGTCCGTTCGTGCCCCGTTTCTCCGTTACTCCGTGTCGAGCCGTTGGCTCCGAAAAACTCCGTTCACGTGATCAGTTCTAAGAGACGACTCCGCGCGCCGCCCACGCACGCGCGGTAAGCGGAATCTGCCCAGCGGCATCGACTGGCAAGCGCTGTTGAACAGCCGTCCGGAGCGCTTCACGGTGCTCTGGTGACACACCCATCACATAACCGGGTGCTGGTCCCTGGCCACCCAGAAACGGCTGCCAGTAGTCGTCGAAGCTGCGAAAGACAGTCGGCACGTCGATGCTCGTGACCTCAACGTTCTGGAAGCCGGCGCTCTCGAACAGTCGGCGCAGCGGATCGGGACGACACAGCGGGAAGCGCACACCCTCATCGAGTGCCTGCGCGCTGGCGTCGAGCGCGACCACGGCGTCCCAGAAGACACGCATCAACTGCATGCCTTCCTCGTAGTCCCACACGTAGGCGGCGATCGTTCCACGCGGGCGAACGCGCGCCGCGAGCGCAGCGAGGGCATCGCCGGGGTGCGGTAGAAAGTTCAGTACCAACCCCGACACCGACACGTCAAAGCCACCATCAACGCGGGGCAAGTCGCCGAGATTCGCGACGATGAACTGTGCTCGCGGATCCGAGGCCTGCCGGCGCGCCTGATCGACGTAGCCGGCCGAACGGTCGCAGCCAATCACGAGTCGAGGTGAGCCGCCGGTGAGAATCGTGTGCGTGAGCGCGCCACTGCCGCAGCCGAAGTCCAGCCACGCCGACCCGGCGGGAGCGCCAAGCCACCGGACAAACTGTCTGGCGACCAGTCGACTCCAGCGACCTACATATCGCTCATAGGCCGGCCCGTCGTCCCAGGCGTCAACACTCATGTTTAGACTGGTGCTCGCGTATGTTGGGAAGTTCCGGAGAGGATCAAGCTGACAAGACGGCTAGTCTCACTCAAAGTTCCCGAATCTCTTTGTTCTTGAGCAGAAACACCGCGGCGACGGCGCTGAGCAGGACCCCGTTGATGGTCAGGACCGTCGCGGCGCCCGTGAGCGAGGCCAGCCATCCGCCGAGCAGGCTGCCGAGCGGCATCCCGCCACGGAACGCGACCATGTAGAGGCTCATCACGCGCCCACGCATCTCGTTCGGCGCGTTCAGCTGCACCAGTGACGAGAGTGTCGCGAACACCATCACCATGCACGCGCCGCCGGCGAAGAGCAGGAACGCGTTCAGCCAGAAGGACCTCGTCATCGCGAAGAGCACCATCAACCCGCCGAAGACGATCTGGATCAACAGGACATTCCGCCCCATGTGCGGAAAGCGTCCCCGCCATGCGACGACGAGCGCGCCGGTGACGGCGCCGGCACCGGCGCTCGACATCAGGTGCGTGTATTGAGTGACGTCGCCGTGCAACACGTTTTGCGCGAAGAGCGGAAGGAACGTCAGAAGCGGATTGCCCAGGAACGTGCCGGCGAAGCCGAGGACCGCCAGCCCGAGAAGAGCCGGATGGCTGCGCACGTACGTGAAGCCGCTCTGGAATTCTTCCCGCAGCCTCCTGGTCGCGGCCGGCGGAATGTGGCGCACGCGCAGCGACATGATCGCGGCAATCACCGCCAGGAATGACAGGCCGTTGAGGCCGAAGCAGGCGACCATGCCGAAAGCGGCAAGGGCCGCGCCGGCGAACAGCGGTCCGATGACACGCGCGAGATTGAACTGAATGGAGTTGAATGCGATCGCATTCGGCACGTCATCCTTGCCGACCAGCGAGGGCAGGAGCGACTGGTGAGCCGGACCGCCAAACGCCTGGGCCAGACCGGTGATGACCGACAGCGCGAGCACGTGCCAGATGCGCACCACATCCCAATACACGAGTGCCGCCAGCGTGAAGGCCGCCGTCATCTGGATGTACTGCGAAACCAGCAGCATCTGGCGCCGGTCGTGCCGGTCGGCAAAGACGCCGCCGACGACGGTGAAGAGCAGGATCGGAAGCTCACCGAGAAACGAATCCAGGCCGAGGAAGAAGGCCGAGGACCCGGTGATAGTCAGCACCAGCCAGTTCTGTGCGACCTTCTGCATCCACGTGCCGATGGTCGACAGGAACGCGCCGGACCAGAGGACGCGAAAGTCGCGATATGTCAGCGCTGCGGCTATACGGCTCAGCCCGGTGGGTACCGGCGCCGGTTCAGCAATGCTGGGTGGAGGTTCGGTGACGGGCGCAGGTGCGGTGCTCACGGGCGCCCTCGATCTTAATCCACGCCTGGGATTTGGCCGACCGCTCGTGGGACGGTTGGTCCCGGCCGCGAACGGATCTCGTGCTGGTCTCGTCTAATTTGCACGGATTCGAGCGGCACGCCTCTTGATAAAGCGGCGCGCGAAGCGCGCCCAGAGACGCTGAGGACTAGCTGATGTTCAAGGAGTCACCGATGACGCGCACCAAGATTCTCCTGGCGCTATCAGTTGGAATCGTTCTTCTTGCCACACCGGCGTGGGCCGATTTCAGGATGGAGCGGCATTTGGCTCTCGAACCAGGCGGCACGTTCACATTGAGCGCCGACGTGGGCGCCATGACGCTGACTGGCGACTCGACCTCAGGTGTCACGGTCACCGTGACGTCCCGGCGCGACGACTTCGAACAGCTCTTCGATCTGCACTTCGAAGAGAGCGCGGGACGCGCGTCAGTCACCGTCAAGCGACGGGGAAGCTGGCCGAAAGGCTTCTGGAATGGTGACTGGTTCAACGACAACACGCACTTCGTCATTCATGTGCCCGCGCGGGCGACCGTGAACCTCAGCACCTCGGGAGGATCGCTGGACGTGTCGCGCCTGGCGGGCCAGGTCGGGTTGCGGACCTCGGGTGGCAGCCTGCACGTTGAATCGATCGAGGGTAACGTCGATGGCAAGACCAGTGGTGGCTCGATCAGAATGCGCGACGTACGCGGCGACGTCACGACGAGTACTTCAGGCGGCAGCATCAACATCGTCGATGTGAAGGGCAACCTGCGGGCGACGACCAGCGGCGGCGGAATCGATGTCGAAAACGTGTCAGGTGAGTCGTACGCGTCCACCAGCGGCGGTGGCGTGGAGATTCGTGAAGCCGGCGGCCGGGTCGAGGCGCATAGCAGCGGAGGTCCGGTGACGGTCTGGTTCGCGGCTGGCAACAATCGCGGAGGTGATCTGAGTACGTCGGGCGGTGGCGTGCGCACCGAGATCGATCCGAGCGTCGCGCTGACGATCGACGCCAGTTCGTCTGGTGGCGGCGTGAGCACTGATGTGCCCGTGACCGTTCAGGGTCGAATCGACAAGCATTCACTGCGTGGCGATCTTAACGGCGGGGGAGCCGTGCTCCGATTGCGTTCGAGCGGCGGCGGTGTCCGGATCAGCCGCGCGACTGCGCGCTGACAGTGCGGCAGCTGGCGCGTGTCAGTTGAGAGTTTTTCCTAAGCCATTCGCTCTCTGACCATCGGTGCGACCTTCGTCCCGAACAGCTCGATGCTCGTCATCAGCCTGTCGTGCGGCATCGTCCCGTTGGCGTACTTCATCTCGAAGCGGGAAAGACCCAGCAGCTTCATCGTGTTGACGATCTTGGCGGCGACCGTCTCCGGCGATCCGACATACAGCGCGCCATCGGGTCCCGCTTCCCGATCGAAGTGCGCGCGGCCGATGGGCGACCATCCACGCTCGGCGCCGATCCGATTCATCAGTCCGGCGTAGTGGGGCCACAATTCTTCCTGTGCCTGTTCGTCGGTGGCGGCCACGTGTCCCGGCGAGTGCACGCCGATGGGAAGCTCCGGCTTCGCGAATCGTTCGAGCATCTGGCGATAGAGCTGCGCGTACCCGGCGAAGCGCTGCGCACCGCCTCCGATGATTGCCAGGATGAGAGGCAAAGCGTAGTGCGCGGCGCGCACGACCGACTCGGGGCTTCCTCCCACTGCCACCCACGTGCGCAGCGTCCCGTTCTCGATCGGTGGATACACAGTCTGATTCGACAACGGCGTGCGTAGCCGGCCGCTCCACGTCACCGGCTGTCCTTTGAGCAGCTCCGCGAAGAGATTGAGCTTCTCTTCAAAGAGCGCTTCATAGTTGGACATGTCGTAACCGAAGAGTGGAAACGATTCGGTGAACGATCCGCGGCCAACGATGACCTCCGCCCGTCCATTGGAGATCGCATTGAGTGTGGAGAACCGCTGGAAGACGCGAACCGGATCGTCGGTACTGAGGACCGTGACCGCGGAGCCCAGGTAGATGCGTGCGGATTTACTGGCGATGGCAGCGAGGACGACTTCAGGCGCGGAGACAGAGAAGTCCTTGCGGTGATGTTCGCCGACGCAAAAGAAGTCGAGCCCGACCTGATCGGCGAGCGTGCCCTGCGCGACGACCTGGCGGAGCGCGTCTGCCTGAGTCAGCTGTTTCCCCTGGTGATCAACCGTGACATCTCCAAACGTATCGAGACCCAACTCAATTCTTTGCGTCATCTCGGTGCATGGTCCTTGGAAGTGGAAGGCGCAGCGGTGACTGGCCTGTCTGGGATTGGAAGGCGTTGAACAAATTGTAGCTGACTCCGAACCGTGATCTGGCTTCTCACCTGGGGACTCTTCGAGATAGCTGAGAAAATTCAGTGATTTTCGCCTCTTGATCGCCATTGCCATTCGATCATATAGTCTGGCGAAGATAGAGCGAAAATCCATGGCGCACCCAGCCGTTGCCGTCCTCGAATCCGCCCTCCGTGCCCGCAAGCTCGATCGCACGCTGACGACCACGCTGCCGTCGTGGGAATGGACGGATCCCTCGAGTCTGCTGCCGACGGATATCCCGCTCGTCGATGCCTGCCTGCGAGGCGGGTTGCCGCGCGGTCAGCTGTCGGAGTTGACGGGAGCCTGTTCATCCGGGCGGATGACGCTGTTGCTGCAGCTCATGGCGGCCGCGACGCGTCGGGGAGAGATTGCGGCTCTCGTCGATACGCTCGACTGCTTCGACGTTGCCTCTGCAGCAGCGGCGGGTGTGGATCTCGATCGATTGCTGTGGATAAGAGGGGCTGACTCGGGGCTCGGGGCTCGGGGCTCGGAAACGCAGCACACAAGAACCCAGAACGTAAGAAGTCGGAACATGGAATCCCGGATCCCGGATCGCGAGTCCCGGATCCCGAGTTCCGTCGATCGGGCAATCGATCGCGCCCTCAAGGCGCTCAATCTGGTGCTCCAGGCGGGTGGGTTCGGCATTGTCGCGATTGATCTGGCTGACGTGCCCGCTGTGACGCTCAGACAGATTCCATTTACGACGTGGCCGCGCGTGCAACGCGTGATCGAAGGAAGCGACACGGCATGCGTGCTGGTGACGCCGGAGCCACTGGCGCGCAGTGCAGGTGGCCTGACGTTGTCGCTGACAAGTCGATCGACGTGGGCTGGTATGTCGGATCGCAGTCACGTGTTGCAGGGGATCGATCTCCGTGTGCGTGTCGTGTCACCACGGAAGCGGATTGATGGCGACGTGCGCGTGCGCGCGTCGATGTGAGGTATCTGTGTTCGGCGCGTTGTCGACAGTAGAAGGCGCTCCCTCCGGCGTGCTGGAGGAGGTCGCGCGCGAGTTCTCTCCGCGCATCGAGGTGTGCAGCCCCACCGAGATCGTATTGGATCTAGACGGGCTGACGCGATTGTTCGGTGACGCGCGCACGATTGCGGAGGAACTGCGCCGAACCGCCGCCGATCGCGGATTACGGGTGCGCGTCGCGATCGCCGGCACGCGAATGGCTGCGCGACTGCTCGTGCGGTATCGCGCCGGTCTCACGATCGTCGAGCCTGGCAACGAGGCTGCTGCGGTTGCCCCGCTGCCGATCACGCTCCTCGACGAACTATCGTCGAACACATCAGGGATCAAGGACCCACACCACAGGATCAAGGAGCCACACCACAGGACCAAGGACCCACACCACAGGACCAAGGACCAAGAACCAAGAACCAAGGACCAGATCGCCACATTCCGTCATTGGGGCCTGCGAACGCTTGGCGATCTCGCGGCATTGCCCGCAGATGATCTCGCCGCGCGGCTCGGCCGTCAGCAGACGGACTGGCAGCGTCTGGCTCGCGGGGAAGACGCACGTCCGCTGGTGCCCGCTGTACCCGAAGAGCGGTTCGAGCAGTCGCTCGATCTCGAGTGGCCCATCGAGGAGCTCGAGCCGCTGTCGTTCGTGCTCGGGCGCCTGATGGATCGGCTCGAGGCTCACCTGGAGCAGCGTGACCGTGGCGCGGCTGTCCTCCACGTGCGCCTGCATCTAATCAAAAGGTCAAACGTCCAAGGTCAAAGGTCAACGGATGGCACGACGCGCGAGGTGCACGAGCGGTCGTTGCAATTGCCGGTTGCGATTCGCGACGCGCGTACGCTGCGCATGCTCGCGTTGCTCGATCTCGAATCACATCCCCCGCCCGCAGCGATCGATCGCGTGACGGTGGCGGTGGATCCCACTCCCGGGCGCATCGTCCAGTTTTCGCTGCTGACGCGTCCACTGCCCTCTCCGGAGCAAGTCGCCACGCTCATGGCGCGTCTCCAGGCGCTCATGGGAGAGACACGGTGTGGATCGCCGGCGATGGTCGACTCGTGGGAGCCAGGAGCGTTTGCGATGAAGAGTTTCATGCCACTCGATGTCAACGCTCGTCACCAGCGCTACGACACACAGCGGTACCGTGATACAGAGAACAAATCGTCAAGTTCTTTGATTCATAGCCGCGGTGCCTCAGTGCCTCGCCCCTCGACTTGCGCTCGGGGCGCCCTGAGCAGCGTCGAAGGGCGGTGTGTCGTGGAGGTGAATGATGCGTCGAAGTTGCCAGTTGTCGCGCTTCGTCGATTTCGCCATCCGATTCCTATCCGCGTGCAAATGAAACATGGCCAGCCTATGAGCGTGTCGATCATGCGGCGCGGTTTGAATGGGGGAGTCGTCGATTCGTGTGCCGGCCCCTGGCGTACATCTGGCGCCTGGTGGGAAAGCCGGACGGAGTCCCGTTTCCCGAGTCCCGAGTCCCGAGTTCCGACCCCCTGGGATCGCGACGAATGGGACGTCGCGCTTGCTGAGGGGCCGACGTATCGGCTGTTCCGCGAGCGCCACTCCGACAAGTGGTTCCTCGAGGGGGTTGTTGATTGATGGCTTTGGGAGTTGGGAGTTGGTCGAGCGACAGTCGTTGGGAGTTGACAGAGTTCAGTCGTGTACATCGAGCTTCATGCCGCTTCGGCCTTCAGCTTTCTTCAGGGCGCCTCGTTGCCCGAAACACTCATCGAGCGCGCGGCGGCGCTCGGCTACCCGGCGCTGGCGCTGCTCGATGCCGATGGCGTGTACGGCGCGCCGCGGTTTCATAAAGCGGCGAAGCAGGCAGGACTCCGCGCGATCATCGGGGCGGAATTAACGATTGAGAACACGATCGGCGGGTCCGCGAATCAAGTCGGCGGGTCCACAAAGCACGTTGGCGGATCCACAAAGCAGGATCCGCCCTACGCTGTCGATAAACAGCAGATCGGCAGTGTAGGGCGGGTCCTGTCTTTAGGACCCGCCGACGCGGAATCGCCACGTCGATCGACATGGCGATTACCCGTGCTCGTCGCCTCCGCCGACGGCTACAAGAACCTCTGTCGCCTCGTCACCCGCATGAAGCTGCGCGCACCGAAAGGCGAAGGCGCGCTCACGCTCCAAGAGTTCGATGGCTTCACGACTGGTCTTGTGGCGCTGGCCGGCCGGCCCGTTCTTGATACCCGGCATCACGGCGTCGGCGGGTTGCTCGATCGACTCGTCGGTCTTTTCGGACGCGGCAACGTCTGCGTCGAATTGCAGCGCCATCTCCTGCGCGACGAGGAATGTGAAAACGCTGCGCTGACGGAACTGGCTCGCGGATTTCGCGTGCCGATCGTGGCGACCAACGACGTCCGGTGTGCGACGCCTGCCGAGCGCCCCCTCTTCGACGTCCTGACGTGCGTGCGTCATCACACGACGCTCGATGCAGCGGGGCGACGCCTGGCACGCAACGCCGAGCGCTACCTCAAGTCGCCCGAGGTGATGGCGGAGCTGTTCTCCGATCTTCCCGATGCGCTCGCGGGAACGATCGCGCTGGCCGAGCGGCTCGAGTACACGATGGCGGATCTGGGATATCGGTTTCCGATCTATCCCGTGCCGCCTGGTGAGACTGCGGCCTCATTCCTTCGTCACATCACCGAGGTGGGCGCGCGCGATCGCTATCGCCCGTATCACGACAAGGCGCGGGCACAGATCACCCGCGAACTCGATCTCATCGAGAAGCTCGATCTCGCCGGCTACTTCCTGATCGTCTGGGACATCGTCAATTACTGCCGTCAGCAGAACATCCTCGTGCAGGGCAGAGGATCGGCGGCCAATAGCGCCGTCTGTTACAGCCTGGGGATCACGGCGGTCGACCCCATCAGGATGGAGCTGCTGTTCGAGCGGTTCCTGTCCGAAGAGCGTGGCGAATGGCCGGATATCGATCTCGATCTGCCGAGCGGCGATCGGCGCGAGCAGGTGATTCAGCACGTCTACGAGAAGTACGGTCAGCGCGGGGCCGCCATGACCGCCAACGTCATCACGTATCGCGGCAAGAGCGCGGCACGCGAGGTAGGAAAGGCGCTGTCGCTCGACGAGGAGCGCATCGATCGGCTCGCCAAGGTGATGCACGCCTTCGAGTTCACCGATCCGAACGAAACACTGGCGCGCAACATGGAAGCGGCCGGCCTGTCACTCGATATGCCGCGCGTGCGCGCGTTTGCCGAGTTGTGGATGGCCATCCAGGATCTGCCGCGTCATCTCGGTCAGCATTCCGGCGGCATGGTGGTGTCGCAAGGGGCACTGGATACGGTGGTGCCGCTCGAGCCCGCCAGCATGCCCGGGCGCGTGGTCATCCAGTGGGACAAAGACGATTGCGCCGACATGGGCATCGTCAAGGTGGATCTGCTCGGTCTCGGCATGATGGCCGTGCTGCAGGACGCGATCGAGCTGGTCAACACATCATCAACTGCCAATTCCCAACTCCCAGCTCCCAAAACGGAGCGCCTGGATTCGAACGCCCGATTCGATCTGGCGCACATGCCCGCGGACGATCCCACGGTCTACGAGATGTTGCAGAAGGCCGAGACGATCGGCGTCTTCCAGGTCGAATCGCGCGCGCAGATGGCGACGCTGCCGCGCCTCAAGCCGAAGAATTTCTACGACCTTGTCGTGGAAGTCGCCATCATCCGTCCGGGTCCGATCGTCGGGCAGATGGTACACCCCTACCTCAATCGACGAGCGGGCAGGGAGCCGGTCGTCCCGCTCCATCCCTCGCTCGAGCCGGTGCTCAAACGAACGCTGGGAGTTCCGCTCTTCCAGGAGCAGCTGCTGCGCATGGCGATGGTGGCAGCCGGGTTCACTGGCGGTCAGGCCGAGGAATTGCGCCGCGCGATGGGCTTCAAGCGCTCGGAGAAGCGCATGAAGCAGATCGAGGTGCAGCTGCGTGAGGGGATGGCGCGTAACGGCATCACCGGTGAGACCGCCGAGCGGATCATCACGTCGATCACGTCATTCGCGCTGTACGGATTTCCCGAATCGCACGCGGCCAGCTTCGCGTTGCTGGCCTACGCGAGCGCTTATCTCAAAGCACATTTCCCAGCCGCGTTCTACACGGCGCTCCTCAACAACCAGCCGATGGGGTTCTATCACCCGGCGACGCTCGTCAAGGACGCGCAGCGTCGCGGTGTCTGCTTCCATCCTATCGACGTGCAGCAGTCCGACTGGCTCTGTCGCGTCGAGACCGATGGCGGAGTCCGCATCGGCTTCATGTACGTGAACGGCTTGCGAAAAGACATGGGGCAGGCGATGGCGGCTTTCGATCGCACGAAGATGTTTGCTCCTCCGTTGCTGTGCGGGAAATGCGGAGCCGACGATGAGTCCATGATCGAGATGGTCCGCGATACGCAGAAAGCCCGCACGTATTACTGCAACATCTGCTCGCACGAATGGACAGTAGAGCTGCAACCCGCGGGGCGATTCCGATCGATCGAAGACGTGGTGCAGCGCACCGGCTTGCGGCGCGACGAGTTGACGACGCTCGCGGATATCGGAGCGCTCAACGCGTTCACCAGCGAGCGGCGCAGTGCACTGTGGCAGATAGAAAGATCTGTCCGGCCTGCCGGTGAGCTTTTTGCGGGCAAGGACGGCGACGAGAAGACATTGGAAGTTGGGAGTTGGAAGTTGGAAGTTGACGATGGCGGCGCCGCTTCGTCCTCACCGCTCCGAGCCATGGATACCAGCGAGCGCCTGCAGGCGGACTACGGCGGAATGGGCCTGACGATCGGTCCGCATCCGATGGCGTTGCGGCGCAGCGAGCTGGCGCTGCGTGGTGTGCTGCGCGCGGCCGACCTGCCGCGCGCGCGTGATGGCCGCCGGGTGCGCATTGCGGGCATGGTCATCACACGGCAGCGGCCGGGAACGGCCAAGGGCTTCGTCTTCCTCACGCTTGAAGATGAAACCGGGATCTCGAATGTCATCATCCGCCCCGATCTCTACGACCGGGAGCGCACGGCCGTCGTGCGTCAACCATTCCTGATGATTGAAGGCGTGCTGCAACATCAGGACGGCGTGCTGTCGGTGCGCGCCGAACGGATCGAGGGTATCCAGGGCGCCGCGTCGATCGATGCCCACGATTTCTATTAGCAAATGCTGGACGATCACGACACACCGAGGCTCAGAGGCACAGAGAAGATTATTTTGAATTCTCGGTGCCTCGGTGCCTCTGTGTGTCGTAATCAAGCATCATTGAGCTCGACCCAGGACTACAATTTTCACTAAATGAAAGTGTCGCTCTCAGCCATTGTCCTTTTCGTCCTGGCACTCCCCTCTGCGTCCGAGGCCCAGCGGTGCGATCGACAGTGCCTCGGCGATTTCATCACCACCTATCTGGAGGCAATGGTCGCTCACGATCCTGAGAGACTTCACGTCAGCAGCCGTGTGCGGTTCACCGAAGACACCGTCGAGATGAAACTGGGTGAAGGTCTCTGGAAAACAGCAACCGCACTCCGGCCCTACCGCCAGGATTTTCTCGACGTTCGCGAGGGCGTCGCCGGAACCCACACCGTCGTTGAAGAGAACGGCAAGCCGGTGCTGCTCGCGCTTCGATTGAAGGTGTTCGGCCTCGCGCTGTCAGAGGTCGAGACGATGGTCGTCAGAAACCGGGAGGAAGGCGTGCTCTTTCAGCCCGATGCATTCACGAAGCCGAATGCAGGCATGGCCTACCCGCCGAAGAAGTCGGAGCTGAACACCCGCGAAGAGATGATTCGGATTGCGTCGCTGTATCCTGCCGGCCTTCGCGCAGGAAGCTTCCTCATGCCCGACGTGCCCTTGTCGAGCGACGCCTACCGGTTCGAGAACGGCCAGAAGATGGCCGGTCCCGGCTGCACCTTCCGCCCGCCCGGCTGCGAGAACATGAAGGCCCAGGCGGTCCCGAAGCTCCCGGGTGTGACGTACCGCGTGGTCGCCGTTGACGAGGAGATGGGCGTCGTGTGGCTGCGTCAGGATTTCGGCGCTGGTTCAGTGCCCCGCGGTCAGGCCGACACGATGATCTCCATCTTCGAGGCGTTCAAGGTGTACGGCGGGATGATCCACGCGGCTGAAGCGATCCTCGAAGTCGAGCCTGTCGGGACGCCCTCCGGGTGGGATCCGCCTTCACGCCACTGATCCGAGAATGCGACTGCTGCTGGCCGCCGGCGTGCTCTGTGCGGCGTTTCTCGTCATCTATCTTCCAGACATCGGCCACGGCTTCCTCAAAGACGACTTCGTCTGGATCCTGTCGAGCCGCGCGACTGACCTGACCGACGCCGTTGCCCTGTTCAAGGCGAACGTGGGTTTCTATCGGCCGCTGGTATCGCTCACCTTTGCCGCTGACTACGGTGTCTGGGGCATGCGGCCATTCGGGTATGGGCTGACGAATCTCACCGTGTTCAGCGGCTGTATCGTGCTGCTTTACACACTCGCGCGCCGATTCAGCCTGTCGCCGCCCGCCGCCCTGTTGACCGTTGCCGTGTGGGCCTTCAACTTTCATGGCGTCAACATGGCACTCCTCTGGCTGAGCGGACGCACCTCCTTGCTCGTGACGTTCTTCTCTCTGTTGACGGCGCACGCTGTCCTCATGAGAGCGCCGCTGGTCGCCGGTGTGTTCTGCCTGGCAGCCCTGCTCTCGAAGGAAGAGGCCACGCTGTTGCCGTTGCTGATCTCGGTTTACCTGTTCGCAGTGCAGCCGCCGCCGTTCACGTCGAGACTGCGCCAGACGCTGTTTCGCGTCTGGCCGATGTGGGCGGCGCTTGCCGTCTACGCAGTGCTGCGGCTGCGGAGCGGTGCCTTCGGCTTCTCGAATGCGCCCTCGTACTACCAGCTTTCGACGGCGCAGACAGCGCGGAACCTGCTCGAGTACGCCGATCGCAGCGCAACGGTTGCAGTCGCGGTGATCCTGGTCCTGATCATCGCCTGCCGGCGGAGGCCCGAGCTGGATGAGCCGGGGCGGCGCAACGTGCTCTTCTCCATGCTCTGGATCGCCGGGACCTTTGCGATCACGCTGTGGCTTCCGGTGCGGTCAAGCCTCTACGCGCTGCTGCCGTCGATCGGCTCGAGTCTCATCGCCGGCGCTTTTGCGTCCTGGGCCATCCGGAGCAACCCCGTGCGTTTTCGGCGGGCGGCGATGGCGCTCGCGGTGCTCGTCGTCGTGCTGATTCCCGTTTATCGAATCAGGAACGTGCGATGGGTGGGGATTGCCGATATTTCCAACCACGTCATGACGACCGTTGAAGCCAGCGTCCGCGATACCACCTCCGGCGGCCGCATCGTCATCGTCGATTCCCGCGACAAGCGATTCGATCTGGATTCGACGTTTACAGGAATGTTTCCCGAGGCGGTGACGCTGGTCGCCGGACCCGATTGGAACGGCGAGATCATTCGCGTCGGCGAGGCAGTACCCGACGATGTCCGGCTGCTGTTTCACTACAAGGACGGGCGACTGATTCCGATCGTGCGATAACGACTCGCGGCGAAGATGACACTGCGTATCGGCGTGGACGTGGGAGGAACCAAGATCGAGGCCGTGGCACTCGAAGACGCCCGCGAGATCGGGCGGCTTCGTGTCGATACGCCGCGCGACGACTACGAGGCGACGCTCGATACCATCCGCGCGCTGGTCGGCGATCTCGAGCGAGCCGCGGGTGTGACCGGTACCGTCGGCATCGGGATTCCAGGCACGATCGCGACGGCGACCGGCCTGGTCAAGAACGCCAACTCAACGTGGCTGATTGGGAAGCCGCTTCAGCGCGACATCGAAGCGCGACTCGCTCGCCCGGTGCGAGTCGCCAATGACGCCAACTGCTTCGCGATGTCGGAAGCCAGTGACGGGGCCGCCGCCGGAGCCGAGATCGTTTTGGGTGTGATCGTTGGCACTGGAACAGGCGCGGGAGTTGTCGTGCGAGGGCAGGTGCTGACCGGTGCCAATGGCATCGCCGGTGAATGGGGTCATAACGCCTTGCCGTGGCCCGACGACGACGAGCATCCAGGCCCATCGTGCTATTGCGGCAAACAAGGGTGCATCGAGACGTTTCTGTCCGGGCCGGGCATGTCCGCGGACCACGAACGGCACACTGCACGTCGTCAATTGCCACAGGCGATCGCCCTCGACGCCAATCGCGGCGACACTGCGGCGATCGCGACGATAGAGCGCTACGAGCGGCGGATGGCGCGTGCGCTGGCGAGCGTCATCAATGTCATAGACCCCGATGTCATTGTTCTTGGCGGAGGGATGTCGAAAATCGATCGGCTGTACGAGAACGTGCCTCGCCTCTGGGGCCAATGGGTGTTTGCCGCGACCGGGTCGGCGCCAGAGGTTCGGACGCGCCTGGCACGAGCAAAGCACGGCGCCGCCAGCGGTGTTCGCGGCGCTGCCTGGCTGTGGCCAGATCAAAGGTCAAAGGTCAACGGACGATAGCTCCACGCCAAGTCTTGTTATCGCCGAAGACACGCCGACCGCGCAGTGTAGTCCCGCCGTCGATTGGACGCGCAAGTTGGTGCAGAAGATCGAATCGCAACACAGGGCGTGCGCGAGATAGGCGCCGAGAACCGGAGCGATGACCGAGAGCCCCGTCCACATGTAGATCGACCGCGACGAGCGTTCGAGGTTAGAAGTTCTGCTTGCGGGCCGACGCAGTCTCGCACTGATGATTCGAATGAGATCGACGACGGCGTTACGCTCAGCGACGAGCCGCGTCTACGACTGTCGTCGAACCAGCTGCGCCGCAAGCAGCACTCACCGCATCGGAGCTATTCGGCGCCGCCACGTGCGCAGGCGCAGTGGCTGCCAGCATGACCAACGGACATGCGACGCAGAGCAACCGAACGCGGTTAGCCAATCCCATCGCGCTCCCTCGAACGCTGCCGGCGTTATCGGCCCCAGACGTATCCGAACGTGAAGCCATGCAGCACTTCCGCGTCGCGGTTGGCATTCGGGACGGGATCACCGATGCCGAATTCATCGTTCGTGAACCCATTCGGATACAGCCGAAGGGTGTATGACATGTTCCACTTCTTCTTGATCGTGATGCCGATTGGCCTGAACTTCAGGCCGAATTTGTCAAACGAGCTGTGATCAGCGCCGTACGGCAGGTCCCACGAAATGCCGATCAAGCCGTGGTGATAGTCCACCGCTTTGTCGCGACTCGAATAGGAACGCATTTCGAGCATCGGCTCGAACGCAATCGTGTGTTGCTTGACGATCCAGGAGCTCGATTCGGATGTCATCGCGCTCGGCGGCGGCATGTCGAACATCGACCTAGGGCCCGGCGTCCTGTTGCGTCACCGCACTGGAGGCAATCAGCCCCTGCCGCGTCCGCAGGATCTCCTCGCTTGCTGCAAAGCGGGAATCGGCGATCGGCCGAGGCATGACGCCCATCCCCACGAGCGCGATGACAAGTGAGGCAAACGTCCACGCTTCGCGGCGTGTGAGCCCCAGATGAATGGTCGCGTCGAGCGCAGTCTCGCGTCGGCCGCAGAACAGCGCGAAGTACATCCGGAGCACAGCCAGACCGGTCAACGCCGACGCGACGACCACGGCGAATCCCATGACTGGAAACATCTCGACCGCGCCGTCAACCAACAGTTCCTGGCCGGCAAAGCCGAGCGTGCCGGGGAACCCCGTGCATGCCAGCCCCATGGCAAGGAAGCTCGTGGCCAGCACGGGCATCCGTTCGTACCCACCGTGGTGCGTCGACAAATCCAGACGACCTCGACGCGCTTCGAGCACCAGTACGCATCGCGCGAGCCCGGCGAATGCGATGCCCGCTGATAGCCACAGCAACAGCCCGCCGGCCAGCGCGCTGACACTGGTGCAGTCGAGGCCAGCCATGACCAGCGACGACTGGCTCACAAACAGGTAGCCAAGTGCCCGGCGCGCGCTGGTTTGAACCAGCGCCAGACCCGCTCCGTAGACGGCTGTCGCGAGTGCAAGAACCGCGAGCACCCGTAGCAGGTCCGGCGCGGCGCGCGGCACGACGAGCACGACCGTCACGTAGGCGCCGAGCTGCGGTGCACTGAACAAGATAGCTGGCCCGAGCCGCCCATGATCGAACACCTCCGGAACCCAGGCGTGGAACGGGATGATCCCGGCGCGTATAACGGCTGCGAGCGCCACCAGCCACACGCCGACCACTTCGAGACGCGTGCCCATCGTCATCGGCATGATGAGGAGCGCGACGCCAATCGCCAGCAGCACTGCAGACAGGCCGAGATACACGGAGACGATCCGCCGCTGATGACGGTGTCTGGCATCCGAGAGCGCCGCGATGAACGTCCAGATCGACAGGATCCACAGCAGCAGCAAGAGCAAGGCGCTCTCGGTCAGGAAGGAGGCGACGGTGACAAGCGTCGCAAGCGCCGTGCGGCGCAGACCGCCGCGATCGAGCGCGCCGCGCGGGGTGACGGCAACCGTCAAGAGCCACAGGCCCGCAGCAAATGGCAGAAGCGCCGACGACAGCGCATCGATCCGCAGCAACGCCTCGCCCTGAGGTGCTCCATCGCGCACAACCCCACTCACCAACACGGCGCGCGCGTTGGAAGTGATCGCCAAGGCCAGCGCGGTCAGCAACATGACGATGGCGGAGGAAACGGCGTACTGGCGAAGCCGCTCAACATCGAGACGAATGTACGACACAGCCACAACGAGTGCGGGTAGTGC
>Ga0070664_100001723_pt1 | contig 17528 bp, 13 predicted proteins | sample KBSC73metaG_FD_65863 | JGI IMG/M metagenome (GOLD analysis project Ga0070664, IMG submission 65863) | Corn rhizosphere microbial communities from Kellogg Biological Station, Michigan, USA - KBS C7-3 metaG | ecosystem: Host-associated > Plants > Roots > Rhizosphere > Soil ... | reverse complement strand
GCGCTTTACTCGCTTCCGCAATTCCATTGGAAGGGCAGACCGATTCTCAGTTCCGTACTCCACCTCGTTGGTGGAGCTCTCCATTTCCTGCTTGGATATTCAGTGGCTGGCGTGATTGATGGTCGCGCCGTCGCTGCCGCCAGCTTCTTCGCGCTGACTTTTGCCGCCGGGCACCTTACTCAGGAGCTTAGAGACTATCAGGGCGATGTACGAAGTGACATCCGGACCAATGCCGTGATCTTCGGCCAGCGTCGCGCGTTTTTAGCCAGTCTCGTACTTTTTACGCTGGCCCACGCCCTGCTTTGTTATCTTTCGCTTACTGGCATACTTCCACGACCACTAGCGATCCTTGTTGTCCTCTACCCGCTTCACTTGTACTGGTCGATCGCGACACTGGCCGATGGGCTCACCTACGCAAGCATCTGCCGTCTTCAAGCACGTTACCGAACAATCTATGCGATCATTGGCCTGGTGATCTTGCTAAACCTATGGGGCGGCAGTCACGTCACTTGAGCTGGGTTTAGCCGGCAGAAATCAAGAAACTACATTTGATCGTGTGCAGCAGTCCCCACCCGACCAGGTGTCTAAGAGGAACAAAATCAAAACCTTAGGTAGATGATCAGCGATTGGGTCCGATCAGGTCCCAAAGATTTCCATAAAGGTCTTCGAACACAGCCACCGTTCCGTAACTTTCACTTTTCGGATCTCGTACGAATTTGATCCCGGCGCCGATCATTTCGGTGTAATCCCTCCAGAAGTCATCCGTACGCAAAAAGAGGAATACTCGCCCTCCTGTTTGTCTGCCGACAAAAGATTCTTGCTCCTGAGTCGCAGCCCTTGCCAGTAGAAGACTCGTGCCCGTCGATCCTGGAGGGGCTACCACAACCCAACGCTTATCCTGGTCTCGTTGATAGGTATCTTCAACCAACGTAAAGTGAAGCTTGTGGCAAAAGAAAGCTATCGCCTCGTCATAGTCACGGACCACTAACGCGATGTGAACTATCGATTGGTCCATTCCCCTTGAACTATTCCTTCCAAATCGCTCCGAGACCGAGATCCCAGAGCCGCTTGTTGAAAGCCGGGACGTCCTTATCCAGGAGTTCATTACCTCGCGCTCTCAGCCCGGCCCACTCGCTGTTTAGTTGCTTCATTCGATCAAGCGAGGGTTGATTGACTCGCGGAATATCACTCTCGGTCTGGTTGATCAGAAATAGATAGTTAGCAGTGAACTTGTTCGGGAAGTTCTCAACGTCGTCGTAAGCTTTTGACTTACGCTGGATCATGTCTTCATCCCAGGCCCTCATCTTCTTCACCAACGCCTCACCATCTCTTTTGACTGCAGCGTACTTTTCACCTGCGGGTAATGATCCGAGCAGCGACTCCAACTGTTTCTGTTTCTCATACAGGTTATTTATCATCCGATGCATTGACGTTAACTCGCTTTCCATTGCCAGCATCGTCTGATGATACTCAGCGTATTCGGTCGCGTTGGTTGGATAAAGTGGGTTCGCGAGAATTTCAGTTTCAGCACTCGAAATCGCCTGATTATCTGTCATTTTCACGGTAACGGTATATTTTCCTGGCGGCGCTTTGTGTGCCGCAAAACTCCCTTCGATGCGAACTCCAGGAACTCCCGGCATAGTTGCGTATCGCATATCCCACACAAACCGGTTCAGTCCTTTGTTCTTGTCGAGTACAGGATCGGCTTTGGGAGCACCATCCCACTTCGCTGCCTTATCATCTCCCTTAGAAGAAAACGTGCGGACCGTTTTTCCTGCAGCGTCTCTGATCTCGAGCGTGATCTCGTCGGTCTTCTTCAGTTCGGGAAGTTGATAATAAATGACCAAACCGGTAGCCGGATTCACGCCCCTGAATCTATTACCTCCTGTAAAGTCGTCATCATTTGAGTCCAACTCGCTCGAGCCATTCACGAGATAGGCAGGCTCGGGTCGATAGATCGCAAACGGTGGTAAGTCTTTTTTGTAACCACGAATCAGACTCAAATCATCGAGTATCCAGAAGCCTCTGCCCGAAGTTGATGCTATCAGGTTTCCCTTGTGCACTCGAAGATCTGTAATTGGCGTAATCGGCAGGTTCAGCTGGAAGGGCGACCAATTCTTCCCACCATCCCATGATATGAAAAGACCTATTTCAGTACCGGCGAACAAAAGATTACTGCGCACATCATCCTCGCGAACCACTCTCGTAAACGCGTTCGGGGGTAAGCCGTTGTCGATCCTGTCCCAGGTGTTGCCGTAGTCCGTCGTCTTGTACAAGCCTGGTCTATGATCGTTGAATTTGTACCGCGTGGTGGCGATATAAGCGGTACCTTTGTCGTGCGGTGAAACCTCAATCGCATTTATCAAACATTCCTCGAGAGCTTTTGGGGTTACATTTTTCCAGTTCGCTCCTCCGTCGCGGGTGAGATAGACCAACCCATCGTCACTGCCGGTCCAGATCACACCTTTTTCATGAGGCGACTCAATGATGTAACTAAGCGTTCCATAATTTTCCGCACCGACCGCTTCGTTGGTATATGGACCACCACCCTTGCCCTGTTTATCCTTCTCGTTTCGAGTTAGGTCTGGCGAAACTTCCTTCCATGTCTTACCCATGTCGCTCGTTTTCAGCAGATACTGAGCACCATGATAAAAGGTATTTGGTTCGTGTTTGCTCCAAATGATGGGGGCATTCCAATTGAAGCGATACTTGATGTCCTTAGCATCCATTCCCAGGTATTGAATGGGCGCAGCCATCACGTTAGTGCCCGCCTGGGCCTTGGTGTTCAGGACCTCGATCGTTCCCTGGTAACTATCACCCATGACAAACTTCGGATCGTCAGGGTCAAAAGCGAGAAACGCACTCTCGCCACCCGCCGAATAGGTCCAACTTGCGGCGCTGATACCGCCGCCACCCAACTCGCGGCTCGCAATCGACACCGAGGTGTTGTCCTGCTGTCCTCCATAGATTCGATAGGGAAACTGGTTGTCGACGTTGATGCGATAGAACTGGCCCGTGGGCATGTTGCTTTGTGTACTCCAACTTTTTCCGCCGTTGAAGGTTACTGCCGAGCCGCCGTCGTTGGAGATTATGAAATTGTTCGAGTTGGTGGGATTGATCCAAAGGTCATGATAGTCGCCGTGAGTTCCGGATAAAGTTTCCCAGGTCTTTCCTCCATCAGTGGAACGAAGAGCAGACGCACTCATCACATAGATCGTATTTTCATTTTTGGGATCAACGAACAACTCTATGTAGTACCACGCTCGCTGTACCAATCGATGATCATTCGTAATGCGGCTCCACTTTTTACCGCTATCAGTTGAGAGGAATAGACCACCTGCTTCTTTATCTGAATCGCTTTCAATTAGAGCGTAAACTTTTTCGGGATTCGAACGACTCACGGCAATCGACATCTTGCCCATCTCTTCAGGCAAGCCTTCCTTCAAGCGCTCCCAACTTTCGCCGCCATCGCTGGATTTATAAAGTCCGCTGCCGGAACCGCCGCTAATCACCTTCCAGGGAAGCCGCCCATGCTCCCACATTGCGGCGTAGAGTATTCGTGGGTTGTTCATGTCCATCGACAATTCGGCAGCACCGGTTTTGTCGTTCACAAACAGCACATTCTTCCAGGTAGCGCCACCGTCAACCGATTTGTAAATGCCGCGTTGAGCTGAAGAGCTGTATAGCGCGCCCTGGGCGGCGACCCAGAGGATATTTGGATTTTTTGGGTCGATAACGATTCGAGAAATATGTTGTGTCAGTTCCAAACCGACACGCTTCCAGGTCTTACCGGCATCTGTCGACTTATAGACTCCATCACCATGATGCGTCATGACGCCGCGCACAGCGTGTTCACCCATGCCGACAAACACGACATTGGGATCACTCTCGGCGACGGCTACCGCCCCAACGGAACCGGTTTTAAAATAATTGTCTGAGACATTGCGCCAGCTGATTCCCATGTCGTCGGTTTTCCACAGACCGCCGCCAGTAGTTCCCATGTAGTAAGTGTTTGGGTCGCCAATAACTCCGCAGGCCGAATTTGAGCGACCACCACGAAAGGGTCCAATAGATCGCCATTTAACTACCTTAAAGATTGAGTTGTAGTCATCTACACCCGAAGGTTGTGGCGCCTGCGCGAAAAGTTGGCCCACCATTAGACACAGGACGACAACAGAAAATTGGATTTTTGACATTCAGGGATTCCTCGCCAGCAAGAATTTACCGGCCCATCATACACAAAGGGGTCAAAATTAAGATCGAAGATCGGTTATAAAAAACGTTTCAGTTTAAGCCGATCAAGGTTTCTTAGTATGTGAGGTAATGCTACTTCAAAACATTCGGAGTCTTGTAAGCACCCGTGGCTGCGACATCCGGCCTGTACTCCCAATGCCAGGGTTCTTTATTTACGGTGCGTACAAAACCATGTTCAGGGGCGTGAAGTTTCAACCAGTCGTAGCGCGGGTTGCCCTCGTAGCCACCAATGGCAAAATCGTACGCGAATCCATCCTGGTGATTTGAGAAGCCTGGCTTTGCGGCAAGATTAAATCCGGGGCGGCCGCTAATGTAACCGTTATACAAATATTCCTGTTGCGGATAACTGCGAAAGCCGCTCTTCAAAGGCAGCGGTACCCCATCATCGTCGGCGGCCTTGACCAAGCTGAGGTAGAACTCTGCAATGTCGTCTGAAATAAACTTAACGCTATTGTCGGCGCCAATAATCTGAATTAACGTAAGTTGCTTTAGATACGTTCCTTTATCCCAGGCGGCATTTGGTCCTTTCTGATTGTTGTCTACTGGTTCATAGGTCGCCACTGTTTCGTTCAAAAAATTATTCTTCAGATTGTTTCCCGCAGTCCAACCCCAACCGTCAGCTCTTACAAAAACCGAATCCTTAAAGAGCCTGGCCTCGGTTACTTTTATTTTGGTTCCGAGAGGGATGAGTTTTGGCTTACCGTTCTCAATTACATAGGAAAGTAAATCCTGATCTTGTCGGATTCTGGCCTGAGGGTCATCAATAACAAATGCCTTGTTGAGATAGCTGAACATTCAGGTGGACTCCTTTTAGTGGGAAGGCGGAATCGTTTACAAAGCTACTCGCGCCCGCGACAGACGTCAGTACGGATAGGAAAATTATCCGAAGATTCTTGTCAGACTCTGCGTCTGCGAGCTGCGAGGAAGGCAGCGGCAGCTCCGACAATAAGCATGGCGAGACCTCCAACGATGCGAGCGTAGCTTGGTATCTCGCGAATACCTGAATCACTGATTACTACCGCAGTTCGAGCGTCAACAAACCAGGCCCGGTAAAGAATCACTCCGCCGGCAGTCGCAACAATTAACCCGAGAATGATGAGCAATACACGCACTGGTTTCTTTATTTCCCCTGGAATGCTGCTTTTCGTTTTTCAAGAAAAGCGCTAACGCCCTCGTCCTTGTCTTCAGTAGAAAAACAAAGGGCAAAAAGGTCGACTTCTCTTCGCAAACCTTCATCGAGATTTGAGCGCGACGCAATCTTCACAGCCTCTTTGGCGAGCTGCAACGCGATCGGCCCCTTGTCAGCGATCTTTGTCGCAAGCTCTAGAGTTTTGGTCCGTAGCTGGTCAACGGGAAACACGTGGTTAACGAGTCCTATCGAATGTGCTGTCTTCGCATCAATGATGTCGCCCGTCAAGATCAGTTCCATCGCCTTACCTTCGCCCACCAGCCGCGTGAGACGTTGAGTGCCACCACCACCCGGGATGATCCCGAGATTGATTTCCGGCTGACCAAAGGATGCCGTTTCACTCGCGACCCGGATATCGCAGGCCAGGGCCAATTCACAACCGCCTCCCAGACAGTACCCGTTGATCATGGCAATAACTGGCTTTGGAAATCCATCGATCGCGGTAAAGAGCGAGCGACTCATCATCACATCGCGTTGCGTGATGGAAGTGCGACCAGCGAACTCGGCGATATCGGCGCCGGCGATAAATGCTTTGTCTCCGGCGCCGGTAAAAACAACAACACGAACGGAATCGTCGTTACGGAGCTCATCCAGCAGCGCGGCCCCTTCTTCTCGAGTCTTAATGTTAAGAGCGTTTCGCTTGTCCGGTCGATTGATTGTGATTACTGCAACTCGATCTTGTTTATCGAGCAGAAGGGTCTCGTAGGAATGCGCCATTTAGCAGCTCCGATGATTAGAAATTTAGTGCGTGGATCCTAGAAGGTGAGAGCGACCACGTCAAACGAGCGAGAGGTTGATTATTCTGAAGGTGTCGCCTCTGGATCGTTGACGGGTTGTTCGTCGGCAACCCACGAAACAAATAGACGCAGCCAGTTTTCGGTCGGCTCAGCAATTTGCACTCCGACTCGTGCGGTACCATAGATTGCAGGTGCCACGCGAACGACTAAGGCAGTCGCTTCGATCGGCGCACCGTCGGGTCGATGAGCGCGAAGATAGAGCCGATCACCGCGCGTCACTTTTTGATTTAAATGAAATAGTGCACCCGACGTAGAAATGTCGTCAGTCTCTGTTGGCTCACTCCAGGCCGCGCCATCCTCAGTGCGACCGGACACGACTATGGGAAGTCGCAGGGCCATCCTTAAAGCAAACCGTCGTTCCTCGTTGTTATAGGGCGTACTCATGGTTTGAATTTGTTCGATGACTTAGGAAGGGTTGGCGCGGCGAGCTTCCTCCTTCTCACCTCGCCAGTCGTAGAAACCTTCGCCTGTCTTCTTACCTAATTTGCCTTCGTTCACCATCCTGCGCAAGACCTCAGGGGGACGAAAGGTTTCCGAACCAAGCTCCCGATGTAGATATTCCGCTATGTTCAACCGTACGTCGAGTCCAACGAGGTCTGTTAGTTTCAACGGACCCATTGGATGGTTATAACCGAGTTCCATTGCCGTATCGATATCGTGGACGCTAGCGACTCCCTGCTCGAGCATTCGCATTGCCTCCAGACCCAGCGCGACACCAAGCCTGCTCGAGGCAAAACCCGGCACATCCTTGACGATTATGGGTTCTTTTCGCATTCTTCGACCGACGGCCGCTACAGCCTGAACCGTGCTTTCACTCGTGTTCACGCCGACCACGATTTCAAGCAGTCGCATGATATGGACGGGATTAAAAAAATGCATCCCGATGACTTGTTCAGGACGCTTTGAAGCGTTCGCGATTTCAGTTATCGATAGCGAAGAGGTGTTGCTGGCAAAAATGAATGCGTGATTCGAACCTGCCTCGAGTTGATGCAAGATACCGCGCTTGAGCTCCAGCTTTTCCGGGGCCGCTTCAATGATCAGATCCGCCTCCGTGCAGTCTTCAAGCCTGGTCGTCCCATGAATATGAAGCAGAGTCCGGTCCATATCATCTTCAGTAAGTTTTCCGAGCAGGAGCCCCTTGGCCAAATTTTTCTCGATCGCTTGCACACCTCGAGCCAACATCTCTCGATCAACGTCGTTGAGAAAGACTTTATATCCGGATGCGCCAGCGACCTGGGCGATACCATGGCCCATTGTACCGGCGCCAATCACGGCAATTGTCTCTATAGTTTGGGAACCGCTTGTTTGAATACTCATCTTATGGAACCGGGTTTCGCATAGGTGTTGACAGCCAAAACCTCTGGTTCGACTACAGTGGTATCGGTAGTTATACTATACGGCTAACCGAAAAGGCTATACTCTCGTGCTTGCGATCCCAAATAATTATGAGGTCGAGGGCTTAGGGCCCGCTGAAGGAGAACTGACCAAGGTAATGGACAAAGATACTAATAAAAGAGACGTGGTGATTCTGGGATCTGGCCCCGCTGGATTAACTGCCGCAATCTATGCCGGACGAGCCAATCTCAAACCATTACTCATCGACGCGCCGATTGATCATATAAAGCAGACGACCCCGGGCGGCCAGCTCATGATCACAACCGAGGTAGAGAACTATCCCGGTTTCGCAAGCGGAATCCAGGGTCCCGAATTGATGGAAGAGTTCCGGAAACAGGCGGAACGGTTCGGCGCAGAATTTCTCGAAGAATGGGTGACCGAAATCGACTTAAGCGAAAGGCCATTTTTACTATATACAGGCAAAGGGATCGTCTCCACCCAGACATTGATTATCGCTACCGGGGCTTCGGCAAAGTGGCTCGGCATTCCGGGTGAAGCCAAGGTTCCCGACGGTTTCGGTGGTCACGGTGTCTCTGCTTGCGCAACCTGCGATGGTCCACTACCAACTTTTAGGAACCGGACCCTGGTCGTAGTTGGCGGTGGCGACACGGCGATGGAAGAGGCGACCTTTTTGACGCGTTATGCAGCGAAGGTCTTCGTGGTCCATCGTCGCGATAAACTACGAGCCTCAAAAATTATGCAGGACAAGGCATTTAAGAACGAGAAGATCAAGTTCATCTGGAACACAGCAGTAGAAGAGATTCTTGGAACTCCGGATACGGGTGTAACAGGAGTGCGACTTCGCAACTTGAAGACTGGTGTAGCGGAAACATTTTCGTGTGAAGGCGTGTTCATCGCCATCGGACATAGGCCTAACACTGACCTGTTCAGAGGCCAGTTGGACATGGATGAGGTTGGATATCTGAAAACGTCCGGTCATTCGACAGCCACGAATATTCCTGGAGTCTTTGCTTGCGGTGATGTCCAGGATTCAGTCTACCGGCAGGCTATTACGGCCGCCGGAACCGGATGTATGGCGGCTATAGATGCAGAACGGTTTTTAGATCACCTGCCAGTCGCGATGCCATCAGGTGAAGAGGTCACCATAGAAGGAGAGCACGTTACAGCCGACCATAGCGCAATTATTACTCCCGACGGCCACATGCTTCCCAATCACACTGAAGTCGGCGTCAAAGGCGAGTAGGTTGAACTATCTAGAGGAGAACTATCGAATCGTCTTTTTGGCGCCGAGATGGTGAGTCTGGCGAACGCTGATGGAGGTTTGGTACTTCAACATCTCGGGAATACTGATTAAGAGGGCACGACTCGCAATACGAGCCCTGTCGATCTCGTCGATCATGACAATCGTTGCAGCCTAACGCCATGCCAAGTTGGCGCAACGAATCCAGGAGAGGTAACAACAAGAATCCTCGCTGGGTAAGAGCGTACTCGATGTGCGGCGGATTTCCTCCAAAGTCTGTCCGGTCAATAAAGTTATCGTTCTCCATATCCCGCAACCGTGCGACAAGAGTACGACTACTAATCGGAAACAAACTATTCAACAGCTCCATAGTCCGTTTCGGACCAGAAGCCAACTCCCGAACTACAAGCATGGTCCACTTATCACCGAGCATTTGTAATGCTCCGGTAATCGGGCAACCATCGAGTTCGCGTCGTTTCACTTTTTGGGAAATTTCTTCAAATCAAAGTGCGTCCTAGGGACGTAGATTGATGTTGTAAGTCTTAATCTTCGAATTGAGCGTCGTAGCATTCATTCCCAGCAGACGCGCCGCGCGTGACTGATGCCCACTCGTCTGCTCAAGCGCTCGCCTTATTAGATCGATCTCAAATCGTCTGACTTCTTCGTAAAAGTTTATACCACGTCCAATGTCGCCTACAGCCGCGTTGCTGGCCCCACTTTGCGAAGCAGAAGCTGAGGCTCGGGGGTCGCTTATCTCAGGACGCAAACACTCTCGACTGATCTCGTCGCCGGGCGCAATTACAACGGCGCGTTCGATCGTGTTTTCCAGTTCGCGAACATTACCCGGCCATGAATAACCTTCCAGTAGGGCGAGCACTTCGGGAGCAATCTGTTCAGAGACAGTCCGGCCATTTTCTTCGTTGTACTTCTGAATGAAGTGTTGGACCAGGGGTAGTATGTCCTCGAGGCGATCTCTCAGCGGAGGCAGCTCGATCGGAACAACAGCAAGGCGGTAATAGAGGTCCTCACGAAAACCACCCTGCCGAACAGCCTCTTTTAAGTCGATATTTGTGGCCGCGATTATTCGGACATCGACTCTTCGGGGCGTCGTATCTCCTAGCGGAGTAAATTCTCGCTCCTGGATGACGCGCAAGAGTCGGACCTGGGTCTCGGGCGGAATGTCCCCAATCTCGTCAAGAAAGATTGAACCGCCATCGGCGACTTCGAAGAGTCCTTTCTTCGCGGCAACGGCACCGGTAAACGCGCCGCGCGTGTGCCCGAACAACTCCGACTCAAGGAGTTCAGATGGAATATTTGAACTATTTACAGTGACGAAAGGTCGGCCGACGCGAGGGCTAGCCTCGTGAATTGCTTTGGCAATCAACTCTTTACCAGTACCGCTTTCCCCCGTGATCAGGACGGTGGAGCGAGCTGGAGCAACTTGCTCAACGAGCCGAAAAACTTCCTGCATTAGATCGGAGCGGCCAATGATTTCGCCGCGTTCGACGGCTTTGCTCATTGCCCGGCGCAGGGTGCGTCGTTCTTCCTCTTTGCGGCGCCGTTTGATACCGGCGGCGATGGTTGCAGTTATCTGTTCGTTTTGGAAAGGCTTCCTAATACAGCCAAAGGCGCCGCGTTCCCACGCAGCAATCGCCGTATCGAAGGTGGCGTAGGCAGTGATCATCACAATCACTGCGTCAGAGTCCATTTTCAAAAACTCTTCCAGCGCTCGCAGTCCACCGATTCCAGGCATCGACACGTCCAGCAAAACCACGTCGAAAGATCTACGACCATAAGCTTCCAGACCTTCCTCACCGGTTTTTGCGAGGTCAACTCTATACCCTTCTGCGTTGAGAAGTGTCTCCAACACTTCTCTCATGATCTCTTCATCGTCAACGACGAGAACTGAACCCTTGCGGGCATTTCGTCTTTCAGGCTTCATCAAATCCATCTGAGTTCCAATTGGGGTTTAGTTTAAACAGTTATTCTGACAAAACAAAAGGCCTGACAGCGTCAGGCCTTAACCGTATAGAAACTGTCTTGAGTCGAATAGTCAAATCGCGTTCGCCCGTTTGCACCAAATTGGCCGCGCGCAAATCAGTCGCCGACTGCCTGCAATCGCGCGCGCGCTCGCGCCGTCGGTAGAGTGATACGGAAAGTTGTACCTTTACCCGGGGTGCTTTCAACGGTAATCCTGCCGGTGTGTTCCTGAACGATTCCGTACGAGACAGCCAGCCCCAATCCAGTTCCACGCCCAACTCCCTTGGTGGTGTAGAACGGATCGTAAATCTTTGCCACGTTCTCCGGATCGATCCCGATACCCGTGTCAGCAACTTCTACAATCATTGAGCCGTCATCGGCTGTTTCAGTTGAGAGAGTAATTTGACCGCCATCAGGAATCGCATCACGTGCATTTAGAATCAGGTTAGTAAACACCTGTTGGAGCTTGCCGGCATTTCCATAAACCAGCGGCGCGTCGTTTTCATAAGAGCGGACGATTCGGATCTGGCTCCGTCGCAATTGTGGCTCTAGTAATTGCAGGGTATCGTCGAGCACGCGCGCAATATCAGTTTCCACAAACTCGGTGGCGTTGCCGGTACGCGAGAAATTGAGAAGATTGTTGACGATGTTAGTGGCCCGCTCTGCCTGAGTTCGCACCTTCTGCAGCAATGCATGTTTGGGATCTGTTTCATTAAACATACCAAGCAGCATTTGCGTGTACGAAGAAACTCCGGTTAGTGGCGTGTTGACCTCATGCGCGACGCCGGCAGCGAGCAAACCGATAGACGATAGTTTTTCTCGTTGTTGCAGCTGTTCCTCAAGACTTATTCTCGCGGTCACATCTTCGACCACAACGAGAGCGCCTTTTCGACCCTGAGCATCCTGCAAAGGAGCCAATGCGATGTTGAGCACGAGCGTTCGATTGGTTCGAGTACCCGTGTGCAGTTTGTAGATGTTCCGAATTTCTTTGAGCTGCCAACCATCCTTGCCGAGAACTTGAAGCAGCGTGTCGGCAAAGTCTTCAGCAAAAAGCTCGTGCACATAACGCCCCACAGCGGAGTCACGCCGAAGGTCAAGAATGTGCTCGAGCGCTGAATTGAGACGCGTAACTTTACCTTCGAGGTCGACGGCCAGTAGACCAACATTGATCGATTCAATGATCGACTCGTTGAATTCTTTCAAGAGTTTGAGCTCTGACGCTCGGGCTTGTTGGTCCTTGTAAAGCAAACTGTTTTCGATCGCGACCGCTACATACCCCGATACCGTTCGCAGGATCTCGACGTCTTCGGAAGAAAGCAGAGCGCCATCAACTGATCTTCCGAGGCCGATCACCGCCACCATTTTGCCGCGTACGACACAAGGCACGAAGTAATGAAGCGAGCGCCGGACGGTGCCGGAGATTTCAGTACTGAGATCCAGATCATCGGCTCTAACAATTCCGGTCTCTGCTGAGCGGACGCGAATCATCTCGCGAAAATCGGTGGGAATCGTGATTTCGGATGATAATCCTGTGGCCCGAGCGACTGCATAACCTGAAGGAGCCCGTTTATCTTCGATCAAGATCGCGATCCGCTCGACGTTCATAACTTCTTGAAGCCGGCTTACCAGAGAATCGAGTAAAGGATCGAGAGCGGTAGTCGCGGAAAGTGTGCGACCGAAATCAAGCAGGCTATTTCTCAGATCGTAGCGTTCACCATAGAACACCCGGTCAACCTGTTCCTGTAAGAAGTTTTTGATGGGTGCTGCAACCATCACGATTGCGGCCATGGCCAGCACAGCAACTACAACTCCCAGCGTAATCTCGCCGGAGCTGGAGCCCTGGTCCGAGCCGAAAGCGTATAGGCCACCGGTGTAAACAACTATACCGATACAAAGTGCGATTGCCAGGGTTGTCAACGCATAGACGAACACTCGGCGGACCACGAGTTCAACGTCCATCAAGCGATATCTGAGTATCGAGTATCCAAACGACAGGGGAATCAAGACTAGTGGCAAGACGGCGGCGTCAGCTACCCAACGGTCGCTGCGTGCTCCGAACAAATAGCCCAGACCATACAGAAAGGTAAACGGTGTTACGGCCAGCAGCGTTCCCCAAACGACCCACTTCAACTGTTGGCGGACGACAGCACTTCCCGTTTTTAGAAATGTACGAAGAACGATGACCGCACTGGCGACAAGAGCAATCGTGAGCTGCGCAAATCCAACTTTGTAGAAGAGACCGAGTTCCGCTTCGGTAACTGGAATTCTTTGCAGCGATGGCAGTAGCCGGCTTAACTCATCTCGCAAAAAGAGGACGATGGAAATCAAGAACAGAAGCAGTGCCGGGACATAGAGAAGGACCGAACGCCAACGTCTATTTGCAAACAACTGATGCTTCGACGGATAAAGCAAACAGAAGTGCAGAATCATCGGTGGAAACATCAGGAAGGCGACGTTCTTCAAGAACGCTACAGCCATGTCCAGATCACGATAGCTTCCGACCGGGGTGTAGAAATGGAAGACGAATGCTACTAAACAGAGGGTAGCGAACTGAAGCACATACGGCGCGCGACCGCCCTGTTTAAAGAGCACGAAGAAACCGACGCAAAGATAGACCAGGCCTATGAGGTTTATGTAAAGGACGCGTGGCGTCCAACGGTGAACAGCATCGAGGCTGTCAAGGTCAGCGTAATAGCGTCGGGTGTCTTCAGGATAAGAAGGCCGCTCCATGAAGTAATGGATTTGGCCACCGACATGCGCCTGGTCCAAATAAATTCCTACATCGCGCGCTCGCGCAATTGAGTCGTACTTGCCTACACCATCTAGACTAATTCCCAGCAGATGGTCCCCGGGAAGGAGCCAGGCTTTCTCACCAGAAGAATCCCGCTCGATGGTTTGAGCGACAACCCCGTGATCCGTGTCGACCCATTCGACGCCATCCCAGGCAGGCGTTTCATGACGCACCCTTTGCCGAAAATTGAGTAGACCAGCGCTAATAAGCAGGGCTGCGCCGATTAGCAATACCCAGGTTTTCGCTGTTAATACTGAGCCCTTCACTGGTCCTTTTACCCCGCGCAGATCTCCCCTATCGAGAGATCCCCATCAAATAAGCAAGGGATGTTCCGGTTTACCAGAAGTTTCAGATTCATGTGCTCCTCAGGCTTTCGGTGTTAGGAGACACGCAAAATCGACAAAGGTGATTCTTTCCCGGCGAAGAAAAGAAAGAACTGAGCGGGATAACAATCCAACTTTTCGGAATCGTCCGAGAATTTGGAGTGTGCGCAGTTGAGGCGCGTCGGAGAAGGGAAAGCAGAACAACTTCTTGTTGTAAGGGGCTAACTAGTCGACTGCTCGCTTCGTGGCGACGCGTCAGAACCTGACTGAAATACCACCCCGCACGGACCGTCTACTACTGCCAACCACGATTGTCGACTCCGAGTTCTCAGAACTCACCTGGGTATCCAGCAAGTTTCGAGCATCTAGTACTGCCTCAGCTCGAACAGGTAACCCAAAGCTTGGTAATTCTTGAGTGACCTGAATACTCAACGACGGATCGTAAACGCCCAATCGTCCGGCAAACGGATCGATGGCAAAAACTGTCGCCTCTGGAGAAAATCTTAAAATCGTTCGAACCTGGGTTCCCGTATGGAATCCGGCACCTAATTGAAGGGCAGCCGTCTGGAAGAATGCGTTTTCAAACATGTCTGAAGGAGTTGTAAATCCGTGCGATGCGAGACGCTGACCTCTGCCGAAAGCATAACCGGCAGATGCAGTCCAAACTCTGTTAAGGCGTCTTGTATAGACCACGCGCAAACCCTTCGACGAACCTTCCTGGTTAGCGACATTTAAATACGACTCTCCGGCCTTGCCGGAAAAAGCAGTGGACGGCATGCTCAGCAATCCGACTCCTCGACCGGTTGTGGTGTCCAAGAAAGCCGTGGCTTCAACATTGGAATGGTTGTCGAGAACTCTTTCGATTCCGAATTCGAGTCGATGACTACGTTCGAGTACGGCCTGACCATCAATGAACGCTACCGGTCTGGCCGTTTGCTGACGGAAAACCACTTGCTCACCTTCAAATGATGCGACACTTTGAATACCGTCTTCGTCACCACCAGAGGCAAACGCAGCTTTGACTCGAGTGCGCGCGTTCGCGTCGAATTGGATTCCGATGCGCGGTGTAATCGAGTGCGCTTCACCCGCGCCGACAAACCTTGAATAATCCAAACCCATCACGATCACAATGCCATCGCGAACAATCCACTCATCGATTGCGCGCAACGAGACCTGGCCGAGAAAATCCTCTTGCGAGGACGGAGATTTAAACAAACTGTGTGAGTTTAAGCGGAGACCTGCAGCTGTAACTCCGACCTTGTGACGATGGCCGACATTAAATCGAGTCGTCGCTTCTAGTCGTTCGGGGGCCTCTGGTCCAATTCCGGTTTGGCCAGCAAAGATCAGCTCAACGCCTTCAGTTACCGGCGTTGCCACGGCAAAGTTTAGTCCAGCATAGGAAGCGCCGTACGCATTACTCGCTGTATAAGCTTCGACAACTCCGACGGGCTTTGATTTCTCGTTGAGGGTTTCTGGTTGAGAGCCGTCAACCGCAGTTTCCATGCCTGTGTTCTGCTCAGCAGCATTGGGTTGAGTAGCTGCCTGAACGTCAGCATCTTCACCTTCACGAATCTGGAAAACTGATCGACGTCCCTGTGCTGACCGAAGTACCCACTTTACATCGTCGCGGTCACGACGACGTTCGGGAAGGGTGTTTCCGTTTCCAATCGGTTCCAAATTGAATTTATAGCTGAGCTCCTGCGAAGCCCTGACATCTACCGCATCAAAAGAGACTTCGGTAAATCCATTTGCTATTGCGCGAATACCGTAACGGCCTGGTAAGACTCTCGCGATGAAATTTCCCTGACGATCAGTCCTTGCCTCTTTAACTACGTTCTTCACACCTTCTTTCAGGAGCGATACCAACGCACCGGCGAGCGGATTACCTTTGTTGTCCCTGACGGATCCGGTAATCGTCGCCAATGATGGCCTGGCTGGTGTTGCCGCCTGAATGGAATTCACTATCAGGGAGGCAAAAAGGATTGAGTTCAGGACAAGAAATAGTCTTCTTCTCATGCGGTATAACCTCCAGGCACAAAACAACCTAGCGGATGCAATTGAACGGGGCTAGAGCCTACCAAATATTGATTGGACTGAAACAAATGGCTCCTAAGACTTTAACTTTCCACGGTCACGGTGCCGTTGCCGGAGGTGTGAAAAGTACCGAACGGTTCAGGAAGGGAGACTTACCGGAACCCACAATAGGGTCCCATTTTCAGCCAGTTGTTCGAAATATGTCAAGTAAATGAAGCGTTATACGGCGCCTTTGCCCATGGCTTTTAGGGCGTGCTAGGATTCAACTCCCCTCCAACACATGTATCTCGTAACACTGGTCGCTACCTATGATAGATGAAGTTCAATCAACCCGGCTTCCCAACGGAATAGCGGTTCTGACGGAGCATATGCCGGGACTCCGGTCTGTAACCGTCGGTATTTGGGTTCGAAGGGGCTCACGACATGAAACTCCGGAGCTCAATGGAATCTGCCATTTTATTGAGCACGCTGTGTTTAAGGGGACGCAACGACGGTCGGCTCACAACATTGCGGTTGAAACTGACCGACTGGGGGGCCACTTCGACGCCTACACCACTCATGAGATGACGGGGTTCGCCCTAAAGGTTGCGGACACCTCCCTGCCGGAAGCAGTTGACCTCCTCGCTGACCTGGTTGCGCATCCCCGCTTCGATCAGGAGGACCTCGAGCGTGAACAAAAAGTTATCCTTGAAGAGATGAAAATGGTCGAGGACACGCCGGACGAATTGTTGGGAGAATTATTTAATGCGGCGTATTTTCCGAATCATCCGCTTGGCCGCCCGATTGAAGGAACCCGCGAGACCGTGCCCACCTTCGATCACAAAACCACGCTCGCCTTCCACTCCCGTGAGTTTTCGTACACAAACCTGGTAGTCGCCGCCGCCGGCAACGTCAATCACTCTCGGCTGTTAAGTCTAATTGCCGAGGCGTTTGGCGGGTGCGAGGGAACAGTCAGCCGGCCACATCAAATCTCAAATCCCCTTCCGCGTCCGGCAGCCCCGATTCTTATCGAACAGAAGAGCGAACTCGAACAAGCCCATTTAGTGATTGCTTCGCCTTGGCCCGATGCTTTGAGTGACAACCGCTACGCGGCCAGTCTTCTTGCTTCTGTTATTGGTGGAGGAACTTCCAGCCGGCTCTGGCAGAAGGTTCGAGAAGAGCGAGGTCTGGCGTACTCGGTCGGTGCGGGTGGCAGTGCGTTTACAGATGTCGGCGTGTTCAACGTTTACGCCGGAACCTCACCCGACCAGTTAGATGAAGTCTTGGACCTGGCGCTTGTCGAATTGCGACGCGTTGTTCAAGACCTGGTCTCCGAAGAAGAACTTCGTATTGCAAAAGAGCAAGCCATCTCATCAATTCTACTTGGACTCGAATCATCGAGTGCTCGAGCCAGCACACTTGCTCGCCAGGAAATTGTTCACGGACGACGAATCTCACCCGACGAGGTGATCGAACGAATTCGCGCGACTACTTCCGATGAGTTACGCGAGGTTGCGCGCGCCTACTTCAAGTCTGAAGCCATTTCGTTGGGCGCACTCGGAAATCTAAACGGCTTTAGAGTCGA
>Ga0070664_100001722_pt1 | contig 17531 bp, 17 predicted proteins | sample KBSC73metaG_FD_65863 | JGI IMG/M metagenome (GOLD analysis project Ga0070664, IMG submission 65863) | Corn rhizosphere microbial communities from Kellogg Biological Station, Michigan, USA - KBS C7-3 metaG | ecosystem: Host-associated > Plants > Roots > Rhizosphere > Soil ... | reverse complement strand
TTCGCAATATGGCAGTCAACCCGTCGGCGTGCTTTCTAAGCAACATTTGATTAAGAACAAACTTACCGTTGCGAGGACACAAGACTTGGCCGACGTTGAAGCCTTGAAACGCAAAAACTGATAACAAAAGACTCTACCCCGAATTGCCAAGCAACTTTGTATTGCAGATTAGTTTGAACTCCCCAAAAAGTGCCGCCATCCAACCAGAAGACCGGACTCGCTACTGTTTAGACAAACTTTCAGAATACGCGTAAACGCTGCGGATCTCGGTCGAACAACCGACCAAATTCGAGCTGGTGATCAATTTTAAAACCGCCAAGCAGATCGGATTAACTATTCCGCGCAGTGTTTTAGCTACGGGCCGACAGAGTAATTCGGTAAGGGGTGAAGCGTGCGGAGTAAGGCGACTTCGAAAGCAAAAATCCCAAAACCTATACTGAGCTATATCGAAGCATCGCAAATCTAAAATGGGAAGATTCCGCCGAATGTCTTGCCGAGAGCAGATAAGGGGTCGAATGAAGTCCAGAAGTAAATAGAAAAAACAAAATGAAGACCAAAATAATCATCGGCATTGCTTTCGGCACTATGCTTCTCCCGTTCGGTGTCTATGCTCAGGCGCAAAAAGTACCGCGAGTCGCCTATTTGACTGCGCTCTCAACCGCTATTGATGCGTCCCGCATCGAGGCACTCCGCCAAGGCCTGCGTGACCTCGGATATGTGGACGGTAAGAATATCTTCATTGAGGTCCGATCCACAGGCGGAAGTTCGGATGGCCTGTCCGCACTCGCAACCGAACTGGTGCGGACCAAAGTAGACATCATCGTAACCGGTGGTCCGACAGCCACCCGCCCCGCGAAAGAAGCAACTTCCACGATTCCGATCGTGATGGCGCAGGACAGCGATCCTGTTGGTAACGGTTTCGTCGCAAGCCTGGCGCGACCCGGTGGGAACATTACCGGGTTGTCGACGCATTACCCGGAGATAAGCGCAAAACAAGTGGACCTTTTGAAGGAAATGCTTCCGCGGCTTGGCCGCATAGCGGTGCTCGGCGTCTCAACGAACCCAGGTAATGGACAAGCACTGAGGGAAACTGAATTCGCTGCAGCCGGTCTGAGCATTCAGATTAACTATTTCGATGTAAAAGTCTCAAAGGATATTGAAAGCGCGTTCCGGGCAGCGAGTAAGGAACGCCGTGACGCGGTGCTGGTCTTGAATGGTCCAATATTCAATTCGAATCGAAAGTTTCTGACAGAGATCGCAGCAAAAAACCGACTTCCGACAATGTACTACGCGATAGAATTTGTCGAAGACGGGGGGCTGATGACCTATGGTGTGAAGCGTTCTGACCTGTACCGGCGCGCGGCTACATACGTCGACAAGATCCTCAAAGGCGCCAGGCCCGCCGATTTGCCCGTCGAGCAGCCAACGAAGTTCGAATTGGTGATCAATCTCAAAGCCGCGAAGCAGATCGGGTTGACGATTCCGCCGAACGTGCTGGCGCGAGCGGATAAGGTGATCAAGTGAGAAGGGGCGAGTGTCGAGTGGGGAGAGCAGCGAACAACATGAAGATAGAAATCACCGTCTTCGCGCTATGCGCTATGCTCTTTGCACCCTGCGTTTCCACCGAAGCGCAGCAGCAGGTGAAAATTCCGCGCATAGGATTTCTCTTCATAGGTTCTAAAGATCAATCGCACCTCGATTCATTTCACCAGGGGCTGCGGGATCTCGGCTACGTCGAGGGCAAAAACATCGCCATTGAGTACCGTTATGCCGAAGGCAAACCTGATGCGCTGCCGGCGCTTGCCGCGGAACTCATTGGACTAAATGTTGACGTTATTCTTACGACAACCGTTCGAGCCAGTCGCGTTGTGCTCCAGACAACCCACACGATTCCAATTATAGGAGTAGGACTCGGCGATTTTGTTGATGCAGGTCTGGTCAAAAGTTTGGCGCGGCCGGGCGGTAACCTGACCGGCCTTTCAAATAGCGCCGGTCCGGGGATGAGGGGTAAGCAGTTGGCGCTGCTCAAAGAGACTGTCCCAAGCATCAGCGAGTGGCGATGCTGTGGAATATCGATGCTGGCCAGCTCGCAAGTGTGGCGCTTGAAGAAGCAAAGACAGCGGCCAAGGCTCTTGGAATACAAATCCGGCCTTACGAGATCAAGAGCGCAGGAGATATCGAGCGCGCCTTCGAGGATGTAAAAAAACTTCGCACCCATGCGCTTCTTATAACCGGGGGTCCGGTAACGACTCGAAATTCAACGCGGATTGCCGAACTCGCCAGCAAACTTCGCCTGCCGGCAATATATAATACGCGGCAATTTGTCGAGGACGGAGGACTCATGGCTTATGGGGTCAATTTCGGAGACATTTACAGGCGCGCCGCTATCTATGTGGACAAAATTCTGAAGGGCGCAAAACCTGGCGAACTCCCGATAGAACAGCCAACCAAGTTCGAGCTTATCCTCAACCTTAAAGCCGCCAAGCAGATCGGTCTGACAATTCCGCCCAACGTGCTGGCCCGGGCGGACAGGGTGATCAAGTAGACAGTGCTGAGGACTGAGCGATGACGGCTGAGGGTGGACGCAAAGGAGCGAAAGAGAACTTGTCGAAAGCGTCAGCACTCATCGCTCAGCATTCCGTCCTTGCTTTGGGGGTTTGCGCGATGCTTGGGGTTGGATCGAATGCGCCAGCCCAAGAGCCAGCGAAAGTCGCCCGGATAGGACTTCTCGTCGCCGTCTCTCCGTCCGCTTCTGCGGCGCGCACCGACGCTTTCCGGCAAGGTCTGCGAGAGCTGGGGTACGTCGAAGCGAAGAACATAATAATAGAGCCGCGCTATGCCGAAGAAAACTTGGGTCGCCTCCCCGCGCTCGCCGCCGAATTGGTCCGTCTCAAGGTAGATGTCATCGTCACGGCCGGCGGGCAAGCCACCCGGGCCGCGAAGCAAGCAACCTCTGCGATTCCCGTGGTCATGACGAACGATCCCGATCCGGTTAGCTCCGGCTTCGTCGCCAATCTCGCTCACCCCGCTGGAAACATCACCGGCTTGTCGACACTTGCACCGGAGTTAAGCGGAAAGCGCCTGGAGCTTCTCGGAGAAGTGATCCATAAGCTCTCCCGCATAACTATCGTCGGCACTTCAACCCAGCCGGGCCATGCACAAGTCTTAAAGGAGCTAGAACTCGCTGCAAAGAAGTTCAAGGTGCAGATTCAAAACGTAGATGTTTTAAGGATCGAGGATATCGAGCTAGCATTTCGAGCGGCATCCAGCGGACGGGCTGACGGAGTTCTCACGCTAACGAGTCCAATTATCCGTTCCCAACGAGCAAAGCTGGCGGAACTTGCAGTGAAGAACCGGATGCCGGTGATTTATAATGACATCCAGTTTGTAGAAGCCGGGGGGCTTATCTTCTATGGCGTGAGCTTTCTCGACTTGGACCGGCGCGCGGCGAGCTTCGTAGATAAGATTCTCAAGGGCGCCAAGCCCGCCGACCTGCCAGTCGAGCAACCGCGGAAATTCGAGCTGGTGATCAATTTGAAAGCCGCGAAGCAGATTGGATTGACGATTTCACCGAATGTGTTGGCGCGGGCGGATAGGGTAATACGATGAACTTAGTCGCTAAGCGGTGGTCAGTAGTCAATGTGATTCTGATCACACTCCTTTTTCCGCTTTGTTTTTCCGCCGAGGCGCAGCAGTCAACGAAAGTAGCGCGGATAGGCTACCTAAGCGGCGCCTCTTCTTCCGCCATCGCTTTCCGCATCGAGGCATTCCGGCAGGGCTTGCGCGAGCTTGGCTATGTGGAGGGAAAAAATATTGTCATTGAATATCGATACGCGGAGCGGCAACCCGATCGCTTCCCGCGCTCGCGGCCGAGCTAGTGCGTCTCAAGGTAGATGTTATTGTTTCCAGTGGCTCGCGAAACACCCGGGCTGCGAGAGAAGCAACTTCAACGATTCCGATTATCGTGACCCAAGATAACGATCCTGTTGGCAACGGCTTTGTCGCCAGTCTAGCGCGGCCTGGCGGGAACATCACAGGATTGGCAACCCTTCGCCTGGAGCTAAGCGGAAAACAACTGGAGCTTCTGAAGGAGATTATCCCTAAGCTCTCCCACGTGGCCTTCTTCGGGACTTCAACTGACCCGGCCAACGGACAGTCATTAAAGGAAACGGAACTCGCCGCTGGGAAGTTAGGAGTGAAGGTTCAATACCTAGACGTACTGAGCCCCAAAGATATCGAGACCGCATTCCGAGCTGCGGGCGCCGGCCGGGCTGAGGCAGTCCTTATGCTGGTGGCTGGGCCGGCCGTCAATTCTGGCCGAGCAGAGTTTGCACGAGTTGCGATAAAGAGCCGCCTTCCGGCGATCTACTACCAGAGAGAATATGTCGAAGCCGGGGGGCTCATGAGTTACGGCGTGAGCGTTACTGATCTGGACCGGCGCGCCGCGACGTACGTCGACAAGATCCTAAAAGGGGCGAAGCCGGCGGATCTGCCAGTCGAGCAGCCGACGAAGTTCGAATTGGTGATCAATCTCAAAGCCGCGAAGCAGATCGGGTTAACTATTCCTCCTAACATTCTCGCCAGAGCCGACAAAGTGATCCGGTAAGCGGTGAAGCGTGATGAGTAAGGCGACTTCGAAATTCGAAATCAAAACTTGTCCTGAGCTTTGACGAAGGATCCCAAACCTGTAGTCAGCAACGTCGAACCATCGCAAATCTAAAGTCTGTAGGATTCCGCCCAATGTGCTGGCGAGAGCGGACAGGGTAATTCGGTCAATAGGAGCAGACATGAGGCAGGGCGCCATAGGTAACGTTATGAGATCGCAAATGGCTCGATGTTTTTTTGCCTTCCTCGCTACGTTTGTTTTGCTGATACCCGGATCGATCGAGGCCCAGGGAAAAGCCTCGCGAATTGGATTTTTAGTTGTCGGTTCTGCGGCCTCGGTCTCCAACCGCGTCGACGCCTTTCGCCAAGGTTTGCGCGAACGCGGCTACGTCGAAGGCAAAAACATTGTGATTGAGTATCGGTACGGTGATGGAAAACCAGATCGCATGGCCGAACAGGCGGCTGATCTGGTCAGACAAAAAGTGAATATCATCGTCACCGCCGGCTCACAGGCAACTCGTCCCGCAAAGGAGGCAACCAATACGATTCCGATCGTCATGGCGCAAGATAATGATCCCGTCGGTTCCGGATTTATCGACAGCCTCGCCAAGCCGGGCGGTAACATTACCGGCCTCGCCAATCTGACCACCGAGTTGAGCGGCAAGCAACTGGAGACTCTAAGAGAGGTGCTGCCCAAACTCTCGCGTCTTGCGGTGCTTAGAGATTTGACCGAACCAGGCAACCCGCAAGCCGTGCGGGAGACTGATCGCACTGCGCGAGCGTTTAACATCGAGCGTTATTATCTCGACGTAAGAATCGTCACGGATATCGAGCCATCATTTGCGTCGGCGGCCAAAAAACACATTGAAGCACTGCTCGTGTTGCCGAGTGCTGTATTCAATTCAAATCGCAAAGAGGTTGTCGATCTCGCTGCCAAGAACCGATGGCCGGGAATGTACCCGAGGGTTGAATACGTGGAGGACGGCGGATTGATGACTTACGGCGCCAGCACTACAGACCTTTTTCGCCGCGCTGCCATTTACGTCGACAAAATCCTGAAGGGCGCCAACCCCGGCAACCTACCGGTCGAGCAACCGGTCAAGTTCGACCTGCTGTTTAATCTTAAGACTGCAAAACAGATCGGCCTCGTCATCCCAGAGAAGGTGCTAGCGAGAGCGGATCGAGTCATTCGATGAGATTAGGCAGCAGGACTGAGGGATGAGGCATGAGGACTGAAAGTGGACAACCCAGACCGAGGAAAATCTTGTCGGAAGTCTCAGCAGTCGTGGCTCAGTTCTCAGTCCTTGTTTTGACGGTATGCGTTATGCTCTTTGCGGTTTGCCATCCAGCCGAGGCACAGCAGCCGGCGAAACTTCCACGTATAGGTCTTTTGATCTCTGCTCAATCTTCGATCGCGTCGCCGCGCATCCAGGCATTTCGACGCGGTCTCCGTGACCTGGGCTACGTTGAGGGGAAGAACGTAGTCATGGAGTACCGATATGCGGAAGGGAACCTAGGGCCGGTGTCTGATCTCGCCGCTCAACTCGTTCGACTGAAAGTCGACATCATTGTCACGGATACGTCCTATGCCACCGAGGCTGCGAAGAACGCAACCAAGATCATTCCTATTGTTTTCACCACGGCGAACGATCCGGTCGCAGACGGCCAGGTCAATAGTCTCGCACATCCTGGCGGCAACCTCACCGGCTTGTCAATCCTGGCTCTGGATCTGAACGGTAAGAGACTCGAGCTGCTCAAGGAGGCGTTTCCAAACATTTCGCGCGTTGGCTTCTTAACGAGAATAGGCACCGCGACGGGCGAACAGCGCTTTAACGAAGCGGAGATCGCGGCCAAAGAGCTCGGCTTGCAACTCCAATATATTGGGGCGAAGGGCGCGGATGATCTTGAAAATGCATTCGACACGGCAAAACGAGCCAGCGTTCAGGCTTTGCTTGCACACCCGAGTACCTTTGTGGCAACAAACCGCACCCGAATTGTTGAGCTTTCAATCAAAAACCGATTACCGATGATTTACGGGTCAGGAGATCATGCCGAGGGCGGTGCCCTAATTAGCTACGGACCGGATATCGTCGATAATTATCGGCGCGCGGCTACATACGTCGACAAGATCCTCAAAGGCGCCAGGCCCGCCGACCTGCCCGTCGAGCAGCCAACGAAGTTTGAGCTGGTGATCAACCTCAAAACAGCGAAACAAATGGGCGTCATCATTCCGCCGAATGTCTTGGCCCGAGCAGATCGGGTGATTCGCTGACGGTTGCCGTCATCAGTGATCCTCAATCGGAACACTCGGGAGTAAAAATGGTTCGTGAGAAGATGCTATTGTTGGTGCTCACCGCATTTCTGTTGGCGACAGTTTCGGTCAGCTTAGCTCAGCAGTCCGATCCGATGCGGCGCGTCGGTGTGCTCATGTATCTCAACCAGAATGATCCTGAATCGGAAACTTACCTTGCGGCCTTCCGTGAGGGTTTGCAGAAGGAAGGCTGGATAGTCGGCCGCAATCTGGAGATCGAATATCGCTGGACCGGTGGGGATCCCCAACTCGTTCGCAAGTACGCGGCCGAGCTGGTCGCTCTCAACCCCCACGTCATTTTGACTGCAGGCGGCTCCCATGTCGGGCCCTTGCAGCAGATCACTCGCAGTATTCCCATCGTATTTGTTCAAGTCGCCGATGCCGTCGGGGCCGGCTTCGTCAACAGCTTGGCGAAACCGGGCGGCAACGCCACCGGATTCACCAATGGCCAATTCGACATTAGCGCGAAGTGGCTCGAAGTGCTCACACAGATCTCACCCAGCATGAAGCGCGTCGCGGTTCTGCGCGATCCCGCCAATCCCAGCGGGACGGGCCTGTTTGGTGCCATTCAAGCAGTGGCTCCGTCTTTTGGTGTCGAGGCGAGCCCCATTGGTTTGCACGACACAGCTGAGATCGAGCGCGGGCTGACGACGTTCGCCCAACAACCCAACGGCGGCGTGATGGTGATGCCAAACGGGTTAGCCATTGTCCACCGCGCCTTCATTATCGCGCAGGCGACACGCCTACGTCTGCCCGCCATCTACCCTTTCCGTTATTTTGTCACCGACGGTGGACTCATCTCATACGGCCCCGATGTCGTCGATCAGTATCGAACGCGCGGCGTTACGTTGATCGTATCCTGAAGGGAGAAAAGCCAGCGGAGCTGCCCGTGCAGCAGTCCACAAAAGTCGACTTGGCCATCAACTTGAAAGCCGCCAAACAGATTGGATTAACAATTCCTCCCAATGTGCTCGCGCGGGCGGACAAGGTGATTCGGTGAAGCAATTTTGTATTTTTGATTTTGGTTTTTGGATTGGCAGATTCGACAGCATAAAGATTTTTGTTCTTGCTCTATGCTCTTTCCTTTTGGCGCTTAGCTTTCCGACCAACGCGCAGCAGGTCCCGCAGGTTCACCATGTAGCTTTCCTCGACGAAGGCTCTGTTTCCCTACGAGCGCATCTCTGGCAAGCCTTGCGGCAACGGTTGCGGGAGCTCGGCTATATCGAGGGGCAGAACATTGCCTTCGAAGCCCGAGGGGGCGATGGAAATGCCGAAAGGCTTGCGGACGTAGCGGCTGAGCTAGTCCGGTCGAGGGTGAGCATCATTGTGACGGGCGGGATCCGGGCGGCTGTCGCGGCCCACAAAGCCACGACAACGATTCCTATTGTCATGGCAAGCGGCACCGACCCCGTTGGGGTGGGGCTTATCGCTAGCCTTTTCCGACCGGGGGGAAACGTCACCGGCGTAACCACGGTGTCGGCGGAGTTAGGCGGGAAACGCTTGGAGTTGCTCCTGGAGGTCGTTCCTCGACTCTCGCGTGTGGCGGTCCTCCGGGATCCTCCCGCTGGGACCGTCGAACTTGCCTTACAGGAAACACAAGCGGCGGGCTCAGACGCTTGGGCTGCAGCTTCAAATCCTGGAAGTGCGTCGCCCCAAGGATTTCGACAGCGCTTTTTTGGAGATGGTGAAGGAGCGCTCCGGCGCTCTCCTCGTAATATCGACGCCAATGTTATTCAGTGGACGAATGCGGATCGCCGAGCTCGCAGCAAAACACCGCCTACCGGCGGTTTATCACTGGAAGGAATACGTCGAGGCTGGTGGCCTTCTGTCCTATGGGACTGATCTCGCTGAAGGCTTCCGCCGCGCTGCCATTTATGTGGACAAAATTCTAAAAGGCGCGAAACCGGCTGAACTTCCGGTAGAACAACCCACAAAATTTGAGTTGGTCATCAATCTGAAGACCGCCAAACAGATCGGGTTAATTATTCCTCCTAACGTTCTTGCGAGAGCCGACAAAGTGATCCGATGACGAAGCAATCTAAAACCTGTACTGAGCTATGTCGAAGTATCGCAAATCGAAAATCTAAAATCGGTAGGATTCCACCCGTATGCTCGCGAGAGCGGATCGAGTAATTCGCTAGAGACATCAATAGGCAGCAGCATGAAAGCATCGAGCTTTTTCAGTCTTTGCGTTCTTTTCGTTGCGCTTGAGCATCCTGCTTCGGCCCAACAACCGCCGGCGAACGTTCCACGGGTTGGATACGTCGCCACCACAGCTCCCGATACCCCAAACAATTTGGCGTTTAGAAAAGGACTTCGCGACCTTGGTTATATCGAGGGAAAAAACATTCTGGTGGAAGATCGATACGCTGCGGGTAAAGCGGAGCGGATCCCGAGTTTAGTCGCCGAACTCCTGCAATTGAAAGTAGACGTCGTTGTTTCGCCGGTTTTTGAAGCAGTCCGCGCCGCAAAGCAATCAACCAAAACAATTCCTATCGTCATGATCATAGCGGATGACCCGGTTGCGACTGGGCTCATTGATAGTTTGGCCCATCCCGGAGCGAACATCACTGGAGTCACAAGACTTACGCAGGAGCTAAACGGAAAACGTCTGGAACTTCTGACGGAAGTGCTGCCGAGCATATCGCGAGTTGGTATTTTTTCCGTCGCTGGCTTTACGGTTGTAAAAGAATATGAAACGGCAGCGCGCGCTCTCAAATTGCAGCTTGAGCCCCTGGACGTACGTGGTTCGGCGCGCGGTTTAGACGACGTCTTTAAAGAAGCTGTCAAAGCTCGCGTGCAAGCGCTTGTCGCGACTCGCGCGCTTATCGGTTATCGCAAGCAGATTGCCGAGCGCGCCATCAAGGACCGCCTGCCATTAATATCCGAGGGAAGTGACTTTGTGATCGCGGGCAGTCTTATGTCGTACGCGGCAAACGATCCCGAGAATTATCGACGGGCCGCTATCTACGTTGATAAAATTTTAAAAGGCACCAAACCCGCCGAGCTTCCTATAGAGCAGCCAACAAAGTTCGAGCTCGTGATCAATTTGAAAACTGCCAAGCAGATCAATCTCACGGTTCCACCGAATGTGCTGGCACGAGCAGACAAGGTGATCAAATGAAACAATTTCGGATTTTCGATCCTTCGACAAAACTCAGGACAGGTTTTAGATTTTGGATTACAGGATGAAGTACGAGCCGATCTCTTTGGGACAACGTTCGAACTCTTTATCCGACGATCTGAAATCGCAAATCAAGAATCTCAAATCGCAGGACTCCGCCGAATGTGCTGGCGAGAGCGGACAAGGGCATTCGGTGAACCCATTTTGGATTTTAGATCCTTCGACAAAGTTTATCCTGAGTCGCGTCGAAGGGCTCAGGACAGGTTTTGGATTTTCGATTCGAAGATCTGAACCGAAAAAAGTCCTGTTTCTTATGCTAAGCGCTTTGCTCTTTGCGCTTTGCGGAACGGCCGAGGCGCAGCAGCAGAGAGTTTCACGCGTGGGCTATGTATTTGCTACCACGTCCTCGGCGGCTCCGGACCTCTTGAACGCAGTCCGGAAAGGATTACGCGAGCTGGGCTATGTGGAAGGGCAGACCATCGCTCTGGAAGTTCGCTGGGCCGAGGGAAGGAACGAACGCCTTCCCACCCTCGTGGCCGATCTGGTGCACGCCGGGGTTGATGTTTTGGTCATTGCAACAACGCCGGGCGCTCTGGCAGCTAAAAGCGCGACCAGCAAGATTCCCGTCGTAATGGTCGCCGTCGGGGATCCGGTCGGAAGCGGCCTTGTCGCGAGCCTTGCCCGCCCGGGTGGAAATTTGACCGGGCTAAGCCTCTTGAACCCGGAACTCCACGGAAAACGCTTGGAGCTGCTGAAGGAAATCCAGCCTAGGCTTTCTCGCGTGGCTACACTCACAAACCCGGGAAATCCAATCCATGCTGAGTTCTGGAAGCAGATGCAGGCCGCCGCACAGTCACTGGCGTTGCAGCTTCAGTCTGTCGAAGTGCGCGGCCCTGAAGACTTCGAAGCGGCTTTCGCGGCCGCGGCAGACGGCCATGCTGGAGCCGTTATCGTGTTCGACGATCCCCTCACCCTCGGTTATCCCACACAAGTAGTGGCGCTCGCAGCCAAGCGGCGGCTGCCAGTCATATATGGCTTCAGGGAATTTCCGGAGGTTGACGGGCTCATGTCCTACGGAGCCAACCGCAGAGACTTGTACCGGCGTACCACGGTGTTCGTCGACAAGATCCTCAAAGGCGCTAGGCCCGCCGATCTGCCCATCGAGCAGCCGACAAAGTTCGAGCTCGTGATCAATTTGAAAACGGCCAAGCAGCTTGGCCTGACAATCGCGCCGAATGTACTGGCGCGAGCGGACAAGGTGATTCGGTGAAGACAGGCAACAGACACGAGGCAGCAGGCAGCAGTTATAGAGCCGGAATTTTTGGTTTTATTTTGTGCGCTTTCCTCTTAGCGTTTTGCCTATCCGTCCAAGCTCAACAGTCGATGCAAATTCCCCGAATCGGTTTTCTCATTGTCAGCACTCCAACGGCAATCGCAGATCGCCTCGAAGCTTTTCGGCAGGGTCTACGCGAGCTCGGTTATGTGGAGGGAAAAAACGTCATCATCGAGCAACGGTGGGCGGCGGGACAAATTGAGCGCATGCCCGAACTTGCCACCGAACTGATGCGCCTCAAGGTAGATATGATTTTATCGGCCGGTCCGCAGGCGACCCGTGTCGCCAAGCAGACCACTTCCACAACTCCGATTATTATGGGCTTCGACAACGATCCCGTTGGTAACGGGTTTGTCGCGAGCCTAGCGCGGCCAGGCGGTAACATTACCGGCTTATCGACTCTTGCGCCGGAGATTAGCGGGAAACAACTCGAGCTGTTGAGTGAATTGATTCCTCAGCTGTCGCGAGTGGCCGTGTTGGGGAGCTCGACTCAGCCGGGCACCGCGCAAACATTCAAAGAGCTCGAACTCGCCGCAAAAAATCTCACTATCAAGCTTCAGTTTTTGGACGTAGTTCAAACTAAAGATATGGAGACTGCATTCGGCGCGGCAGCCACGCGTCGCGCGGACGCAGTCATGGTGCTGAACAGCCCCGTGTTTAATTCTCCACGCACGCAGATTACAGGTCTTGCGGCAAAGAGCCATCTACCTGCGTTCTATTGGGCGACAGAATTTGTGGAAGCGGGCGGCTTGATGACCTACAGCGTGAACTTTGCCGACTTATTCCGACGCGCAGCCACGTACGTAGACAAGATTCTAAAGGGAAGGAAGCCCGCGGATCTACCGGTCGAGCAGCCGAAGAAGTTTGACTTCATCATCAATCTTAAAGCCGCGAAACAGATCGGCTTGACGATTCCGCCGAGCATGCTGGCGAAAGCGGACAAAGTGATTCGTTAGTCCGTCGCAATGAAATTAGCGGGCAACATCATGGTTCTGGCGCTTGGCGTTCTAGTTTTGAATTTCAGCTTTTCAGCCGAGGCGCAGCAGGAAAAGAACGTTCCTCGTATCGGTTTCCTACGCGTGGCCGCGGCTCCGAAAAATTATATCGATGCATTTCGCGCCGGACTGAGGGATGCGGGCTACGTCGAAGGTCAAAACTATACGTTAGAGTTCAAATGGGCGGAGGGTAAGGCCGATCAATTGGCGCGCCTCGCCGACGAGCTGGTACGGTCGCGCGTGAGCATCATCATCACAGAAGGCACCATTGCCGCCCTTCCCGCCATGCACGCCACCGGTGCAATCCCAATTGTGATGGCGAGCAGTGCCGACCCCATCAGGAGTGGACTTATCGCTAGCTATGCACATCCCGGCGCAAACGTCACGGGATTGGCCGGGTTTACTGGCGAACTCGGTGGAAAAATTCTCGAACTGATGAAAGACATCGTTCCGAGGTTGACGCGCGTCGCCATCATTCGACCGGTAAATAGTCCAGGAGATGATCTCTTTATAAAAACCACGGAGGAGCCTGCCCACGAGCTAGGATTGCAGCTACAAATCGTGACGGTGCACGGGCAGAGTGATTTTGAGAATGCGTTTCGAGTCGCCGCGCAAAACTCGGCTGGCGCAGTCATGGTCCGCGGTACGCCTTTTAGTTCTCCCGCTGATCGAAAGTACATTGTTGAGTTGGCCGCTAAAAACCGGCTGCCCGCGATCTATGAGACAAGAGAATACGTTGAAGCGGGAGGTCTAATCTCCTATGGCACGGACAGAATAGACATGTACCGGCGTGCGGCCGTGTACGTGGATAAGATTCTCAAGGGCGCTAAACCCGGCGACTTACCGGTCGAACGGCCTACGAAGTTCGAGCTGGCCATAAACCTCAAAGCGGCCAAGCAGATCGGGCTCACGATTCCGCCGAACGTGCTGGCGAGGGCAGATAAAGTAATCAAATGATAACAGGCGTCAGCCCAACAGGCACCAGCCATGAGTAAAAAGCTAAAGCTGGTTCTGTACGCACTATGCGCCATGCTCTTTGCGCTTTGCTCGTCCGCTGATACGCAGCAGGCAGGGAAAGTCTTCCACATAGGTTTCCTGGATAATAGCACTGCTTCCGGTAACGCGGTCGCGTTGGACGCGTTTCGGCAAGAGCTGAAAAAGCTTGGGTGGATCGAGGGAAAGAATATCACCATGGAGTACCGGTTTGCCGAGCAAAAGCAGGAGCGCCTGCTGGAGCTTGCGCTGGACCTGGTTCGCCTTAAGGTTGATCTAATTGTGGTGACATCGGCTGGACCGGCGTTGGCGGCGAAGAAAGCGACCACTACCATTCCCATCGTAATGACGAGCTCCACGAACCCCATAGGTACAGGTTTGGTTGCCAGCTTGGCACGGCCGGAAGGCAATGTCACGGGGCTCTCGGGATTAGCGAACGAGCTAAACAGCAAAAGACTAGAGGTACTCAAGGACGCGATTCCCCAGCTCTCCCGAGTTGGACTTCTGCGGACGGCGGGAGGATCGGACCGCCAACTCAAAGACCTCAGGCCTGCGACGCTGGCATTGAAACTAAAATTGGAGGAGATCGAGACCGAACCCGACGCGAAAAGTTTAGAGAGTGCCTTTCAAACCGCAAAGCAGAAGCAGGTGGGCGCGATTATGACGACCGTCAGTCGCCCTTTTCTCGCCGAAAGAAAGCGGATCGTCGAGCTTGCCGTCAAACACCGCTTGCCGGCTATTTACCCAGAAAAGGGGTTTGTCGATGAGGGCGGTCTCATGTCCTATGGGGCGGACTACGATGACCTCTATCGGCGCGCAGCTGTTTATGTGGACAAGATATTGAAAGGCGCCAAACCCGCTGATTTGCCCGTGCAGCAGGCAACGAAGTTCGAGTTCATCATCAATCTCAAGGCAGCAAAACAAATTGGCCTGACGATTCCGAACCGCGTGCTCGAACGCGCAAATCAAGTGATTCGATAGACATGAGGGGTGAGGCGTAAGGCGTGAGTAAATGATCATAAAGAAGAGCGTCGCTTTTGCATTTTACACTTTGGTCTTTGCGTTTTGCTGTCGCGTCGAGGCGCAGCAGGTGAAGAAGATCCCACATATTGGGTATCTAGGAGCGGCGGGATATGCAGCTACTGAGTCCGCCCGTATCGACGCAATGCGGTTAGCTCTCCGCGAGCTGGGCTACATAGACGGACAGAACATTGCCATTGAGTACCGATATGCGGAGGGGAAGCAAGATCGGCTACCTGCCCTTGCTGCCGAGCTGGTGCGTCTCAAAATCGATGTCATGGTGGTCTCAGGAGGGGAGCCGACGATCCGGGCGGCCATGAATGCTACCAAGACGATTCCGATCGTGATGACGGGCCAGGGGCGCGATCCTGTCAAAGCAGGCCTAGTGGAAAACCTTGCCCGTCCGGGCGGCAATGTCACCGGCCTTACAAACTTTAGCCGGGAATTAGGCGGGAAGCGGCTGGAGCTGCTCAAAGAAGCTGTCCCCAAACTTGCCCGTGTCGCGGTTCTGTACGATCCGGTCATTCCAGGTACTGCACGAGAGGTGAAAGAGGATCTCCCGGTCGCGGCGCACGTGTTGGGATTGGATATTCAGCCACGGGAGGTACGGGATGCGGCCAGTTTCGAGCTGATCTTCGCTGCTCTAAACAAGCAGCGCCCCGGCGGAATCTATGTGCCCGGCGGGGGGGAAGTAATGAATGCTAACCGGAAACGGATCGCGGACTTTGCGTTAAAGAGTCGCCTACCCTCGATGTATAACAGCAAAGAAAGTGTAGCTGCCGGCGGGCTCATGTCCTACGGAGCGGACCTCACGGACAGCTACCGGCGCATAGCCATCTACGTGGATAGAATATTGAAAGGTGCAAACCCTGCCGAACTGCCGGTCGAGCAACCGACGAAGTTCGAGTTGGTCATCAATCTTGCGACGGCGAAACAGATCGGCGTGATAATTCCTCAGAGCGTTCTGGCGCGAGCGGACAAGGTGATTCGGTGACAAGAGCTAGTTGTCAGTTGCCAGGATGGAGAACGGCTTTTCCGGTTTTATTTGGCGTTTCGCTCGTTGTGTTCAGCCCTACCGCCTACCCGCAGATGAAGAATATCCCCCGGATAGGTATCGTCGCTGGAAGTGGCGGTGCGCAAATTTCCACTCCTACCCTCGACGGTCTTCGTCAGGGTCTACGTGATCTCGGCTACGTTGACGGGAAAAACATCATGCTCGAATATCGTTATGCTGAGGGCAAGCAAGAACGTGTGCCTAATTTTGTCGCCGAGTTCGTGCGGCTCAACGTTGATGCTATCGTTGTCGGATCGTCCGCCGGTATCCGAGCCGCCAAGCAGGCGACCACTACGATTCCTATCGTTATGGTCAGTGTAGTCGATCCGGTTGCGGCGGGTACAGTCGACAGCTTGGCTCGCCCAGGTAGAAACATAACCGGTCTGGCCATACTTACTCGAGAGTTAAGTGGCAAGCGGCTTGAATTGCTTAAAGAGGTTCTTCCGAGTCTCAGACGTATCGGTGTACTTTGGCACCAAGAGAGTCCCTCATCTATAGTCGGCTTTAAGGAATACACGTCGGTCGCTGACGCTCTAAAACTCCAGCTTCATTCCTTGCAAGTGCAGGGTCCCGAGCCAGATTTCTCTATCGCATTCCAAGCTGCCATCACGCAAAAAATCGCAGCGCTCATTACAATCGGAAGTCCTGTGCTGAACAATCATCCAAAACAAATTGCAGAACTAGCGTTAAAAAACCGCCTACCCTCAATTTATGAACGGAATCGTTTCGTAGAGGCCGCAGGACTGATGTCGTACGGGTCCAATGAACGTGAGGATTGGCGCCGTGCCGCAGTGTACGTCGACAAGATCTTGAGGGGCGCCAAACCCGCTGACCTCCCCATAGAGCAACCTATAAAGTTCGAGCTGGTGATCAACCTTAAAACCGCCAAGCAGCTCGGGTTGACCATACCACCGAATGTTTTGGCCAGGGCGGACAAGGTGATCAAGTGAAGCTATTGTGCATACTTCGACCTGGCTCAGTACAGGTTTTAGATTTTCGATTTGCGATTGCGAAGAGCAAGAGTAAGCAGGTGTTTTGTCTTACGCTTAGCATTCTACTCTTTGCCCTTTGCTTTCCCGTATGGGGACAACAATCTGCGAAAATTCCACAAATTGGGTTTCTCTCGGGTACGAGATCTTCCGCGGTTGAGGGTCGCGTTGCGGCATTCCGGCAAGGGCTGCGCGAGTTGGGATATATAGAAGGCAAAAACATTTTGATCGACTATCGTTACGCCGAGGGAAACGAGAAGCGTGAGCGTGATCTTGCCGCAGAGTTGGCGCGCCTAAACGTGGAAGCAATTGTCACGACGGGTCCGACGGTAACCCGTACCGCCAAGGAAACAACAGCTACGATTCCAATTGTCTTCGCGCAAGACGGAGACCCCGTTGCGAGCGGATTCGTAACTAGCCTTGCGCATCCTGGAGGAAACATCACGGGATTGTCCAATTTATCGCCGGAGCTGAGCGGGAAGCGACTCGAACTATTGCAGGAGATCGTTCCCAAGCTTTCTCGCGTGACCGTCATCGGCAGTTCCATCGAACCCAACAATACCAAGATCCTCAACGAGACGGAGCTCGCCGCAACGGCCTTAAAGGTGAAGATTCAATACGTCGACGTGCTGAATTCCAAAGACCTCGAGACTGCATTCGGCGCCGCAACACATCAACAAGCCAACGGAGTCGTTTTGCTTGGGGCCGTTATTTTCAACGGCCATCGGAAACAGATTACAGAGCTTGCGGTTAAGCATCGGCTTGCGGCAACCTACACTAGGCCGGAATATGTGCAAGACGGCGGGCTGATGACGTACGGCCCCAGCATTACCGATCTGTTCAGGCGCGCCGCCACTTACGTCGACAAAATCTTGAAAGGCGCCAAACCCGCCGATCTGGCAGTGGAGCAGCCGATAAAATTTGAGTTAATTGTGAACCTCCGAGCCGCCAAGCAGATCGACCTTACCATTCCACCGAACGTCCTGGCACGAGCGGACCGAGTGATCAAGTGAGCGTGAGTCGTGAGTGCTCAGGGGTAAGGCGATTTTCGACAATCCAAAACCTGTACTGAGCTACGTCGAAGTATCGCAAATCGAAAATCTAAAA
>Ga0070664_100001721_pt1 | contig 17534 bp, 18 predicted proteins | sample KBSC73metaG_FD_65863 | JGI IMG/M metagenome (GOLD analysis project Ga0070664, IMG submission 65863) | Corn rhizosphere microbial communities from Kellogg Biological Station, Michigan, USA - KBS C7-3 metaG | ecosystem: Host-associated > Plants > Roots > Rhizosphere > Soil ... | reverse complement strand
AGCGTTGCAGGCACGAGGGCCTCGCGGATCTGTGGCTGCACCGAGCGCAGAAGGCTGGTCGCCGTCTCCGCCGACTGTCCGGGCTTCAACCGGAGCATGATCGAGAGCCACACAGATGCCGCGTCGATGGCCGAGTCCTTGCCGCGAATCAATTGCTCCGCGGTGATTGGCAGTGCGATGTCGAATGACCGTCCGACCTCCGTACCGAAGAACTCGGGCGGTGTCACGCCGATGACGGTGAACGGGACGCGCTCGATGACAAGCGACGTTCCGATGACTTTGGCGTCGCCACCGAAACGGCGCTGCCACATCCCATAACTGATGACAGCCACGGGACCATCCGGTCCACCACCCCGCACATCGTCGGGTGCTGTAAACATGCGGCCGAGGAGCGCAGGCACGCCAAGCGTTGTGAAGAAATCGCCGCTGACATACGCGCCATCGACAGCCTCCACCTCTCCGCCGTTCGTCGAGAGATTCAGGCGATTCTCTGCACTGCCCCCCGACCACGCGACCGCGCCATCGAACAGCTGCGTTGAGCGCGTCCGCATCTCGTCCCAGAGCGCGTAGTCCCATGCCACTGTATTGCCGCGATTCTTTGTCGCGTCAGTCGAGAGGATCGCGAGACGTTCTGGTTCCGCGACCGGCAGCGTGCGGAGGAGCACGCTGTTGACGAGAGAAAAGATCGCGGTGTTCGCGCCGATGCCCAGGGCCAGTGAAAGAATCGCGACGCCCGTTACGATCGGAGCGGTGCGCAGCACGCGAACGGCGACTCGCACGTCGTGGACACCGTCGACAAGCCACGGGAATAGCTTGACGTCGCGGCTCTGTTCGCGCAGCCGCAGACGATTGCCAAACGCGCGCCGGGCCTGGGCTTCGGCCTCCTTCGGAGACAGGCCTGCGGCGACGAGCTCGTCGATCCGGCATTCGAGATGGAAGGCGGCCTCCTCGTCCAGCGCGCGATCCACACCGGATGGTCGGAACGCATTCGTCAGGCGCGACAGCCAGGACATAGCGTGCCTCTATGCGTGCTTGAGCACGTGATTGACCGCCGTGGTGATTGATCGCCACCTCTCGCGCTCGACCTCGAGCCGTCGCCGTCCGGCCGCGGTGATCTCGTATGCGCGGGCACGGCGGTTGTGCTCCGTCGTGATCGTTTGCGCCTTGATCCAGCCCGCCTCCTCCATGCGGTGCAGCGCCGGATATAACGACCCCTCCTCCACACGGAGGACGTCCGACAGCTCATGGATGCGCGAGGTAATGGCGTAGCCGTGCAGCGGCCCCCGTCGCGCGAGGACATTCAGGACGAGGAGTGGCAAGGAACCTTGAAGCGTATCGGGGCGTGTCGTCATACCTTACTCAGCAAGCTCAGTATCATACTCAGCGAGCTTAGTATGAAGAACTATACCGACCAGGCGAATGACGTGTCAATGTGCGATGGTACGTAGGGAGGGCTAAAAGGACGCAAATCGATCGCTTCCCCGCACACGATCAGGTCACGCGCAATGCGGCCAGAGGGTCCACCGTCATTGCGCGTCGTGCCGGAAAATAGCAGGCTGCCAAGGCAACGACTGTTAGCAGCAGAGAGACGGCCGTAAACGTCAACGGGTCGCTGGCGGTCACACCAAACAGCAGCGCCGAGCCCGCGCGTCCGAGCCACCACGCTCCCGCCAGCCCGAGGGCGAGACCGGTCAGGCATATCGTCAGCCCCTCGCCGATGATCATCCGGAAGATATCGCTGCTCTGAGCCCCGACTGCCATGCGCAGGCCGATTTCCTGCGTGCGCGTCGCGATGCAGTACTGGATCAGCCCGTAGATCCCGACAGCAGCCATCAGCAGCGCCACGATGGAGAAGCCGGTCAGCAGCGAGGTCTGAAAGCGACGCTGCGCGAGGTAGGTTCCGAGCTGCTGTTCCAACGGCGCCACTCCATAGACCGGCGCATTCTTCTCCACGCGACGCACAGCAGCGCGAACGTCTGCCACCATCGTCAGCGGGTCGTCGACCGAAGTCCGTATGAAGAGGTCCACGCTGCGCGGAGGATTCTGCGCGAGCGAGACGAACATCTGCGGGAACGGTTCGCGCTCCAGCCCCTGCCGCCGCATGTCGGCCACCACTCCCACGACTGTGAACCAGGGGCGGTCGGAATCCTGCGGGCCCAACTTGAACCTTCTGCCAACTGGATCCTGCCCCGGCCACGAGCGCCGAGCCATTGCATCGTTGATGATCGCGACCGGTGTACCATCCGGCCCATCCCCGATCGAAAGGAAGCGGCCGCGGAGTAGTGGCGTGCCGATGGCTTTGAAGAAATCCGGGCTGACCTCGCCTCCAGCGAACCGCAGGCGCTCGGACACCGTTCCCTCGTCGCGTTCGACGGTGACGATCTGTTCTCGGCTGTTGCCGATGAACAGATCGCCGATGATGCCGGCGTTCTCCACACGCGGAATCGCCCGGATCTGTTCGAGCACGCGGTCGTAGAGGCCGGCCCGTTGCGCGGGGATGTCAAAGCTCGCCGGGGCGGTGAGTTCGACCACAACAACCCGCTCGGGCTTGAATCCGGGATCAACGCGGTTGACGTACCACCAGCTTCGGACGAGCAGGCCGGCGCCAACGAGCAACACGATCGCGAGCGCGAACTCCGCGACCACCAGGGCGCGGCGGATGCGACCGGCGGCCACTCCCCCCGTGACACTTCTGCCGCCCTCTTCGCCGGCGGGGCGCAAGTTGCGGCGCAACGTCGCAAGTGCGGGCGCCAGTCCCACAAGAATCCCCGCGAGTGCAGAGATGGCCAGGATCCAGCCGAGGACGCGGAGATCGAGGCCTGTTTCGTTCAGACGCGGTATGGTGGGCGGGCCAAAAGCGCGGATCAGGCGAATGCCGACGAAGGCGAGCAGCGTACCAATCAGTCCCGAGACGGCGGCGAGCAGGACGCTCTCGGTCAGGAGCTGTCGCACAATCCGTCCAACACTTGCTCCAAGTGCAGCGCGTACGGCGATCTCGCGCGCACGGGTGACACTGCGCGCCAACGAGAGACTCGTGACGTTGGCCGCGGCGATGAGGAACACGCAGAAGACGGCGCCACCGAGTATCCACAGCGCCAATCGCGATTGCGGTGCAACCATATAGAGGGTCAATGGGACGACGGTGATGCCGCGGTTCCTCTCGTTTGCACGCAATTGATCGTTGAGGCGGCGGGCGACTGTGCTCATCTCCTCCTGGGCCTGGTCGAAGGTTGCGGCCGGTCGAAGTCGCCCAACGACGAACCACGTGTCCGGACCGCGCGCGTCCTGGCGGCTCGCGTGCGCTACCCACACATCTGCAGCGACCATCGCGATTTCGAAATCAGCCGGGAGGATGCCAACGATCTGGCGAGGAACGCCATTGAGCACCAGCGTCGCGCCAAGGGCGTCGAGCGACCCTCCGAACCGAGCCTGCCAGAAGCGATGACTGATCAAAACCAGCCTTTGCTGCTGCTCCGCTTCGTCGGCCGAAAAGCTGCGCCCCAGCGCGGGCTGGATACCAAGGAGTGGAAGCAGGTTGGGTGAGATGCTCGCGCCGACGATCTGTTCCGCCCCGTCATCTGCGGCCAGGGTCATGGACACGGAGTCGAAGGTAGCCATGTCCGCGAAGCTCTGACTTTGACTCCGCCACTGCTCGACGCTCCAGAGCGCTGATCTGCCCTCGCGAAGATTCTGCGTCGGATCTTCCGTCCACAACATGGCCAACTGCTCCGGAGCCCGATACGGGAGGGGACGCAGCAGCACGGCGTTCAGCACGCTGAACATCGCGGTGTTGGCGCCAATCGCCAGTGCCAGTGTGGCTGCGGCCGCCGCCGTGAACGCCGGACTCTTGCGGAGCGTGCGAAGTCCATGGCGCGAGTCACGCCACACATCCTCCAGCCACATGAATGACCGGACCTGGCGATAGACTTCCTTGGCCTGCGTCACACCACCGAAGCTACGCCTGGCGGCCCGGCGCGCCTCCTCCAGGGAAAGGCCCCGCCGGACGTACTCCTCCGTCGCCTCCGCCAGATGGCCGCTGATCTCGTCGTCGATGGCGCGATCTCTCTGCCGAGAACGACCGATGGCCCACAGCCGGCTCAGAAAGATCCGGAGGCGTGTCATGACGGGTTCTCCGAGATCTTCAGGAAGCGTTCAACGATGCTCGCGGCGCGCTGCCATTGCGCTTCTTCCTTCTGGAGCTGTGTACGCCCCGCGCGTGTGAGTGAGTAGATCCGCACGCGGCGACCGCTCTCGGAAGTGCCCCACTTGGACGAAATCCAGGCCGCCTGCTCCAGCTTGAGCAGCGCCGGATAGAGGGTGCCTTGGTTCAGCGCGAGCTGGTCCCCGCTGATCTGTTCGATTCGGCGGGCGATCAGATACCCGTGCAGCGGTCCCATGGCCTCCAACGTCTTGATGATCATCAAGCCGAGGGTGCCGTACAGCACGTCGCTGCGGTCTGGGGTCATGTGTTGGCAGCCTACACCTCGAAGCTGTTGGCAGTCAACTGGTCTGAGGCTTTATCCTCAGCGTGACGGTGTCGCGTAAACGCTGCCCGCTTTCCACGCCGGGCGTCGACCATCGTTTGCCAGGGTGGTCACGAGCCTGCCGAAGAAGTCGTTGAACGTCGCCGCAGCGGAGGGATCCCACGGCTGGTCGAGATCGTCGAGCGGCGTGTGGTATCGACGCGCGTACCATTCCTTGTAGACGGCTTCGTCATCAGTCCCTTTTTCCGGCGCGAGCACAAAGCCGGTCGCCGGAACGCCGATCTGCATGAAGTTCCAGTTGTCGGCGCGCCGCATGAGATTTCGCCATGGCTCCGGATCGGCCTGGATGCGGAGCCCCATTCCACCGGCGACGTCGCGAATGGTGTCGCCAAGCGTCGATTCGTCAACGGCAATCGCTGTCAGCTGCTTCAGCGGAAACAGCGGCCGCACCTGATCGAGGTTGATGTTGGCGATCACGCGGTCGCGTGCGATCGGCACGTGGTCGGTGAAATACCGGGACCCGAGCAATCCCTTCTCTTCGCCTGTGAAAATGGCGAGCGAAAGCGATCGGCGGAACGTTGTTCGTGCCTCCTGCGTTCGCTGCGCGAAGTCGATCAGCAATGCCACGTATGCCGCATCGTCGAACGCGCCGTTGTAGATGCGATCGGGTTTCGCCTCCGGCGATGTCTGCCACGGCTCGCCGAATCCATACCCGTCGAGATGCGCGGAGAGGACGAGATGTTCCTGTGCGAGAACCGGATCCGAGCCGGGGATCGTCGCGATGATGTTCGGCGATTCGAGATCGGATTCCTCGACCCGCATGGTGGCGCGAAACGAGGAGGGTAGAGGGAAATTGGGCAGCGGCTTTCCCTCGTCCCACAGCGCCTTCAGCTCCCGGTAGCTGTGGCCCGATCCCTCGAAGAGCCACTCGGCCGATTCAGGATTCCACGCGATGACGAGCCCGTTGTACGCAGCCGGTGCCTCCCCGCGAATCGTCATCGTGACGGAGTACTGAACTGGCCAGCGACGTGGCTCGAGCGTGTCGACGTTGTCGATGGCGAGCAGCCCGATTGCGCCCGGCGGTGGACGCGTGAACATCGCATCGCGAGTGCGCGGCGCGTTCGGCGGCGGCGCGAGCTGCACGATGATCTTCCCGGTCACGTCGACCTCACGCTCCCACCCTGCCGCGCCGACGAACACCATCGGCGCATTCACGGTCGAGGGCAACGACGGGCTCGCGGCGACGCGGATGTGGCGATGCCAGGCGAGGGTGCGTGTCGCCGCGCCGCGAACGAGCCGCGCACTCGAGGCGTCGGCGCGGAAGCGTACGACGTGCAGCGGGACGGTCTGGTAGTAGCTGCCGGCGTTCCCCGGTTTGAGGCCCGCCCGCTTGAGCGCGTTCACCACATAGCGCGCGGCGCGCTCGTAGCCGCGGCTCCCGGTGTCCCGTCCCTCCATCGCGTCATCCGCAAGCGCGCGGACATGACTCCACCAGCGGGCGGTTTCGAGTGTCGGGCTCGTGGCTTGCAGACTGCAGACACAGACCGTCGCGACGAGCGCGATTGCGATCGAGCGCATCGACGGCTCGAGAGACATCGACATGAATCAACCCCGCGATTCGATCCGGTATCTCATCGGTGGGATTCTAAGTCACTCGCCGATCGCGCGGATCACGCGGCACGGATTGCCCGCGGCGAACACGGCTTCGGGCACGTCTCGCGTCACAACGCTTCCGGCTCCAATTACGGCCCGTTTGAGCATGGCAGTAGGCGACTGGCCCCAAGGTGTGTCAGGATCGAAAGTGCCAGCACGACTGCCACACCGAGGCGGTGTTTCGTGCCTTATCGTCTGAAAAAACTCCTGGTCGTCGGTTCAATCGCATTCATTCCATCGCAGGCGTTCGCGCAAACGTCCGGTTCCACATCTACCCAATCCACTCTTTCGCCTCGCGCTGGCGACGTTGGCACCAGCCTGGCCACGCCGGCGGGGCATGAAGTGAATTTCGGTGTCGGCGGCTACACGTACGTCGAGCCAGGCGATACGAGCATTTCGATCCATGGGCCCAAGTTCGGAGGCGGATATACGGGCATCATGTCACTCAATCCGCGCCAGCACTGGTTTCTCCAGGCCGATGGGCAGGGTCGCTTCGGCCACACGACGTACGATGGCTGGTGTTCGCCTTTTCTGATCACGCCCGACCGCACGTCGCCAAATGGCTATGCGCTGGATATCGGCGATGCGTCGCCGTGCAGCGAGGGAGGCGACAAGGACTGGTACGTGGAAGGCCGAGCGCTGGTCGGCAAAGATTTGATTGGCCGCACATGGGGATGGTCACCCGATATCGGCCTGGGGATCCGTCATTTGTCGAATGGCATCACCGGCGTCGCTGGATACCGTACGGACGACTATCTCTACCTGCCGATTGGCATTACGGGACGCACTATCGTCGCCTCGCACAACGCGCTGAGCTTCAACCTGGAATACGACCACCTGCTGCATGGCTGGCAGAAAACACGCGACTCGCAATTGGGCGGCGGGGATGTACCGGCGACACCGACTTCACCCGCGTTCACGATCCAGGGGTTCTCCGATATTTCGTTCGATCAGGCGTCAGGATGGGCGCTGCGTGCACGTGCGAAATACCAGATGACCAGGCAGTGGTCGGTGGAGCCTGAGTACATCCACTGGAGCGTCAGCGACTCGCCGGTGAACTACGAGACGGCGACGTTTACCGTCAACAGCATCACTGCCCGGCAGCAGCTCGGGGCGTATGAGCCGGTGAACAGGACCGACGAGTTCTTCGTCAAGCTTGGGTTTCGTTTCTAGAGACCCTTTGACGCGGGGCGTTCCTCGATCATTATTCATGGCGGCTGCGCCATCCCGTTCGCCGCCATGTGCACGATCTCGCGATCCGACCAGACAAGCGTCTGTATCGCAGCAGATACCGAACGGCAGCGACGGGAAATAGTGTGTCGCTAGCCGGTGCCCAAATCTTGCTGAATGACACGACGGAAAGGAGTCGCACCCTCGCGACGTGAAGCGCTATGAACGGACAGTATGGACGGTGGTGGATCGACATTGGCGTCGTCCAGACTGTTCGGTCGTGCGCGGAAACATGTGTCGACGACCTGTTGGACGAACTGACTGAAGACCATTCGATGAAATCATTGGCGCGGCGACGCCAGGAACTGATCGAGCGAACGACCAGTGCCCTGCTGCGCATCCTGATCGATGAGTTGCGAGGGTTGAACCGTCCGGAGTAGGTTAGGCCCTTTCGGGTCCGCGACCATACGCTGTGCCTCATCGCTTGCTCGGTCGTTCGCGCATGACAGCGTGCCGGACGAAGCGGCCGGCACCAGTCGCTCGACGATCGACACACGACCATGAACTAGCGCTACGCGCGCTCGAGAAGCGGCGCGCCCCGAGCGGGCGCGCCGCGCAAGCGTGCCCGCCAGTGCCGCCACAATCGCCTCGGCGCCTGGCATAAAATCACCTGGTAGCAGAGAACGCGGCATGCATCGCTCCCGACAGGGCTGTCGGTTCGTGGGCCAACTCGTCGCGATGCTCTGGCTCGCTCTCGCGGCGCTGCCATCTGCCCAACGTCCGCTCCGACCACTTCCCGAGGCGCTTGCGGCCGCATCTCCGGAGCTCGTCGATCGACTGCGCGCTGACGCGTTCACGTATTTTCGATTCATCAATCGCACCTGGACCGCGCGTGTCTGCGAGGCCCTTGCCGACTTGACGGACGCACCGATCGTGCGCCTCCACGGCGACGCGCACGTCGAGCAGTTTGCAGTGACGAAGGACGCCTGGGGTCTCGGCGACTTCGACGACACCACACGCGGACCCGCCTTTATCGACATCGTCCGCTTCCTGGGTTCGATCGATCTCGCCGCGCGTCAACGCGGTTGGACGAGCGATCGCGAGGCACTATTCGATCGCTTCCTGGAAGGGTACCGTCTCGGCCTGTCCAATGCGGACTACCATCCTCGCGAGCCCGGTATCGTCCGCCGGCTGCGCCGGCAGGCGCCTGTGACGCGTGCTGCCTATCTCCAATGGGGTGAAAGCCTGATGCAACCGATGGAGGAGGCAGAATTCAAATCTGTCGTCCGGGGCATGGAAGACTTCGAGCGTTTCATTCGCCGCGAGCGACCCGAACTAGCACCGGAGTATTTCACCGTCATACGTGCCGGCTACCTGCGGATTGGTGTAGGCAGCGCCACAACCCTGAAGGTCCTCATTCGCCTGCAGGGTCCAACGACGGCACCTGGAGACGACGTGCTCATCGAGGCAAAGGAAGTCACCAATCTCGAGGGTCTCGGCTGCCTCGAGGAATCGAAGACTCCACAGGCGGTCCGCGTGATTAACGGCACCCGACAAATCGGGCGATTGAAACACGACATCCTTGCTGTCGGACCCACAGTGCTGATGCCTGCGGCCGCCGGCCGCGCGCAGCATTGGCTGGACTGGTGGATTGCGAGCTGGGAGCCATCCTATCGCGAGGTTCACCTCAGCGACCTCCGGTCGGTCACGGATCTCGCCGAAATCGCCTTCGATTCAGGCGTGCAGCTGGGAGCCAACAAGACCGTCGCCGTACGCGAACAGGCGTTGGCGTCGGTCGTGAAATACGAGCCGCGACTGCGGAAGGAGACCTCCACTATCGTCGATGAGCTGCTCGCTGGTTGGCGGGAGTTGGCGGAACGATAGTCTTTCTGCTCGCGCCCCCAGAAGTCCGGGAAGCCGGCAGCAGCGGGACTCAAATTTGAGGAGTGTCAGGTCGTGATGAACCTCGGGGTCGGTATCGCCGTATTCGTCGCGTTCTTCGCTGCACTGATCGTCTGTCTTGAAGCCGGACGTCGCGCGGGCCGCAAGGCGTTCAGCAGTGACCGCGCTCATCCCTCCGGGCTTGGTACCGTCGAAGCCGTCACGTTCGGCCTTCTCGGACTGATGCTCGCTTTCACGTTCTCTGGGGCCGCGGAGCGCCTGGACAGGCGTCGCGGGCAGATCGTGGACGAAGCGAATGCCATCGGGACGGCATGGCTGCGGCTCGACGTACTACCCGCGAATACGCAACCGCAGCTGCGGGAAGCGGTCCGCAGATACACCGACTCGAGAATCGCCGTGTATCGGACGTTTGCGGAATCAGGCGTCGACGCCGCGCGGGCGGAGTATGCGCGCTCGAGCGCTCTACAGCTGGAGGTCTGGACCCAGGCCGTCGCCGCCTGTCGGGATGTGCCCTCGGCGACCGTCGTCGTTCTGCCGGCTCTCAATGAGATGTTTGATATTGCGACGACGCGGCTGGCCGCCACACAGATGCACCCGCCCGGAATCGTGTACGTCGTGCTCGCATTGATCTCGCTTGTGTGCGGCTTTCTGGTGGGCTATGAGATGGGGGGGACCGAGGTCGCAAGCCGCTCGCACATGATCGTGCTGGCGTTCGTTCTGTCCTTTACGTTTTACGTCATTCTCGATTTCGAATACCCACGTCTCGGGTTCATCCGGATTGACGATTTCGACAACTTGCTCGTCCAGGTTCGCGCGTCAATGGGGTAGTGGTACGCGACGGCACGCGTCATCAGATTCACACCATTTTCGGGCGCCACACCGAGCGACGCCTCAGCCGCAGTAATCGAGAGCTTCTTGCTCTCGGGGTAGTGTCGAAATGAGCTGGCCCCGATCGACGTACTGGTGGACCCCTGATGGGTTCCCAACTTTATCTATGAGGAGGCGATATGCGCGTCATGGTAATCGTGAAGGCGACGAAGGAAGCCGAGGCCGCCGACAACCCGTTCGACATGGAGGGCGCCGCCGAGATGTTCGCGGCGATGGGGAAGTACAACGAGGAGCTGGTGAAGGCCGGGATCGTGCTCGCCGCGGACGGGCTCAAGCCGAGCAAGTTCGGGAAGCGGGTTCACTTCGATGGCACAAAACGGTCGGTGACTGATGGCCCCTTCGCCGAGACCAAGGAGCTGGTGGCGGGGTTCTGGATCTGGCAGGTGCGGTCGATGGACGAGGCGCTGGAGTGGGCGAAGCGCTGCCCCAACCCGATGCCGGGCCCGTCGGACCTCGAAATCCGTCCGATCTGGGAGTCGGAGGACTTCGGTCCCGAGGTCGCCGCTCAGGAGAACGAGCTCCGCGCCAAGATCGCCAAGGGGTCAAAGTGAGGCGCGGCGCGCTCTTCCTCAGCTCGTACCCCTAAGTTGGAAGAACCCCCATCGGCCGCGGAATTTTCGGCGCTGCGTCAACACTGGTGCCCGGACTGCCCACAGCTTTTTCAGGCGATCGCATCGTCACGAAGGCGGAACAGGAAATGCTCCTTTCGACGATGCCATGGTGGCTACGACCTGCGTTGCCACGACGCTCGAAAAGCGCCGAGCGCTTCCGGCCGACTCGTTAGTTCCGGAGCCGATCTTCACCTCGACGCACGCGATCACGATTGATGCACCCCCGGAACAGGTATGGCCGTGGGTCGCACAAATGGGGGCGGGTCGAGCGGGCTGGTACAGCTGGGATGCGATCGACAACGGCGGGTCGCCAAGTGCGACGAGCATCCAGCCGAACTGTCAAACGGTCGTGGCCGGGGACGTGATGCCGGCAATTCCGGGTGCCACCGATGCGTTCGTCGTCGCCGCCATCGATCCACCGCGGGATCTCGTGCTCACTGTTCCGGACGGGCGCGGCGGAAGCGCCGTCGCATGGGAACACCTTCTTGACCCGCTGCCAGGTGGGCGAACGCGGCTCATCGTGCGAGGACGCGCGTCGTCGCACTGGCTCGACCTCGCTCGGACGCCGCCGCCAGCCGCTCATCGGCGCATCTTCATCGAGCGTGCGTACGCGGTGCTCGCGAGGCTTCCGCGTCCGCTGCTCATCGGCTTCGCCGCCTTAGGTCACCGCATCATGGAAGCGCGGCATCTGCGAGGTATTCAGCGTCGCTGCACCGCTGCTTCGCCACGACGCGCAGTGAGTGATGAGAAGTGGCGCAAGACACTGCTCGTCTGCGGCATCGCCTCTTCATTGCTCTATGCGGCCATGATCTGGGGGATTCGATACGAGGGTTACAGCCTCATTTCTCAGGTCCCGAGCGAACTGACGGCAATCGGGGCTCCGACGCAACGGTTGTGGGCGCGGCTGGGGCCAATCTACACCCTCTTGGTCGCCGCCTTTGGGTGGGGCATCTGGAGATCCGCCGGACGAAATCGCGCCGTACGAATCGTCGGCGGCCTGATTCTGGCCTACGCATCTCTTGGGCTCCTGTGGCCGTTTGCCGCGATGCATCCACGCGAGGTGTTGGCAGCCGGGGGAGGAACCCTGAGCGACACGCTGCACGTCGTCCTGGGCGCGATGACTGTGTTCCTGATGTTCCTCGCGATCGGGTTTGGAGCCACGGCATTCGGGAAGCGGTTCCGCCTGTATTCGATTGCAAGCATCGTCGTGCTCCTTGCGTTCGGCGGGTTGACGTTCCTCGAGGCTCCTCGCTTGCAGACGAATCTGCCAACGCCGTGGATAGGGCTGTGGGAGCGCATCAACATCAGCGTGTTCCTGCTGTGGATCGCAATGCTGGCGACCATGTTGTGGCGGACCGGATCAGCGCACGAAGAGATCGCCGAAGGAGGGACGTCATGAAAACGACGCTCGTCGCGGCACTTGGTGCCGGGCTGGCGATCCCCGCATGCGGACTGTTCCTCCGTTACCGGCGTGATTTGCGCGCGGCGCGTGCGCGCCTGGCCGCGGTGGAACGCCACGTCATCTCGACGGAATGGGGTGCGATCGAGTACGCCGAGCGGGGCTGCGGCGACCCGGTGCTCGTGGTGCATGGGATCTTCCACAACTGCGTCGGTGGACTCCTGTCCGTCCGTGATCTTCTGTCCGATCGACGAGTCATCGCTCCGTCCCGATTCGGCTATCTCGGATCGAGCATGCCGCCCGACGCCACGCCAGCCGCGCAGGCAGACGCGTTCGCCGCTTTGCTCGACGCGCTCGCCATTCGCCAGATCGACGTCCTCGGCCTGTCAGCCGGTGCGACGTCAGCGCTGCAACTGGCGCTGCGTCATCCCCGGAAGGTGAAACATCTGGCTGTACTGGTGGGCAACCTGCCGGGAAGCCCCACCGCAGTCGTCCAACCGTCGTCGGTGAAGCGATCGAATGGGCAATTGGCCATGTGGGCAGTGAAGACCTTTGCCCCATCGACCATGGCTCGCCTGGTGTCGGCGGTGCCGAAAGGGTTCGCCATGACCGCTGAAGACGCACGGTTCGTCAAGGAATTCATCGACAGCTTGTTCCCGGTGATGCCCGAGGGCTACGACTTCGACGTGTCGGTATCCAACGTCGATGTCAACGACTACAACCTGGAGTCCATCGGCGTGCCTACCCTGATCGTCCATACCAAGGACGACCGGCTCGCGTCTCACGACGCGAGCAAGCGTGCCGCCGCGCGTATCCCTGGTGCCCGGTTTGTCAGCCTCGAATCAGGAGGGCACCTCATGCTCGGTCAAGCGGAGGTCGTCCGCAACGAACTCGCTGATTTCTTTGCCGACAGGAGGGACCGCCGCGCGGAGCAAGTCGCATCTTAGGCGGCGGGCAGAAGGAGAATCTCATGCTTCCCACACTCCTCGTCATTGTCACGGGCCTGTTGCTGTATTGGTTTCCGATGCGAAGGTGGATGAGTCGTTGGGGCACGACGCCGTCCGACCTGACACGCGTCATGGCGGGGGATTCGCTCCTCGTCAATCCGACGTACTCAGGGATGATGGCGGTCATCGTGAACGCGGCGCCAGAGCACATCTGGCCGTGGCTCGTGCAAATCGGCTATCAGCGTGGTGGGCTGTACAGCTACGACTGGCTCGATCGCCTGTTCGGCTATCTCGATCGTCCGAGTGCCACTCGCATTCTCGCGGAGTTTCAGAACCTCGCTGTGGGTGACGCGATTCCCGTCGGTCGAGGCCCAAGCTGGCCGGTGGCAGCCATCGAGCCGAATCGCGCGCTTGTATTGGACATGAGGAACTTGGGCGCCTTTGATTGGGTCTGGCAGTTTGGCCTCTACATGCTCGACGAGAATCGAACACAACTCGTATCGCGCAGCTGTGTGCGTACCCGTAGCGTCTGGGCCCGGCTCGCAACGTATGCGATCGAGCCTGCGGGATTCCTCATGACGCGACGTATGCTGCTCGGTCTGAAACAACGCGCGGAAGCATTGCGCGCGGCAAATAGGGGCGAGATTCGCGCGAATCAACGTCCGGCGGCGTGACACCGGACCACGTCACCTTGACTTGCAGCGGCGTCAAGTACCAAGAATACGGGCGCACCGCATTGGTGCCGGCACTCAGCTGAGTTCTTGCGCAAGTCCGACGAGAAGCCCCTCGGGACCGCGGATGTAGCAGAGCCGATACGCGTCTTTATACTGGACCACTTCGCCCACCAGTTGCGCACCGCGCTTTCGGAGCCGCTCCAGTGTGTCGTCGATGTCGTCCACGGCGAACATGACGCGCAGGTAGCCGAGAGCGTTGACCGGGGCATTCCGGTGATCCGCGATGGCAGGCGGCGTGAGAAAGCGGGAGAGCTCGAGCCGCCCGTGGCCGTCCGGCGTGCGCATCATCGCGATTTCGACGCGCTGATCACGCAGTCCAGTGACACGTCCGGCCCACTCTCCTTCGATCGTGGACCGGCCTTCGAGCTCGAGGCCGAGCTCGCGAAAGAAATCAATCGTCGCTGCAAGGTCATCGACGACGATTCCTATGTTGTCCATCCGTTGAAGCGCCATGTGTCCAATCTACAAAGAGGCACCTATTCTGACAACGGATCTCACCGGATTCCTCAGGACGGCAGTGTCGATCGCGAACAGCCGGGAGGGTTGTGGCCACGAAAGAAGATCGCACGGGCGTCCTGGGACAGCGGTGGATCGGTAGCCGTGCAGGCGAGAACTTGACGCAGGGAGGCTGGCGATGAAGGCGATCGTGGTGACGGACCAGACTGCGGGAACGGTCGGGATGACGCTGGTGGAGCGGCCCGAGCCGCAGGCAGCGATAAACGACGTCGTCGTTCAGGTTGAAGCGTCGGGATTCGTCCCGACTGAGCTGGCGTGGCCCTCGACCTGGGCCGATCGCCTCGACCGTGACCGAACACCGTCGATCCCTGGGCACGAGCTGGCCGGAGTGGTCACTGCCCTTGGCTATGGCACGAGGGGGCTGTCGGTGGGACAGTGGGTGTTCGGCCTCGCGGACTGGTATCGCGACGGCACTCTGGCGGAGTACGCGGCCGTCGAGGCACGCAACCTCGCGCCGCTGCCGGGCGATGTCGACTTCACGGTGGGCGCGAGCCTGCCGATCTCGGGCCTGACCGCGTGGCAGGGACTCTTCGAGCACGGCCGCCTTCGGGCGGGGCAGAGCGTCCTCGTGCACGGCGCGGCCGGCGCAGTCGGGTCGATGGTGACGCAACTCGCACGAGAGGCCGGCGCCTACGTCATCGGCACCGGACGCGCCGCCGACCGTCAGATGGTGCTCGACTTCGGCGCGAAGGAGTTCGTCGACCTCGAGAACGAGGTCCTCGAAAACGTCGGCGGAGTCGATCTGGTGTTCGATGTCATCGGCGGCGACATCGGGAAGCGGTCCGCAGGCCTGATTCGAGCCGGAGGAACACTGGTGTCCGTCGTCGGGCCGCCCGAGGCGCGGCCCGCCGATGGCCTCGCGGTCGACTTCGTGGTCGAGTCAGATCGTGCCCAACTGAATGAGATCGTCCTGCGGGTGCGGGACGGACGACTGCGGACGAACATCGGCAACGTCTCGACCCTTGACGACGCCGTCGCCGCATTCAACCCGACCGAGCGGATCAAGGGGAAGACGATCATCCGCGTTCGTCCGTGAGCGACACGCGCCGACGACGCCCTGGCGTTCGCGGCCACGCTTCCGCGAATCGAAGATGCGATTGTACTCAGGACGCGTTGCCGATTGGCATAGTACTAGAGACCCTTGGAGGGTGCAGCATGTGAACCGTTGCTAAGATTGAACGGTCATGGTCCGGAGTGACCCGCTCGCCACGACGTTCGCGTTCGGCGACTTCGAGCTGCACTGGCCCTCGCGGGAACTGCGCAAGCGCGGGAAGAGTCGTTCCGGAACACGCGGCGGCCCATCAGTTCTACGCGATGCTGCTGTCTGTTCTCGCGCGCCATGAAGAGGCTGTGGCCGAAATCGAGATCGCCCGGCAGTGTGATCCCTTGTCGGTGCCCCTCAATGCAACGATCTCCTACGTCTGGTGCGAGGCGCGTCAACCAGAGCGGGCGGTGGCGGCCGCTTTGAGAGCGCTCGAGCTCGACTCGAATGCCCCACTGACGCACATGCTGCTCGGTCGCGGGTACATGCTGGTAGGCGAACAGCGCAAGGCCATCGCTTCGCTGACAACGGCCGCACGCTTATCCGCGCACGGCCCCATCGCAAAGGCCAATCTCGGGTATGCGTACGCGCGCGGTGGCTTCCCCGACAAGGCACGGCGAATCCTGGACGGAATCACGCGGCGGCCCTCCGTTCCTTATGTTTCGCCGGTTGACGTCGCGCTGGTCCTGATTGGTCTCGGGGAAACGGACGCGGCGCTGACTGCCCTCGAAGACGGCTTTCGCACTCGCGCGGCCCGCATGCTTGCCGTCAGCGATCCGTTCTTTGCAGGGCTGTCGGCAGAGCCGCGATACCAACGGCTCCTCGCAGACCTCCACCTGCCAATGCCATCTCCGCAAGCGTCCGCCTCCCGATAACTCGCCTCGAGTCCTCGAACCGCCTCCAGTTTCCCCAGGTACGCCAGCGGCGCCGCCCGAAAGTGTGGGTTCTCTCAGCGAACCAACCAGCCCGCAAAGGTCAGCCAGAGGTCTGTTTTTCCAAGCGCCAGCCTTGCCGGGAACGACATCATGAGCGCCAGTCCGCCCCAGAGCGTCACGGGATGCACACGTCCGAGCCTTCGGCGGTCGTACATGACGATCGCCAGAATAAAGAACACGACGGCGCCGAAGAACAAAGCGGGGTGGGCCATTCCGAACAACCGCCCCATGGCTCGCCCCATCGCCGGCGGCAACATTGCGATCGTGGCCAGCAGCATGAAGCGCTTATGCACGGCGGGCCGGGTCCGACACGCTAGACCGGCGCCGGCAAAGATGCCGAATAGCAGCAATGTCGTCAGCGGGACGACCATGGCTACCAGCGGCGGGAGCGCGAGTGCGGCGACGACCAACGTGGTTTCCCCTCGTACCGCCGCAGCGGACGTGGAACAGTAGCGGGAACGACGGGGTTGGAAAGACGCTTTTCAGGTAGTACGTGCGAGCGAAGCCGAGGAAGACCGTGACGGCCGCGGCGACGGACATGCCCACGAAGAACCGGTCACGACGCGGCTGTCGGAGCGGGGCGCGGACAGGCTGGCCGATTGCGGCTGCAACAGTTTCCACAGGCATGCCGGAGACAATAGGCTCGCGCGGTTGCGCAAAGCGATAGCCGGCGGCTTGATCGATTCTTCCTTTTTTCTTCCCTGATAACCCGTTGTGTTCACAAGGGTACGTGCATCGCCGATCACTCAGCGACCTCCACGCCTCGCGCTGTCACTCGCGTGCCCGCTCGAGCTCCGGTGCCAGATGCCGTGCGCCTCGGCTAAAACCGATCGCCGCTCCAAGCAGCGCAATGACGTTGGGCACGAGCAGGGCATATCGGATTGCACTCGGCCCGAGCGAAGGAGCGAGCAGATCGCTCGAAACGCCGACCGTGAATGGGCCGAGCCCTGCGCCAATCACATTGACAATGAGCGCGACCACCGCCGCCGCGAGCGCCCGCATGCGGACTTGGCAAGCGTTTGTGTGACCGCCAGTGCTGGTCCCATCATCGATGCACCGAAGAACGATGCACCGAAATTCATCCTCGGCGCACTTGCCGCAGGCAGCGTCAGAAATAGCACTTCGAAGGGCACGGCGAGCGCACTGGTCAACGCGGGGGCACGCAACAGCCACGCGAGATCGGTTCGGGCGAGGCGTTTCGCCACGAGGCCGCCGAGCACGATGCCGGCGATTCCGCCGGGGATCGCGAGTGA
>Ga0070664_100001717_pt1 | contig 17542 bp, 17 predicted proteins | sample KBSC73metaG_FD_65863 | JGI IMG/M metagenome (GOLD analysis project Ga0070664, IMG submission 65863) | Corn rhizosphere microbial communities from Kellogg Biological Station, Michigan, USA - KBS C7-3 metaG | ecosystem: Host-associated > Plants > Roots > Rhizosphere > Soil ... | reverse complement strand
CCACCCGCGTCGAGATGCGTCGCGAGGAAGTCGTTACGTGACGCGACTTCGGGCGCCACACCGCGCACCGTCGTCGCCGCCGCGGTGGCGAATGCGCCGCTCGCGCCCAGCCCACGCCCCGCGATCACGAACGACGCGAGCAACACGAGCCCGAGCGCCACGCCGGTGAGATACGGATCGGCGTATCGCTTGACCGTTGTGAGTGCAGATCCCTCGACTTCGCTCGGGATGACGGCTTCCTCATCGAGCGCCCTCATTGTGCGGTCACCTTGCCGGTGCGCGGATCCTCGACCGGCAGCTCGGGGCGGCGCGACCACTCCTGGAACGATCCGTCGTACAGCAGCACCGGATGGCCGATCGCCCGCGCGGCGAACAGCACCGCCGTCCCTTGCTGCCCGATGTGACAGTACGCGACCACCGTATCGCCGTCGGCGACCCCCGCCTTCGCGAACAACAACTTCAGCTCGGTGGGCTTGCGCAGGTACAGCCTGTCGTCCGTCACCTCGGTGAACGGGAGGCTCTTCGCGCCCTTGATGTGTCCCTTGCGCGGCCCGCCCGCTTCGACGCCGTCGTAGTACACGGCGGCGCGTCCATCGATGAGATGGAAGTTCGGGGTGCCGATCCGGCTGTTGACCCACGCCGCGCTCACGACGATGGGGTTGATCGTGAGGGCGGCCAGCTTGCCGCGTCGCGCTTTCGGCGCGTCCGCCGTCACGGCGCGATGTTCGGTCTTCCACGCCTGCATCCCGCCGTCCAATAGGGCAGAGCCGGATCCGAGACCCGCATAATCGAGCGTGAAGATGACGCGCGTCGCCGGCGAGACCCAGTCGTTGCCGTAGTACACGATGACGCGCGACTTGTCCGAGATGCCGAGTGCCTCGAGCCGCGCCCGCAGCGAATCGGGCTGTGGCATCTCGAGCATCAACCCACCGTGATCGTGGTCGTGGTTCGAGACGGAGATGTCGTCGAGATCGACGAACCGCGCGCCGGGGATGTGCTCCTTGTCGTACTCCTTCCGGTCGCCGACGTGCAGCAGGACGAGGTTCGGATCCTCGAGATGCTCGGCCAGCCACACCGTGGACACGGTGACGGGGGCGGCGGGAGGGACCATCATCTGCGCCGTCGACGTGCGCGGCACGTTGAGCGAGAACATCGCGCACGCGAGCGCGGCGGCGAGATGGCGCGGGGAAAGCGAGGGGCGCATCGTGGTCTCCTGTCGGTGGGTGCCCGCCCGGCGTCGTGTCGAGCGTGGACCTACGATGGCGCGGGAGACCGCGGGAGTGGTGGCCGTTCTTTGCCGAGGATGTGCGAGAGTTATGACGCCTCGAACCGGTAGCCCACCTTCCACACCGTGACGATGTGGCGCGGGTGCGCCGGATCCACCTCGAGCTTCCGCCGCAGCTCGGCGATGTGCGAGTCGACGGTGCGTGACAGCACGAACGCGCCGTACCCCCACACCTCCTTGAGCAGGTCCTGCCGCGTCACGACCCGCCCTCCACGCGCGACGAGCGCCAGCAGCAGCTCGAACGCCTTGGGTGTGAGCGTGACCGGCGCTCCGCCCCGGCATGCGGTGCGCGCCGCGACGTCCACGACGACGTCGCCGAACCGGATCGACTGCGCCGGCGCCTGGCCGGCGCTTCCAACGGCCCGCGACTTCCGGCGCAGCAGCGCGCTCACGCGCTCCAGCAGCTCGAGCACGCCGAACGGCTTCGTCACGTACTGGTCCGCGTCGAGCCGGAAGCCGCGCACCTTGTCGGCCTCCTCGCCGCGCGCCGAGAGGATGATCACCGGCACGTCATTCTTCGTCTCGCGGATCGCGGCGAGCACGCCGTAGCCGTCGACCTTGGGGAGCATGAGGTCGAGGATGACGAGGTCGGGCGACCAGGCGCGCGAGTCGGCGACGGCCGCCTCCCCGTCCTCGGCGATGCGGACGTCGTGCCCCTCGTGGCGCAGGTTGTACGCGAGCCCCTCGGCGATCGCGAGGTTGTCTTCCACGACGAGGATCTTGCTCATTTATGTGCTCAGCGACGTCGGCGCCCGCGCCGACGTCGCAGCCGCCGGCTCCTGCGTCGCCGGCTCGGACGTCGCCGGGTCGGGATGCACGTCTTCGGATGCGTCGGGCGCCGCGATGTCGGGCAGCGCCGGCAGCGTGACGACGAACCGCGCCCCGTGCCCCGACGGCGCATCCTCGACCCACGCGCGTCCACCATGCTGCATCACGACGTCGTGCACCACGGAGAGCCCGATCCCGCTCCCCGCCGTCTGGTCGCCGGTCGTCCCGCGCTGATACGGCCGCCACACGCGCTCACGCTCCGCGGCGGGAATCCCCGGCCCTTCATCCAGGACCTCGATCCGCACGCGGTCCGTATCCCCGTACCCCCGTATCCCCGTGTCCCCGCACACGCGCGCCCGCACCCGCACCATCTGCCCTTTCGGTCCGTACTTCACCGCATTGTCCAGCAGATTCAGGACGATGTGCCGCAGCGCGTCCGGCTGCAGGGCGACACGCGGCACCGCATCGATCTCGGCCACCAGCGTCGCGCCGCGCGCGTCGGCCAGCGGCTGGAACTCGGCGACGATGCGCCGCAGCTCGGCCGAGACGTCCGTCGGCTGCCGCGGATCGGGGGCGGCGCGCTCGCCGCGCGAGAAGCGAAGCACGCGCTCCACCAGGTGCGCCAGGCGCGTCGTCTCCCGCTCCACGTTGTCGAGCGACCAGGCGCGCTGCGCCTCCGTCGTGAAGCGTCCGAGCCGCAGCGTCTCCAGGTAGAGCCGCATCTGCGCGAGCGGCGTGCGCAGCTCGTGCGAGATGTTGGCGACGAAGTCGGCGCGCAGCTGCGACAGCTCCCCTTCGCGGCGGAGCTGGGCAACGGCGACGAACGACAGCGCCGCCGCGATGCCGAGCAGCGCGAGGAGGAATGGAAGGCGCGAGCGCGGGAGCCCACCGATGACCAGCTGGTCCGCCATCGCCGCGCGGATCTGCGCGCGCACGCGCAGGCCGCCGTACGTCTCGCCGACGGAGGCCGTGTCGTCGAGCGACCAGCGCGACACCGAGTCCGTTCGGAAGAGCGTGCGGCCGTTCGCGTCGGTCACCTCGAGCTCCACCATCTCGCCGATCGGGCGGCCGCGCGTGAACGCCGAGGGCAGGATGTCGGTGTCCGTCATCGGCGCGCGCAGCATGCTCGCGAACGCGTCCGCGTCGTACTCCGCGCCGTAGATCAGCGTGTCGCCGGCGAGCCGCGGCATCACCGTGTAGGTGAAAAAGCGACGCTCCCCATCGTGCGACGCGACGACGATCGGGAAGCGGCCGATCGCGTGGCGCGCACGGACCTGCTTCGTGATCGTGTCGTTGATCCAGCGGCGCACGGCGGGGGTGTAGCGCTGTGCACCCTCGCTCATCATCGCCATCGGCACGCCGCGGTCCACCTCCCAACCATCATGAGGGTCGGGGTGCGCATTCAATGCTATGCCGAGCGTGTCCGTGCCGATGCGGAACGCGAGGAAGGCGAACGGACTCGGCCCCCACTGCGGCCGATGACACATGCACTCGCGGTCGGTGAAGATGTAGTGCGGCATGCTCTCCACCGCCGGCACGTTGTCGCCGCGGTGGACGTCGTGGCCGTGGTTGAACGCGCCGACCAGCTCCTCGGTGGCACGCCCGAGCCGAGCCTGCAGGTGCTGCTGGTAGCTCCACGCCGCGAACCCCGCGTAGTCGCGCAGCGCATGCTCGGCCACCGCGCGCTGCGACCGCACGGCGCGGCTCGCCTCGACGACGCCGATCGTCGTCAGGGCGATGCTCGCCGCGAGGAGCAGCGTCGTCCAGCGGAGCGCGGGGAAGCGGAGGGTGGCCATCGGGTGGGAGCCAAACGCTGGAGCTTTGATTTGGGGGTCGGACACCGCAGGTGTCCGACCCCCCTTGTACTCCGGAGCCAGGGAAGTGGCGGTCATGCTGCTCGTCTAGGATGCTACCCCCACGGGGCCGCGGACAATGGCGATCCTGTGCGAGAACTGTGAAGAGTTGTGCACGTCTGGTAGACTGCGGGTGACCCGATCCCCGCCCATCGTCGCGAACTCAGCGGCACGGGGGATGCCTCAGTGCGGGCCCATGCCTGCGCCCATTCCCGATCTCGGAATCGCCCTGTCGAAGCCCAGCCCCTCCCTCCGCAACAAGCGCGGAGTCGTCGAAGCACCCGAACTCGCGCTGGAGCGGTCCGCTCCGCCAGCCTCCCACGCCCACGTACTGCAGGTCGTCCAGCCCGGCCTCCTCGGGCTCATGGACGGCTCCGTGTCCACCCTCGCGCCGCTGTTCGCGACGGCGGCGCTGACCGGACGCACGGAGAGCGCCTTTCTCGTCGGACTGGCGGCGTCGGTGGGTGCGGGGATCAGCATGGGGCTCGCCGAGGCGCTGTCGGACGACGGCCAGATCTCGGGACGTGGGAAGCCGCTCATGCGCGGCATCATCACGGGTGGCGGCACCGTGATCGGCGGGATGCTGCACACACTGCCCTTCCTGTTGCGGAACCTGCAGACGGCGCTGCTGCTCGCGTACGCGGTGGTCGTGTTCGAGCTGCTGGCGATCGCCTACATCCGATATCGGTGGATGAACAGTCCACTCGGCCGGACGGTGGTGCAGGTGATCGTTGGGGGCGGGATCGTCTTTGGCCTGGGGATCTGGCTGGGGAGGATCGGCGCGGGAGGGTGAGGCGCCGCAGCTGCTCGCGATTCGCACTGCGGCAGGGCATCTGCTGCATCGCGCTTCTACTGGCGGGCCGAGACGCGTGGCGGGCCGAGACGCGCCGGCGCAGAACGCGGCGCCGCGTGTTCGCAACGTCGTGCTCGTCCACGGGCCTGGGTCGACAGCTCCGGCTGGAAGGCCGTGTCCGACATTCTCACTCGCGACGGTTACCACATCAGCGTCGTGCAGCAGCCGTTGACGTCGTTCCAGGAGGACGTCGCCGCGACGAAGCGCATCCTCGCGCTCCAGGACGGTCCCGTCGTGAGCGAGGCGGACGGAAAGCGCTTCCCGAGTGACCTCAGCAGGTCGACGGCGATAAGGCTGACGCCGGACAGCTTCTCCTACCTCAACCCCGCACAGTTCCACCCCTACTTCGCCGACATGTCCGCCGAGCAGGTGGCCTTCGCCGCGCGCTCACAGGTTCTCATCGCCAACGCGAACTTCAGTGGGGTCATCACCACCCCTGCGTGGAGAGGCAAACCGAGCTGGATGGTGGTGGCGACGAAGGAGCGCGTCATCAACCCGGAGCTTGGGCGGTGGTACGCGGCACGGGCGAAGAGCCAAACGGTCGAAGTCGCGGGCGCCAGCAATTCGGTCTACGTCACGAGGCCGAAGGAGGTTGCCGCGGTCATCGAAGGGGCGGCGCATCACGCGCCGCAGGCGTCCGACGAGCGATCGACCGGAACGGGAGCGCGGCGATGAGCCCGAGACTCGCGTGCGCGGCGTTGGTGCTGACGAGCGTCGTCGCCCGGGCAGCGGACGCACAGTCGACCGCACCTGATACGAGCGGGCCACCACCCGCGGTCACGACGGCGCTGTCGTACACCGGCGAGCTGGTGAGCGACGCATCGGGCGGAGCGCAGCGCGGCGTGGTCTACACGGGCGTCGCCGGAGCGCAACTGACGCTGTCCCTCTCACGGCTCGTCGGCTGGCGGCACGCGCGACTCTTCATCTACGCGCTCGACGCGCACGGCGGCGCGCCGAGCACGCTCGTCGGCGACGTGCAGGGTGTGTCCAACCTCGAGTCGCCACCAGGCGTGCGGATGGAGGAGTGGTGGCTGCAGCAGAACATGCTCGCCGGCCGCGTGTCGCTGCTCGCCGGACGCTATGATCTGGGCACGGAGTTCTACGTCTTGCAGTCGGGGAACCTGTTCCTCAACGGCTCGTTCGGGATGGGCCCGGAGTTCGGTCTCAGCGGCGTGGAAGGGCCGTCGACCTTTCCCTTCACCGCCGTAGGTGCGCGCCTCGATGCGAAGCCGTCGCCCAACTCGGTCGTGCGCGCGGCCGTGCTCGACGGCGTGCCGGTCGATCGCCCGGGCGGTGGCATCCACCTGTTCGCGCCGGGCGACGGCGCACTCGTCGTCGGCGAAGTGGCGATCCTCGCGCGCCCCGACACAGCAGCGGCACCACGCGGCCGCCGATTCCAGGTCGGGCGCGGGCTCGCGCGAATGTATTCACGGAAGGTCGCGATCGGCGCCTGGTACTACACGGCTCGCTTTCCCGATCTCGTCGACACGCTGCCGAGCGGTGCACCCGTGGAGCACAGCGGTAGCGGCGGCGCGTACCTCATCACGGATCAGACGCTGTGGACCGCGCGGAGCGGAGTCCCCGGACCGCTCATGGCGTTCGTTCAGCTTGGGCTGGGTGACGGGCGCGTGAACCAGGTCGGCAGCTACGTCGGAGCGGGCCTCACGCTCACCGGGCCAGTGCGCCGGCGCGCGAAGGACGTGGTGGGATTCGGCGTCGCGGCCGCGCGGAACGGCTCGCACTTCGTCAGTGCACAGGCGGCACTCGGCGTGGTCGCAGCCGGAGAGACCGCCATCGAGCTCACGTACGTCGCGCAATTCGGTGCCTGGCTCACCGTGCAGCCCGACGTGCAGTACGTGCTCAGCCCGGGCGGAACGCGCGCGACGCTGAATGCGCTCGTGCCGGGACTGCGGATCGGCGTGTCGCACTGAGTGCAGTCGCGACGGGTGACACTAGTCGCTCCGCCGCCCCGCCTCGAACCGCGCCAGCGGCTTCCCGCGCGCATCGACCAGCTCGAGCCGCTGTCCCGTGATCTTCGCGCGACTCACGCTGCGCAGTGCAGCGAGAAAGCGGCGCTCGAGGTCCGAACCTTTCGCCGCGCACGTCGTCCGCATGCTCATCACGGCAGCGAAGGTGAGGCTCGGCCCCTTCGCTCGATAACGACCCGAGACACCGCTGCAGCCCGCCCAACCGCTCATGCGTCCCGTCTCGGAGCTCAGCATGAGATGCGGCTCCTGCTCTCCCGCGCGCACCGTCACCGGCCGGTCGCCGAGGCTGGTGAGCTTCCAGTAGGTATTCTCGAGCGAGGCGTTCGTCGCGCCGCCACCGGCGCAGCGCTCGCCCGGCCTGACGTCGACGAACCGCTCGACGACGAGGGCGCGCTCGCGGCCGTCCCCTTCCATCCGCGGCCGCATCGCCACGCGGCCGACGACTTTCACGAGCATCCCCTCGCCGTCTCGGCGGCGTGCGTTCAGGTACGCCGATTCCAGCTCGGCGTTGTCGCCCTCCTTCGCCACCGGCCAGCTCTGCCGCGAGGAGCACTCGGTGAAGCGGCCCGCGTCGGCCATGTACGTGAACAGTCCGCGCATCTCGAGCCGAGGCTCGAGTGGCGCCGCGCGGTTCGTGAGGGCGAGCGTGTTGGCGCGCGACGGCGTGGTCTTCCCCGCGCCGAGCACGTGCAGCGTGTCGGGCTTTCCGATCGCGATCCGGAGGGTCGTGTCGCGGCTCCCCTTCAACGTCAGCGTCGATCCGTCGCGCGACAGCGTCCACCGCCCGATGTCGTCGACGAACGCATCGCGTCCCTTGCCGAGGTACGCGCGCCGGAGGAAGTACGAGCCGTTCGGGAAGAGCTCGAGCTGGTGCCGGACGGCGGCGCAGTCGGCGCAGGGGAGATTGCCGGTGAAGATCGCCGCACCCGTACTCGACGACGCGCTGCTGCGGGCGCTCTCACCGCGCGTGCTCTCGGCGGTCGCGCTCTCGCTGCGCGCGATCTCATCGCGGGCGACCTCCCCGTGCGAGACTTCGCGTCGCGAGCCATCGAGCGTCGCGACGTCGCCGGACTCCGGCCCGAGCGGCGCGTTGGACCGATGGAGCAGCAGCGAGACCCGACGACCATTCCCCCACGTGAGCACGAGGTCACTGTGGTTGGCGACGTACCGCTGCCGTGAGCCGACGAGGACGCGGGCTCGCACCATGTACACGTGACGCGGCTCGATGCGCGACGCGTCGTAGTCGATCGCGAACCGGATCGGCGGAGTGGCGGGCCCCTGGATGCGCGTGCGCGCGACGACCGACCCGGGTGCGCCCGCGCCCGTGACGTCCACCAGACTCGCCTCGAACACGGCGTCCGCCGGCAGCCTGACGCGATCGGCGAAGGTGGCCGAACCTCTGATCTGCGCGCCAGCCACTCCGTGCACGCCCACGACACACGCGGCCGAGATCGCGAGTGCCCGCGTCCGCCGCCATCGCGACATGCGAGTTGCCCTCCCTGCTCGTCGGTCGCCGCGCTCTCGCCGCCTTCGGCGGAGCTCGCGTCGCCCGCTGCCGAGCTCTCCCCTGCAACATGGACGCCGCGCGCCGGCTCGCCCATGCCGCGCTGGCCTACGCGGCGACCTCCCGCGCGGCGCTCCCATCGGCCATCTCCTGCCGTGGCGTCGCTCCCGCTCGCATCACCACCATCGCCGAGGTCCCCGTGCCCACCTCGCTCGTGATGGTCACCTCGCCGTCCATCCGCCGCGCGAGATCGCGCGCGATCGTCAGGCCGAGTCCGACCCCCGAGTACTGGCGCGTCGTTCCACCGTCCGCCTGGAAGAACGGCTCGAAGACGCGCTCCATCTCTTCCTTCCGGATCCCGACGCCCGTATCGCGAACCCGGATGCGCACCGTCTCCCCGTCGCCCTCGGCGGCGAGGGTGATCGTGCCGCCGTCGGCCGTGTACTTGATCGCGTTCGACAGCAGACTGGCGAGGATCTGCTGCAGCATCTTGGGGTCGGCGAGCACGGCGAGCCGTTGATCCACGAGCTCGCGCCGGACGACGAGGTGCTTGCGCTCGATGTCCGCCGCGAACAGGCGCTCGACGGCGTCGAACAGCGGCGCGACCTGCACGTCGCTGCGCTCCGGCGCGGGCCCCTTCTCGCTCTCCACGAATCCCAGCATCTCGTTGATCATGGCGAGCAGGGCCTTCTCGTTCTGCTCGATGCGCTTGAGTGCATCGGTCTGCTTCTCGTTCAGCGGGCCGTACACGCCCGTCTCCAGGAGCTCCGCGAACCCCTGGATCGCGTTGAGTGGCGTGCGCAGCTCGTGACTCATGACGCGAAGGAATTGCGACTTCGCACGGTTCGCCTGCTCCGCCAGCTGCCGCGCGTGCTCCGCCTCCTGGTCGGCGATGCTCCGTTCCGCGATCGTCGCGGCGATGATCAGGAAGGTCGCGGCGACGATCGCCATGAACGTCTGCAGCGGCAGGAGCCGGTCGCTCAGCGTCGGGAGCACGAACGGCCCGTGCCCGAGCGTCGCGGCGACGAGCGCCAGCACGGAGACGGTGAGCACGGACGCCGTCGCGCCGCGTGGTCCGAAGCGGATCGCCGCCCAGAGCAGGACGGCGACGAGGAGATCCGCCTGATGAAAGGGCGTCGCGAGGACGGGGACGTGCAGCAAGTTGTTGAAGAAGGCGAGCGCGCACGCCGCGACGAGCGAGACGGCGAGCGCCACCGTCTCCAGCGGGCGAATGTGGCGAATCGTGCGTGGTTTCGTCGCCCAGACGAGGATGAGCGGCGCGAGCAGCAGGACGCCCACCATGTCGCCGATCCACCACGCGCGCCACGTGTCGCGAATGTCCGCCGCGTGCAGCAGACCCCCGGCGTGGAGGATCGTGACGCCTGCCGTGGCGCTGATCAGCGTGCTCACCACCGCCGACCAGACGATCAGCGAGACGGCGGCGCCGATCCGCTCGAGCGTGATGCTGAACCTCGGCATGCCCAGCAGGAGTGCGGCGCCGACCAGTGCTTCGCACGCGTTGCCGGCCCCGATGCCGATCGAGACCAGCACGCCTGCACCGGAGTACAGAGTCGCGGCGAAGGCGCCGAGGAACACGCCGAGCGCGACGCGATTGCCGAGCAACAGCACCGCCGCGAGCGCGATTCCCGCCGCCGGCCAGATGAGCGTCGCGTAGCCGGAGACCGGATCGAACGCCAGGCCGAATCGGGCCGCGATGAAGTACACCACGGCCAACCCGAGCACGACCGCGACCTGGCGCAGACGCGTGTCCATGAACGTACGGTGCCCGACCGTGCGACGCTGCGCTATGCGACCAAGGGCTCCGGTCGCTTTCTCCACCGCGCCAGGACGACTTCGCCGGACGAGAGCAGCACCAAGGGCTCATTGGCTCGTCTCGACGTTCGTGGGAGACTGGGTGCGCATTTGGCGGACCGTTGGGAAGAACCGGAGCTCTTCGCATCGGAATTGCGCGGCCTTCAGATCGTCGCGCCTGTCGATCGTCGATCAAGCAACGGACCTCATCGGACATGACCCTCGTCAAGCGAATCGTCGTGCTGGGCGGTGGCTTCGGTGGCCTCACGACGGTACGCGAGCTGGAGCGGCTCAGCGTCAATCGGACCGCCGTCGAGATCACGCTCGTGAATCGCGACAACTTCTTCGTGATGTCGCCGCTCCTGTTCGAGGCGTGCTCCGGCGTTCTCGAGCTTCGCCACTGCGCGCAGCCCATCCGCCCTGCCCTGCGTCGCGCCCGCTTCGTGGAAGGCACCGTCGTCGCGATCGACGTCGCGCGCCGTACCGTGAGCGTGGAAGCGGCCGGTGGCGGGCCGCTCGAGCTGGCATACGATCAGCTCGTCGTGGCACTCGGCGCGACGACGAACCAGGAGCTGATCCCCGGCTCTCACGCCGCCTACACCTTCAAGACGATGGCGGACGCGCTGGTGCTGCGGAATCATCTCATCGAGCGGCTCGAGCGCGCCGATGCCGCGCAGGACGGTGAGGTCCGCCGCTCGTGCCTCACCGTGGTCGTGGTCGGCGGTGGCCTCGTCGGCGTCGAGCTGCTCGGCGAGCTCACCGCCTTCGCCGACGACGTCGTGCGCTACTACCCGCGCGTCCGGCGCGAGGAGCTCCGCTTCCATCTCGTCGAGGCGGGTCCGCGCATCCTGCCGGAGATCGCCCCCGAGCTCGCGGACGAGTCGCTCCGGCTGCTCCAACAGCGGGGTGCAGACGTCCGCGCCGCGACGCCGGTGCGCGCCATCGAAGCCGGTCGCATCCGACTCGACAACGAGACCATCGAGGCGGAGACCATCATCCTCGCCGCCGGGATCGTACCCAACCGCGTGGGGGCGGGCTTCCCGGTGGCGGTCGACGCACGCGGCCGCATCACCGTGGATCCGACGATGCGCAGTGTGAGCCACCCCGACGTCTGGGCAGTCGGCGACTGCGCGGCGATCCCCGGGCCGGACGGACGCCCCTACCCGGCGCTGGCGCAGCACGCGCTTCGCGAAGGGCGCCAGCTCGCCCGGAACGTCATGGCCGTCGTCGACGGACGCGAGCCGAAGCCATTCATCTTCCGCTCGCTCGGCACCATGGCGGCACTCGGCCATCGGCAGGCCGTCGCGCAGATCAAGAGCGTGATGCTCACGGGCATCCTCGCGTGGTGGCTGCGGCGGACGTACTACCTGCTCCAGATGCCGCGCTGGGAGCGCCGGCTCCGCATCGTCCTCGACTGGACCGTCGCGCTCTTCTTCCGACCGGACATCACGAAAGTCGACCTCGCCACCGAGCAGGATCAGGCGCGCCGCAATGCGCCGGCGGGGACGATGCCGCCCGGCCAGCAGCGAACGGCGCCGAGTGCCACGATCCACGGCGCCGAGTCGAGAAAGGCATCGTGACGATCGCGAGCCGCGGTATCGCCGCTCGCTTCGACCGTCAGGCGACCGAGCCAGCCATCGGTATCGCGAGGAACAGGATCCCCGAGAGGTCCACGCGCATCTGACTGGACGCGCGCACGATGCGCAGCACGGGCGAGTTGCAGTGCGGACACCGCAGGATGGTGCCCATGTCGTGGCCGTACTCGAGGAGCGCGCCGATCGCCCCCGTCGTCCCGCAACCAGCGCACGTGCCGAGCGCCGCGGTCATCTCCTGCGCGAACAGCTCGCGCAACACGCCGCCCGCCGCGTTTCCGTCGAGGCGCAGATCTTCGGTTTGCATCAGGTCTCTCCAGGCTGTGTGCTCTGGTGAACGGTTTACCGTGAACGGTTCACGGTGAACCGTTCACCGTGAACTGGGCCGCGCCCTTTCAACCCGTGGGCCCGAACCGCTCCGTGCGCACGCGCGACGCCGTGTGTCCGAGCTCCACGAGCAGCGTCGCGACCGACTCCACGAGCGGCGTCGGGCCACACACGTAGACGTTCGGCTCGGCGGATGGCGGCCAGCTCACGGCCTCGAGCATCGCGCGGTCGATTCGACGGTGGTACCCACTCCAATCCGGCGGCGCCTCGCGCGTGAGGGTGATCGCGACCTCCACGTGCGGAGGGTCGGCGAGCTGCTCGAGCTCGGCGCGGTAGATCACATCGTCGAGCGTGCGCGCGGAGTAGAGCAAGCGCACCGGTACCTCGGCGCGCGCGGCGGGGCCGGAGCGCGCGTGCTGGCGCAGCATCGCCATGAGCGGCACGACCCCCGAGCCGCCGCCGACGAGGAGGAGCGGCCCTTTCCGGGCCGCCTCCCACACGAAGTAGCCGCCGATCGGGCCGCGCACCTCGACCCCGTCACCCGGATGGAGCACGTCGCACAGGTACGGCGACACCTCGCCGTCGTCGAGGCGCTCCACGGTGAGCGCGACCGTGCCTTCCGCCGGCGCCGACGCGATCGAGTAGGAGCGTTGTGCCTGGTAGCCATCCTCCGCGACGAGGCGGACGTCGACGTGTTGGCCGGCGCGGTGTCCGGGCCATTGGGGTATGTCGAGGATCAGCGTCCGCGTTCGTCGGGTCTCCTCGCGTGTCGACACGACGGTCGCGACCCGCCACTCCAATCGCGGTGGCGTCGGCGTGGCGGCGGCGACACGCTCGCCGGCTGCTTCATTCACAGATCGCCCTGGTAGCGCTGCTCGCGCCAGGGGTCGCCGCGGTCGTGATAGCCGAGCTGCTCCCAGAAGCCCGGCTCGTCGTCGGGCAGCAGCGTGAGCCCGCGCACCCACTTCGCGCTCTTCCAGAAGTAGAGATGCGGGACGAGCAGCCGCGCCGGTCCACCGTGCTCGGGCGCGAGCGGCGCACCGTCGAATCCGAACGCCACCCACGCCTTGCCACCGGTCACGTCGGCGAGCGGCAGGTTCGTCGTGTAACCTCCGTCGCAGAACGCGAGGATGAATGCACCATCGGGAACGCCGGCGGCGCGTGCGGCCGCGAGGAGGGTATCGACCGACACGCCCTCCCACTTCGTATCGAACTTGGACCACTTCGTGACGCAGTGGATGTCGACGGTCGGCGTCTCGTGCGGGAGTGCCTGAAGCTCGTCCCAGGACCAGCGCATCGATGGCGACGCCTCGTCGGCACCGCGAATCGTGAAGTCCCACGTCGCGAGCGACGTGTGCGGCGTGGGCCCGGCCGAGAGCACCGGGAAATCGAGTGTCTCGTACTGCCCAGGTGGCAACCGACCGGGCGGCGCGGCGGCGCGGCGACTGTGAAAGCCGCGGGCGATGAAGGGTTTGTCAGCCATGCCGCTCGTCCGCCTGCAAGAAGATCGCCGGTCGCTGGTGCTGGAGAGGGGATGCGGGGATGCGGAACGGCGCTGTCATCCCGAGCGAGCACAGCGAGACCTGTCACCCCGAGCGCGCGCAGTGAGTTGTCATCCCGAGCGAGCGCAGCGCGTCGAGGGATCTGCACGTGCCGAGCGGCGAGCGGCGAGCAGTGAGCGGTTGAGCCGTCTAGCGGCGAGCGGTCAGCTGTCGAGCCCTCAGCCGTCAGCCACGTCCGAGCCATCAGTTGCGCGCTCCTCGAGCGATCCGGCCTTTCCGTGACATCGCCGTTCCGAATCCGCGTTCCGTCGTCGAAACGGCAAACGGCCCCGGAGCACCGAAGCGTCCCGAGGCCGTTTCATTCCCTCACCCCCCATCCCCTCATTCCCTCATTCTTCCATTCCCTCATTTCCGCGCGTAACTCCCCAGCGCGCTCCGCTTCCCGCCTTCGCGGTGCGCGTCGTCCGACAACGCACACACACCGGTCGCGTCGATCCATCGATTGTAGAAGTTGAACAGCGCGCACACCGTGATCGCGTACCAGATCTGCTCGTCGTTCCATCCCGCCGCGTGCAGCGGCGCGATGTCGGCCGCCGTGATGTTCGGCGAGTCGTGGTTCACCTTGTCCAGGAAGTGCATCAACAATTTCTCCGCGTCGGAGAGACCGGAGCTGTCGATGTCGCGAAGAACGCCCTGCACCAGTTCCTCGCTGCCCAGCAGGACCGCCGCGACCGCGGCGTGGGACTTCACTCAGAACGGACAGTCGTTGCGGCCGCTGGTCCGCGCGGCGATGAGCTCGCGGAAGCCCGGGCTCAGCGGCGCCTCCTCACGCATGATCTCCTGGGTGAACCGCGCGAGGTGCTCCGTGACGTGCGGCTTGAACGCGAACAGATGCCAGATCTTCGGGTACTCGCGCCCCGCCGACTGTGCCGCCTCGATCAGCGGCTTGTACGGCGAATCCGGGCTCGGACTCCTCTCGACATCCGACAGGAACATCGGCTTCATGTGAATTCTCGTGCGGGTTTACGCGGCGGATCCTTGCCCACAATATTGCTCAATGGAAATCGATAATACAGTGACCGCCGCCACCCCTGCGGCGCCCGCCGAGCGCGCTCCCTACGGCACCTGCCTCCTCATCGGATTGGGAGGACTCTTCGCCGGCGTCACCGGCCCGCTGCTCAGCACCTTCATCCCGCCGATTGTGCGCGACGCGCTCGGCGAGCACCGAACCGTCATCGGGATGGTGATGGCGATCGACAACGTGTTGATGCTCCTCCTCGTGCCGTGGAGCGGCACCGCGTCCGACCGCATGAGCGCCGCGGGCCGCGGGCGTCTGCCGCTCGTCGTCGGCGGATTCCTCCTCTCCGCCCTCGGGATGGCGCTCTTCCCCTGGTCCGCGCGCTTCGGCATCGCCGGCATCATCGCCGCCATCGTTCTGCTCTACACCGGCATCAACGTCCAGCGCTCGCCCTTCCAGGCACTCGTCGCCGACGCCGTGCCGTCGCGCTTCCGCTCCCTGGCTACGGGATCGGTCACCTTCCAGATGTGCGTCGGCGCGATCGTCTTCCTCATGCTCGGCCGCGCCCTCGGCATGCACGTGGCGTTCCTCATCGCCGCGGCCACCGTGCTCGCGATCGCGGCCGGACTTCGCTTCGGCCTCACCGAGCCGCCCCTGCACGAGACGCCGGCCGTGGAGGCGACCTTCCGCTCGTTGCTGGATGCACTGAAGGAAGCGCTGAGCGGCTCCGTTCCCGGCATGCGCGCCATCTTCGTCGCGTCCCTGTTCCTGCAGCTCGTCTTCCAGACCTTCACGACCTGGTTCGCGCTGCACGGCACCGAGCGATTCGGCGTTCGCCCCGAGGACGTGACGATCGGCTTCATCGCCTGGGCGATCGGCGGTGTGATCGGCGCGCTCCCCGCGGGATGGATCGGCGTCCAGTTCGGCCGACGCAACGCGATGCTGCTCGGCTTCTTCATGATGACCGTCGCGCTGATCGCGCTCGACCATGTCACCAGCGTGACGCAGGCGGCGCCGCTCCTCGCGCTCGCGTCCGCGGCGTGGACGCTCCCGACGGTGAATGCCTATCCGATGTTCGTCGAGCCGATCCCACCCGCGCGCCGCGGCGTCCTCTCGGCGCTCTTCCTCCTCTGCATGGCCCTCGGCGGCGCCGTCGGCGACCCGATGAACGGCGCGATGTTCGACCTGTTCGGCAGCTATCGTCCGATGTTCCTCATGATGGCCGCGTACACGGCGCTGGCGTTCGTCGCCGTGCTCCGCATCCCGCGCGGCGTCGGCGAAGCAGCGGCGTGACGTGTTCCGTCTCACCCGGCCGAGCGAGCAACGGATCGCCGCGTTCCTCGCGACGCAGCGCGACCTGACTTTCTCCTACGCCGAGGTGGGGTGTACGCGCGGTGCACCGCCGCCGGGCTACGTCCTCGACCACAACCGCGCGCGGCTCGGCACCGGTGAGGACACCTTCGAGCGGGCCATCGCCGCGCTGCGCGCCTGGCGTCAATCCTCGCTCGGCTGGACGAGCGTGCACCCGCGCGGCGCGCCCACCACACCGGGCACCGACGTCGCCGTCGTCGTGCGCCACTTCGGCTTCTGGTCGCTCAATGCCTGTCGCGTCCTCTACCAGTTCGACGAGAGCGACGCCGAGCGTGGCGTGCGTCGCGCCGGATTCGCGTACGGCACGCTCCCCGACCATGGCGAGATCGGCGAGGAGCGGTTCACCGTCGAGTGGCACACGGCAGACGACAGCGTGTGGTACGACGTGTACGCGCTGTCGAAGCCCGGCCATCCGCTCGTGCGCTTCGCCTACCCACTCGCGCGCCACATGCAGCGCCGGTTCGCGCGCGACTCGAAACAGGCGATGATCGCCGCCGCGATGTAAGCGGGCGGCGAACGACTACGGCGCATGCCTTGCTGTCGCCATGGGGAGTCATGCGCACCGGACGCCGTGCGGCGCTCGTCATCGCCGTGGCGATCGCTCTCGCCGGCGGCTGCGGACGCACGCGCACCGTCTCCGGCGAGCTGCATCCGTGCGATGGTGCCAGCGGGAGCCACCTCCCCTTTCACGTGCTCGATCTCGGCATCGGGCCGAGCCCACGCGCGCCCTACGTGACCGGCCCCGCCGGACGCGAGATCGTGCTCGACTCCACGCAATGGCGACGCGTATGGGGTCGGTACGCCCCGTCGCTGCCCCTGCCACCGGTCTCGTTCCGTGACACGGTCGTGCTTCTCGTCGCCACGCGCGCGTACGCGAGTGGCCCCAGAACGGTGCGCATCCTCGACGTCCAGCGCTGTCCATCGGGGATCGTCGCCGTGATCGTCCAGGCCGAGCATCGCAACGCACCGAGCGACACTGGCGGGCGAACGATCGCGGCGGTCGCCCTCCGCCACTCCCTCATCGGGGCGGCGCCGGTGCAGTTCGTCGAGCTGCCCGATCACTGGACGAGATAGGGGTGAGAGTCATCCTCCCGTGAAACTCGGGCGCCACGATGCCTGCAGTGCGGAGTGCAGATCCCCCGACTCGCTCCGCTCGCTCGGGATGACGGTCAACGTCCGCCAGGCCAAGGGGTCAGACAGCTGCGGTGTCTGACCCCAGGATCTGGCCTCCTCGTTCCCTCATTCCCGCTGCCTCGATCTTGCGCGCCGACGGTCGCCGGTATTTGTATACATAATGAGCTCCCTCCGACTCGCCGACCGCGCCGACGCGCCCTACTACCTGCCGCTCGGCAACGAGATCGACCTGTTCCGCGCCTGTCACGAGCAGCGCCTGCCCGTCATGCTCAAGGGACCGACGGGGTGCGGGAAGACGCGCTTCGTCGAGCACATGGCGCACCTCCTTGGCCGACCGCTCATCACGGTTGCCTGCCACGACGACCTCTCGGCGAGTGATCTCACCGGGAGGTTTCTCATTCAGGGGAACGACACGGTCTGGGCCGACGGGCCACTCACGACGGCCGTGCGGACGGGAGCGATCTGCTACCTGGACGAGGTCGTCGAGTCGCGGCAGGACACGCTCGTCGTCATCCATCCCGTGACCGACGACCGC
>Ga0070664_100001716_pt1 | contig 17547 bp, 16 predicted proteins | sample KBSC73metaG_FD_65863 | JGI IMG/M metagenome (GOLD analysis project Ga0070664, IMG submission 65863) | Corn rhizosphere microbial communities from Kellogg Biological Station, Michigan, USA - KBS C7-3 metaG | ecosystem: Host-associated > Plants > Roots > Rhizosphere > Soil ... | reverse complement strand
ATGGTCGCGTGGGCGCTCGCGGATTCCTACGAGCGCATTCCGGCGCTGCTCGCCACGGAGGGTGTCAAGGAAAAGATGCGGGCGGAGGCGCTGTGGGGCGCCGACTATCTGTACCGCGCGATGGCTCCGGAAGGCTACTTCCACATGGTGGTCTTCAGCTTCTTCAGCAAGAATCCGAACGACCGCCGCATCGTCGGCCTGTTGGCAAACAGCAAGACCAACAACCGCTGGCAAGCTTCCTTCCGGTCCGGTGGCGGGATGGCCATCGCGGCACTCGCGCGCATCTCCCAATGGAAGAAGAACGGTGCCTATTTCACCGCCGAGAATTATCTGGACGCCGCCGAGAAGGCGTACGCGCATCTGCTCATCAACAACAAGGCGTACGACGATGACGGCAGGGAGAACATCATCGACGACTATTGCGCATTGATGGCGTCGACGGAGCTATGGATCGCCACCGACAGCGCCCTCTATCGGGACGAGGCCCGCAAGCGGATGAACAACCTGGCGGACCGCATGACGCCTCGAGGTTACTTCCGCGCCAACGATACGAACCGCCCGTTCTGGCATGCGGCAGACGCGGGACTGCCCATCGTCGCCCTGGTCCGCTACCTGGACAAGGAAACCGACAGCTCGTCGCGCACCATCGCGCTCGGCACCATCCGGAAGGCGTTGGACTACGAGTTGAACGTCACGCGCAAGGTGGGCAATCCTTTCGGATACGCGCGCCAGAACTTCCTGTACAACGGAGCGGTCAAGGAGGGATTCTTCATTCCCCAGACCAATGAATCCGGTTGGTGGTGGCAAGGCGAGAACGCGCGGCTGGGTTCCCTCGCGGCTGCTGCCATCCTTGGCGGACGCCTCGTCTATCCCGCCGACGGCGGCTGGGGCGTCAGGAACGAACTGGCGGAATTCGCGGCCGACCAGATCGGCTGGATCCTGGGGCGAAATCCCTTCAGCGTCACCTTCATGCACGGCTTCGGGAAGAACAATCCTCCTGTCATCTCCGCGCTCTTCGGCCACGGCACCAACAAGGGTGGTATCGCGAACGGCGTGACGGGCAGGAAGGGCAACGGAGACGGCAGCGGCATTGATTGGAAGACCAGCGACGGTGGCAACGAGTGGCGCTGGATCGAACAGTGGATCCCGCACTCGGGCTGGTTTCTCGTCGCCGCCTCGGCCATGGCGCAGGCTCCAGTGGTGCACGTACCGCCAAACACTCATTCGCGGCACTGATCACGGCTCACCCATTGGGCCGAGTCGCTCGTCACACCGACTCAGTCACCCCGGTCTCGGCGAGAGATGAGCTCCCCGGTGCTCACGAGGCGCCCATCGGCCGAGCGATGCTGACGGGCAAACGCGACCGTGACACCGTGATCGCGGAGCCTGACGAAATCACGGAGACCCAGATCTCTGTAACCGAGATCCCGGAACTCCTCGATGAACGACTCCGTGACTCCGTGATCGCGCGCCTCGAGGAGCTGATTGGTCGTCAGACCAGCGAAGCCGAATCGTCGCAGCGACGCGATGAAATCCGGGGTCACGCCGTGGTCACGCAGCTCCTGAAGATCGTCGAGGGAAAGGTTCCTGTACCCCGCGGCGCTGAGATCGTCCATGAACTCGCGCGACACGCCGTGGTCCCGAAGCGTGACCAGCCGACGCGTGCTGCCGACGTGGTATCCGGCGCTACTGAATGACCTCATGTAGTCGAGGTCGACACCGTGCATCCCCATGATGACGAGCTGGTCGACGGAAGGACGGTCGTATCCCTGCGCACGCAGCTCGTCGAGCATGGCGTAGCTCACGTCATGCAGAGCCAGCCAGTATTGCTGGTCGCTCGTCGGCCGCTCGTAACCGCGCGAAGCAAGCTGCTGCGGGAACCGCGGATCAGGCGAAAAGGTGAAGAAGCCGGTGCCGTGACCGTCGCGCAGCTGTCCCTCGAAGTTGAACGTGCCGGCATCCCGGACCAGCCGGAAGCTGACCGGTCCGTTGTAGGAGGAGAGCTGTGACGGAGGAAGCCCGCGCAATGCAGCGGGGCGTACGCCGAAGGACGTCATCCCGTGCCGCCGGAACCCGTCTTCGTAGTGCTGCACCGTGAGCTGGACGCGCTCGCGTGAGGGCTCGAAATAGATCTGCCACGTGCCTCGATCAGCGCTCTGGGCGAGCGCCGCCGACGGAACGGTCGCCAGGAGTAGCGGGAAAAGCGCGGGCGAAAGTCGCCGAGCGGCGTGTCCGACACGGATTCGGGCGAGTCGCGACATGGAAGCTCCGGAGCAGGGGTGGGACGGAGGTGACCTTCGTCATTGGATTCCGTGCGCCCAAGGAAGGTTTGAAGGGGCGGAGCACGCCCGATTCGGCTCACTTGCAATTGAATGCGAATCATGTGGCGCCACGCACCACAATTCCGTAACCTCGAGAGAATCGATCGGAGGAGACTCATGCCCACAGTGCACTGCAACTGTTGCGGGCGTTCGAAGGTCGACGTGAGCCACATGATCGCCGGCCCGAACGTGTACCTCTGCGACCGCTGTGTGGCGCAGGCTGCCTGGCAGCTCGCCGCGGGCAGACCAGCACCCGATGCGCTCCGTTGCCGATTCTGTCATCAGCTCCGTGCGACAGCTGACGTCACGACGGTTGGCAGAGTGACGGTGTGCGTCGACTGCCTCGGGACGATGACCTCGATCCTTGCCGAAACGACGCCGCCATCGCGCACCGCTACATCCGATCGCTGAACCCGACGAGCGGCGCGGAGCATCAGGGTCGTCGTCAGCATCCGGTACCTGGAAGCGGTCATCGCGAGCCGGGCGCGATGCGCGCTCGCGGGTCGTCGTCACGCGTGCACCGAGCGCTAGAGGTCGGTCTGGCGTCACCCGATGGCCGAGGCTGGTCTTCACCGCCAACTTTCTGCGAGTGAGCTCATGCACGGCGGGCGCAGTATCCTACTCGTTTGCTGGTCGCGTGCACGCCGCTTGCGACGTGCGACTGATGCAGCGGCTGCAATCCGAACCGTCCGACGTCAGGAGGGGCGAATGAGGGGGAGAATCGTTGTTACAGTTGTTCTGGGCGCTTCAGTAGGGCTGATGGGATGTCACGTGAAGACCAACACGGTCGACGTGAGCCCAACCATCAACAGAAAGCCAACGTGTGAGAACGCCGTGACGGTGTTCGAGGGCCGCGGCGACGTGCCGACCAGCTATTACGAGCTCGCCTGGATCGAGGCGGAGGGGAATTCGGTCTGGACGACGGACAACCAGATGGTTCAGAAGATGAAGACCCAAGCGGCTGCGGTCGGTGCGAACGGCCTCATCGCCAATCCGGTGCAGGCGAACAAGACGGGCGTCAATGTCCTGGGCGAAGCGGTCGGTGCCCACACGGCCACGGCGAAGGCGAGCGGTCTCGCCATCTGGATGCCCGGCCAGGCCGACCGCGTGCGTCTCGCCTGCGGTCCGCGTTGATCGCGACGCGAACTGTGGAACGGCCTGACGCAACAGCTCGATGATGCGTCAGGCCGTCTGCGTTCGTCGCACGCCGGCGACGCGCCCTGAATAGGGGAGCAAACCCCGTCGCTAGAATCTGAAGCCGAGTCGGACCGGGGTGCGCGACGGCATGCGGTCACCGAGCACGCCGTACGGCGAATGCTGGTATTCGACGTAGAAGCGCCGGTACTCCAGCCCGAGGCCCACATTCATCTCCAGCGCGGTCGTGCGCGCGATCGGGATGACGCTCAGCACGGTCAAGTCCTCACCGACTTCCGCGACCTGCCTGCCCGACGGCGCCACCGTCGCGATCCCGAGGCCGCCGAGCAGATAGGGGCGGAAGCCCAGCACGGCGGGAATGGGGCGGAACAGCGCGTCGACGGTGAGTGACGTCGCCTTGAGCGTGGTGGTCGGTCCACTGCGGAACTTGTCGTACGCGAGCGTCGCGCGAAGCGGCACCGGGAAGCGGGACGGCCTGAGCTCGACGCTGCCGCCGACGCCGAAATTCTCCGAGGGAAACGCAAAGGAGCGGTCGGCGTCTGCCGCCGACGAGATCGTGCGGCCGGCGAAGATCGACCAGCGCACGCCGTCGGTGGATTGTGCTCCGGCACGTGGAGCACGGAGCACGAGCGCCCCGCATGCGAGCAGCAGGGCGGTGGAGGCGCGGAAGGCGGTGTTCGGGCGTGGGCGCATGGGAGCTCGGCGTTAGAGGATGCGGCGGTTCTCCTGCTTCGACCCGCGCCAGCCGAGAAGCGTTGCCTCCTCCGTCGCCCGGCCGCGCCACGCCATGCGAGCCGGCACCGTCACTCCTCGACGACGACGCGATAGTCGGATCCTTCCCAGCGCTGCTCATCGCTGTAGTAGAGGGTGAAATCCACGGCGGCGCCCGACGCGAGGTGCTCGGTGTCGAGATCGGCGATCCAGACCCCCAGTCGGGAGACGGCCTGCGGGGCCGTGTCGTGCTTCGTGCGCCACCCGTCGATGGACCAGTGCACCGTCACCGGCACCTCGGTCTGCACGCGCAGCACGCGCCCGCGGACGAGCACGCGCGACTTGCAGCCCGGGCTCCAGATCGTGTACAGCCCCACCACCTTCTGCCGCACGTAGCGCTCGTAGGTCGCGTCGGAGACGTCGAAGACGACGCCATCGAGGAGGGAGCGGACGAGCTTCACGTACTCCGCGTGCGCCCAGGCGAGCGGCATCGCGCCGCCGGTGGGGCGGCCGTTGATCAGCTCGAGCGCGGGGATGTCGGCGGCGTCCCAGATCTGCTCGGGGAGCATGCCGCCGTCGCTCGCCTGCGCGCGCATGACGCCGAGCAGCTGCAGCGCGGCGTCGGGGTGGCCGCGCGCGAGCTCGTAGTGCGCGCGCTCGCCGACGAGCAGGGGCCAGCCTCGGCCGACGCCGGTGCCGTCGAACGGCGCGCCGTCCTCGTGCTCGCCGTAGCCGTCGCCGTTGTACCGGTGCCAGACGGGGCCCGTGCGCGTGCGACGACAGAGCAGCGCGTCGATGACGCGCACGGTGTTCACGATGCGCTCGTCGTTCGCGTCGCGCAGACCGAATCGCACGAGGGCGAGGGCGTCGGGACTCACCATCCGCTGGTACATCGTCTCGCCGGCGCCGACGGGGCGGTTGCGAACGACGACGAGATCCGCCGGCGTGTCGACGTCGTCGGCGATCGCGGCGAGGTCTGGGGGCGCGATGCGCGTGTAGTAGCCGTCGACGCCGGGGAACCCGGCGATCCCCGCGTCGCGCACGTACGTCCAGCGCTCGATGTTCTCGTTCCACGCGTCCGCGGTGTCACGGAGCACCTGCGCGGTCTCGCGATCGCCGGCGCGGTCGGCGTACTGCGCGGCGACGACGAGCGCGGCGACTTCGACGGCGAGGGTGAAGGTCGAGTAGCCGGCGTCCTCCTCCCAGCGATCCTGCTCGGTCACGGGTCCCTGCCGGATGATGAACCCGGCCGCCTTCCGGATCATCGGCCACGGATCGACGTCCTCCAGCGCGCCTTCGCGGTGCAGGAGCTCGGCGAGCAGGATCGGGAACGCGACCTCGTCGAGCTGCTTTCCACGCCAGTACGCCGTACCGTCGAGCCACATGTTCTGCGGCCACGAGCCATCGGCCTCCTGCGTGCTGATGAGATAGCGCAGGGTGCGTCGCGCGATCCGAGGATGGCCGGCGGCGAGCAGGCCGCCGGCGCACTCGACGAGGTCGCGCGGCCAGACGAGATGATAGCCGCCGAGCTCGTGGTCTCCCCTCGACTGCCCCCACGGGATGGACAGACTCGCGGCGAGGGCGCCGCTGGAGCGCTTGTCGCCATGGACGGCGAGCAGCGCGGCGCTCTGCCAGAACAGGTCGAACAGGGGCGTCGGGATCTCGATCGGCGTGCGGTCACGCGGGTCGCCGGACCCCGAGGCGCGCTCCGACCGCAGCGACTTCTCCGCGAGCGCGGGGAACTCGCGCTCGGCGTCCGCACGCACGGCCTCGGGGACGAGCGAGCCACCGCCGAGGCGGGGGCCGAGGGTGCGCTGGTGGAACGATCGCCACTGCGCGACGTACGAGTCCTGCACGCGATCGAAGTGCGAGGCGAGCGACATGCGCGCACGCTGCGCGGCTTCCGCGGGACCCGAGCCGAAGCCGAGCGCGAGGACGAACTCGGCGACCTCCGTACCGTCGATCGTGCGGACGCACGCCATGAGATCGACTTCGCCCGTGAGGGCGACGTTGCCGTCGCGCGCCTCGGTGAACTCGTCGAGCTGCCCCTGCTCGTGCAGCTGATGCCAGCCGTCGTTGACGCCGACGTAACCGCAGCTGCGCGCACACCAGCCGACGCTCGACGCGAGCGCCATCGCGATGGGGCCGCGGCAGGCGAAGAGCATCGGGTCGCCCTTGTACGCGTCGGCCCAGGCGTCGTTGCCGTAACCCTGGTTGCCGATGTGCGGCGCGAGCAGCGCATAGACGCGATAGTCGCGGAGCGAGCCGGCGAGCGCGCGGAAGCGCACGCGCTGCAGCAGCACGTCGCGCTCCGGATCCGTGATGATCGTCTTGTCGATCTCGTAGCGGCCGTCGACGCCCGTGTTCACGAGGCGATAGCCCGGCACACCGGGCGCGAGGAGATGGACCTCGCTGCGCGTGTCGCGCTTCTCCTCGGAGAGGTGCGGGGGCTGGCCGTCACGGTTCTCGGTGATCAGCAGGCCGAAGTCGCGCGTGTTGGCCTGATCGACCCGCGGGTAGTAGACCTCGTCGACGATGCCGTGCGAGACGGTGAACCAGACGAGGCTCCGGCCGTCGAACGCCGTGCCGACGCCGCTCTTCGCACTGGAGGTCCAGTGCGGCTCGATGCCAGGGCCGCCTGGCGCGGGATGGCGTGCGGCGGCGCTCATGGCATCCGTGCGGTCGCGATGGTCATGTCGTGCTCCATGCACTGTTCGGTTGACGGTGAACGTGGCCCGCGGCAGCCGCCGAGGGCAATGGCGCGCCTGCGACGCGCACGGAGAATGCCGCCCATGCAGGGTACCTGGCATGAGAAGTGTCGAACAGACAGGCCGTTCCCAACGGCACCACCGAACCGACCACAACGACGACCATGTTCACACTCGCGTCGTTACTCCTCGCGCTCGGCGCGACGGCCACGCATGCCCTCGCGCCGGTCGATACCACACTGCTGTCCGCGAAGCCGCACGCAACGGAGGTTGCCGCGTCCGACTCCGCGGCCTCCGACAGCGTCCCGTCATCCGCGGCCGCGCCGGTGAGCGTGCTGCTCGCGCCGTCCCTGCTGAGCGCGCGCCCGACGGATGCCGACACGGTGCACAAGCGCCGGCGTGCCGTCGTGATGAGCGACGCCGCGCTCCTGCGGCTGCGCATCCACCGCTACGCGTCGTACACGGTGATCCCGTTGTTCGCGCTGCAGTCGATCGCCGGCAACCAGCTCCTCCAGGCCGACAACGGCGGTCAGGAGCGCCCGGGCTGGGCGAAGTCGGCACACAGCTTCGGCGCCGCGGCGATCGGCACGGTGTTCACCGTGAACACGGTGACCGGGATCTGGGGGCTGTACGACGAGCGTGCGAACGACCAGAACCGTGCGTTGCGGTGGGCGCACTCGATCCTGATGCTCGCGTCGGACGCCGGCTTCACCTATACGGGGATCAAGCTGGCGGACGAGGCGAAGCGCTCGCCGGAGGACCGGGATCGGCATCGCAACTGGGCCTACGCGTCGATCGGCACCGCGCTCGTCGGCTACGGCATCATGTTCTTCGGCAATCGATGACCACTCCGGACGTCCTCGTCCGACTCGTCCAACCGTGGTCGGACTTCTACGGCCACTCGAAGACGGCGTCGACGATCGTGACCTTCCTGCACATCGCGCCGATCGTCGTCGGCGGCGGGATCGCGATCGCGCTGGATCGCGCCTCGCTGCGGCTCGACGTCGACGACGCGCCGGCGCGCCAGCGGCATCTCACCGAGCTCGGCTCGGTGCATCCGATCGTGCTGTGGTCGCTCGTCGTCCTGCTGCTGAGCGGGCTCGCGATGCTCGCGGCGGATCTGGACACCTTCCTCGGCTCATGGGTGTTCTGGCTCAAGATGGTGCTCATCGTCGCCCTGCTCGCGAACGGCGCGCGGATGACCAGGCTCGAGCGTGCGCTCGCGGGGCCAGCGGGCGCAGCGGCGGACCAATGGCGACGGCTCCGGGGTATTGCCATCACGAGCCTCGTACTCTGGCTCACCATCACGCTCGCGGGCGTGATCCTCACCAGCGTCGCGTGATCTAGCAGCGGCGCGAGCGGAGCAGAGACAGGCCGCTCATCACGTCAACCTCGATGACGATGACCGACGACACGACCTCGAGCGTGCCGGCCGATTGCGGCGGCTGCTCGCTCCACGACGCGCTCTCCGCGCCGGCCGCGATGCAGCGGCGGGAGTTCCTCCGCGCCGCGGGGCTCGCCATGGCCTCGCTCGGCCTGCTCGGCATCGGGGCACGTGACGCGGCGGCGATGCCGTCGGTCGCGATCGGCGAGGTGACCGGCCGCGACGGGCCGACGGCGACGACGAAGCAGTACGCCGTGCCCGCCGCGGACGGTGTGGCGATCGACCGCGACAACTCCGTGATGATCGCACGCGCGGCGGGGAAGGTGTACGCCTTCGCGCTCGCCTGCCCGCACCAGAACACGGCGCTCAAGTGGAACGACCACGATCATCAGTTCCAGTGCCCGAAGCACCACTCGCGCTACACCGCCGACGGCACCTTCATCGACGGCCGCGCGACGCGCAACATGGATCGTCTCGCGATCAAGCGCGTCGGCGCAGAGCTGGTGGTGGACGTCGACACGATCTACCAGGCGGACGACAACCCGAAGGAGTGGGCGGCGGCGTTCGTGCCCGCCTGAGCTACGGGCGCTTCTTCGCCGCCGTGTCGATCGGTGCGCGCAGGGTGTCGACTCTGTCGTCGATGCGCTGACAGTCCCTCCCGCCCTGAGAGCCCGCCGCCAAGGAATCGCAGGGCGCGAGGATCCTGACGGGCCAGTTCGGCTTCGACTCGTTGGGGACCGTCACGTCCGAGCCCTCGCGCCGGCGCTGGGCCGTTTTCTCCACGCGCGGCCGCGCGATGCGGCTCGGTTGGTCGTCCTGCTTCGACGCCGGGAAGAGCCTGGCGCAAGCGGTGCCCGCGAAGAGCAGCGACAACAGCATAGCGGTCGGGCGACGCACAGTCATGTCCGGGCTCGAAGCTGGTATGCGCTCCACGTTACTGACGGTTCACGGACTCCGCCACGCTTTTCACGTTGCACCGCTGGAGCTGTTGGGACGATTCGACTCAGAACCCGTCGACTTCGATCACCGCGTCGGCGAACGCGTGCGGGGCCTCTTCCGGCAGATTGTGACCGATGCCGGCGAGGGTGCGATGCGCATACTTCCCAGAGAACTTGGCGCGGTACGACGCCGGCTCGGGGTGCGGCGCACCATTGGCGTCCCCTTCCAGCGTGATCGTCGGGACGGTGATCACGGGTGCAGCGGCGAGTCGCTGCTCGAGCGGTGCGAGGCGCGCTTCGCCCTCGGCGAGTCCAAGGCGCCAGCGGTAGTTGTGAATCACGATGGCCACGTGATCCGGGTTGTCGAACGCCGCTGCGCTGCGCTCGAAGGTCGCATCGTCGAATCGCCACGTCGGTGACGCGGTGTGCCAGATGAGGCGCGCGAACTCTCGCCGGTTCGCGTCGTACCCGGCGCGACCGCGCTCGGTGGCGAAGTAGAACTGATACCACCACGCGAGCTCCGCCTTCGGCGGCAGGGGCGTCTTGCCTGCCGCCTGGCTGCCGATCAGATAGCCGCTCACCGACACCATCGCCTTGCAGCGCTCCGGCCAGAGCGCCGCGACGCAGTTCACCGTGCGCGCGCCCCAATCGAAGCCGGCGAGGATCGCTCGATCGATCTTCAGCGCGTCCATCAGCGCGACGAGGTCCACCGCCGTGACGGCCTGCTCGCCGTTGCGCGGAGTGTCGGCCGCGAGAAAGCGCGTGCTGCCGTATCCCCGGAGATACGGCACGATGACGCGATACCCCGCCGACGCGAGCAGGGGCGTCACCTCGGCGAAGCTGTTGATGTCGTACGGCCACCCGTGCAGCAGGAAGATCGGTCGCCCATCGGGGCGGCCCGCCTCGGCGTAGCCGACACTCAGCACGCCCGCGTCGATCTGCTTGATCGGGCCGAGCGGCGGTGCCACGCCGCGCGCGATCGGGTGCGTGATTGCGGAGAGGTCCAGCTTGCCCGATGCGAGGGCCAGGGCCGCCGCGCCAAGCAACTGTCGACGGTCGCGATCGATGTCGTTGGTGCTGTCTGGACGCGGCATTTGCGACGATGCGCTCACGGTCGGGAGACGGGCAGGACTCAAGCTCACGATCCGCGTAACTGGCGTCATGCGACGTTGGTCGCATTGACGGCGGCGGGCCAGCACGCCGACCCGCTCACCCATTTATCCGATGGTACCGGCGTCGCGCGGGAGCGACCGTGCATGCGAAGGGCATTCACTCCCACCTGGTCACTCGCATGCCGACACCGAACGCTGACGCCTCCGCCGCGCTCTCCGATCTCTCGTCCTCCCTCGCCGCCGCCGTTGCGCGCGCCGCCGAGTCGGTCGTCGCGATTCACGCCCGACGGCGCATTCCATCCAGCGGGATCCTCTGGCGCGACGACGTGGTCGTCAGCGCGAGCCACACGGTCAAGCGCGACGGCGACGTTCCCGTCGTCCTGCCGAACGGCGAACGGGTGAACGCCACGGTCGCCGGTCGGGATGCCGCGGCCGATCTCGTCGCGCTCCGTCTCGAGACGAAGGCCGCCGCCGCGCCGCGCGCTTCCGGCGACTCTCTTCGCGTCGGGTCGCTCGTGCTCGCCGTCGGGCGGCCGGGCCAGTCGGCGACCGCCAGCTTCGGAATCATCAGCGCGATCCGCGACGACTGGCGCGCATGGGACGGCACGCGACTCGGGCGCGTCGCTCGACTCGACCTGAACGTCTACGACGGATTCTCCGGCGGCGCGCTCGTGGATGCGTCGGGTGCGCTCCTGGGAGTGAACAACTCGGCGCTGGCGCGAGGCGCCCCGCTCGCCCTGTCGGCCGACGCGGTGGATCGCGTGCTCGCCGAGCTTCTCGAGCGCGGACACGTTCGGCGTCCCTTCCTCGGCATCTCGGCGCAGCCCGTCATGCTCGCGCCCGCGGACGGCGACGATCAACCCGCCTTGCTGATCACCTCGGTCGCGGCCGATTCGGCGGCGCAACGTGCCGGCCTGCTCGTAGGTGACGTGTTGCGCGCCGCCGCCGGCCGGAAGCTCGGCCACCCGGCGGATCTGCTCGACGCGCTCACCCAATCGCGCGCCGGAGAGCCCGTGCAGCTCGACGTGCTCCGCGGCGGGACGCCGACGTCAGTCACCGTGACACCGGCGGACCGGAGGACGGGAGCGTGAGCACCCCACTGCTCACCGCGGCGGAGCCCGCGGCCCTCGGGCTCACCGCGCTCGGTGCGTCGTTGAAGGAGGCCGTCGTCGAAGTGCGCGACGACAGGGGAAGGAGCGGCACCGGAATCATCTGGGGCGACACCGGATTGATCGTCACGAACGCACACTGCGCACCTCGCAACGCCTCGTGCCGAGTCGGGACCGACGACGTATGGCGCGACGCCGGCGTGCTGGCCCACCATCGGCACCATGATCTGGCGCTTCTCGCCGCGCCCCATGCTCGCGGACCACTGCTGGCGATACGCGACCCGGACTCGCTTCGCGTCGGCGAGCTCGTATTCGCGTACGGGCACCCGCTCGGCATCAACGACGCGCTCGCGATGGGCATCCTTCACGGTGTCGCGCGCGACCCGCGCTCCGGATCGCCGCGGTGGGTCGTGGCCGATGTCAGATTGGCGCCGGGCAACTCGGGTGGACCGCTCGTGGACGCCGAGGGGCGCCTCGTCGGCATCAACAGCATGGTGGTCAACGGACTCGGGGCTGCCGTACCGGCGTCGGCGGTCGCGAGGTTCGTCGAGCGCGTGCTGGCTCGGCGCGCTGCGTAGACGACGCCAATCATGCCGGACCGCGTGACACGCGTCGCGATCGTCGCGCCATCCGGCGCGATGCGCGAGGCGCTCGAGGAGGCGTTGCGGGCGAGCGACGCGTTCGAGGTCGTCGACGCCGGCGTGGGCGCGTCGGGCGCGAAGGCGGACGTCATCCTGACGGTGCAGGGAGCGGCGAGCGACGCGATGGCTCCGCGCGACGTCGTCGATCACGTGCTCCTCACGAGTCGGGAGCGCGAGATCCTGGGTCTGCTGGCGGACGGAATGGTGAACAAGCAGATCGCCGCGCGACTCGGCATCTCGACCAACACGGTCAAGACGCATCTCGAGCTTCTCTTCGACAAGCTCGATGTCTCGTCGCGCGCCGAGGCGGTCGCGACGGCAGTGCGGCGCGGTCTCCTGCTGCTCTAGCACGGCGGAGCGCCGTTCCGGCGCCCCGAGGCGCGTCGCGTCGAGGCCGACGCACGTTGGGGCAACGAGCGTCGAACGAATTTCGTCGTGAGCGTGCTATTGTGCAGCAATGCTCACGGATCAGGACGCGGTGCCGACGACGGAGGACGCGCTGGACGTCGTCGTGATCGGCGGCGGCCAAGCGGGGCTCGCCGTCGGCTTCTACCTGCGCCGCACCGGGCTGCGCTACGTCATCCTCGACGAGCAGGCCACGCCCGGCGGCGCGTGGCAGCGTACGTGGCCGTCGCTCCGGCTCTTCTCGCCCGCGCAATGGTCGTCGCTGCCCGGCTGGATGATGCCGCGCGACGCGAGCGCCAGCGCTGGTGAGTACCCGACGCGCGATGCGACGATCGCCTATCTGACGGAGTACGAGCGCCGCTACGCGCTCCCGATCGACCGGCCGGTGCGGGTGCACGGCGTGCGCGAAACGCACGAGGGACTCGAGCTCGAGACCACTCGCGGTGCGATGCGCGCGCGAGCCGTGGTGAGTGCGACAGGAAGCTGGGCGAACCCGTACCTGCCGAATCTTCCCGGTCATGAGACGTACCGCGGTGTCGTCGTGCACAGCGCGTTCTATCCCGGTGCCGAGCCATTCGTCGGCCGACGCGTCGTCGTGGTCGGCGGTGGCAACTCCGGCGCGCAGATCGCCGCCGAGCTGATGGACGTCGCCGACGTGACGTGGGCGACGCGCGAGCCGCCGACCTTTCTGCCGGAACACGTCGACGGCCATTATCTCTTCGCGCAGGCGACGGAGCGATACAAGGCGCTCCAGGAAGGGCGCACGCCGGAGCCGGCGCGCAGCCTGGGCGACATCGTGCGCGTCCCGCCGGTGCAGGCGGCGCTCGCGCGTGGCGCGCTCGTCGCCGTGCCGATGTTCGAGCGGCTCACCCCCGATGGCGTGCGCTGGGCCGACGGCCGCGAGGAGCGCGTCGACGCCGTCATCCTCGCGACGGGATTTCGTCCCGCGCTCGCGCACCTCGCGTCGCTCGGCGTCGTCGGCTCGGACGGCCGCGTCGCGATGCGCACGCCACGCGCGACGCGCGTCGCGGCGCCGACTCCGCTCTGGCTCGTCGGCTACGGCGACTGGACGGGCTTCGCCTCCGCGACGCTCGTCGGCGTCGGACGATCGGCGCGCGCGACCGTGGACGAGATCGTGCGCGAGCTGGCGGACCGAGGCTGACGTAGGACGTACGGCCGATACTCCCGGACCTGGCCACACGGTGAACTTGGCCGGGGTGGTCCACACTGGTCCGCCTTGCAGCGGGATGCTCGCCACAATGCGGACAGCGCCTCGGCGGCGTGACGTGCGCCGAATCTGTCCGAGACTCCACGCCGGCACGAGCCGGGAGGTTGCCGTATGGCCACGCTGATCGATTCCCTCACGAATCTCATCTCACCAGCAGTTGGACAGATTGCCGGAAAGCTCGGTGAGTCCGAGACGGCCGTTTCGAGCGGCGTGACGGGAAGCCTCGGCTCGATGCTCGGAGGGCTCCTCCACAAGACGAACGACACGGCTGCCTTCGGTCAGATCTTCGATGTGATCGGCAGCGCGCCGCCGAGCTCGGACCTCACGGGCGATCTCGCGTCCGCGGTGGAATCATTGGGCACCGGTGAAGGCGCCGCCGCGAACACCACGTCGAACTTCCTCGGCATGCTGTTCGGTGGGCAGACCAACGTCATCGCGGACCTGCTCGGGGGTACGGCAGGATTCAAGAACAAGGCGTCCGCGCTCGCACTCCTCAGGTTCACGGCGCCCATGGTGATCAACTTCCTCGGGAAGAAGGTCCGGGACGGGGGATTGAACGCGGGCGGCCTGACACAGCTCCTGACGAGCGAACGTGAGAGCATCGTCGCCGCGGCTCCGCCGGGCGTGATGAACGCGCTGGAGACTCCTCCGCAGACGCCGCGCATGGAAGAGCGCGAGATCGAGCGGACGGCGGTGCCCGCCGATCGCCCGTACATCGGCGACACGCGCACGGAGCGCGATCAGCGGTGGCTCTGGCCCGCGGTGGGCGTCGCGGCCGTCATCCTGGCGCTGATCGCCGTCACGGTGTCGAGGCCGCATCGGGTCGAGCGGAGGATGAGCGCCAACGTGCCGGCACTGGACACCATGCCGAACCGCACCGGGCCCGCCGTGATCGACACGGCCGGCGGCGAGGTGAGCACGCCACTCAGCGCTCTCGGCGCGCTGGGCAAGCGCCGGCTGCCGAGCGGGGTCATCATCAACGTGCCGGCGTACGGCATGGAGACGCGAGTCATCGACTACATCGAAGGGGCGCACACCGCGAGCGAGCTCGCGACGTTCGACTTCGATCGGTTGACCTTCGACGAGGGCTCGGCGAACCTGCGTCCGGAATCGCAGGAGCAGATCCACAACATCGCCTCGATCATGCGCGCGTATCCGACCGTGACGGTGAAGATCGAGGGGTACAGCGACAACGCCAGCTCGCCGGTGACGAACCTGAAGTTGTCGCAGCAGCGCGCGAACGCCGTCAAGCAGGCGATCGTGGGCGCGGGGATCCCGTCGAGCCGAGTGAGCTCCGAGGCCGGGGGCGTGCGGAACCGGCGCGTCGCGCTCGAGGTCACGCACAAGTAGCTCGCCGTCGACGGAGCCAGCGTGAACGAACGCCCGCCAGGGCTGGCCCTGGCGGGCGTTCACCTGATCGTCACGGAATCCCGCGCGAGCACGATGGCGGAGGCGTTTCCCATCGCCTCGTAGTAGCGCAGGAATCGCGCACCCTCCTCCGACGGCCGCAGGCGGAGGTTCTGCGCCCAGCGGAAGCCGATCGGTTGATACCACAGCTCGGCGTCGACGCGATACGGTCCTTGCGCGCGCGAGACGTCCACGCTGTAGCGCGTGCGGGCCGCGCCACTCCCGAACCCGGGATCGCGCGCGGCGTCGCCGGCGACGGCGATGTCCGCGTCCGCGGTCGCCTTTTCGAAGCCGCGTGGCAGGATGCGGTTGTCCTTGACGTAGCGGAGCCCGAACAGCAGCCCGGTCGTCACGTGGTCGTGCGCGTCGACCATGATGCTCTCGAAGATCTGCACCTGATCGGCGCGCGTGATCGCGCGATAGTGCGGCTCGTACCTCGACCGGTCGTCGTCGTTGTCGTTCCCGACGATCGCGCCGCTCGGCTGGATGGCGCCCGACTCGAACACCGGCTTGCCGGCATTGTCGCGCACGACGACGTGCAGCCAGGCGCGCCGCGACGGGTACGCCGTCGGGAGCTTGTGCCCCGTGCGGTTCGTGACGTCGACGTCGACGACGACGTGGCCGGGTGCGGACGTCGCGGGTGTCAGCGTCACCCGAGCGGCCTCGCCGAGCAGCTCGCGCGTGCGGTCGGCGGCCTCGCTGAGCTCCATCGGCTGCGCTTCGACCGCGAGCTCGGCGCGGTACTTGTTCAGGATGCCGAGCAGGAAGAAGTTGCCACCAGGGAACCAGTGCCGGTGCAGCTCAGGGCGTGGCGGGCCATTGATGCTCGTGATGGGCAGACTGTCGCCACGCGCGTTGGCCGTCGCCATGTGGCACGACTGGCAGCTCCGCACACCGCGATAGGCGCTGTGCTTCCACTCCAGGAAGGGCACCTGCTCGGGCAACGTCCCTACACGAGTGCCGGTGGAATCATAGATCGGCGTGTAGAGCGTGTGACAGGTCGCGCACATCTCGGAGTCGCGGATGTGCTGCGCCGCCGTCGGCACGAATCCGGTCGACGTGTGCATCACGACGAGGTGCCCCTTGTCCACCACGTACGGCCCGAAGATCGGGCGCCGCTCGATCGGCGACGTCGTGTCGATGAGGAAGCCGCCATTGAAGCTCGAGCGCTGGCCGAAGTTGTCGGGTTGGATCTGGTGGCAGGTCGTGCACGACACCGCGTCGGCGGAGAGGCTGTCCAGGATGTCCGTGCCGTTCTTCGTCGGAAGCCGCGAAAACACCTCGCCGCGTCCCCCCGCCGAGTGCACGGCGAACCGCTGCATCGGCATGTGGCAGGTCGAGCACTCGTCCTGGATCTCCTCCGTCAGCGTCGGATGATCCAGCGTCTCGCGGCGCACCGCCGCCTGCCAGTACGGATCGCGCGAGGCGTTCGCCATGACCGACGCGCGCCAGTCGAAGCCGATCGACGCGTCCGCCCCCGTCTCGGTCGTGAGGCCGTTGTGACAGGGCATGCACCGATCGGCGGTGAGGAAGTGCGCCGGACTTACGCGTGGCGCCGAGTCGCTCACCGTGCCGTAGCCCGTCGCCGCGACACCGACCGCCGCCATGACGAGTGCGGCGACGTACCAGCCGAGTCGTGTCAGTGTTGGCATCCCGGACACCATCCATGCCAGAACTGCGTGAGTGGACCGTCGAAGGTGTCCCACAGCAGGTACGCCAGGATCTGAACGTGGTTCTGATCGCGCTCCGTCACCGGGACGTTCACGCCGATGTTCGCGCGCACGTGTTGCAGCGCGCTCAACGTGACCTGCATCTGCGGCACCACGGTCCAGACGGCGCGCGCGCCGCTGACGAGATCGCGCGACCCCGTCACCTCGACCATCGGGGACCAGAGTCGCGTGATCTGCGTGAAGGGCACGCTCGTCCCGAGCGCCGCGCTCCACGAGGCGGCACGTGGCGCGATCGCGAGCTGCGTAGGGATCTCGATCGTGCCCTGATACTGGAGGAAGCTTCGGTGCGGGAGGAGCTGCGCGCCGAGCAACGCGCCCTCGAAGGTCGTCACGCCACTGCCGAGACCGAGCGCCTCGCTGCCGGTGGGAAGGACGATGCCGGCGAGACCGCTGAGGATCGTCCCGCTCCGGAGGCTCGAGAAGAGGACGTACTTGTTCGTGAACGAGATGTCGCCGAGCCCGCCCAGCCAGCTCGAGTCGGGCCGGTTCCTGAATCCGAATGGCGTGTCCAGCTCGATCTGATCGCGTGTGCCGAACCGCTTCTCGTAGATGAGATGGTTCTCGAACGCAGCCGGCCCGCGCGTCTCGGCGAGGCCGGTCAGCACGAGTTCGTCCTCGGGAAACGCCTTCTCGGTGACGAGGGCGAGCGGGAGGTTGAACTCGCCGCGCGGCCATCGCCGGTCCGAGCAGAAGGTGTG
>Ga0070664_100001714_pt1 | contig 17551 bp, 15 predicted proteins | sample KBSC73metaG_FD_65863 | JGI IMG/M metagenome (GOLD analysis project Ga0070664, IMG submission 65863) | Corn rhizosphere microbial communities from Kellogg Biological Station, Michigan, USA - KBS C7-3 metaG | ecosystem: Host-associated > Plants > Roots > Rhizosphere > Soil ... | reverse complement strand
ATCGTTAGATCCGGAATTACGGCTGAAACTTCGCCACATGCTCCGTGGCCCATTCGAGAAATGTGAGGGCCGGCGCTCCTGTGATCTCTGTCACTGTTGGTGTCACGAGCGCGGGTTGGCCGAGTGCGGCTGCCCAGGCGTCCAGAAGCATATTCACGGCGAAGGCGGGCATGATGGGAAGCCACTCCCGCCGTGTCTCTTCAGGTGACATCTCTTCGATGCGAAGCGAGCGGCCGATCACTCGCTCGATCGTTCGAAGCTGATCCAACTGGCTCAGGGATTCAGGCCCCGTCAGGACATATTCTCCACCGGCGTGCCCTTCCTCACACAACACGCGCACTGCGACCCGGGCGATGTCTCGTTCGTGAATCGGGGCTGTCGGAGCGGCGAGATACGGCCAGCGCACGCGATCGCCACGGCGAATCTGCGGCGCCCACCAATGCAGCGCATTGGCGGCAAAGATTCCAGGCCGAAGGAAGGTCCACTGGAGTCCCGATGTTTCAATAAGTCGCTCGATTTGTGCAGTTATCTCCCGCAGGGGATTCGGCTGTTGGAAAAAGGGGTGCGCCGTCTTGATCGGTGCCGAGAGAAAGACGATGCGCCGCGCGTGTTTTGCGATCCGCTCCACCACGGCAGCCGCAGTGTCCGGCGGCGCGACCCAAACCACAAACACCGAGTCGATGTCGTGAAGGCACGCCTCCAAAGTTTCCGGAGCAGTCAGGTCGCCACACATCACCTCAACTTGTGGGGGCAGACCAGCCGCGTCCGGATTGCGCGCCATCGCTCGGACCTTCGCGCCTGTGGATACCAGCTGCGAAACAACCTGACGGCCGACAGTGCCGGTGGCTCCAACAACGAGGATACGATTCATGCCGATCATTCTATAGTTGAAGACAGACTGAAGAACGGAGGTCGTATGAATCAACCGGAAAAGGAAAAACAAAGCGCCATTCTGGGATTGTGGGGCGTTCGGTACCAGGTGAAGGACGCGAGCCGTTCCATTGCGTTCTATACCGACCAACTCGGTTTTAAGCTGGATCACCAGCATCTGCCGGCGTTCGCGCAAGTCTCCATCGGAAATTTCAAACTGATTCTTAGCGGGCCCGGGGCGTCGGGTTCACGGAAAATGCCGGACGGCCGCTCGCAGGAACCCGGCGGATGGAATCGGGCGATCCTTCACGTTTCCGATCTTCCCGCACGGATTGAATCGCTGAAGAAAGCCGGACTGCATTTTCGAAATGAAATGGAATCAGGACCCGGAGGAAAACAAATTCAATTGGAAGATCCCGACGGCAATCCGATCGAGCTCTTCGAACCCGCGCAGTAACCGCAGGCGCGGTCCCATCTCGACATGGGCCGCGCACGCTTTGTCATTCACAGAATGGCGACAGGTTCCATGCCCCTCCTGGACAAGCGTGGACAAGAGGGCAATGGCAAACATTCCACTTCATTCACAACACCATACCGTCCCCATAGTTTTTCATTCGTATTTGTCCTTCGAGGCATCATGCTACGCCGAAGGAGAATGGAAGAGATGTCGTATTCCGACGATATCTACACCGAGCCTGCCGATATTGACGTCCACACCCTGAGGAACCTGGGACCGCTGACCGGCATGGCCGGTATCTGGGAAGGAAGGCGAAGTATGGACGTCAATCCAAAGGCCTCAGGTCCGGTCCAACAGGAATTTGTCGAATAGCCTGGATGGAACATCGTAGGTACTCCGCTGAATCTGTTCCTCGATGTATGCCCCCAAAAGTGTAAAATCGTAGATATTCTTTTCGTCGCGATTCCGGAGATATAGCATGCGTCGCCACCTTGTATTATGCGAGCTGCTTGTGGTTTGCAGCTGCGCTTCCACCTCGTGGGCGCAGTTTACCCCGCTGACCATCCGCCGGGCTGAACCACCCGCAGCAAACGCTACCGCTGAAGAATTGGAACGGGCCGGCGACCGGTTGCGGGCCGAGGAAGCGCATCTCGATGCCCTGGATTACTACCAGTCCGCACTGGTGAAGAATCCCCGCAACGCTCGGCTCTGCAACAAGCTCGGCATTGTCGAACTGCGAATGCAGCGCTACAAGAATGCCAGGAAACATTTTGAAAAAGCGATCAAGATCGAGCGCATGTTCGCAAGCGCGTACAACAATCTGGGATCGGTTTACTACGGTCAGAGTAAGTACGGTTCGGCGATCAAGCAATATCGGAAGGCCATTCAGCTGGAACCTGCCGTTGCCAGTTTCCACGCCAACATGGGAGCAGCGTATTTCGCAAAGAAAGACTTCGAAGCAGCGGGCAGGAGTTATGCCAGGGCCCTGGAGTTGGATCCCGATGTTCTGGAACGTCACGCCCGGAGCGGCATCTCCGCGCAACAACCGCACTCGGTGGACGTCGCGCAATACGCGTTTGTCATGGCCAGGCTTTACGCCAGGATCGGAGCGATCGATCGTTCCCTGGAGTATTTGCAGCGCGCCATCGCGGAGGGATTCAAGGGGATGGAAAAGGTTTTCAAGGATTCCGATTTCGCGGCACTGCGAAAAGACCCGCGATTTGCAGATTTAATACCGGAACTGGAGCATTAGATTGCAGCAAAATGAAATGCCGCAATGTCCTCTCTTCCAACAGGAGAGGCACAGGTATTTCTTCAATATTTTTCTTTTTTAATTCCCTACCGCGCGCCACCTTGCGCGGGCGGGCCTGCCGGCGCTCCGCGGCCACCGCCACCACCGCGTGCGGGTGCGGTGGGATCGGGCACGGGCACGCCATCCACCGTAACCGCATCGCCTCGAGGGGCGCGGCCCACCGCGGTATCAACGCCGCCTTCGCTGATCCGAATCACCGTACGGCCGTCGGCCCGTGTGATGGTTTCGGCAAACGCGCGTTTTGAACCGTCTCTTGCCGGATAGGCCTTCACCGTGACCTTCTCCTTGTTATCGATCATCTGCGAATACATTTCCTTCGTGAAACCGGTCCGGACCAGTTGATTCGGACCCGGTGTTTCCATCGCCCAGTTGACCACCCGGCCACCGGGTGTTGCAGACGGAACATTCAGATAGAAAAAACCATGCGGGTTCTGCTGATCGACTTTATTAATGACGCCGACAAGATTCATTGGCTTGCTGCCGTCATACTCGGCCACAAACGAATGATGCGCGCCTAACGCAATCGGCAGCAGCGTGGCCAGGATCGCGCCGAGTACAACGAAAGTTCTCCTCATACTTACACCTCCAGAAACAGGCATCCAATTCACGGCACGGCCGGTTGGCGAACGAGTCGGAAGCCGACGTCGCTGACGCGGAGTGTGGGACCAAAGTAGTGATAACGATCAGAAGCGCGGAGAAATACTTCGGGGTTTGGCCATCCGCCTCCACGCATAATCGGCAGCGCGACGCCCGGTGTCCCACGGCCCGGAGGCGCAAGACCCGTATTGGCTGGAGGTCCGGGCGGGTCCTCTTCCGGTGACATCGCATAGTACGTCGAAAGATAAGTGTCGGCAGTCCACTCCCGAACATTGCCCAACATGTCGTAAAGTCCCCATGCGTTCGCTTTCTTTCCGCCCACCGGGTGCGACTCATCGTCGGAATTTTTTCCAAACCATGCAATTTCTTCAAGCGGGCCGTAGGCGGGGCCTGTCGTTCCCGCGCGCGCCGCGTATTCCCACTCGGCTTCCGTGGGCAACCGATAACGATATCCGTCGTTGCGCATGGTCAGGCGGTTCGCGAAATCGATCGCCTCGGCTCGCGTGACATTTTCGACGGGATTGTTGTCGCCGACGAAGACGCTTTCGTTTGCGTTCATTACGGATTTCCACTGTCCTTGCGTGACTTCGTATCGGCCCATCTCAAACGCTTTTGTAATGCGAACCCGATGTGGAGGTTTCTCGTCGTCTTTGCAGGTGGTGTCCCCCATCGAGCAACCCATCATGAATTCTCCGGATGAAATCCGCATGAACTCCATTCCAATGGCATTCTTCTGCGCTGCCTGGGTTCCAGACAACATCCGCGCGAGGAGAACGGTCACCGAAATGGCGAACGTTCCCACAAGGACCAGTTTCATGTTTGTTCCTCCGCTATTTTGATCTGCGAGCATGTTTTCACACGGGCGTGTGTGTCAACCAAATTGCTGCAGGCGGGATCCATGAAGCTGTGAGTAAATTGAATGAGTGTAAGAAATTAACGCTGCCCTCCTAAAGTTAGGAGGGCAGCGTGATTGCGAAGCAATCACGCGAGGGGTGGTTCCAAAGCCGCCTTCCCGCGGGATATCGCGCTTCGGAACCACCCCGGCGCGCCATCTATTGAAGTCCCACCCCTCCTGACTCAGGAGGGGAAACGTCCTTATCACTATCATTGCTGAATTCATTCACACCTTGTATGACCGCGCGTGCAAACCCGACGTACCGAAGGAGACCCGCGGCAAGCCCATGAAGGGATTTTCTTCAGCATCAGCAATCGAAAGGAACTATGCTAGCAACCGAATGATCGAAACCGGTGCGTGTACCCGACAATTGGTTGTCATACTCGTGGAGGTTACGAAGTACGACGAAGACGGCTACCTTATCCAGTTCTATAAGGGCGTCCTCCCATGCAACACCCTGGCGGCCATGTGGTCATTGACCGAATCCGCTTTTGCCTCGCCTGAGCTTGCCGGTATAAAGTGCCGAGTCCTCGCATTCAATGAAAGAACAATGAGAGGCGGAGTGAACGCCTCGAAGGTGATGGAAGAATATTCCGCGCCTGACACCCGGGTGGTCGTTTGCCTGGTTGGCGTTCAAACCAACATGTTCCCGCGAGCCAGGGAAGTTGCGCTGGAATTTAAATCGCTGGGCGCGACGGTCCTGATGGGTGGATTCCATATCAGTGGATCGATCACTATGCTCCACGACGGAAGCGGTGAATCGAAAATTCCCTGTCCTCACATCATGCCCCCCGAATGCGCCGACCTTCTGGAACGGGGAGTTGTTCTGTTTCATGGAGAAGCCGAAGGAATCTGGCATGAAGCTCTGCGGGACATCGTGCGAGGTGAACCGAAGCCACTCTATCGAGGTGGGCGTCCGGCTCTCGTCGCGGCGCCGCTGCCAGAGTATCCGTCCGACTACTTCGAAGGGTTCTTCGGCCGGATGCATACACTCGACACCGGGCGCGGCTGCCCGTTCACATGCAGCTTTTGCACCATCATTAATGTCCAGGGGCACGATCCGCGATACCGGACGGTCGATACGATCGTGCGCCGCGTGCGACGGGCCTGCGGTGAAGAACGAACTCCGTTTTTCTTTTTCACGGACGATAATTTTGCGCGTAATCCCCGCTGGAAAGAAATCCTTCAGGGGCTGATCCAGCTGCGAGCCGAAGGACTTTCGTTCCGATTTATGGTTGAGGCGGATCTCGTGGCATGGAAGATTCCGCACTTCGTCGAGCTTCTGGCACGGGCCGGCTGCAACCAGGTGTTCATGGGTGTGGAAACGGTACGGCAGGAAACCTTGAATGCCACGCGGAAGCGGCAAAACAAGGTCCGGGAGTATGCGGACATGTGCGCGCTGCATCACGAGTTCGGTATCGCCTGCCACGCCGGATATATTCTCGGGTTCCCGAATGACACTCCGCAGACGATCGCCGAAGATGTGGATGTTCTGAAAGAACTCGGATTCGACCAGGTATCCTTCTTCATGCTGACCCCTCTTCCCGGCTCGGAAGATCATATTCGCCAGTATGTGGCCGGTATCCCGATGGACGAAGATCTGAACAACTACGATTCTTTTCAGCCCGTGACGGACCATCCCCGGATGTCTCGAAGTGAATGGCAGGAAGCGTACAACCGGGCGTGGCGGCAGTTCTACACGGCACGCCAGATGAGCGCGGCGTTGCGAAGAATTTCCAGGGACGAATACTGGGGCATGTTCCGAAATTTTCTCTGGTACCGATGGAGTGCCATTGTCGAAGACGTTCATCCGATGCTGGCGGGATTTGTTCGACACAAGCATTTCGCGAGCCGGCGGCCGTCGGCGCCAAAAATGTCGCGGATGGAACACACCATCCGCGAGCTCTGGCGGTTCGTCCGCTACGTCGGTCTTGGCTTCCGGGAATTCTTCGTGTTGCAGCGGGTGTATTTCGCAAGCTGCACACTGGGCCTCGCGGCCGACGGGCACGAACCCTGGGAGGACCGATTCCGCAGATGGCGACGGGATGTCCGCCACTCTCGATGGTTCCGGCGAACGTTCGGCCGTGCAGCACATCGAGAATGGTTGAACGCATTCTGGAAACGCTACGCGCGACTGGAATGGGAGCTTCTTCTGCCGCATCGATGGGTGTGGCATCTCAAGGCATTCTCGTGCGCGACAACCGAAGTCGTCTATGCCATCCGCTTCAGCACCGTGGTGTTGCTCCAGCTCCGTCGGAGGGGCAGGAACATGGGATATCCGGGGCTGCAATAGGCTTCATGAATTTCCAGGCTGTCGCGGGTTCGTTCGCACTGGTGGCAATCAGTGAGATGGGCGACAAAACACAGCTGCTGGCGTTTTCGCTGGCGGCGCGATTCAAGAAACCCATTCCCATCATGGGTGGAATCCTGGTCGCCACGATACTGAATCATGGTCTCGCCTCTTCGGTAGGTCAGTGGGTGTCGAATCGCGTACCGCCAGATCTCATGGCATTCATCCTCGCGGCGTTGTTCATTGGATTTGGAATCTGGACGCTGAAGCCGGATCAAATGGACGAGGTCGACGACAGGCCAACGTATGGCGCTTTCCTCACAACGACGTTTCTATTCTTCCTGGCAGAGATGGGAGACAAGACACAGCTTGCGACGGTTGCGCTGGCGGCCCGCTATCACTCTGTGGCAACCGTCACCATCGGTACGACGATGGGGATGATGCTTTCCGACGGCCTCGCGGTTTTTCTAGGAGAGAAGCTGGCCGGTACGGCTCAGATGAAGTGGATTCGCTGGGCTGCGGCGGGAGTGTTTCTTTTATTTGGCGTCGCGTCCCTGCTCGCGGGGTTTAATTCCCTTTGATGCCCCTGTAGGCGCGGTCTGTGACCGCGCCGATCCTTCAGTCGGAATCGTTGTGGATGATAGAGCGTGCGCGGTCACAGACCGCGCCTACAGGGGCGCGACTCTCCTTGCGATCTGCCTGGGCTGCGGCGGCGATCCTCTTGACTGCCGCGATGTCGAAGGGTTTTCCAAGCCAGGAACATCCCGTCGATTCGAGAAAATTGCGCGTGTCGGGGTTCATTAGATCCCCGGTCACAAACACCATCCGTTGTTCCATGCCGTGACCGTGGCGCTTGAGGTCGTTGAATAAATCGATCCCGCTCGATTTCGCCATCTTGATATCGCTGAAAATCAAATCGTATTCATGCTGTTGGATCGTCTGCAAAGCGGACATGCCGTTGTCGACCATGTCGACACTGTGGCCCTCCGAAGTCAGCACCTCGCTGAACAATTGACGTATGGATGCATCGTCCTCAACGACGAGGATTCTTTTCTTAACGGCACCGGATTCCCTGGATACCAGTAGAGGAACTTCCTCGGTGGCCGCCTGGTTCTGAACTGGAATCCGGACAACGAATGTCGTTCCGCTTCCCGGTTCGCTCCTCACATCGATCCGCCCGCCGTGTTCCTGGATGATGTTCTGGCAAATGCTCAATCCCAGCCCTGTTCCCTTGCCAATCGATTTGGTCGTGAAGAAGGGTTCGAAGATGCGCCGGATATTCTCTGGAGAAATCCCGGGACCATCATCCGAAAACTCCGCCAAAATCGCAGCCCCCTCGGTGCGAGTCCGGATATAGAGGCGTCCGCTGCCATTCGAATCGATCATCGCGTGTTCGGCATTGACGATCAGGTTCAGGAAGACCTGCTGAAGCTGGCTCGCGTCAGCCATCGTCTGCGGAAGGCTTCGTTCGAGGTCCAGTTCCACGCTGATGTCGCGAACCTTCAGCTCGTAACCGTGCAACTCCAGCGTTTTTGTAATCACCGCGTTGATGTCCGTCAACTTGCGTTCGGGATTCTCGTGGCGTGCAAAACTCAGCAGGTTGCGGACGATCTTCGATGCACGTTCCGCGCTTTCGCCGACTTTCCGGAGCGCCTTTGCATCGTCGTCGTCACGATGACGCATCAGCAGCAACTGCGTGTTTCCGAGAACAATGGTCAGTGGATTATTCAATTCATGCGCAATACCGGCGACGATCTGTCCCATGAGCGCCATCTTTTCCGATGCCAGTAACATGTCATAGGACGACTTGAGCTTCGTCTTCATATCGTCGAGGGTTTTCGCGAGCGCTCCAATCTCGTCGCTGCGATCGAGCGAGAACCGGACTTCCAGATTGCCTTCTGCGATCTGCTTTGCTGCGGCCGTCAGGGATTCCACGGGCCTGGTGAAACTTCTCAGGATGAACAGCAGACTGCACACCGCGATGACCATGATCACGAAACCGAATCCGGCCAGCAGCCACTTCAATCCGGAAATCGGAGAAAGTGCTTCGCCGGCATCCTGATCCATGCTGACCGCCCATGCCGGGGATGTGAAAGAAGAAGCCAGTGCCGCCGTCGCCGCGATGGATTCCCTCGACTCGAATTTCTCTCTGCCAACGGCAAAGCCACCGGAAAAGGAAGCTGGCCGCAGGTACGGCAGGGTCTTCGATTGACGCGCCGGATCCGTGCTCGCGACGACGATACCATCTCCATCCATCAACTGTGCAATCACGTGACCGCTGGGTTTTCGATCGAGAATGGCTTGAACCTGAGGATGATCGGTGGGTATTGCGCCGACCAGCATGCCGACGAAATCCCCGTTGTCATCTCGAATGCGCGAGGAGACAAGAATATCGATGCGTTCCCGCTTCTTCCAGGTCGTCAATGCCACTTCGGAGCTTTCGCCCTTCATGAGGTTGAGAATGCTGACGAAGGGTTCGTAGCGGGTTTCCAGCAATCCGACATCGGGTGGCTCACTCCACAACACCTGTCCCTGTTTGTTGAGAAGATAGATGCCATTGGTAAAAACGTCGGATTGATAGGAGAGATAGTGAAGCGTTGTCCACGCCGGTATCTGCTTCCCCTCCCGGTTGGCTTCGAGAGTGTGCAATCCGTAGGCCAGGCCCGGCAACTGCGAAATCATATCGAGCCGTGAAATGCCCCGGCTGAAGAACTCGTCGAATTCGCGAGCGACAGTCCGTGTCAATTGCAGACGCCCGTCGAGAAACTGCGTCTCCTGCTGGCGAACATAGTAGTGGCTGAAGCCCAGATACATCACAAGGAGTCCTGTGACACTCAGTGCGACAAAGAAGAGTGTTCTCTGCTTCAGGTTCATCCCGGCTACTTCCTCAACTCGATTTCGAGATTCCGGATTCCGCCCTCACCAGTTGTGATGCTCATGCCCGACGGCCTCGCCTTTGCATGCCACGTTTTCAAAACGTACGTTCCTGGAGGGATATTTCGAATCGTGAAATTGCCGGCCTTGTCGGTGACGGCGAAGTACGGAGTTTCCGTAACGATCACGTAAGCGGACATCTCGGCATGAACGTTGCACAGCAGCGTGAAGGCACCCGGCTTATCAAAGATGTGGAATTTCGTGCTGCCGCGCGGATAGGTTCCAAGATTGAATTTCCAGCTGGCCGTCGGAGAAAAGACGTTATGCCGCACTGGATCGCTGTTGGGAAAGGCGACGTTGGTACCGGCCAGAACTGGAAGAACGTGTGGCGTGAAGCGGAGATTCACCTGATCGAGGACTATCGGAGTCGTGGGCGGCGCAAAGGTCTTGCCGGGGATTTTGTCGATATACACCACGGCATCACTGCTGTCGGGCAATCCACGCACGATAACCCGGCCGTCGATGGTGGTTTCCTCGGTACTGCCAGTGGCAAGTCCAACGGCAAGTACCAGCACAGCCAGGAGAATGAATATGATCCGGACCAGCAAGGTAAAACCTCAATTGGGGTTATCGCCAGACCGGATTGATTACTTTAGAGACAAGTTGTCCTGGCACCCTTCCTGCCAGGGGCAATCTCGCCGTCAACTCAGAACAAAAAGTCCAGGCGGATGAGACCTTCGTTAAGGCCGGTTCGGCCACTCACGTCCGTGCCAATGCGGTTATAAAACCGGCCTTCCGCCAGAACCCGCACGTTCGCTCGCACGAGGAAGTTGACGGCAGGGATGGCCAGATTTGTCGCTCTTCTGCCGTCGGAGAAATTGGTTTTCTCGAATCGAAACACAGGCATGACCCAGGGCAGCAGCTGATAGTCGGCTTCCCCCATGAACGCGCTGGAATCCACGGTTCTGGGACTCGCGCCCAGCAGTTCATCCGTCCCGAGAACAGCTGTCCCAAACACATTAAGCTTTCCCAGCCACGCATCGACCTTGACGCCATGGCGTCTGAACCGATCTTCGGTGACACCAGTCAGTGTGGGTAGACTTCTCCCGACGTAGCTGAAGGTGCCGATAGTGAACGCCGTTTCCGTATAGCCCTGAGGCGAGTTTGGATTGGCGGTCTCTCTCATGCGTGAGCCCACAACCCCGAGCCCCCCGAACTTGTATGAAGCGGTCCAGTAAAAATCCTTGTAGTTGTTGTTTTCCGGACGCCCGGCCGTGCCCTGCACGACTCCGGCGGCATACTCGAAACCGCCGTGGTCGTCCGGCCCCGTCGCGGCGCCCCACAATTCAATACCGGCATCGTGATCGCGAAATGCGAATCCTCCACCCGTGGCGCGAAAATCGCCGACATTGAAATTCTGACTGGTTGTTTTGCGGTTGGTCGACGAGAAGGGTTCCGCGCGAGTATCGATTCGACCCAGCTTGATTGTCAGCCAGTTCTGACCGGAAGTTTCCTTGAAGAGCTTGAACTGTCCGTAGGCGCGATCCAGAAATATGGCGTTTGTCGCGCCCTGAAGAAACACCGATCCAAAAAACGAAAAACTCTCGCCGGCCGATCCGGCAAAGTAACCGGCAATGCCATTTGGAAAATCGAAATTGACATTGACGGCAGTGGACGGCCGAAAATTCACATCCGTCATGACACGAACTGCCACGGGCGGCATTCCCGGAATAGCGCCGGGCCATACGGCTTTGGGCCACAGCTTCTTCCATTCGTCCGCGCCCAGAGGGACGTCCTTGGTTTTTACAAGGGCCGCATCGTCGACTGGAATTCGATATCCGTTGTTACGAAAAGCGGTTCCAAACGCGTTCAGCTTGGGTATGACGACGTGGCAGGTTGTACAGGATGTTTCATAACGCCGGGCAAATATCGGAAGCGCCCATGCCGGCTCGGCCAGCAATGCCAGTAGCGCGCAACAGAATGCGAGTCTGAGAAATAAGCGAACGGTTTGGGACATGAGTGCACCTTCAATTCAAAAAGGCGCATTACCGACCGAGTGGTAAAACGAAGCGGATTGTATCAGAAGGTCAATGAACTTACTGCTGCGCTCTCAAAACCGCCAGCAGGGCGGTTCTCTGTGCGGGAACGAGAAGCCTCACCACTTTCGTGAGAGTGTCCGTTTCCAGCTGCTTCAGTTTTGCGGGATCCGGCGTGCCTTGGGTTTCTTTGGCCAACGCCTCACGCGATTTCTTCTGCTCCTCGAACATGGCCTGGACCTGAGGCAGCTGTTCATCGGTAAATGGCACACCGGCATCTTCCATGGAAAGCCGCAGCGCATCGAATCCGCCGCGGGCCTTGATCTGGTTGCGGGACATCTTTGTCAGGACAGCTTGCTGCTTCGCATCCAACACGGGAGATGAAGCAACCTTCGTGAATAGCGCATCGTTCATCTGGCGCATCTCCACTTCAAGCGCGTCGAGCACTTCCGCAGGAACTCGAGAGCTTGGCGGCGCGCCGCGCGCCGCCAACGCTGCCGCAAGCAGAGCGGGATTGGGTGCGCCAGGAGCGCCGCCTGGGGCAGGTGGCGCATTTGCAGCCGGAGGTGCAGTGGCGCCTCGTGCCGGGGCCGCCGGGGCCGGGGACGTTGGGTTTGGTGCGGCAGCGGCAGCCGGAGGCGGAGCTGCAGTTCCCGGTGCCGGAGCTGCAGCAGGATTCGGAGTCGGGCCGCCTGGGGCACGGGAAGCCATCATCTGCTGGCCATGAGTCCGTAATGTTTGCTGCATCGCCGGAATTTCCGAATCCAGCAACTTATTCAGGCCCACTTCCTGTTCCTTTGTCATCGGCGCTTCTGCCTTCAGGAGCGCGTCACGCAACCGCACCAGACGATCCGGTGGAGGAACAGTGGGTGCGGCGCCACGTGCCGGTGCCGCACCGCGTGAAGGCGCAGGGGCCGCTCCACGAGCCGGAGCGTTGGGGGTTAACAGGCTGCCGGCGTCTCCAAACGCTCCGAAGTCCACATCCTGCGCGTAGGCTTGCGTGGCGAACACAATCAAGGCCAGTACACTCAGATGTCGATTCATAACCTCTCCCGATGCTTAAAATCTGGAATTCAGCGTGAACCGGATATCTCTTCCCGGCTGGTAGCTCGTCGGTTGACCAAACAGCGGGGATGTTATCACGCCACTGTAGCCATTCATTCTCGAGTTGTTCAGCAGGTTATTCACACTGACGTTCAGCGTCGTCTGGGGATGCAGCAGCGTGGGCTGTTGTGTCGTCGATGTTGGAGCATCCGGTCGTCCCGCCAGAAGCCCGGGCTGCGCGCTCACCTGCGCAATCAACTGTTGAATCGCCGCAGCCGGCAGTCCGGCTGCCATCGCCGATTGAATCAGAGAATCCAATGCGGCATTGGTGCCTGTCGCAGCAGCAGCAGGCCCTGAAGCCGTTGCGGGGGCCGGCTTCTTCTTACGGAAGCTCAGCTGGGGGCTGTTGTAGTTCAGGTTAACGGTGTAAACACTGGGACCTCGGAGCGAATTGCGCGGAATTCCAGCCGGCCGATCGTTGATGTTCTGATCGAAATTATCGTCCCTGCCGGAGGTGATGCTGTAGGAGCGGCCGGAATTCGCATTGATATTAAAGTTAAACGTGCCGATCCATGGAGGCCTCACGGAAAACTGGGTCTGAAATCGCTGACGCTGGTCGTTTCGTGCCCAATCGGATCGTATGTCGTATGGGTTCTGAACCTGATTATCGTCCGCTGCCCACGTCAGGCCGTATTGGACCAGTCCCGAAAGCTGAGTCTTCAGATATTTTTTCGTGGAGGGAAACTGTACGGTGACATTCAAATTTTTCGAAAGAGAATTTGCAGTCGGTTCGAACTGGTTCAATCGGCTGACGATTGGAAAGTACGGCCGCAGCAGATCGATCTGGTCCTGTGTGATGAAAGGATCCAGCGGCGTGCCTGGATACGGCGCGTTGATGTTGCGATTCCGGAGCTGGTGCACGCCGCGGTTGATATTAAAAGAAGGTGAAACTCTCCAGCCTTTCTTCAGCGTCTGGTTCAACGCCAACTGCATATTGATGTTGTAGGGAGACACCATATCCTTGACTCGCGTCTGAAACGAACTGTTCACACCGATCGCGGTTGCCTCCAGAAGCGAAGGAGTGGGATCCGGATAGGACGGGTTCGATATCACCGTGTTGAACTGCTTCGTCGTGCCGTTTCCACGCAGCAACTGTTCATAGGAGCCTATGGAAAAGCCGATATTGGGATAGGACAGCCGCGCGCCGATGCTGATGATGCTGTTTTTCTTGATCTGGGCCTGATACTGCATGGTGGGACCAATGTTGTTGTAGTCCTTCAAGTGCGTCTGAATCGTGTACTGGGCTCCCATGTTCAGGCTCATCGTCGATTTGATGCGATAGGTCGCCTGTATCGATGCATTCCCATCGGTCTGGCTGACGGAAGCCGCAGGATTTCCGGACGTCTGTGTGAATGTCAGCGCATTTCCGGCCTCGTAGTCCTCCAGGCTGGAGAACGTATAGGTCCCAAGGTAATTGCTCACCGTGACGTTGTAATTGGATTGATGGTTCCCGTTAATGGCGAACTGCACATTCCATTTCGTATTGGGCGTCCATCGCAGAATCTCAGTGATGTTGTAGTTGGTATTGCGCGACGAACTCAGGTTCTGCGCACCACCGCCGTTAAATGCATCCAGCACATTGATCGCGATTCCGGTGGTCAGCGGGTTTGTCCCGGACTTGTTGTGATTGACCCGAAACTGAAACGTATTCGTCATTTTCGACGATATGGTGAGGTTGTCGGAAACCTGGATATTCCAGCCCTGGTTGCTGCTGTTGTACCCGCGTTCCGGCAGCGTGAATCCTCCAATTCCTCCGTTCGGACTCCTGTTCCGGTTGAAGTTGAAGCTGTCGAGAAGAGTGTGTTTGGAGGTCAGGTACCAGTTCTGCGAAACGCTGATGAAATCGTACGTCGACGGGCTCACGACTGTAGCGTTGACAGGACCGGCCGGCGTCACGGCCTTGATGGAGCTGCTGGAGGATTCGGATTGCTCCTTGGATACATTGAAAGTCATTCCCAGCTTTCCCTTGATCACCGGACCGTTGTAACCCAGTGAAACAACCGATCGATGGGTTTGGGGCTTGTTAATGGAACCGGGAGTGGCGGCATTCAGGGCCGAGTTCTTGTACTGGAAACTGAGATTGCCGGCCCATCGCGTCGGTCCGGGCTGTTTGGAGATGATCGTGATGCGCGGGCCCGTGCCGTTGGCGTTGAAGGAATTGGGCTCGATGACGATCCGCGCAATCTGGTCGCGCGTGGGAAGGCGGCCTCCTTCAAACCCGTCGATGATGAGTTGAGCGTTGCCCTCTCCGCCAGCCAGGGCCTGAAGATACGCGAGGAGGGACTCTTCATCGTCCGGCAGGGCGTCGAGTTTCTCGCCAGTAAGCGTTGTGGCATCCAGGCTCTGGGAGGCATCCACAACGGGCTGATCCACATTCTCGGTGACATTCACAATCGACGTGATCCCCTCCACCGACAATGTCACGGCCAGTGCCGGCGTATTGGGAGCCACACGCACGGTCCGCACATTCGTCTGGAAATCCGGGGCTATCACGGCAAACTGATACTCGCCTGCAGGAAGATCCAGCGAGAACTCTCCTTCCGCATTGGTCTTGGTCGCCTTGACGACGCTTCCCAGCCGAAGAGCCGAGACGTCGACTCCAGGCATCACCGCTCCGGAAGGATCCTTGATGACGCCCCGCAATCTCGGAGATGGGGCGGGTGTCTGGGAAGCTGAACGGGGCGTCACCACAGCCTGTCGTGCCTCCGCAGAAGCGGACAACAGCAACGTCACCAACACCACAAATCCGACGCCAAGTGCGATGGATTTCAAATTTCGCATGGGAGTACCCCTGAGATCAGCATGTGCAAACATCGTACAGACGCTCTATCCGTGCATCTGGTTCACAAGGCAGTACGCTAAATCGGTTAAATAGTTTCTAAAAAAAGTGGTCTGCCGGGTCTGGCCCCCTTTTGTCATTCATCAATTCCTATTTTTTATTTTGGTTAAAGGGAGGCATTTGACATACCGAACACTTGTACGGTATACCTTTCCTTACTCCGATGGTTTCGCCAGCTCTTCGCGCTCAGTTGGAATCCTCTTTCGGTGGACGGATCACCACGCCTTTCACCGATCCGGGCCGGCGTGTGGGCGAAACCGTTTCCACGGGAATCGCTGCACTTGATGCGCGAATCGGAGGCTTGCTTCGCGGCGCCATCACGGAAATTTACGGTGGGGCGTCTTCCGGCAAGACCAGCATGATGCTGTCGATCCTGGCAGCGGCAATGGACCGCGATGAAGCCTGCGCCCTGGTCGATGGCCATGACTCCTTCTCTCCCGGGATCCACTCGGGGAAATTCCTCTGGGTTCGCTGTCACAACCTGACCCAGGCATTGAAATCCACCGATCTGCTGTTACAGGGCGGAGGATTCGGTGTCGTCGCGCTCGATGTCAGCGACCTGGACGGGAAAGCATTGCAGGAGGTGCCGTTATCCACATGGTTCCGTTTTCAACGTTCGATTGAAAAAACCCCGACCATCCTGACCATCGTCAGCGGGATGGGAATCGCCAAAACCTGTGCATCGCTGGCAATACGCGCCGCATCGGACTTCGAATTTGAAGACCGGCTGCTGGCGCACTCCGTCACGAGGGCCGAAATCGTCCGGTTGCGTTCCAGCGCCGGATTTCAACCTGGCTTTAAAAATGTTTGCTTCAATTTTTATCCCTCATTTTCCCGTTCAATCGCTCGTCCGTAACGAACCGGAACTGTCGGGCAAGGCGATCGCTGTCGTTCACAGCGATGCCGGCGATCCCGCGCTCCAGAAGGTGGTGGAGGCAAACGTCGCGGCAATACGAGCGGGAGTCGAACCGGGAATGACCCGGCTACGGCTTCAGCATTTTCCTGAAGTCACGATCCGGCAGCGATCCGTCGCGCAGGAAAACTCGGCACACGCGGCGTTGCTCGATTGTGCCGGCGGATTTTCGCCACGAGTGGAAGATACCGCGCATGACTCCGTGCTGATGGATCTGGAAGGGCTCGAGCGGCTCTTCGGTTCCTATGCGGAGATTGCCGCTCACATTTACGACCAGGCCATTCTCATCGGACTGCAGCCCCAGGTGGCGGTTGCGTCAAATCCCGATGCCGCCATCTGCGCGTCGCGAGGATTTCAGGGAACACGCGTGATCCCATGCGGCATGGAACGCAGGCAACTCGCATCGATTCCATTGACCTTGCTCACAGCGGAACCGCCGTTTCTCGAGACCATGTATCGATGGGGCCTGCATACGTTTGGAGATTTCGCCGCATTGCCGCCGGTAAAAATATCCGAACGGCTCGGCCAGGATGGCGTCCGGCTGCACACCTGCGCACGCGGCGCGTCGATGCGACCATTGGATCCGCACAAGGAACCGTTGCGCTTTGAAGAAACGATGGAACTGGACGACGCCATCGCGATGCTCGAACCGCTGAGGTTTATTCTTAAGCGCCTGGTCGATCAGATCTGCCATCGATTGCGCATGCGCCATCGCGCCACGCATGAAGTCCACGTGCGCCTGAACGCGTATGAGCGCGTGCTGCAGTTGCCAATGCCCGTATGCGATTCGAAGATGCTCGTGGAACTGTTGATGCTCGATCTGGAGTCGCATCCGCCGAAGGCTGCCGTGACGAAGGTCTCGGTGGAAGCGATCCCGGCGAAGCCTCGATCGGTACAGAACGGATTGTTTGTGCCGCTTTCGCCGGAACCGGAAAAGCTGGAAGTGACGCTGGCCCGCATTGCGCACGTGGTCGGGAAGGGCAATGTCGGATCACCGGAAGTGCTGGATACGCATCGTCCGGATGCATTTCGCGTGAGCCGATTCGATTCGATGAAGCCGGCGGCGGCCACTGCTTCGCCTTTTCCGTCTCTGGCATTGCGGCGGTTTCGTCCTCCACTGGAAGCGACAGTGAAGTCGCGCAACGGTGCGCCGTGGTGGATTGCGTTCCAGGGATTTTTCGGGCCGATCACGACGGCGAGCGGGCCGTGGAAATCTTCCGGCGAGTGGTGGCAGCAGGATCACTGGGCACGCGAGGAATGGGATGTCCGGGTGAGGACAGAAAAAGGATTGCTACTGTTTCGGATTTACTGCGACCCCAACAACGGATGCTGGTTCGCGGAGGGGGTGTATGACTGAATTGGGA
>Ga0070664_100001712_pt1 | contig 17560 bp, 14 predicted proteins | sample KBSC73metaG_FD_65863 | JGI IMG/M metagenome (GOLD analysis project Ga0070664, IMG submission 65863) | Corn rhizosphere microbial communities from Kellogg Biological Station, Michigan, USA - KBS C7-3 metaG | ecosystem: Host-associated > Plants > Roots > Rhizosphere > Soil ... | reverse complement strand
CATCGTTACTTTCCCGCCAATTGAATCGTGTCTTAGGCTGAACGAATGGTGACGGACCTCTTGAGCAGAAGTGCCACGCGGTTGGTCTCCTCGTAAACGCAAGCAAACAGGGTTCTTGGGACCGCGCGCTTCAAGAGGGAAAGCAATGGGGCGCGTACCCCGAGTAAAGCCCGATTCTTTCATCCACCAAGGACCGCGATGGCGTTATTTGGCCGGAAGAAGACTACCGTGGGACTCGACATCGGATCAGGCCTGGTCAAGGTCGCCGTAGTCGATCACTCGAAGTCTACTCCAGAACTGGTCAAGGTTGCGATCACTCCGCTGCCCGACGATGCAATCGTCGAGGGCGAAGTGATGGATCCGCATCTGGTCTCGGATGTCATCCGCACGACTATCGAGTCGGTTGACGCCAACACCAAAGCGGTCGTTGCAGCCGTCGGCGGACGTGACGTGATCATCAAGCGGATCAAGACGGAGCGCGTCAAGGAGCAGCAGGCGCGCGAGCTGATGCGCTGGGAAGCGGAGCAGCACGTTCCGGACGTCGATTCGGTGGAGCTCGATTTTCAGATCCTCGACGAGAACGGCGACAGCAGAGACGAGATGAGTGTGCTTCTCGTCGCCGCCAAGCGCGATCTCGTCGAAGCCAAGCTGCGCATCCTTGCCGAAGCCGGTATCACGCCGAGCTCGATGGACGTCGACGCCTTTGCGCTGCACAACGCTTTCGAGGTGAACTATCCGGCAGCGATGAGCGGCGCGGTGGGCCTCGTCAACATCGGTCACGAAGTAACCAACATCAACATTCTTGACGACGGCGTTCCGATTCTCACCCGCGATCTGCCGGTGGGAACCCGTCGTCTTCGTGAAGATCTTCAGCGCGAGCACGGCCTTTCGGCCGCCGACGCCGAAGCTCTCATTAGAGGCTACGACCGCTCGCCGCAGCTCGATTCAGTGATCGCGGCGCGTACCGAAGAAATTGCTACCGGTCTCGAGCGCGCGATCGCGTTCCTGTCGACGTCGCTCAAAGGCGATGGGCAGATGAAGGCCGTTTACACCTGTGGCGGCGGATCCCGCACGCCTGGGCTCACCGAAGCGCTGGGGCAACGGCTCAGGAAGCCGGTGGAGCTCGCGAATCCGCTCGCGACGATGTCGGTGCGTGAAGGCGCGCTCGAGTCGCTCGTGACCGACGAGGTCGCGCCGCTCCTCATGCTTTCCATCGGTCTTGCCCTGCGCAAGAACTGACCCCGGAGCAAAGACACCATGATCGAGATCAATCTTCTTCCCGGGGACGGCAAGAAAAAGAAACGCGCCAAGACTTCCAGTGGCGTGAAGTTCGAAATTCATCCCAGCCAGTGGTTTGCCGGCATCAGCGAGAAGATCACCGACAAGTACATGCTCGGCGCTGTTGGTGCGGCGGCAATATGCGGCGCGCTGATCGTTCTGATGTTCATCAGTCAGACCGCACGCGCGGCGATGCTCGACGCCCACGAGACGAAGGCCGTGAAGGACTCGGCGCAATACAGCGCAGTGCTCAACGCCAAGGCGAAAGCCGAAGCGACACGTGACTCGCTCTATCAGCAGATCGCGATCATCAAGTCGATCGATGACTCGCGCTATCTCTGGTCTCACTTGATGTACGAGATCTCGAACGCTCTGCCCCAGTACACCTGGCTGATGGAGATCACCCAGACCAGTCAGCCAAAAAGTGTTGCGGTCGCTGACACCACCAAAAAGGCGGCGCCGACGGATACGACAGGCAAGTCTCCACGCCAGCGGGCACTCGAGCGCGATCGCGCGAAGAAAGCGCGCGCCGACTCGCTGTTCGCCTCGGCCAAGACAATCCAGTTCAAGATTGTCGGACATACGGTCGACATCCAGGCGCTGACGCGATTCATGAAATCACTCGAGGCGTCGCCGTTCATTCAGAATGTGCAGCTGAAGCAGTCCGACCTCGTTCAGGCGGAAGGCAAGGAAGTGACCGAGTTCACCCTGGAGGCGGAATCACAGGTTCCCCCTCCGTTCGCGGTCAAGACCGTTCCACTCGTAGTCTCGGCGGTGCGTTAAGATGGCAATCGGCGCTAACATGACCAAGCGCGAGCAGACGCTCGCGGGAATCGGCCTCGCGGCGGTGCTCGTCCTCGGCGCGTACTGGTACTTCCTGTACAAGCCCAAGGCGGCGGAGCTGGCCACGATTCAGGTCCACGTGGATTCGCTCGACAGGAAGAATCAGCAGGCGAAGGCAGACATCGCGCAGGGCAGTCTGCAGAAGCTGCGGGCGCAGTCCGCGGAGTACGAGCAGAGCCTCAAGGTGATGCGTCAGCTGGTGCCGAGGAGCAACGAAGTCCCGGCGCTGCTGGAGGACATCTCGACCGCCGCGCGGCGCGTCGGCCTCGACCTGGCCAGTGTCGAGCCGATGCCCGTTCTCCAGGGCGAGCAGTTCGATACCTATCGATACAAGCTCGGCGTGATCGGCGGTTATCACCCCGTCGGCCAGTTTCTGAGCAACGTCGGCTCTCTGAACCGGATCATCGCGCCGGTGACGATGCAGATCAAGCTCCATCCGATCGCCGACAAGACCAAGGCGCGCGTCAAGAAGGGCGAATCGCTCATCGACACCGAGTTCCAGGTGCAGACCTACGTCGCGCGCACCACGCCATACGTACCGGCATCGGCGGTGAAATAATGAAGCAGTCCATTTCCTTCGCTCTGATCTTCGTCTCCGCTCTCGCGAGCGGTGCGTCCGCGCAGGCGCGCGCGCAGGCGACGTCACGGCCGAATCCAAATACCGCCGCGCGACCCGCGTCGACGGCGAAGCCTCCTGTAACTCCGGCAAAGACGGCTACTCCGCCGCTCCCCGCCCCCGATACGACTCCCAAGGTGCTGATAAACCGCGAGGTCTTTCAGTACGAGGGCGATGGTCGGCGCGACCCGTTTGTTTCGCTGCTGACTACATCTGACCTGAAGCCCCTGCTCACCGACCTCAAACTCGTTGGTGTGGCGTACGATCCACGCGGTCAGAACTCTGTTGCGGTTTTGAGAGATGTCACGTCTAAGGATCAGTACAAGGTCAGGGTCGGTCAGACGATCGGCAGAATGCGCGTCGCGGCGATCCAGCCCAAGGCAGTGATTTTCACGATCGAAGAGTTCGGTTACAGTCGGCAGGAGCTCCTGCCAATAGCGCCGCCCGATTCGACTAAAATGAGGCCTCGTCAATGAGCTTGCTGAAGGCGCTGCCAGCTGCGGCGCTCCTGTTTCTGCCCTCGTCGGCCACCGTTCAATCACTCAGTGTGATCCCGTCGTCAGGGAAGACTGAAGTGGTGATCGGTGTCAATGCCGCCGTCGAAGTGCAGGACTTCACGCTCGACGCGCCCGTTCGGGTGGTTGTCGATCTGAAAGGAGCCACCCTCGACATGGCGTACCGTCGCTACGACAAGGAGTCGCGCGGCGGGATCACCAACATTCGTTACTCCCAGTACAGACCCAACATCGTGCGCATCGTGATCGAGATGGATGCCAAGCATCCATACGACGTGACGCGTACCGACGGTGAGATCCGCGTCTCGGTCTCCGGCGGGAAGACCACCGACTACACCGCGTGGTCGCCGACGCCGGGCCGCAAGCCGGCCTACGTCGCCACTCGCACGCCGACCCCGGCTCGCATGGCGAGCGCCAATACCGAGACGAAGGCGGCCGCCGCTCATTCGACTCCGGTTCCGGCGACTCCAGTGAAGAGGGTTGCCGTCGCGGCCAAGCCGCTGAGCCAGCCGACCCAGGCCGTCGCGCAGGTCGAGACTTCGAGCGCGCAGGACGATCCCGCTCCGGCGGCCGCCGAGATCGCGCCGCGACCGGGAACTACCTATGACAGGCCGAACCTCGGGTCGACCTACGACAAGCCGATCGCGCTCTTCTCACAGGCACAGCAGTCACAGCAGCCGCCGATTACCGTCACGTTCCAGGACACCGACATTCGTGACGTCATCGCTTCGTTCGCCGCATTCTCCGGACGCACCATCGTCGTCGGCAAGGATGTAACCGGCACCATTACCGCCGAAGTGAAGAACCAGCCGTGGGATGTCGCGCTGCGCGCGATTCTCCAGGGCCAGGGTCTCGCCGCTTCGGAAGATCCGGTCTCCGGAATCATCACCGTCGATAGCTACGCCAACATCCTGAACCGCCAGGCGTCGGAGCCGCTGCAGACGCAGCTGGTCTCGATCAACTACGCCCGCGCCTCCAATCTCGTCCCGACGGTTCAGCAGCTGCTGCAGAAGGATTGTCCGCAGATCCCGACCAGCAACAACGTCCCGCAGGCGAATTCGCGGCAGGGCTGCGTTGCCCGCGGCCTGGTCGCCGCCGACAGCACCACCAATACACTGATCATCACGGAGACGGCTTCGCGCCTCGCCGATGTCCTGCAGTACGTGCACAACCTCGACGTTCGCACTCCGCAGGTCGGCATCAAGGCCAAGATCATCTTCGTCAACAGGACCAACATCGAAGACATCGGACTGTCGTACGACCTTGGTACGGGCACCGATCAGTTCTTCAGCCAGCTCGTGAAGCGTCCGGATCCCGCGACGCTCAAGCCGATCGACACCAACGGCGATGGAGTACCTGACGCCCTCGGCGGCGGCACGCCGTTCAACGGCGACAGGATTCTGCTCGGCGGCAACGCGCTGTCTGCGATTGCCAACGCCAACGCCCGCGTCGTCAACCCCGCGCTCAGCGTGGTGTTCTCGACGGCACTCGGCAAGTTCCAGCTCACCAGCTTCCTCGACGCTTTGCAGGAAGTGCGGCTCGCGGACCTTCAGGCGGAGCCGAGCATCGTAACGCTCGACAACAGGCAGGCTTCGATCCAGGTCGGTCAGGAAGTTCCGATCCGCGTGCTCGACGCCAACACGGCAAACCTGTCGGGGGCCACGACGCCTAACGCGCAGCCGCGCGCGACGGTGCAGATGAAACAGGTCGGTATCATCCTGACGGTTACACCGCACATCACCAACAACCGCCAAATCCTGCTGCTGCTGCACGCCGAGAACTCCGACGCGCAGATCGCGTCGTCTGACGTCGGCTTCGTGTTCAACAAGCAGTCTGGCGACACCCAGCTCCTCGTCGGCGACGGCGAGACCGCTGTCATCGGCGGTCTGACCGTCACACAGGCAACGCAGTCCAAGTCGGGCATTCCGCTGCTCGTCGATCTGCCGCTGATTGGCAGACTGTTCGGCGAGACACGCACCGACGAGGAAAAGCGTGACCTGCTCATTCTTGTCACGCCTCACATCATCGACGACGGCGCGCCGATTCCAAGCTCGTCGAATCCGATCCCACCAGCCACCCGTTAAAGGTGACTCGTATGAATAAAGCACTTGTTCGTGGACTCAACCGCGGCCTGAAGTGGGCCGCGGTTGCAGTATCGATCTCACTTGCGGTCGCTGCATGCAACGACAACACGTCGATCGATCCGCAGCGCGATCGCGTCCCGCCGACGCTGGATCTTACAGCTTTGGGCGGGCGTGCCGACACCGTCATCGCATTTACGACCCAGGCCAAGGACAACCTCGGTCTGAAGACCATCCACGTTCAGGCAATTGGCGCCGTTGGCTTCGTGTACGATACGGTGTTCACGAGCGCCGTTACGGACATTCAGCTCCCGTTCACGCTGTTCTCGTCGCGCACCGTTCCACCCGGTACGCCGGTGACGATCACGGCAACGGCCATCGACGGCGCGGGGAACACCTCGGGCGTCGACACGCTCGTAATGGCGACCGGCAATCTTCCGCCGCCGGAAGTAAAGATTCTCAGCCCTTTCTCCGGCAGCTCGGCAGTCGTCGGGAAATCGATCCTCGTAACGGTGATGGGCAAGACGGCGACGAAGGTGATGTCCCTCGGCCTCAACTCGACTGGCCCAGTCGTACGCAACGACTCGGCGCTCTTCGCGAGTCCGTTGCTCGACTCGACCACCACGCAGGACACCATCGCCATTCCGGCAAACGCTACGCCGGGCACCCTGACAATCACGCCCTTCCTCCGCGATTCGCTGGGGCAGCGCGCTACGGGTCCCGCGATCACCATTAACGTCCAGACCGCGGCCCAGATCAACTCGGTGCCGGTGGTCAACCAGTATTGCGTTGGCAACTCGGCGTTCGACAACGCCTGCGGTCACGGCAGACGTCTCGAGGTAACCGACTCCGTACACGTCGAAGCTGACGATCCGAGCGGCATCAGCCAGCTTGGCTACGAAGTCAGAAGCACCCCAGGCGGACCGCTCGACGATACGCAGACCTTTGCGTCCAATGGTCAGCTGACATTCCAGCCGCACACATTCAAGATGAATGTGCCGTACACGACCTTCCCGCAGACCGCATATATCCAGGTCTTCGCGCAGAATTCGAACGGTGTCAGGGCTTACGCGAAGCTGAGTAACGGTGCCGACAGAGTAGACACCGTCACGTTCGTAGCGGGTGTCACCCGCGTGTTGCCGTTCGGCGGGCAGGTTGCCGACGCGCTCTATCATCCGGGCAAGGATCGCCTGTATCTGACGAACATCACCCGCAACCAGGTTGAAGTCTTCAACCTCGCAGACTCTTCGTTCAAGGCGCCAGTCATCGTCGGTTCGCGTCCGTGGGGCATCAGTGCCTGGCCGCGCGACCGTAACGGCACCAAGGGCGACACGCTGCTCGTCGCCAACTCCGGCGGCACCCAGATCAGCTACATCGACCTCGACGCAGGGACGAGCGGGAGCGGTCTCGAGGTGTTCCGCTACATGTTGCCGAACATTATCGTCGCAACCATTACGACAACGACGTCCGGAACGAGCGGTTTGCCCATACGGGTACGTACTGTCTACGATTTCAGCGATCGTCCGCAGTTCATCGGCTCGACCTGCCACGAGGTGGGCGGAATCTGTCAGGACGTCATTCTTACCTATTCCACGACACCTACTCCGGGCCAGTCGCCGCCGTTCAGCGGTCTCAACGGGACGCTGCGCTGGGAGAACCTGACGAAGGGCGTCACCGCAGCCGGAAAATCGGATTCGACCACATCGCACTTCTTCTTCGAGCAGGCGATTGGCCAGACTGCGGGTCGCGGTGACACCCTCGAGATCGAGCGCTTCGACGCCGATGGAGTCGGACAAGCGACCCTGGTCCCGGCCGCAGGTACCCTCGTCAGAATCGATCAGCTCGCGTTCCGCGACACGACTTTCGTGCGCAGCTCCGGGAACTTCCGACGGTCGGTGTTCGGCGAGGGTGGTAGCGTCATCAACAGCCGCGCCATGATGTTCGACGTCGACAGGGGCTACGATCCCACTTTCTGGTGGATTGACAGAGGGGTGTCACCGCCAACCGACGTGTCGGATTTCATCGCCAACACGTCGGCGAGGATGTTCGGTGTGGCAATCAACTTTGACGGCGGGCTGTCAGCGATCCGCGCGGATTCGACCTATATCCTGAATCCGGCGCTGCGACTGATGGGTATCTTCAACACGACCAACACCAACGCTGGCCTCGATTTCCACCCGCAGAACACCGGGAGCTTCTCGTTCCCGCTCAACACCCGGCTTGCATTTGCCGCGTCGTCCGAGCCGCTGATCGAGATCTACGATACGAACTGCTACCTGAGAGTCGGCACCATCCCGATCAAGGACCCGATCATCGGTCCGATCACGGCGGCGTTGCGTCCGTCGGGTCAGCTGGTGCTCGTTGGAGCGACCGCGCGGGGCGTCGTCATCGCGCAGCTACCGAATACGTTTACTACGACCTGTCCCTGACGTCAGGTTCTGGTGATTCAAAAAAGAACCCGGCAGTCGCCGGGTTCTTTTTTTGTGGGCACGGGGGCAGCTGCAACGGAAGACTACCGGCCGGAGGCCGACGGCGCGCCGGCTGGAGGCCGCGTGCTGACTTCCTAACGGCAACGCAAGACTACCAGCTAATCGCTGTCAGCGGAGCAGCTGGCCGCTCCGTGCAGGGGTTGGATAAACTGCAACACCTGGATATACCGGCGTTGGATGAAACAGCGCGGCCTGAATTCCGAGTGCTGTTTCCAGACAAAGCTCGGCGCTGCGAGCTGCTCCGCCCGAAGCGATTCGCTGGTAGTCTTCCGTTGCCGTTCAGGTTTTAGCACGCGGCCTCCAGGTGTGGCTCACCGCCGCCCGCCGGTAGTCTTCTGTGGCAGTTGGTCCCGAGGGGTTGTAATCATTCCGTCGGCCGGTTCTTTTTGGACCAATGCTCCGCTTCACCACCGCCGGCGAATCCCACGGCCCCGCGCTGATCTCGATCCTCGAGGGAATGGTCGCGGGCCTGCCGCTTCTCGCCGCCGACGTCGACGTCGAGCTGACGCGCCGCCAGCAGGGCTACGGCCGCGGCAGACGCATGAAGATCGAATCCGACAAAATCGAGCTCCTGTCCGGCGTTCGCGGCGGCCAGACACTGGGGTCCCCCATCTCCATGATCATCCACAATCGCGACTGGAAGAACTGGCAGGAGATCATGGATCCCGCCCCGCGCGAGGGCGATCCCGACCGCAAGCGAACCGTGACCCGGCCGCGGCCCGGCCACGTCGACCTGTCGGGGATGCTCAAGTACGATCGCGACGACGCGCGCGATGTACTCGAGCGCGCTTCCGCACGGGAGACTACGGCGCGAGTCGCCGCCGGCGCGATCTGCAAAAGATTTCTGCGCGAGTTCGACATCGCCATCGGCAGCCACATCGTCCACCTGGGTGGCGTCGACGCGAAGCGGCCCGATAAAATGCCCCGCGATCTCAACGCCGCCAGCGACCAATCGCAGCTCCGTACACTCGATTCCGCTGCCGAATCGGAAATGATCGCCCGCATCGATGCCGCGAAAGCAGAGGGCAACACCCTCGGCGGAATCGCGGAGATCATATGCGACGGAGTGCCGGTCGGCCTGGGCTCACACGTCTCATGGGACAGAAAGATCGACGGCCGGCTCGCGGCAGCACTGATGTCGATTCCGGCTGTGAAAGCCGTAGAAATCGGACTCGGCGTGGAAGCGGCCAAACGAAAAGGATCGGACGTCCACGACGAGATCGATGCCGACGAGAAGAACACTCGCGCCGGTCGGGTGAGACGCCGCTCCAACAACGCCGGCGGGATGGAAGGCGGGATCACGAACGGCGAGCAGATCGTCCTACGCGCCTCCATGAAGCCGATCAGTACTCTCATGCGTCCTCTCGGCACCATCGAGATGAAAACGCGCGAGCCTGCTCAGGCGGTCGCGGAACGAAGTGATGTCACCGCCGTTCCAGCGATGGGTGTCATTGCCGAAGCAATGACAGCATTCATCATCGCCCAGGCATTTCTCGAGAAATTCGGCGGTGACTCGCTCGGCGAGACACGTCGGAGCTTCGAGAGCTACCTTTCCGGCCTCAGTGGCAGACACGGACGCTAGATCTGACGCTGCGCCGCACCTGATTCTGGTAGGACTGCCGGGCGTGGGAAAGACGACGATCGGCAGGGCAGCGGCAAAGCACCTTGGGCGGCGCTTCATCGACTTCGATCAGGAGATCGAGCGCCGGGCGGGACTTGATGTGCGCGAGATCTTTCGTTTGAAGGGTGAAGAGCACTTCCGGCAGCTGGAATTCGACCTGACCCAGGAGTTGAGTGGCAGTAGCGGGATGATCCTCTCGCCAGGCGGTGGCTGGATCACCCAGACGCGGTCGGTAGAACTTTTGCGCGCAGCGGGGCGTATCATATACCTTAGAGCGTCACCCGAGGCGGTTGCGCGCAGACTGCGCCGGGTGGAGACCAGACCACTGCTGGCAGGGCGGGATCCCGTCGTTGCCCTCACCGAGCTTTACGATCGGCGACGGGCGCTGTACGAAACTGCCGACGTGGTGCTGGATACGGAAAGGCTTGCAAGACAACAACTTATAGCGAAGGTGGTCGAGCTGGCCTCGACCTGAAATAACAGACGACGCCAATGGACGAACGAATTCCTTCCCAGACGACGTTCCGGGTGATGGGACCGCACGAGCGGGGCAGGTTTGCCCCCGAAGCGTGGGGCCATCTGCTTTCATTGAACGGCTCGGGCGCCATCAACGGACTCGAGCTGGAGCACATCATCGAGAGAGCGATGCTGCAGTTCGAGGGACGCATCGCGCTCGACGATCTGCGTGGATTGCTCGAGGGAACGGGATTGGAAGATTCTTCCGGCAGCGGCGACAACTCAACGGTGCATTAAGAATGGCGAAAGCCAAGACAGCTACAGCAAAGACAACCGCGAAGCGCGCCAGCAAAACGGCGAGCAAGACAACAAAAGCGACGAGGGCGCGGAAAACCGTTCCCGAGTCCAACGGCGATCATCAGTCGGAGCCAGGCTCGACTTCGCTGGTGATCGTCGAGTCGCCGGCAAAGGCGAAAACCATCGGCAAGTATCTCGGCCGCGCCTACAAAGTTCGCGCGACCGTCGGTCACGTGCGCGACTTGCCCGAAAAGAAAATGGGCATCGACATCGAGAACGGTTTCCAGCCCGAGTACGTGACAATCCCCGGGAAGGAAAAAACCGTCGCCGAGCTCAAGAGCGCCGCGCGCGACTCGCGCGAGATCTTTCTGGCGACCGACCCCGATCGCGAAGGCGAAGCAATCGCGTGGCACGTCGCCCAGCAGATAAAATCCAAGAACGGCGCGCCCGTACGTCGGGTTCTCTTCCACGAGATCACTCGCGACGCCGTGCAGCTGGCGATTCAGAACGCTGGCGACATCGACGAGCGCAAAGTCGAAGCGCAGCAGGCCCGTCGCGTTCTCGATCGACTGGTCGGCTACAAAGCGAGTCCCGTGCTCTGGAAGACCGTCAAGAAAGGAATCTCTGCCGGCCGAGTTCAGACAGTCGCGCTGAGATTGCTCGTCGAGCGTGAGCGCGAGATCCGCGCGTTCAAGCCGGTCGAGTACTGGACCGTGGAAGCGCTGCTCGAGGAGAACGGCCAGCAGTTCACCGCCAAGCTCCACCTGCTCGACGGCAAGAAGCCCGTCATCAACAACGAGCGCGAAGCCAAAGCCATTCTCGATGCCCTCAAGTCGCGCAAGACTTTCCAGGTCAGCGAGGTCAAGCGCCGCGAGCGCAGAAAGAATCCAGCCGCGCCGTTCACCACCAGCACCCTCCAGCAGGATGCGGCAAAAAAGCTCGGCTTCGGCTCCAAGCGCACCATGCGCCTGGCGCAGGATCTCTACGAGGGCATCGAGATCGGACCGGAAGGCTCGGTCGGACTGATCACCTACATGAGAACCGACTCGACCCGCGTCGCGCCGTCGGCGGTGGATCAGGCTCGCGACTACATCAGGTTGATGTACGGCAAGGAGTATCTGCCCGATTCGCCGCGGTTGTACTCCGATTCGAAATCGAGGAATGCGCAGGACGCGCACGAAGCGATTCGTCCGACGGATCCGACGCGCCGGCCGGAGCTCATTCGCAAGTACCTGAAGGAAGATCAGTACCGACTCTACGAGCTGATCTGGCAGCGCTTCATGGCGTCGCAGATGACGCCCGCGGTGTTCGACACCACGACTATCGACTTCGAGTTCGACCGGTTCCTGTTCAGGGCCACCGGCAGCGTCATGAAATTCGACGGCTACCAGAAACTCTACAAGGAGTCGCGCGAAGCGGAGGAGGGGAAGCCGCTTGAGGCGGAGCAGGGCCTCCCACCGGTCGAGAAAGGCGAGGAGATCCCGGTCAAGTCGATCACGCCATCACAGCACTTTACCGAGCCGCCACCGCGCTATTCCGAAGCGAGTCTGGTGAAAGAGCTCGAGCGGCTGGGTATCGGCCGGCCTTCGACCTACGCGTCGATTGTCTCGACCCTCGTCGATCGTCGCTACGCGATGCTCGAGCAGCGAAGGTTCTTCCCAACCCAGCTCGGCGAGCAGGTCGAGAAGGTGATGGTCAAGAGCTTCCCCGACGTGTTCAACGTCAGATTCACCTCGCACATGGAAGGCGACCTCGACAAGATCGAGGACGGCGATGTGAACTGGCGGAAGATGCTCAAGGATTTCTACGGTCCGTTCGCCGAATCGGTGAAGGGCGCCGACATCGAAGCTCTGATCGGCGAGGCGCACGATCTCTCGGCTCTCGAGAAAGAGAGATGTCCCGATTGCGGCGGCAAGCTCGTGCCGCGCGGCGGATTCTTCGGGCCGTTCCTCGCCTGCGAGAATCACCCGAAGGAGTGCAAATACACGCGCCCGCTTCGAGGCGATCGGAAGCCCGCGCAGCCGACCAACGAGATCTGCCACGAGTGCGGCGCGCCGATGGTCATTCGGCACGGCCGCTCCGGAGAATTCCTCGGCTGCAGCAAGTTTCCGAAGTGCAGAGGAACGCGCTCGATGCCGACCGGCGTGAAGTGCCCGAAGGACGGCGGCGACATCGCGGTGCGCCGCTCGAAAAAACGCGGCAAGGCCTTCTACGGCTGCTCGAATTATCCCAACTGCGATTTCGTGGTGTGGGACAAACCGGTCGCCGAGACCTGTCCCGAGTGCGGTTACGTCGGCGCCGAAGCCAAGTTCACCAAGACCCGCGGCGACTACCGGCGGTGCATCAAGTGCGCGAACGAGTGGGATGTCGCGCCCGCGCCTGAAGCCGTGGCGGTGTGAGGGGGCGGGAGGCGGGAAGCGGGAGGCGGAAGCCGTGGGCGTAGACGCGTCCGTAACAGTCGTCGGAGGCGGGCTCGCAGGGTCGGAAGCGGCGTGGCAGCTCGCATCTCGCGGTCACGATGTAATTCTGCACGAGATGCGGCCGGTGGTAATGACGCCGGCGCACAAGACCGAGCGGCTCGCCGAACTGGTGTGCTCGAACACCTTCAAGAGCACCGAGCTCACCAACGCGCATGGCCTGCTCAAGGCAGAGATGCGTCTGCTGGGGTCGATCATCCTCGAGGCGGCGGATAGCGCGCGGGTGCAGGCAGGGAGCGCTCTCGCCGTCGATCGTGACGTGTTCTCGGAAGCCGTGACGGCAAAGATCGCGAGCGAGCCGCGCATCACCGTTGTCCGCGCAGAGGCAACGAGTATCAGCGCGCCGTGCATCGTCGCGACCGGCCCTCTCACCTCCGACAATCTCGCGCACACGATTCGCGAGCGCCTGGGCGTCGGCGCGCTGGCCTTCTACGACGCGATTGCGCCCATCGTCGCCCGCGAGTCGATCGACGACTCGATTGTCTTTCGCGGGTCGCGGTACGGCAAGGAAACCATGGATGGCGCTGATGACGAAGGCGCCTATCTCAACTGCCCGATGTCGCGCGAGCAGTACGATGTTTTCCTCGACGCACTGATATCCGCTGATCAGTATCACGGACACGAGTTCGACGAGGCTCCGTACTTCGAGGGCTGCATGCCGGTGGAGGTAATGGCGCAGCGCGGCCGGGACACCCTGCGCTTCGGGCCCCTCAAGCCGGTCGGCCTGCGCGACCCGCGCACTGGGCGCGATGCGTACGCAGTCGTGCAGCTACGGCAGGAAGACCGCAGCGGACGAATGTGGAACCTCGTCGGGTTCCAGACGCGACTCCGCATCCCGGAGCAGCAGCGGGTCCTGCGGATGATTCCCGGCCTCGCCGACGCCGAGTTCCTGCGTTACGGCTCCATCCATCGGAACTCGTACCTGAATTCCCCGGCGGCTCTGAGCGCCCATCTTTCGGCGCGGGATGAGCCGTCGCTTTTGTTCGCGGGACAGATCACCGGAGTAGAAGGGTACACCGAGAGCTCGGCGACTGGTCTCATGGCCGGGATCAACCTGTCGCGCATTTTGAGCGGCGACGAGCCCATGATTCCACCGCCGACGACCATGCTCGGCGCGCTCTATCGCTACATGCGTGAGGCCGATCCGAAGCACTTCCAGCCGATGAACGCCAACTTCGGCTTGCTCGACGATCTTCCGCAGCGCATTCGCGACAAAAAAAAGAAGCGCGAGATGTTCGCCGAGCGCGCGCTGAGCGACATGCGCGAGTGGATCGAGGCGGGGGACCTGCTGGGAACGGGAGCAGGTCGCCGATGAGCGAAGCTTCGCCCACCCAGGATTTCCTCACCCACCTCGAGAAAGAGCGCGACGTCTCGCCCAACACAGTGATCGCCTATCGCCGCGACCTCGACGAGTTCGTCGCGTTCCTCGGCAGCTACTACGGCGCGCGGGAGTGGACTTGGCAGGGAATCGACCGTCTCGCAATCCGCGGGTTCCTGGCGCACCTGACCCGAAAGAAACTCAACAAGCGGTCGATTGCGCGCAGCCTGTCGGCGGTGCGCAGCTTCTACAAGTATCTGCATCGCAACGAACAGGTCGAGGCAAATCCGGCGCGCGCCGTCAGCATCCCCAAGCAGGACAAATATCTGCCCGGATATCTGGACCGCGCCCAGATCGACCTCCTGTTTCAGTCGGCCGAGCTAAAGGCGCAGGAGGGCAAGTTCAATGACGTCCGGAACTGCGCGATCCTCGAGCTGTTCTACTCGACGGGGATGCGGTTGTCGGAGCTGCGCGGAATCAACAGAATGGACATCGATCTGCTCTCGCAGCAGGTGAAAGTGCGGGGTAAGGGAAGAAAGGAGCGGATCATCCCGATCGGCGACCACGCGCAGCTCGCGCTACGGAATTACGAATCGAAGCGTGACGAGCTGTTGCGCGGGATCGGGGCGGGTGGCGACCGCACCGCTTTTTTCCTCAGCAATCGCGGGAAGCGGATCTCGGTTCGCGCGATCCAGAACGCGGTGAAGGGATTCCTCGACAAGATCGACGAGAGCTCCGGCCTCTCGACGCACTCGCTGCGGCATACTTTCGCCACCCACCTGCTCGATGCCGGCGCCGATCTCCGAGCGGTCCAGGAGCTACTCGGTCACGCCTCGATATCGACCACCCAGATCTACACCCACACGAGTATCGAGCGCCTCAAGCAGGTTTACGAGAAGGCTCATCCGCGGGCCTGAGCCTCGACAATCGCCAGGCGGCGGTCGCACGGGCACGATACTGGCCTTGCAGTAAATCGCGCGCAGCACGTCGCGCGACTGCTTCACGAAAACTCAACGCTACCACAATGGCGACTCGAACGTTTCGCCTGACGTATATAGATGCGCGCCGTCCCTACGGCGTTGCCGGTTGTGACTTGCCTGCCCGCGCTCCGCGCCGTTTGCGCGTTGTAGCGAGGTCGCCGGGTGTTCACGACCCGACTGGAGCCAGTCGCGCGATTCATGGGTATAATCATGAACCGCACACCGACGAGCATGATCGCAGCTACGCTTGCGTTAATAGCCGCTTTTTCCTGCACCGATTCACCAACCGATCCAGGCCTGAGCGCCGACGACCTCGCTGTTGATGCCAACAGAGTGGTCGCGGCGATTCAGGTGCATCTGGCGTCCGATTCGATTTCCGTTGGCGAGACTACCCAGGCGACGGTAACCATGCAGGACCGGCGCGGCCGGCCGATCAACCGCGCCGTGCAGTGGTCATCGAGCAATCCGGCCGTCGCAACCGTCTCCGATTCGGGACTGGTGACGGGCAAGGCGACCGGAAGCGCCACCATCGTCGCGACGCATCGCACGGTTACTGGCAGCGCGGACATCACGGTGACCGCCGGCGACTCCGTCACCCCGCCGCCGCCTCCTCCTCCGGGACAACTTCTCTTCGAGGAAGATTTCGAGAACACCAACATCGCGTCGCGGGGCTGGTACGACAACACCCGCGTCCAGCTCTCGACGACCGAGCACATCTCCGGCAGCACGGCGTCGGCGCAGTACCACTGGCTGAAGGGTGCGACGACTCCGGTTTCCGGCGACAGTCAACGCCACAAGTTCACGCCCAGCAATTCGGTCTATCTCAGCTACTACGTGAAGTACAGCACGAATTACGTGGGCTCGGGCCAGGACTACCACCCGCACGAGTTCTACATCCTCAGCACCATGGATGGAGATTACGACGGGCCGTCCGACAATTTTCTCGACGTGTACGTCGAGCAGAATTATCAGAACGGCGGCAAGCCGATCGTCGATATTCAGGACAACAAGTCCATCAACACCAGTCGCGGCTCGCTGCCGAACAACCTCGTGGGCGTGACCGAGAATCGCTCGGTCGGCGGTTGCAACGGCATGGTGGAGAAGAACATGTATTGGGAGTGTTACGATGCCGGCAGCTACTGGTACAACTACAAGCAGTTGTCGGCGCCGGTACAGTTCCAGCCGAGCCCCGGACCCGGATACAAGAGCAACTGGAACTTCGTCGAGGCCTACATCCAGCTGAATACCGTCGTCAACGGCGTCGGCCAGGCCAACGGAGTCATCCAGTACTGGTTCAACGGAAACCTCGTCATCGACCGCCACGACGTTCTGTTCCGGACGGGCGCGCACCCCACGCTGCAGCTCAATCAACTGCTCATCGGACCGTATATTGGTGACGGCTCGCCGGTAGATCAGTACATGTGGGTGGACAACCTGAGGGTTGCAACGTCACGGATACCGTAAGAAAGCGGCACCACTGGATCGTAAGGACCACCCACTGGGTAAACGTCGTCGCCGTTGTCATCATGGTCGGCAGCGGCCTGCGCATCTTCAATGCGTACCCGGCGTTTGCCCGGAAGGGTGAGCTCTTCTGCTGCTACCCCTTCGAGCACACCCCAATTCCCGCGTCGCTCACCTTCGGGGCCTGGCTCGGTGGCGCGCGACACTGGCACTTCGCGATGATGTGGGTGCTGGTGGTGAACGGGCTCATTTATCTGGGCTTCGTCTACCTCCACGGCGAGTGGCGCGATCTCGTGCCGCGAAAGGGCGACGTCCGCGACAGCTGGCAGATGGTCAAGTTCTACGCGTTCAGACGCAAGGACCATCCGCGGCAGGGGAAGCACAACGCGCTGCAGAAGACCGCCTACTTCCTCATGCCGGTGGTGGGCGCGATCCTCGTCATCACCGGACTCGCGATCTGGAAGCCCGTCCAGCTCGGCGCGCTGACCGACCTGCTCGGCGGATACGTCTGGGCGCGCTACTGGCACTTTCTGGCAATGGTGACCCTGGTGATCCTCAGCGTCATCCACGTATTCATGGTCTTCGCCGTCGATCCTTATTCGATCAACTCGATGATCACCGGCAACTACAACCCTTCGCTCTCGCCCGAAGCGAGAAACGCACGGCCGTTCTACAATCTCCTGCCGCGGCGCAGGCGGCGTTCACCGCCGCCGGCGCCACCGACGGAGGCAGCGTGAGGGACCATCGCAAATTCGTTTCGCTCAACGGCATCGACCGCCGAGATTTCTTGCTGCGGGGAAGCGGCCTCGTCTCGGCGGCGTTTCTCGCTGCCTGCAACTCCCGCGGACCCAAAGCCGCCGACAAGCTGCTCAAGTACGCGGAGCGCAAGAACATCGTCGTCGAGCGCGCGTTGTTCCGCCACACTGCGATCGACGTGGTGCAACCCGGTGCGCACGATGCTGGAATGCATCTGCCCGCCTATTTCATCTCGCGCACGGTCCCCGTCTGGGACGAAGGCGCCCGCGGAAAATGGGCGCTCGAGGTGAGTGGCCTCGTCGGCAACCCGGTGCGACTCACCCTCGACGACCTGCAGCGACTGCCGCAAGTCTCCAACCGCGTCAATCACTA
>Ga0070664_100001709_pt1 | contig 17580 bp, 15 predicted proteins | sample KBSC73metaG_FD_65863 | JGI IMG/M metagenome (GOLD analysis project Ga0070664, IMG submission 65863) | Corn rhizosphere microbial communities from Kellogg Biological Station, Michigan, USA - KBS C7-3 metaG | ecosystem: Host-associated > Plants > Roots > Rhizosphere > Soil ... | reverse complement strand
GCTGGCGATGGCGAGCCCGCATCCGGAAGAGAAAGCGACTGATGAGGAGAGGTCCTTTCTCCATGTGCTCCCGCGCCCGCATCGGCTGATGGTGATCGGCGGCCCGAACCGCCATTGGCGGGTGGATGAAGCGGATGCGGCCGCCGCCGCGCACACCCTCATGCAGCGATGCGACGACGATGGCGGCACACTCATCGTCATTGGCAGTCCGCGAACCGAAACGAGCGTCAGGGAGGCCGTCGTCGAAACGATTGCGGGAACGCAACACCAATATGTCGCGGGAAAGATGCCGCGTTACCTGTGCCTGCTGCAGGACGCGGACGAGATCCACGTGACGGCCGATAGCGTCTCGATGCTTTCCGAAGCGATCTTCACCGGGAAGCCCGTCGGCATGATCCCGGTTCGGCAAGTCCCGCGCGGGAGGCTCGCCTACGGACTCTGGCATGTTGGGATTGCCCAAAAGCCGAAGCCCCACTTACGAGCTGTGTGGAACAGTCTCACCGGGGCAGGGCTCGTTGGAACGATCGACGCGCCGCGTGCGGGTGAAGGACAGAACCCGGTCGAACTCGCCGTTTCCGCGGTCCGCGAACTTCTCGACGAAGCTTAAAGTGTCGCTTCCTCGAAGCCGCGTTCTTTGACGAGCTTGTCCAGCTCGACGAGCGTCGTCAGCAGGCTTTCCATGCGATCCAGCGGCCAGGCGTTCGGTCCGTCCGACTTGGCGTTCTGCGGGTCGGGATGCGTTTCCATGAACAGGCCGGCAACGCCGGTCGCGACGGCTGCGCGCGCGAGGACCGGCACGAACTCGCGCTGCCCGCCGGAGCTCGTCCCCTGCCCTCCTGGCAGCTGCACCGAGTGCGTCGCGTCGAACACCACCGGGCAACCGGTCTCGCGCATGATCGCGAGGCCCCTCATGTCACTCACTAGATTGTTGTAGCCGAACGATACGCCCCGTTCGCACACCATGATCGTCTCTTCGTTGATGCCGGCCGCCTGGGCGGCGTTTCGCGCCTTGTCGACGACATTCTTCATGTCGTGCGGCGCCATGAATTGCGCCTTCTTTATGTTCACCGGCTTTCCCGAGGCGGCGACGGCATGGATGAAATCCGTCTGCCGCGCGAGGAAGGCGGGTGTCTGGAGCACGTCGACGACTTCGGCGACGGGCACGACCTGTGGAATATCGTGCACGTCGGTCAGGATAGGCACACCCAGCTCGTCCCGAACCTTGGCAAGGATCTTGAGGCCTTCTTCCATGCCGGGCCCACGGAAGCTCTTGTCTGAAGAGCGGTTGGCCTTGTCGAAGCTCGACTTGAAGATCAGCATGATGCCGAGCTTGTCGGCGATGCCCTTCAGTCGCTCAGCCGTGCGGAGCTGCAGCTGCTCGCTTTCGACGACGCATGGGCCGGCGATGAGGAACAGGGGCTGGTCGAGCCCGACTTCGCGTCCAAGCAACTGCATGGCGGCTCTTTAGGCCAGACCTTCGACGACGGCTACCGGCTCCCAGTCTTCGAGCCCGTTCTGCGCGGCGAAGTCCTCGGGAAAGGGCTCGCCCGCGTGAATGCCGCCCTGCACGAAGACGAATGCATATCCCCTGAGCGCGGCGCCAAGGGCGTCGGTTTGGAGCGCATCCCCAATTGCCAAAACCTCATCGGCGGGGGGATCGCCGGCGCGATGCAGCGCGTGCCGGTAGATCGCCTCGTGCGGCTTGCCGTACCAGGTCACTCGGCCGCCAAGCCCTTGATAGACGTCCGCAATCGCACCTGCGCACGGCTCCGGCACGCCACCTCGAACCACGATCCGGTCCGGGTTGAGGCAGTGCATCTCGACATCCGCGTCCATCCAGCGCTTGAGGTCGCCGATATAGTCGTCGACATGGGGCCGGGCTTCCTCCAGCCCGGTACAGGCCAGGTCGGTGAAATCGCCACCATCCGCGATCTCGACTCCCCGGCCCTCCAGGATCGCGCGGTCATCGGCAGTCCCCACGAAACCGACCGGTCGTCCGAGCTCATTGAGCGCTTCGATGCCCGCTTCTCCGCTGGTGGCTATGGCGTCCCAGCATTCGCGCGGGAGGCCGATGCGCCACAGTTGCTGCTCGACGGCTTCCGCGGTGCGCGGCGCGTTGGTGATCAGCACAACGCAACGCCCCTGATCGCGCCACTCGCGCAGCCGCTCGGCTGCGTTGGGGTAAAGCTTCACGCCGTCGTGCACGACGCCCCAGATGTCGCACAGGATCAGGCGGTATTTCGGATCGAGCGAATCCCAATAGCTCACTCGAGACCGGCCTCTTTCAGCGCATCCTCGATCGGAGCGACATCTTCGGGATTGTTGAGCTCCCTCAGCGCGAATGGCGGTGTCTCGACATCGACCACGGCGACCGGAACCCCTGCGACCAGAAAACGCAACTGCTCGAGTCCTTCGAGCGTCTCCAGCTCGCTGACGGGCGTCGCCACATAGCGTTCCAGCGCCTGCGGCCTGTACGCATAAACACCGACATGCAGCCGGACCGGCGCCATCTCCGCATCCAGCGACCCCGCCGGAAGGTGCGGGATCAAGCGCTTCGAGAAATAGAGAGCATAGCCCGCAGCGTCAGTCACGACGGTCGTTCCCCCGACCCGTCCGCCTGCCTCTTCCGCCTGCAACGCACGAACCTCATCACTCCTAAGCCTCATTGCCGGAGTCGCGACCAGCGCGTCCGAATCCTCGTTCATCCGCGCGATCAGTGCCTCGACGAACCCGGGAGGCGTCAGAAGCGCATCACCCTGGAAGTTGATCACCAGGTCCGGGTCGTGAAGCTGGGCAAGGGCCTCCGCGCACCGCTCGGTCCCGTTGCGGCATTGGGGAGAGGTCATGATGACCCCGACGCCGAAGCTTCCGCAGACGTCCGCGATACGATCGTCGTCAGTGACGACGAATACACCGCTCACTCCCGCGACTCTTCGGCCCGCTTCCACACTGCGCTGGATCAGCGGCTTGGCCGTGCCCCCTGACCCCCGCAATTCGACCAGCGGTTTCCCCGGGTAGCGCGTGGACTGGAAGCGCGCCGGGATGAGTATGACGCTGTTCATCGCGACGCCGGGCAGTCGTGGATGTGCAGAACGCCGACCGGTTTCGATCCATCGACGACGAACAGCGCCGTGATCTTGTGTTCATCGAACAGCCTCAGGGCGTCATCGACCAAGGCATCGGCAGCGATCGTCTTCGGATTGCGCGTCATGAAATCTTCCGCGCTATGATCCAGGCCGCGCTCGATGTTCCGCCGCTGATCGCCGTCTGTGATTACGCCGACCAGGTCGCCGCCTTCGTCGACGACGCCGACCAGGCCAAGTCGCTTGGCGCTCATCTCGACGACCGCATCGTGCATGGAACTGTCGGCCGCGGTCAGCGGCAGCTCGGAATGCATCAGCCGCTTCACGGGCTTCAACCGCGCGCCGAGCGCGCCGCCCGGATGCAGGCGCCCGAAATCCGTTCGCGTCACGCCTTTCAGGCGCATTACCGTCATCGCCAGCGCATCGCCGAGCGCCAGCGTCATGGTCGTCGAGGTCGTCGGCGCGACCGATTCCGGACCCACTTCCGCCCAGTGCGGCAGCACCAGCGGCGCGTCGGCAGCCTCGCCGAGCATCGAGCCGCCGTTACCGGTGATCGCGATGATCGGGATCCCGGCATGCTCGAAATGGTCGATCACTGGCTCGAGCTCCGCCGTCTCTCCGCTCTGGGAAATCAGCAGGGCAACATCGCCCTTCGCGGCCATTCCGAGGTCGCCGTGGATGGCTTCGGCAAGGTGAAGGAACGTCGCCGTGGTTCCTGTCGACGCGAAGGTCGCGGCGATCTTGCGGCCGACGTGACCGGATTTGCCGAGCCCGCTGACGATCAGCTTGCCCTTGCACTCGACTATCAGCCCGATCGCGTTCTCGAAAGAAGCGCCGAGGCTTTCCGCGAGCGCATCGAGCGCACGGGCTTCGTCGTGCAAGACCTCCCGTCCGAACTGGAGCACCTGGGTCGCGTCCTTTGCCATGGCGGGCCCCTAGCGCAGCCGTTGCGCTACTGTGAAGCGCTTGACGGCGCCGCGGCTCGCGGCTTGTGTGGCCACAAAGGAGAGCCAAGTGGCCAAGCGACTGACCCGTTTCATCCTTCTAGCTCTGGTCCTCGGCCTGATCGCCGGCTGGGCGATCAACGCCGCCATCGACGACGGCACTCCCGAGAGCGCGGCCCGCCTGAAGTCGATCGCCGAATATCTGAGCATCGTCACCACGCTTTTCCTGCGCCTGATCAAGATGATCATCGCGCCCCTCGTATTCTCGACCCTGGTCGCGGGCATCGCGCATATGGGGGACATTGCGGCGCTAGGTCGCGTCGGTCTTCGCTCGATCGGCTGGTTCATCCTCGCGACCTTCGTTTCGTTGACGCTCGGCCTGTTACTCGTCACCGCGCTTCACCCCGGCGTCGGGCTCAACCTGCCCCTGCCCGCAACGACGGCCGCAAGCGGTGTCGAGACCGCCGCCTTCAACCTCAAGGATTTCGTCTCGCACCTGGTGCCGGCATCGATCTTCGAAGCGATGAGCAGCAACGAGATCCTGCCGATCGTCATATTCTCGATCTTCTTCGGAGTTGCGCTGACCTCGATCGGTGAAAGGGGCCGCCCGATCGTCCGCGGCGTCGAATCGCTCGTTCGCGTCATGCTCCAGGTCACCAATTATGTGATGGGCTTCGCGCCGTTCGCGGTGTTTACCGCCGTCGCGAGCGCCCTGGCCGAGCGCGGCCCGCAGATCATCATGACCTTGGGCAAGTTCGTCGGCAGCTTCTATCTCGGCCTTGCGATCCTGTGGGCGATCCTCATCGGCGCCTGCTTCGTCATCGTCGGACCGCGTACGCGGCATCTGGTCCGCTACATTCGCGACCCCGTGGTGCTGGCTTTCTCGACGGCTTCGAGCGAGGCCGCCTATCCACGCACGCTGGAAGAGCTCGAGCGTTTCGGCGTTCCGCCGCGCATCGCGAGCTTCGTCCTTCCGCTGGGCTATTCGTTCAACCTCGACGGCTCGATGATGTACATGACTTTCGCGTCAATCTTCATCGCCCAGGCCTATGGGATCGATTTAAGCCTCGGCCAGGAGATCACCATGCTCCTGGTGCTGATGATCACATCGAAGGGCATGGCCGGAGTTCCTCGCGCAAGCCTGGTGGTGATCGCGGCGACCCTGTCGATGTTCCGCATCCCGGAAGCGGGACTGCTGCTGATCCTTGCCGTAGACCATTTCCTCGACATGGGCCGTTCGGCGACCAACGTCGTCGGCAATGCCGTCGCGTCGAGCGTCATCGCGCGCTGGGAGGGTGCGCTCAATCCCGAGAAGTCCCCGGACATAGAGCCAGCTCCCGCGCCGTCGCACGTGAAGCGGACGGGCGCGGTGCACGACCACTTCTGACATGCTGGAAATCGCCGGCATCGCACTTCTGCCGCCGCTCGCCACCTTCCTCGCCTTCGCTTTCGCCGGGCTGGCGCTCAACATCGTGCCGGGAGCGGACATGACCTTCGTGATCGCCAGCGCGGCGCGCGGCGATCGCCGCGATGGCATCGTTGCCGCACTCGGCATCGGTGGCGGCGCGCTCGTCCATGTCCTTGCGGCGGTCCTTGGCCTTTCCGCATTGCTCGCGGCTTCAGAGACGGCGTTCACGATGATCAAATGGGTCGGCGCTGCCTATCTACTCTACATTGCGCTTTCGCTCGTGCTCTCGCGGAAAAGCGGCGCAGAACATAAGCCACGGCCGAGCCTGTCAGGATGGCGGCTGTTCCGCGCCGCCGCGCTCGTAAACATACTCAACCCGAAGGTGGCGCTCTTCTTCCTCGCCTTCCTGCCCCAATTCATCGACCCGAACGCAAAGATTCCCGCGCTGCAGATCCTCTGCCTTGGCCTGTGGTTCGATTTGGTCGGAACACTGGTCAACTGCGTCATTGCGATAGCCGCCGCCGACACCGCAGCGCGCTTGCGCCACGTTTCCTGGCTCGGCACGGCCGCGCGCTGGTTCGCGGCGACAGCGATGGGCGCCCTGGCCCTCCGCCTCGCCCTGGCCGACAGGCGTTAGTCGAAGGGCCTGTCCTGAGCTCAGTCGAAGGGGCGGTCGATGCTCGGCGGCGGCTCGGTAAAGAATTTCGGGCCCGCTTCGGTCATGTGGAAGCAATCCTCGATCCGAACGCCGAACTTGCCCGGAATGTAGATCCCCGGCTCGTTCGAGAAGCACATGCCGGGCGCCAGCGGCGTCGTCTCGCCATGCACCAGGTTCACCGGCTCGTGGACCTCCATTCCGATCCCGTGTCCGGTGCGATGGGAAGTGCCGGGCAGCTTGTAGCCCGGTCCGTATCCCCAGCTTTCGTAGGTGCGGCGGACCGCATCGTCGACGCTTCCAGCAGGCGCTCCGACCTTCGCCGCTGACATCGCGATTTGCTGGCCGCGATGGACCTGGTTCCACAATTTGCGCTGCTCGGAGTTGGCGTTGCCGCCGAACACGAAAGTGCGGGTGATATCGGCCTGGTAGCCGTGGACGCTGCACGTGCAATCCATCAGCACGATCTCGCCGCGTTTCACCACCTGAGGCTTGTGACTTCCGTGCGGATAGGCCGAGGATTCGCCGATCAGGATCAGTCCGCCGTCGTAGGCCGCGCCGAGCTTCTTGTGCGCAGCGGCGATCATTGCGTCGACGTCGGCCGGGACCATGCCCGCGCGCGTGCGTTCGCCGGCATAGCGCAGCGAAGCGGCCATAATGTCCGCCGCCGCCTGCATCAGCGCGAGCTCCGCCGGCGACTTGATCATCCTGCAGCCGCGCACCACCGTATTGGCCGAAACGACGCGAACGCCGGAAAGCTGCTGCTGCAGCCGATCGAGGATGAAGAAGCGATTGGTCTCCTCGAAGCCGACCGGCGCTTGCGCGACGCCGCGTTCGCGGAGGAAATCCGCCACGAGCTTGAGCGGCTCCTCGTCCTCGTTCCAGGTCCGCACCTCCGCCGGGACATTCAAGCTCTCCGAAACCGACGGCTTCTCGAAGAAGGGAGTGACGATGATCGGATCGCCCTGAGCGGGGATGACGGCGCCGGTCAAACGTTCGGAACGCCACCATTGGACGCCCGTGAAATAATCGAGGCTCGGGCCGGACTCGACGATAATCGCCCCGATCCCGGTCTGCTGCATCAGTGCGCGCGCCTTGGCGAGGCGCCGAAGCCGCTCAGGCGTGCCGATGGGCGGCGGAAGCTTGATCTTCGGGAGGTCGCGCGCCTGCTTTACCGACGCGCGCGCAAGGCCAGTCAGCCCGAACGTTGCGCCCGCCGCAGCGCCGCCGAGCAACATCCGTCGAGAAATTTGCATGCCTATCCTCCCCTTGCCGCTAGTGCGGCGAGTTCCTTGACGAACTTCGCGGCGACGACGGCGGTCATGCCGTTGATGTCGCGCGTCGGATTGAGCTCGACAACATCTGCGCCCACGATCGGTCCCGGCACGCGATGAAGCACGGACAGGACGTCGCGAACCGACAGACCGCCCGGCTCGTGATGCGACACACCAGGCGCGAAAGCCGGATCGAGCGCGTCCATGTCGATACTGATGTATAGCGGTGCTTCCGGAATCGGCACCTGGGTCGAGGAGAAACTGCGCATCTCAACCACCTCGACACCGTAGGTTTCGACCTGCTCGCGGCAATGACGGTTCAAGGTACGAATTCCGACCTGCACCAATCGATTCGCAAGGCCGCGCTCCTTGATGCGCGCGAACGGCGAGGCATGGCTCAAGGGGTCGCCGCCGAAGTCCTGGTAAAGATCGGGATGCGCATCGAAATGCAGGATGTTGACCGCGCCATATGCCTCCGCGAGCCCGGCGACGATCGGGAAGGTGACCATATGGTCGCCGCCGAGGAAGATCGGGACGGCGCCCTGGGCCTTCGCCTCGCGCGCTGCGCTCGAGATCCGTTCGAGGTCCAGCTCGGTTTCATCGAGTGGCAAATCGCCCACGTCTTCGACCAGGATGTCGCTGCCGAGCTCGAGTCCGCACTCCGAAGCCGTGTTGCCATGGTCCGACCACAGGGCGGAGCGGATAACGGCGGGCGCTGAAGCAGGTCCGCGAAGGAAGGATGAGTGGCTGTCCGTCGGCAGCCCGATCAGCCGCACCGTGACCCGCGATTCGCGCACCGGCCCTCCCCTTTCTTGCGCTCCCTCTTGCATGTCGGCGGCGGCTGCGCCAGCAGCGCCATCCTCATGCCATTCGAGCTCAATCATCCGCCGGGTGCCACCCGTCGACCCGGAGCGCGCGAGCTGACGGGAATGCTCGCGCTGCTGATGGCGCTGAATGCGTTCGCCATCGACGCGATGATTCCGGCGCTGCCGCAGATCGGCCGCTCTCTCCACGTCGCCGAGGAGAATCGCCGTCAACTGGTCGTCATCGCCTATTTCCTCGGCTTCGGGTCGACGCAGCTCGTTTGGGGCCCTTTGGCCGACCGCTATGGGCGCAAGCCGATATTGGCTGCGGGCGTTGCGCTTTACGCCGTCTTCGCCGTGCTGTGCGGGCTCGCGAGCAGCTTCGCGCTGCTCATCGCCGGCCGCATCGCGATGGGCGCTTCGGCTGCCGTCACGCGCGTGCTCGTCATCTCCATGGTCCGCGACCTGTTCGAAGCGGAATCCATGGCCCGCGTCATGAGCCTGGTGTTCATGACCTTCATGCTCGTCCCGGTGCTCGCACCCAACATCGGCCAGGGAATCCTCTTGTTCGCGTCTTGGCGAGCGATCTTCATCATCCTCGCGGTCTATGCCGTGGCGATGCTCAGCTGGTCCTGGATCCGGCTGCCTGAGACACTGCATCCCGAATATCGCCGGTCGCTCAGGATGCGCGAGATGATGAGCGCGATGGCCGAGACGGTCATGGAGCGCCAGTCGCTCGGCTACACGCTCGCCATGACGGTGACCTTCGCCGGGCTCGTCGCCTACATCTCGTCGATCCAGCAGATCGTCTTCGAAGTGTTCGACGCTCCGAAGCTGATCGGCATCGTCTTCGCGTCGATCGCCGCGCCGATGGCGCTCGCTTCCTACGGCAACAGCCGTATCGTCGAACGGTTCGGTCTGCGGCGTGTCGGGCACGTCAGTGCGCTGCTGCTCGCATTGGTGACCGCGGCACATGTGGCGATCGCGCTTGCCGGCTACGAGACGCTCCCGGCCTTCGTCGTCATGCAGGGACTGACCATGTGCTGCTTCGCCTTCACCTCCTCGAATTTCGGAACGCTGGCGATGGAGCATATGGCGCCGATCGCCGGCACCGCTTCGTCGGTCCAGGGCGTGATCGGCACGTTGGGCTCGGCGCTGATCGGCTTTCTGATTGGCCAAGCCTATGATGGCACCGCGCTGCCATTCCTCATCGGGATCGCCGCCTGCTCCACCGCCGGCTTCCTCATGGTCCTCGCGACAGAGCCCAAAAAGATGTTCGCGGCGATCCGCGTCGACACCAGCGCGGACCCAACCCCGCTGATGCCCGACGATCTCTGCTGACGGCCATTCGGATGCGAGCAACCTCGTCAGAATAATCCCCCGGACTATTTGGCTGCGAGGTCGTCCTCCTCGGACGCGCCGGTCATCAGGGCCTCGCCGACTTCCTCGGTGCGTCCGCGGATCGCATTCTCGATGCGCTGCGCAACGTCCGGGTTTTCCTTGAGATACACCTTGGCGTTCTCGCGGCCCTGCCCGATCCGCACGCTGTCATAGCTGAACCAGGACCCGGACTTTTCGACCAGCCCGGCCTTCACGCCGAGGTCGAGGATCTCGCCGACTTTGCTGACGCCTTCGCCGTACATGATGTCGAACTCAACCTGCTTGAACGGCGGCGCGACCTTGTTCTTGACCACCTTCACGCGGGTCGCGTTGCCGACAATGTCGTCGCGGTCCTTGATCTGGCCGGTGCGGCGGATGTCGAGCCGCACGCTCGCATAGAATTTCAGAGCGTTACCGCCGGTCGTCGTCTCCGGATTGCCGTACATGACGCCGATCTTCATCCGCACCTGGTTGATGAAAATGACGGTGCAGCGCGAGCGACTGATCGAACCGGTGAGCTTCCGCAGCGCCTGGCTCATCAGGCGCGCCTGGAGGCCGACATGGCTGTCACCCATCTCGCCCTCGATCTCGGCGCGGGGCACCAGGGCAGCCACCGAATCCACCACCAGCACATCGATCGCATTCGACCGCACGAGCGTATCGACAATCTCCAGCGCCTGCTCGCCGGTATCCGGCTGCGACACGATCAGCTCGTCGATGTTGACTCCGAGCTTCTTGGCATAGACCGGATCCAGCGCGTGCTCGGCGTCGACGAACGCGGCCGAGCCGCCAGTCTTCTGCGCTTCGGCGATCGCATGCAGCGCAAGCGTGGTCTTGCCCGAGCTTTCAGGCCCGTAGATTTCGATGACGCGCCCGCGTGGCAAGCCGCCGACGCCCAGCGCGATGTCGAGCCCAAGGCTGCCGGTCGAGATCGTCTCGATCTCCATCTTCTCGCGGCTTCCGAGCCGCATCGCCGAGCCCTTGCCGAACGCGCGGTCGATCTGGGCGAGCGCCGCTTCAAGGGCCTTTTGCCGGTCCACGCCCGAATTCTGCACGCTGGGGGCTTCCAATCCGCTTCCGATGACTTTCAACTGCGCCGCCATGTTCCCTGTCTCCCTCGTCAATGCAAGCGGTCATTCCGCTCTGTTGCATCGGCGGCCGAGCCCCGCCTCTGACGAGCTTCGTATCCCATTTGTTCGGTGAGAACAATAGGGGAACATATTAACGTATCTGGCGGCCCTCCTTAATCACGCCATCAACCCGCTCGAGGAGATGGATGTCGGCCAGCGGATCGCCCTTCACCGCGATCAAATCGCCGTGGGCCCCCTCTCGCAGAGTCCCGACTTGCCCGTCCATGCGCAGCGCCCGAGCCGCCTCGATCGTCGCCGACCGGATCGCCTGCATGGGCGTCATCCCATAGCGCACCATGTAGGCGAACTGCCGTGCCCCGGTGCCGTAGGGATAGACGCCCGCATCCGTCCCGAAGGTGAGCTTCGCGCCCGCCTTCACCGCCGCCGCGAACCCGCGCCGCTGCACGTCCGTCGTCTCGATGTTCTTGCGCAGATATTCGGCCGGCCAGCCCTGCTTCGTCCCCACCTCGTTGATGTAGTCGCCATTGTAGATGTCCATGTCGAGCCAGACGCCATTGGCCTTAGCCAGCGCGATCCCTTCCGCATCTAGGTAGCTCGCATGCTCTATCGTCCGGGCGCCGGCGCGGATGGCCGCCTTGATGCCCTCGGCTCCGTGAGCATGAGCGATACAATAGGAACCGCGGAGCTTCGCCTCGTCACACGCCGCCTTCATTTCCTCAGGCGATAGTTCGAGAGCGCCCGGCTCGCTGCCGATCGCCAGCACGGCGCCGGTTGCGATCAGCTTGATGAAGTCGGCGCCGTGATCGAGCAAATAGCGCGCGCGGTCGCGAGCATCGGCCGGGTTATGCACCTCGCCGATGCGGAACGTCTCGGGAAGCGGGATGTCGGGCGCCAGCGCATCGATCTCGCCGCCCCCGCCGGGCGTGGTGATGTAGCCGCCCGCGACAAACATCCGGGGTCCTTCGACGTCGCCTTCATTGATCGCGTCGCGCAGCGCGACGTCGGTGAGGCCGCGATAGACGCCGACGTCGCGGACGGTGGTGAAGCCGCTGCGAAGCTCAATCTCGGCCGCTTTCGCACCCTTGAGGATTGTCCTTGCCTCGCTGCGTCTCAATGGAGCCGCGGGGTCGCTTTCATCCGGATCGATCGCCCCGTCCGCGAGGTGCGTGTGGAGGTCGATCAGACCGGGAAGCACGGTCTCGCCCGACCAGTCGACGGTCGCGGCGCCGTCGGCATCCCGCCAGGGCATGACCGCCGCGATTTTTCCATCGACAATGCGGATGCGCTGGTCGGTCAGGACTTGCGCCGCCGCCGGATCGATCAGCCGCCCGGCGCGGACATCCATGGTTTGGGCAGCGGCAGCAGCGCTCAGCAGCAGCGATGCCGAGGCTCCGAAAACCCATTTCGGCAAGATCGTTTCCATCGCCGGCATAGTGCCAGCCTCCCAACGCTTCGCAAGGCCACGGGCGAAAGTTGTCAAAGTTGTCACCTCAACACGCGCGCGCGAGTCCGGGGGTCCAGCCGTCGCGCCGCTTTCGCTGACGCGGGACCGGCGTGAAAAGGATCGGCTCGTCGGTGACGTCGACGAGGCCGGTGACGGCCGGCTCGGGCCAGGCGGGGAATGGCGGGAATTTGGGTCGGTCGCTCATGGGGCCTCCGGAGAAAGGAGGCGAAGCAGTTATCTCATGTCAGCGGCTGTAGGACAGGACTTTCTGGTGTCCGCTTTGGGCGGAAAACGGACGTCAGTGTCTTGGCCGCTCGGAAGAACCAAACCACTTCGGCCCGTGAAGGTGCAGGGATATCATCGCAGCCAGGAAGCCGAGGAATTAATCCAGCACGCCCCAGCCACCTTTTGCGAGCGAGGGCTGCCACCACTGAACCGACCAGCAGACAACACACGCCGCGAACGACGTCCAACGAATGGCCTCAAGTTGGCGATTGGTCCACCGGCACAGTGTGTCGGGAACGGCTAACCTCCGCAATGGGTGGAAAGCGGACATTCGCTTGTTGGATTAACGAATGAGAAGATCCAGTTGGCCGACATTGAGACCGGCTTGCTCATAGTGGTTGCGTGTCAGTTCAAGAAGCGAGAAGCCATCTTCGTAAGCAGCGAACCCGCCGCCTTCCGCCTTGTCCAGGTAGATGAGGCCGCCTTCGACGACGAAGAAGATCAAGGCTGGTTCGGGTGAATCGTCGGCGATCACGAGCGTATGTGCCTCGCCCGCCGGCTCATAGATGAATGCGCCCGGGCCGGCGACCCAGTCATGCTCAAGGTACCGCCAGCGACCCCGCAACGTGTAACCGCGTACGGTTCCCACGTGATAGTGAACGCCAAGCTGAGCGCCGGGCAAGCCCTTAAGGAGGACGCTGAACCCTCCTGTCGTGACATCGAAACAGCAGGGCTGAATCCAGACTCCGTCCGCATAGGGAACCCACGGACCGTCTTCGTCGACACTTGTATTCGTGATGAAGTGGTCGCGCTTCCTCCGGCTAGGATCGAGACCGTCGGAGACGCTGTTGAAAACGGTTATCGGCATTGTTTTCCCCGTGTGTCATCTGATGGCACGCGGCACGCATCTGCTCCTTGGTGGGACTTGGCAAGCAATGACCCAATCGGTCGATAGCTGACACCGCTTATTCCAGGAATGGGTCGATAGCGAACTCAATAGTGGACCGTGCCATGCTCTGCGTCACCTAGAGGTAAGGCTCGCACGCCGCCTTCCGGGTTTTGGCGATCATCGGATTAGCGGTCTTCACCAGCATCGGATCGGGCGTCAGTCCAAGCTCCGCAGCCTGACGACTCATTGTCGTGTTCCATGATGGAAAGCTCGTGCTGGAGGCGATCAAGCCATTCGCGGCCAGCATGATCTTGCGGATGTCGGCTTCCTGTAAGTTCGAGCTGCCTTGATATTCCATCATCGCTTCCCAGGCTTGGCCCTCCTGGTCCTGAGCGTCGTTGAAGCTTTTCATGCCGGAGTAAAGGCCGGCGTAGTTCAGTCGGTCCTTCAACGGAATGCGCGACGCGATTTGGCTATCGATGAGGTCCCAGACCTCCCTACGGATCGCGAAACCGGGGGGGTTGATGATCTCATGTTTCAGCTGCAGCGGCGCGCCGGTCCGGAAGCTTTTGGCCCATTTCTGCAGTTCCGCCATTCGCGCCGTAATGCAGGCGCTTTCATCGAGCCGGTAATTGAAAGCCGCGATGTCTCGCGACAACTCGGCGTCAAGAGCTTGCCTCGTTTCGCGCACCTCGCTTCGCCAGTGGAGGCCTTGGACAAGCTCCTGCGCGCCAAGTGCCAGCAGTACACCGAGCGTGACAATCAGCAGCTCCCATCCAACAGCGTTCCAGCCGTGTGGCGGCTTAAGCTTCAGGATCCTGAACATGGAAAGCCTAGGCGGGTGTCACGTCTCCAGCCCCTGTCCCGCTGTCCTCGCCCTGGTCGGGACGAGTATCGAACACCTCGTCGATCAGGCCGAAGGCCTTGGCTTCGTCGGCCTCGAGGAACTTGTCGCGGTCCATCGCCTTCTCGATCTCTTCGATCTTCTGGCCAGTATATTTGGCGTAGAGCTCGTTGAGGCGCTGACGCATGCGCAGAATCTCGCGCGCCTGGATCTCGATGTCCGCGGCCATGCCCTGGGCGCCGCCCGAAGGCTGGTGGACCATGATCCGGCTATTGGTCAGCGCGACCCGCATCCCGGGCTCGCCGGCGGCCAGCAGGAAGCTCCCCATCGACGCCGCCTGGCCGATGCACACCGTGCTGATCTTCGGCCGGATGTATTGCATCGTGTCGTGGATCGCGAGGCCCGCCGTCACCACGCCGCCGGGCGAGTTGATGTACATGAAGATGTCCTTCTTCGGGTTCTCGGACTCGAGGAAGAGCAGCTGGGCGGTGACGAGGCTCGCCATATGGTCCTCGATCGGCCCCGTGATGAAGACGATGCGCTCGCGCAGCAGCCGCGAATAGATGTCGAAGCTGCGCTCGCCCCGATTGGATTGCTCGATAACGATGGGAACGAGCTGCGAAACGATGTCCTGATGGTCGATCACGGGGTTGAGGTCCTTGTTGTTGCTAAGGCCTACATCGGGCGGATCGGCGCAAGGTTCAAGCCGCGTGAAAAGAGAAGGGCGGCCCATTTCTGGACCGCCCTCCTGTCTTTCAAGCGCGAGCTCAGTAGCCGCGTTGACCCCGTTCGACCGGCGGCGGCGGCGGAGGCGGTGGCGGCGGAGCCGGCTCTGCTACCGGTGCCGGAGCCGGTTCGGCCGCCGGTGGCGGAGGCAGCGGGGCCGGCGGCGGCGTATAGGCCGGCGCAGCAGGACGGCTGCCCCCGAACCTCACGCCGAGGCGCGCATAATAGTAGCGCCCGGGCGGATCGTAGATCGGATCGAAGTTGCTGCTCACGTCGCAGCTTTCGCAGCCCGGTGTCTTGACGTTGAACAAGTTGTTTGCGCCCACCGCGAGCTCGAGAGTTTGCAAGAAGTTGAGGTTCGGCGTCCAGCGGAGCTGTCCGTCGGTGTAGAACATCGACTTAATGTGGTGATTGTTGAGGTTCACCTCGCGAATGTGGGAGATGTAGCGGCCGGTTAGCGTCGCGCCGAAGCCGAAGCCGTTCCAGTCCATGATCCCCACTGATTTCCACTTCGGAAATGCGCGCGTGGGCGTGCCGGTTTCGACACCCGCGCGGTGGATGATCAAATTGCCACTATCCGTAGGCGTTGCGACATCGAACTTGCGGAGGAAAGAATTATTCCATGTCAGGCCGAGATTGCCCATTCCCGCTAGCGGGGTCCGGTACGCCAGGTTGAGGTCGATGCCCCTTGTCTTAATGCTGGCAATGTTCTGCAGAAGGCTACGAATCTGAACCACATTCCCGGAGCCAGGTGCGCGGGTCACGTCTGCGCACGCCAGCGCATCACTGTCGTAGACGCAGCGGGTCAAGGTCAAAGTCGGATCGCCACCCTGAATCGCCCCTTTGATTTGGATGTCGTACCAGTTCATCTCCGCAGTGAATCCCGGGATCGGGTTCACAACGCCGCCAAAGATCCAGCTTCTCGAGGTCTCCGGCTTCAACTCGCTGTTACCGCCGGTTGCGACCGACAGCTGATCGCGCGGTCCGGTGGTCGTCCCGCCTGCGGGCACGCCCAGCGCCGTACACCTGGCAATGACGCCGGGGTCGCCCGACGCGTAGCTAGGCGTACGCTCACTGGTTGCCGAGCACGGATCGTCGATCTGCGCGTCGAATCGCGACAGGGACCCGAACAGTTCGCCGATCGTCGGAGCACGGAAACCTTCGGCGTAGGAGCCGCGCAAGCGCACTTCCTTGATCGGCTTGTAGTTGAGATCACCCTTGAAGGTAACGTGTGAGAAGGTGTTGGTCGGCTTGGTCGGATCGAAAACGTCGTGCAGCGTCTTGTAGTGCGAATAGCGCGCTGATCCGCTCAACTCCAGCAACTCTACTCCGGGCCGGTTCTTGAGGAAGGGCGCGTCGAACTCGCCATAGACTTCGCCCACATTGTAGCCGCCGCCTGAGTGTTGCGCCGGAATGTCGGAACCGAAACCAGCCTGCACGATCGGATCCGGGTCAAAGCGACCTTTAAGACGACGATACTCGACGCCGCCGGCAAGGCCGAGACGGTCATCGATGATGTTGAACCATTTGCCCGAAATGTTGGCCGACGCGCCGACAATACTTTGTTTGCTGGTGTCGTGCTGCGTGAAGCCGATGTAGTCGATCATCGCCTGGGTTACCGCCCCCGGCGTACCGAACAGATTGAGGGGCACGCAAGAGCCGGTACAGTTGGGTCCAAGGGCTTCCTGCACGCGTTGGGCATTGATGTTGCCGAGCATCGTCTGCTTGGCCTTGTTGCGCCCGTATATGCCGTTGACGTCCCAGAACCAATCGCCGCTAGCGCCGATTTGGCCATCGACGGTGGCGTTCATGTACCAGGTCTTCACCTTCTGAGTGAAATGACGTGGCCCAAATTCGATCATACGCCGACGAACGTCATCGTAATTCCCTCCTGGCGAGCCATTGGGAATGAGATCGACACCGAAGGGATTGAAGGGGTTAAGCGCCGAAATCGTGATCGTGTCGAGCAGATTGCCGTTTCCGACGCTCGGGCCGACGCCGAGCGGGATCGGACCGGCCTGGTTTACCGACGTACGATGGTTCCAGACCCCTTTGAGTGAAAAATTGATGTTGTCGGCCAATTCGTATTTGGTGTTCGCGAACAGGCCGATCCGCTTCAGCGGAATCTCGATGTAATTGTAAGGCGCAAAATTGAATCGATCCGCGTCGGTGAAAGCGCGGAAGTCATCGGGGAAGGTCGCAGGCGTGGTAATTGGGTGGGATAACGTCTGCGGGGCGCCGAAAATGGGTCCGCGATAACGGCCCGTAAGCGGGAAGCTGGAGCAGTTGGCGTCACAAGCCGTCTGATACGGATTCGGGAAGGCCGAGATCGCGCGGTCACCCGCGAGAACTCCGTCCGATTTCACGTAATTGCCGCCGACGACGACCTGCAGCGGGCCGCTGTCGCCGTTGCCCCAGCTCAGCTGGTAATTTTGCGTCCAGCCGTCGCCTTCATCCAGGTAACCGCCGGCCTGGGCCGAGGCCACGAAGCCATTCTGGTGTGACTTGGTGATGATGTTGACCACGCCGGCGATCGCGTCCGAGCCGTAGATGGTCGAGGCGCCGTCCTGAAGCACTTCGATTCGCTCGACCATGCTCTCGGGAATGGTATTGAGATCGACTGCACCGGGAACGCCGCTCGCCGAGGCGCCGCTGACGAACCTCAAGCCGTCGACCAGCACCAGGGTTCTCACCGATCCGAGGTAGCGCAGATCGACTTGGGCGGCGCCCGCACCGACTCCGGAACCGTCAGGCGGGTTGCCGAGGTTACCCGAATTGTTGAAACGCGAGTTGATGCCGATGCCCGCGCTCGGC
>Ga0070664_100001708_pt1 | contig 17585 bp, 19 predicted proteins | sample KBSC73metaG_FD_65863 | JGI IMG/M metagenome (GOLD analysis project Ga0070664, IMG submission 65863) | Corn rhizosphere microbial communities from Kellogg Biological Station, Michigan, USA - KBS C7-3 metaG | ecosystem: Host-associated > Plants > Roots > Rhizosphere > Soil ... | reverse complement strand
GGGGGGTGGTTCCATCGCCGCACTTTTTAATCATGCAATCTGAAACATTTCGCTTGAGGAACCACCCCTCGCGTCATCGCAAAGAACGCGATGACGCTGCCCTCCTGACTCAGGAGGGCAATTGGGCTGCATTCGTCGTTACCTATATCCTCTGCGGGAAATCTATTTTGGACAGCAGTGGTCTATGACGGCCCAAAGACCTTCAAGACGAAACGTCGTTGAGGAAAACACACTATTGCGTCCCTTCAGTAGAGGGATTATGTGGGCGCTCTTCATCGTCAGTGGGCTGCTTTCGCTGGCCGCAGCTCCCCCGCACGGATACGGGTTCGTAGCTTTCTTCAGCCTGATTCCTTTGCTGCACGCCGTCCGAATGGCCCCGGATTATCGAACTTCATTTCTCGGTGGATGGATTTCGGGAATTGTATTTTTCATCCCGGCTCTGGTTTGGCTCATCCCCGTAACCGTCATCGGCTGGCTGGCGCTGGCGATGTATTGCGCCGTGTATTTCGCGTTATTCGCGATCGCAATACGATGGGCATCGCGCTTGTCTGCCATATGGACCGCACTCTTCCTGGCTTCGAGCTGGATTCTACTGGAGTACATCCGCGCGATTGCATTCACCGGATTTCCGTGGCTTCTCCTTTCGCATAGCCAGCACAATTTCGAGATGTTCATTCAATCCCTCGATATTATCGGAGCCTTCGGACTCAGCGGCATCATCGTCGCCATCAACATCCTGTTCTATGAAGCGTGGAAACGAAAACAGGCATGGCCTGTATTCCTGGCGCTCATCGTTCTTGGCGCAGTCTGCAGTTATGGATTCGAGCGGGCAGGCACCATTCGACTCCGTGCATCTCTTCACGTCGCCGCCATCCAGGCGGCAGTTCCACAGGAAATGAAAGAAACGCTGGAAGGCAGGTACGATCCCGAAGGTGTGCTGGGGCGTTACGTTGCCCAAACGAGAGGCCTGACTGCGGAAAAGCTGGATCTGATCGTCTGGCCGGAAACCATTTTTTTGTTTCCCTACACTTTGAATGTCAATCCGGACGCTTTAGAGCAAGGCAACGCAAAGGATGCGCGCACGGCACAGAACACACTTCGCGACATCGCTCAGAGTCGTGGCGCACATGTTCTTACGGGCGCGACCACATATTTGCCGGCGGAACTGGGGTATGTCGCCGATCCTGTACGGGCAGCACAGATTCCAATTGGTGCATGGGAACAGCGCTACAACAGCGCGGTGCTGGTAAATCCAAAAGGGGAATATGTGGACCGCTATGACAAGATACATCTGGTCCCATTCGGCGAATATATTCCTCTGCCAGGGGTGTTCCCCTTTCTCTCCCGGCTGGTACCATTTGACGAATCCCTGATCGCCGGCAAACGGCTGACGATTTTCAAAGTACCGTCTGAACATGGAACCGCTCAGTTCGGCGTTCTGATCTGCTACGAAGATGCCGATGCCGATCTGGCTCGAAGCCTGCGCCTGGCTGGCGCGGACTTTATCGTGAACATTTCCAACGATGCATGGTTCGGTGAGAGCGAACTCGGCCAGCATTTCGTTGCCGCCCGGTATCGGGCCATTGAAAACAGAGTTGCTGTACTTCGCAATGGCAACAACGGCATTACCGGAATTATCGATCCACTTGGGAAAGTACAAAGCGAATTGGGCCAGACGATCGATGGGAAATTCGTAACGCGCGACGTTATGGGTCATCTGGAGGGCCAAATGTTTGTCACCGATTCGCATTCGATCTACAGCCGAATTGGTGACCTGCCCTTCGTGTTGATTTCAGCACTGATCGTGGGAGGCTCGCTGTTTCGGGGCAAAGCTCCAAAGGACAGGCTATAATGTGGTCCGATTTATGAACAAGGCCGCTTTCTACGACCTCGACGGCACTCTGCTTCATTGTGACCTCGTGAGAGAGCACGCGTATTACGCTCGAAATGACCGATCGCTGGTGCGGAGCGCCTGGCAGCTGTCACTGGCCGTGCTTCGGGTCCCGTGGCTTGCTGCACTTGCACCATACTCACGGCGCCGCTTCAACATCTCGCTGTTCCGTGCGTACAAGGGAATGCACCGCGACCGGCTGGTGGGATTGGCGGACGACCTGTTTGAAGTCACATTGAAGCCATCGATTTTTCTGCAGGCGAAATCCCTGATCGATTGCACTCGCGACCTGGGATACCGCAACGTTCTTGTCACGGGGACACTTGACTTCACCGTTCGCCCTATTGCGCTCCATTTCGGGATCGATGATGTGATTTGCAACCGCCTGGAATTCAAAAATCATATTGCCACGGGAATAGCGCTGCCGCCGCTGCTTGCCGAAGATGAAAAGGCGCGCAGCATTCGTGAATATGCCGAGAAGGAAGATATCGACCTGTCGCAATCGTGCGCCTTTTCCGATAGTGCGGCGGATGTTCCGATGCTGACGGCTGTCGGACATCCGGTGGCAACCAACCCGACGCCGAAGCTGCGGAGAAAGGCGCTTCAAAATAACTGGCCCATTATCGAACTGCGTGAGAACTCTTCTTCTCTGCCGCCATTCCTGACAACTTCGGCAAAGACCCTTTGATGAAATACTTCACGCCATGGCGCTGGAACCCCATCCGCGGGGAATACGAAAACGGCACGCCGGCTCCGTTGCAGGGCACCGGTGAAATCTCAGCAATTGATGCCTTCAGCAACAGGACGATGCTGCTCCTGGGCGGCACCGGCTTCGTTGGAAAGGTTCTTCTGGCGATGGTTCTGGATCGCTTCCCGGAAATGAAACATCTGGTAGTGCAGGTTCGCCGAAAGAAGAATGTCGGCGGTGAACAACGTTTCTATTCGGAAGTCTTGAATTCCCCTCCGCTTCGTCCGATTGTCGAACGCCTTGGCGGCGAAACCGCCGTTCGAAACAAGGTATCCATCGTCGAAGGGGATCTTGACGAACCGCTTTGCGGGTTATCCTCCGACCAGATCACCGCGCTAAAAGGAAGCGTGGACATCGTCGTGAACCTTGCGGGATTGGTCGAATTCGATCCGCCATTGAATGAATCGATCGAACCCAATGTGTACGGCACACAGCATGTCATCGACCTGGTGAAGGCGCTGGAGGCAAAGCTGGTCCATATTTCGACATGTTACGTTGCGGGAAAGAAGGACGGACACATCTCGGAAGAAACTCCGATCGCCGGATACTTTCCACTCCGTGACCAGACTCCTGACAAACATTTCTCAGTCACGGAAGAATTGAAGTGGTGCAATCAGTTCGTTGAAGAAACGCGCGCGACCCGTTCAACGAATCCACGGCCTGTCCGCGAACGACTGCGCGAGGGCGGAATGGCTCGTGCAGATTCCTGGGGCTGGACCAATATCTACACGTATACAAAGAGCATGGGCGAACAGGTAATCGCGCAGACGCCCGGCCTGACCTATGCCATTGTTCGCCCGGCGATTGTGGAATCGTCCATGCAGTTTCCGTTTCCCGGCTGGAACGAAGGATTCACGACATCGGCGCCGCTGGTGCTGATGGGCGGATCGGGAGTCAAAGGCTGGCCCGTGCGAAGAGACGGCCCTCTAGAAATCATTCCGGTGGATCTGGTTGCAGCAGGCATTCTGATTGTTACCGCGGCAGTTCTTTGCGGGAAGCACAAGCCCGTGTATCACCTCGCATCGGCGGACCAGAACCCCATCATGCTCCCTCGTCTTGTCGCATTCCTCGGGATGAACTCCCGTTATAAGCACAAGCACATGAAGAGCGGGAACAGGCTGGCGAACGTGTGGAAAGCGTACGTGGAAACGCGGGTAATTACCGTGGAATCCTTGCAATCACGACGCGCCAAGCTGCATCGCAGGCTCGATGTGATTCACGCCACGCTGACATTGGGGAAAACCGTGCTCGGCGGAAACCAGCTGGATCCGTATCTCAAAAGCCTTCGGGATACGCGTCGCCAGATTCGCGCACAGGAAATCACCCTGGATAAATTCCTGCCATTCATGTTCCACAACAAATACATCTTTGAAACGCGCAATATCCGCGAAGCATCCCGCATGCTCACGAATGAGGATCTCAAACGGCTGAACTGGGATCCGGAGACCATCGATTGGGCGGACTACTGGGTCAATATCCACACCAAAGGAATTGAGAAGTGGATTCGGCCCATGTTCGCACCGCAGCGAAAGGCTGCCGGGTAATAAAGGCTGCAACCTTCGTTACAGCCCAAGCGGTCAAGGCCATGAGAGATGTCGTTATGGGAGGATGCCGCGTTCGACGTAGAGGGGGCGGACGATCTTGCGGATGTTTTCCAACCGGCCGAAAAACCACAGCGAAGCGATGATGCAGAGAAGACCGCAAACGATGACGGTCGGTACCGCGCCGATCTGGTTTGCGAGTGCGCCCGCAAGAAGACTCCCGATCGGCGCGGCACCGATAAACGCCAGCGTGTAGAAACTCATCACCCGTCCCCGCTTGTCCTCATCAACAATGGTTTGCAGGATGGTGTTTCCGGAAGCGATCACCTGCATCATGGAGAAACCAACGAGGAGCATCAGCACCATCGAGAGCCAAAAGATCTGCGAAAACGCAAATGCAATCAGCGCGGCGCCAAACGTCAGCGACGTAATCGCCATTCTCTTTCCAAGTCCGACTATCGATTTTCGCATCGCCAGAAGAATGGCGCTGATGAACGCGCCCAGGCCGGTCGCCCCAGTCAGAAGTCCGAAGGTATTGGGACCTCCGTGCAGGATCTCGCTGGCAAAAACCGGAAGAAGGACGGTGTATGGAAGTCCGACAAGACTGATGAACGCAATCAATGCGAGTATCGACCGGATGGGATCATAGCCAATCACGTATTGCCATCCGGCCTTCAGGCTGGAGAAAAGATTCTCGTGGATCTTTTCCTCGCCTGGCTTTGTAACCATGAGCATCAGTGATGCGATCACGGCAATGTAGCTGATCCCATCAATCAGGAAACAATATCCTTCACCCGCGACAGCAATGATAGCGCCCGCTATCGAAGGGCCGACGAGGCGCGCGCCGTTCATCATCGACGAGTTCAATGCGATCGCGTTTGGAAGGTCGGCGCGATCCTCGATCATTTCGACAACGAAAGTCTGCCGGGCAGGAATGTCAAACGCATTCACTGCGCCCTGAAACATCGTCAGTGCAAGGATGTACCAGATGTTCTCGTGCCCACTGAAAACCATCACAGCCAATGCAAGGGATTGGAGCATGGCCAGAACCTGTGTCACCTTTAGAACCGTTCGGCGATCCCATCGGTCCACCCAGACTCCGGCGAAAGGAGTCAGCAGCAAAGCGGGTATCTGTCCCGAGAAACTGACCATGCCAAGCAGAAGTGCGGAATTGGTCAGACGATAGACAAGCCAGCTCGATGCGACCTGAGTCATCCAGGTGCCAATTAGAGAGAGGCTCTGCCCGCCAAAGAATAATCTGTAATTCCGGTGTCGCAGGGCGCGAAGTGCGAAACCGATCCTGAAGCTGTTTGAACGATCTGCCATGAATCTCGAACGATTTTATCAGCTATCCGAAATCGGGGAACTAGGGGACTGTCCCCTCATTCCCCAATTTACCGACGAGGAGGACCGGCGTCTGCCAGAACGCGACCTTCGATTCCGCCGCGTCGAGGATAGTCACCTGTACGTGCTTGCAGGATCCCCAACCACTGGCCCCAATATCGCCTCGATAGAGGATATACTTTCAATCTTTATTGAAAGTTCAATATCGATATCGTAGTATTCGTTAGGCATGAACAACACGGATACCGTTCGCAGGGAGTTTGTGCAGCTCTGGGGGACAATGGGTCCCTTCTGGGGAATATCGCCGGCGGCGGCGCGCACCTACGGCTGGCTGCTTTCCAGGAGAGATGCCGCAACAGCCGATGAAATGATGGAAGGCCTCGATATGAGCCGGGGCGCGGTCAGCATGGCATGCCGGGAGCTGCGCGACTGGGGCCTCGTGATTCTCGGGAAGGAATCCGGGTCGCGCCAATTGAGCTACCGCCCCGAAACAGATCTTGAAAGAGCGATGCGGAACATCGTTCAGGCTCGAAAGCGCCGCGAATGGGATCCGATACTTGAGAGAATGCGGGAGTGGATTCCAAAGCTCGAGGCCGAACGATCGGCTGAGGCGCAGGTTTTCCGCGATCGATTGAATGCCATCGAATCCCTTGTCGGGATGGTGGATGCCATGGCGGATTCGTTTCTGAAGGGCGGCATGCTCCCCAGTCTCGGCCTTAAGTACCTCGTTGCCTCTGCCAGAAAAAAAAGCGCCAAAAGGAGCAAAACATGAAAGTCCTACTGACCGGAGCTTCCGGGTTTATTGGCTCTCGCCTTTCAAAGCGTCTTGAGGCTGCGGGTCACCGCGTGCTCCCCGTCAGCCGGCGTCCCGGGTCGGGTTACGACTGGTCGGATGAAAGTCTCGCTCGCGGCGTTCGCGAATCGGATGCCGTGATACACCTGGCCGGCGAAAATCTTTTTGCGAAGCGATGGTCTGTGGCTCAGAAACAGATTCTGGGATCCAGCCGCACAGTACCGACCAGGAAAATTGCCACTCTGGTCGCCGAAAGAAAACCAGCATGCTTTATCAGTTCATCTGCCGTGGGTTATTACGGCCACAATTCCGACGCCCATCTCCATGAAGGATCACGACCCGGCAACGACTTCCTCGCTGGTCTGTGCGTGGATTGGGAGGATGCGACACTTCCCGCCCGCAACGCCGGTGTTCGCACGGCGGTAATCCGAACCGGCGTCGTGTTGGGCCAGGGCGGTGGTGCGCTGTCAAAAATGCTTCCGCCGTTCAAGCTGGGGCTTGGAGGTCCACTCGGCAGCGGCAAACAGTGGGTGTCATGGATCCACATCGACGACCTGATTTCCCTCTTTCTTTTCATCCTGGAGAATCCAAACGCCAGCGGAGTCTTCAATGGAACCGCGCCTCAACCCGTCACCATGAAGGAATTCGCGCATTCGTTGGGAAGAGCACTGCATCGTCCCGCCGTCTTTCCTGTGCCTGCGCCGATACTGCGGCTGGCATTGGGCGAAGTCGCCGACATCCTGCTTACTGGACAGTATGTGGAACCTCGGCATGCGACGGAAGCCGGCTTCAAATTCCAGTTCACGGATGTGGATTCTGCGTTGAACGATATTTTGCGGCGTAGCCGATAATTTTTAATCCCCACCCCGCCTGCTGGCGCGGGCCAACTTCTCCGGTCGGCGAGGAAGAACTCTTCTAGTCTGAAAGACCTCGACGGCGATTGATGAGCTTTATGACTTTCGCAAATGAGGCACTCGGAAGAAGGCGTGAAGTGAATGCGAACAATCGATTTGAAAATCCGGGCACGACAATATCTTTGCCTCGCATCGTCTCCGTGTATGCAATGTGCGCCGCATCCAGAGCAGTCATCCCGGAATTCTTATTCCGGACTGCAATTCCGGCGCGCGTCCGAAACTCGGATTGGGTGATCCCCGGACAGAACACCGTCACCGTGACACCGGTACCGTCCAGTTCATTTCGGAGTGAAGTTGAGAACGAAAGAAGGAAAGCTTTGCAGGCGCTGTACACAGATTGGTACGGGACCGGGGCAAATCCATAGACAGACGACACGTTCAGTATTTTGCCCCTGCGGTTCGCAATCATGAACGGTAGTACAGCCTTCGTGAGCTTCATTGCCGCAGCGAGCTGCACATTCAGCAATTGCAATTCCTGATCGATGTCGCTGGAGGCAAAATCCCCATGAATGCCAAATCCGGCATTGTTGACCAGAACTTCATAGCTTCGAGATTTCGATGTGAGAGCTGTAATCAGCTTGTCGATGGAATCGAACCGGGAAAGATCGGCTGGAAATACTTCCGTGTGGACGTGAAACTCTTTCGAGCACTCGGCGGCGACTTTCGCCAGAGCCGTTTCATTTCGGCCGGTAAGAAACAAGTGGAATCCGCCTTTTGCGAACTCGAAGGCGAGGGCTTTGCCAATTCCGGACGATGCGCCGGTGACGATGGCCCAGCCGGGGGCACTCATCGACAGCCCAGATCCTGATTCCCTGCGCCGAAGATGTCCCGGGGATCGAGGCTCTTCTTCAGTTCCCTTTTCCACTCCATCGCCGCTGGCGACATGATGCGCGGCAGAAACTCTCGCCTTAGCTTCCCGACCCCATGGTGGTGCGAAAGCGACCCGCCCGAGTTGAGAATTTCGTCGCGAGCTATATTTTCCAGCTCGAGGTACACGTTTTGCGGATTGGGTATTCCCTTGTAGTAGAAGCCGAAATAGAAATACACAGCAACACCCGTGCGGTACAGCTGCGTAATGCGCGACGTCACAAACGGTTTTCCGGGAAGCCCGCGCCGCGCGTATTCGTCATGCAGCCGCCGCTTGACGTTCTCGCATAGTTTCAACGCGTCCGTCCAGGCGACGGAAGTCTCAAACGATTCCGCGATGATGTAGTAGTTCATCAGGAAGTCGCGAATGTAGGCAATGCTGTACGTCAGCTGATAGCCGCGGCGGCCGTTTTCCGCTCCGGCTTTCATTCCATGATGACGGGCCGCGATGCGGTAAAGATCCTTTTTCTGCTGCGACACTTCCTGTCGTGTGCCTTCAAACACAAGCGTGCAGGCCACCATTTTGAAGGGCGCGAATCCCTTGATCTTCGTGACAAATATTTTCTCCAGCTTGCTCTTCAATGAGTGCAGTCCACTGGAGCCCGGCTTCAATGCCAGACCAAACTGAAATTGAAGATTATCGACAAGCCGAACGCTGGCAGGCGGGGTCGCTTCGCGAGTGAGTTCGTACATGAACGCGAAACCATCTTCAAATGTGGGGAAGAGCACAGACCCGTATTCCTGGACTTCGGGAAGGGGAAAGATTTTCACCACGGCTGAAGTCACGATGCCGAGCGTTCCCTCCGAACCGAACATCAGCTTCCGTAGATCCAGTCCAACGGCTTCGCGTGGCGACGCCGATGCCCGCTCCAGGGTCCCGGAAGCGGTGGCAACAGTCACATCCAAAACGATGTCTTCGATGTTGCCGTACCGGTTCTTTTTCATCCCGCTCGCATTGGTGGCAATCCAGCCGCCAAGGGTGGAAAACTCCACGCTGTCGGGTTCATGCCCCATCGTCACGCCGTGTTTCTTGAGTTCCGCAATGATGTGACGCCCGACCGCTCCGGCCTGGATGCAAGCCAGCTGGTTTATCTTGTCGATCCAGAGAACGCGATTCATCCGGCTCATGTCGACTGAGACAATGGTGCGCTTTTCGTCCGCATGACAGCGGAGAGCATCGGTAACGTTGGTTCCGCCTCCATACGGAATCAGGGTGACGTTGTGCATTTTTGCAGCGTCGATCAGGCTGGCGACCTGCTGATCGGTTTCGGGAAACACAACCAGATCTGGAATGCGTCCAAGCTGTCCATACTTGATGGCAAACATCTCTTCCTGCGTATGGCCATGGCCGTGCCGCATGCGGACCTCGCCGCCGTATTCGATCTGCGTCAACGATAGAAAGCTTTCAATCGCAGCGCGGAACTCCGGAGTCAGCTGATATGGGGGAATGGCTGTTGGATATGACGGACGATGGATGTCTTTCGAATCCAGCGAAATATTCAGCGTTTCACGAATCCAGGGCAGAAGGCGCGGCAGTTCTTTGCCGCTGAGTTCGTATCGCGAACCGCGAATAATGACGCGGTCGTTCTCGTTTATGTCGAATCGCGTGTCTCGAAAGCCCCAGACGTCCAGGCTCTCCGTCTCATCAACGCCGGGGACCGGCGGAGGATTTGGAGTGATGAGCGACCCATCTGACGCGGCTTTTGGAGAAGCGGGCTTCTGAAATTCGTTTGTGCCCATACAACGTTAGCGATTTTATGTGCGATCATGGCGAACTGAAAGGGAAAACAGGGTACGAGCCAAACGCTGCTGACACCTCTTATGATAGGGGAAATTATTGCGGAGCACAGGAAATGCCCTCCTGAGTCAGGAGGGCAGCGGGATCGCGAAGCAGGATCCAACATCAGGAGAAGGCGGGTGGTTCCCGAAAGGGCATCCATGAAGGCTGGCGGTTTTGGAACCACCCCGGCGCTTCGCGCCACCCCTCCTGACTCAGGAGGGGAGCTTCTTTCCCCTTCTGTCCATGCAGCTTGCCTACTCCTGTTCTTGCTGCTTACCGGCTGCGCAAATGCCGAGTATCGATTCGAGCGGTTCGAAAGCGGCAAGACAGTTCCCATTCCCATGAAATTCGATTCCCTCTATGGTGCTCGAGATGGCGAATCCGTCACCGCCGAAGCTCGATTCAGCAACGGCAACGATTCCGCACAAATGAACGTGCGGCTGTTTCTTCGGCCACCGGCAGAGTTTGTTTCCGGAACTTATCGACTCACAATTGACGGAAAGACTGTCGAGGGAATCGTGGAATGCCAATCATTGGACTACCAAGGTGGGCAGGGATCCGTTCCCAGCATGGGCGGGAAATTTGTATTGAAACCGGGCTACCGGATTATCCTGCCGTCGACTCCAATCAAGCGGCGCTAGCTAGAGAAAATCTCCTGAATGTTGGATCGATGACGCACGATCACGATCGCCAGCGTGATGAACGCAAAGATGCCGGATTCCGTTCCTTTGAAAATCCAGACGAGCGTCGAAAGAACAAACATCGTGGTCATCGATGAAATTGCTCCTTCCTGTTTCCATCCCATTAGCCGCCCGAACATGCGAAGCGTGGGATAGAGAACCAGGCACAGCATCAGGTGCCAATCCAGCAGATAAAAGAGCATACCGGACGTCGTCGCAACGCCCTTGCCTCCGTTCCACCCCAGAAATGGATTCCAGCAATGTCCGGCAACGGCTGCAATCCCCATCATCCACTGAACACTTGACGGTTGCCCGGGGGCAAAAATGGCGAGAGCAAGATATGCCTTGGCAATATCCCCTACCAGGGCCAGTGCCGCGCGCGCGTTCTTCGAACGGATGCCAAACTCGCGACAAACGCGGAGCACGTTATTGAATCCGGGATTTTTCGATCCGGTCTTTGTAATATCAATCCCGGTGCCCAGCATGGCGACCTTTGCGAATGGGATTGCTCCGATGAGAAAGCACGCGAGAATTTCCAGAGCCTGAACCACAACAATCTTCACTTCAATAAGGCCTCATACCTTCGCGTGTTAGAATCCAACAAATGGTACGGTATTACGCTGCAAGGGGCCTTCAACTGGCCGGCCTTATTCTAACCGGAGAAGCACTGCTGGTGTACTTTGGTGCTCCGGCGGACAAAATGGATCCGCTGCTCAGGTCGGCATCCATTGGCGTCGCACTTTTCTGCGCGGGCTATTTCCTTCAGCCTCCCAAAGGATCCTGATGTCGCGCTACTACCGCTCCACCTCATCGAATACTGGTTACCCATCATGGAGCCGCGCGGTCCGGATGCTCATCATCACATGCATCGTGGTGTTTGTTCTCCAGACTTTCGACGAGATTTCAGGCGGCCGCACATTGACTCGCTCCTTTGGGCTGGTGCCGATTCTCGTTGTTCACAAGTTCTACCTTTGGCAACTCGTAACCTACATCTTCCTGCATGGAGGAATACTTCATATTCTTTTCAACATGCTCGGCCTGTGGATGTTTGGTTCGGATCTGGAACGGTTATGGGGCGCGCGCAAATTTACGACATTCTTCTTTGTGTGTGGAATCGGAGCCGGACTGTTTACGGTGTTGCTGTCACCGGATTCGCCGATCGCCACAATCGGCGCTTCCGGCGCTATCTATGGCATCCTGCTCGCATTCGGCATGTTGTTTCCAAATCGAATCATCTACTGGATTATTTTCCCGATTCGCGCCAAGTATTTTGTATTGATCATGGGTGGGCTGGCTTTCTATTCATCCATTACGGCAAACGGCAACGGTATCGCAAATGTTGCGCATCTGGGAGGCATGTTGTTTGGATTGCTCTACCTCAAGGGAGGCAACGTCGTCCCCGCGTTCAAATGGCGCTATGAAAAATGGCAGCGACAGCGGCTGCGAAAGAAATTCGATGTGTATTACAACGAAAAGCAGCGTAAGGACAGCGATCGCTGGCGCAATTAACGATCCGTGCGCACGATTGAAAAGAGCACCGCATCGTGCGTTTCCCCTCGATGTTGAAGTCGGCCTCGCAGAACGCCTTCCCACACCGCACCCGCCTTTGCCGCGACTCTCAGGCTCGGATGATTGCGAATTGAGACGAGAATTTCCAGCCGATTCAAGTCGGTATTTTGAAACGCCCAGTCGGCTAAAAGACATGTCGCGCGCGTTGCGATTCCGCGCCGCAGTTGTGATGAACGCACCCAATAGCCCAGATTCGCCAGACGATTCTCCCAGTTGATCGCATTGATGCCGCATACACCCGCGACGTGCCCATTGCCGGTAATGATTGCGAAACTAAATTCATCGCGCGCCTCGAATGCAGCGATTTGCCTTCCAATCCACTCGCGTGCTTCTGAGATCGAGTATTCCAAATGACACCACGGCATCCAGCGGATCAGATCGTCAATGGATTCCCGCACGGATTCATATAATCCGTCAGCGTCGTCTTCTCGAAAAGGTCGGATGGACACATCAGCCGACATGAATTTCGCCGTGAAGATATTCCACCGCCATTCCGGAAATCCGAACCCGGCTGCCTCGCAATTCACATTGGAATTCGCCGATACGGTTTGAAAGCTGTCTGGCTGTGAATGTGGACTTTCCGAGTCGGCCTGCCCAATAGGGGATCAGTGAGCAATGCGCCGATCCCGTTGCCGGATCTTCTGGTATGCCCGCCCCCGGTGCAAAGACACGGAAAACATAATCAACGTCGTTGCCCTGCGCCGTGACGATCACCATCCAGGCGCCAAGCGCTGCGACGCGTTCGAAGTCGGGCCGGATTGCACGAACGTCATCTTCGCTTTCGAATACTGCAAGAAGACTATTGGTTCGCATCGTTTCTCGCGGCTTCGCACCCAGCGCTGCGGCCAGTCCGGCAACAGATCCCGGGCTGACAGTCAGAGACGGGAAATCCAGGCTCAGCAGTTCCCCGTAACGTTGCACTCCCAGAATTCCGCTTCGCGTTTGGAAGTCAATCTGATTCAGGGAGGGATACCGATGCCGGAAAAGGATGTAGCCCGCAGCAAGCGTGGCGTGTCCACACAGATCGACTTCCATTGTCGGGGTAAACCAGCGCAACTCCGATTGATCCTGGTGCGGAATGACGAACGCCGTCTCCGAAAGGTTGTTCTCCTGGCCGATATTTTGCATGACGAGATCCGGCAGCCATTCATCGAGCAGGACCACAGCCGCAGGATTTCCCCCAAACAATCGGCTTGAGAATGCGTCGACCTGGTAGATCGGCAACTTCATGGCATCTAAGCGGCTACCATTTTAATAATGGCTTGCAGAATGTTCCGTCGCTCGACCGCCGTATTTCCTCAACCGCGACAATGGCGTCCCGATTTAGCGGCCCGTAAATATGCGGAAATATTTGAGCGGGATCTTCATAACGGATTGGAGATGTCACACAATCCTTGTCGATATGCAGTAGCACAAACGGCTCCGGATTCGTTTTGTAAAAGCGCGTCAGGGTCATCGAAATCGCTTCCGGGCCATCGGTCGTATGGATGAATCCATCCTTCGAATAGTCGGCTGGCACGTAGGGCTCGCTCGAATCCAGACTCTCCCAATATCTCTTTGGTGTTCCGTGGTACGTAACGTTCATTCAAATCTTTATACCAAGTGCGTCGCAGTGCGGGAAGCGGCAAATATTGGAAAGGCACGGAACGTCGGGTAGACTGCGGACTCCCTCAATCGCAATGAACATCGACGACTTTCGTGCCCAGGTAAACCATGTTATCTCCCTGCTCTGGCTGGCGATATTTGTGTTGTGGGCAGTCACCGGAATTACATCGAAACAAACCGTGCAGTCGAGATCGGAGGGGCCTTCTCGAATTGCGGTCTGGATCGTGTGGCTCGCGTGGTGGCTCCTGCTTACTCATGGCTTTGGCATGGAAATTCTCTCAGTCCGATTCGTGCCAAAGACTACGATCGCTTCCTATGCCGGACTGGCAATCACGGTTGCAGGCCTGGCTCTCTCCGTCTGGGCTCGCATCCAGATCGGCAGGAACTGGAGCGGCTTGATTCAGGTGAAGGAAGGCCACCAGCTGATGCATACGGGTTCTTACGCGATCGTTCGACACCCGATTTATTCGGGCTTCATGCTCGCAACACTCGGAACCGCCATTGCCTTTGGTGAAATCAGCGGACTGCTTGCGTTCGTCATGATCCTGGCGGCCTGGGGATACAAATCGCGTTTGGAAGAAACCGCGATGATCGAACACTTCGGTGCAGAGTACGAATCCTACCGCCGCAAGGTCAAAGGCTTGATCCCATTTATCTGGTGAATTTAACGGACGCGCTTCAGCGCCGTGAGAAGCGTCGTCGACATGGTCTCGGCTAGTTCAACCGCACGATAAACGTATTGAAGTGTTCGTCGCGCAGCTGTTTGGCAAGTTGTTCGGCGGATGCCATATCCATAAGGCTTCCAACCCGAACTCGATACAGGGGCTGATCCGCAATAACCATCAGGATCGAAACATGCATATAGCGCATTGCAAGATCATCACGAAGCCGGATCGCCGCAGATTCCGTTTGGAAGGCACCGACCTGAACGCCGTATTCAGGCAAGCTCGCGGAATCCATCAGACCCGCGCCCGCCCCCTTTGTCGGAGCCGGTTGAACCGGAACGGCGTCCGGCACGTTCGGAAGCGACGATGCCGGCGAAGCCGGTGCAGGTGGTAATAACGGAGGCGCCGCTGGAGCCAGGGGAGGTATGGCCGGCGCGGGTGGTTTCGATGTCGGGGAACCATCTTTCAAAACTTTCAGCTTCACCGGTGCGATTCCCGCACGAACGAGGTCAATCTCTTTCGCTGCAGCGAGAGAAAGATCGATAACGCGCCCCTTCACGAAGGGGCCTCGATCGTTGATGCGCACGTCCACTTCTTCGCCGTTCTGCAGGTTCTTCACACGAACGACGGTATTGAATGGAAGGGTTTTGTGCGCCGCTGTCATTCCGTTGTAGGTATCGAAGACTTCACCGCTCGCCGTACGCCGCCCGTGATAGGGTTCCGCATAGTACGACGCATCCCCTTCAAGTTCCGAACTCGCGATCTTCACATTGGGAGATTTCGATGTGGGAATGCTGGCTCGCGCCTTGCCATGGCCACACGCGGACAGCAGAGCAAGGACGGCGATCAGGATGGCGAGGCGTCGCATTGGTCTCTAATAGCATAGGGCCATGCGGGACAACCACAAGATTTAGAAGGTGGCGGGGACAGGCCATGCAACATCCTGCGGTGTAGGGCAGGGCTGAAGTTGGAATAATTGCATCTTTAATACGTAACGATTAGAAAAGAAAATCTTGTACCTTTCACCCGGCCCGCTGACGCGGGCCACTCCCTCGCCTCGGGAGAGGGCATGATAGAATTTGCGATGCGATGGTAATCGGACTTCTGACTGCTTCTCTACTTTCCATTGTTTGCTTTTTGTACACCGGGTGGCTGGGCTTCGCGGTTCATGGGCCCGCCGATATCGGCAATCATTTCCTCTACGGATTCTTCACGACGTTTCTTGTGACTCTGGCGCAGAGCATGACCATGTTCTTCTTCATCGGAACCGGAAAGCAGGTGAAGGAACTTGTCGTCAATGACGCGAAAGGACCGGAGTTCGTCAAGCGGACGAAACAATTCAAGGCGAAGACGTTCCCTCCAATGCTTTGGGCGATGATCTTCACCATGGCGACCATGATTGTCGGAGGCGGGGTGCACACGCAGGTCCTGCCGGGATTCCATCTTGGCGCTGTCCATGGCGTGTTGGCCGCGATTGCGCTCTACTACAATCTGGTCGCAACCTGGCGCAACGCGAAGTACATGATCGAGCACAACATGCTCATGGAAGAAGTCGAGAAGCGGCTGGTGGCTTCACCCGCGTCGAAATGATCATCGATGCGATTGCGAATATCTGCTATCCATCGCGCGCGGATTCATCCTTTCAGGAATCGCCAGAAGATATAACCGAATTTATCCAATCTCGTACGCTGCCTTATCCCTCGCAACTGGAAGACGATTTCGCACGCCGTGCATTGAATTTGGGCGTGGAGTCCGGAATGGTTCTCGACGTCGGTACGCGCGTTGGGTTGGCTGCATTGAAGCTTCTTTGGCAGAACGAGAACTTCTATTCCATTGGCATCGACAGTTCAGGTCCAATGATCGAACATGCGCGGGCGACGGCTCAGGCCTGGGAACTCGGCGAGCGCGCGGTTTTTCAGGTCGGCGATGCACGGAAGATGCGATTCAAGACCGCGTATTTCGACCTGGTCATTTCCGACTCGACATTGCATCGATTTGACGACGCCGGCGCCGTTGTTCGCGAGATTCAGCGCGTACTCAAACCCAAAGGCGCGCTGCTAATACGCGACTTCCGTCGGCCAAACCGATTTAGAATGTCGAAGCACATCCGGGAACACAGTGCGCGCTTCGGCGATACCATGCATCGCCAGATTGAAGCGGCAATCCGGGCGGCATACACGAAAGCCGAGTTGATGCGGATCGTACACGACGCTCACTTGCAGGGTATACACATGATCGACACGAATCCGAACTACATCATGATCGAACGACGCGGAGAGACCGATCCGGGATCCTGGATCATCGCGCGAGAGCAATATCGCTGAATGGAAAAAGTGGTCATCATCGGCGGTAATGCCGCAGGCCTGACGGCGGCTTCCCGTGCAAAACGCCTCGATCCACGCCTGGACATCACCGTACTCGAAAAACTTCCGCACATTTCCTACAGCACATGCGGCATCCCGTATTTCCTTTCGAACCTCGTGACTCCGGAGAGTCTGGTCTCCTACTCCCCTGAGAGTTTTGAGAAGGAGCGCGGGATCAAAGTCAAAACCCAGGTCCGTGTGGAATCGATTGTTCCGTCCCGACGCCGTGTCGAAGGCTCGCGCGTGGACACGGGAGAGAAAGTCTCTTTCTCCTTTGATCGGCTTCTGATCGCGACCGGCGTAAAACCCAGGCTGCCGGATGTTCCAGGAACATCCCTTCAGAATGTATTCACGATGGTGAATATCGGGGATGCCATGCGTATCCGCGAACCCCTTCGGAACGCTAAAAGTGTCGTCATTGTCGGAGGCGGTTATGTGGGCTTGGAACTGGCGGAGTGTTTTCACTCGCTGGGAAAGACAGTGCACATCTTCGAGAAAGAGCCGCAGGTTCTGTCCAGCATCGATCCGGATATGGCCACAATCATCGAATATGAACTTCGACGATTCGGAGTCGGCGTTTCGCTGAATGCAAAACTCCTGGCCCTTGTGGGATCGGCTGGAAACAGCGAGCGCGTCGACGGGGTGAAGACGGCCTCGGGACTGGGTGTCATGCCCGCGGATCTCGTGCTTCTCGATACTGGCGTAGAACCGAATAAAGATCTCACGGCGGAAACCGATATAAGGATTGGCCTGACCGGCGGAATCGCGGTGAACGCCAATATGGAAACCACGGTCCCGGGAGTTTACGCGGCGGGAAATTGTGCG
>Ga0070664_100001701_pt1 | contig 17616 bp, 12 predicted proteins | sample KBSC73metaG_FD_65863 | JGI IMG/M metagenome (GOLD analysis project Ga0070664, IMG submission 65863) | Corn rhizosphere microbial communities from Kellogg Biological Station, Michigan, USA - KBS C7-3 metaG | ecosystem: Host-associated > Plants > Roots > Rhizosphere > Soil ... | reverse complement strand
CCTGAAGGTGGGCGAGGGCGATCGCGATCGCGTCGGCCGCGTCGTGCGGCGGCGTTTCGTCGAGCCCGAGCAGGGCGCGCACCATGAAGGCCACCTGGTTTTTGTCGGCCTTGCCCTTGCCGACGACGGCCTGTTTCACCTTGCTCGGCGCGTATTCGTAGACGGCCAGGCCGCGGTCGGCGGCGGCGATCAGGGCGGCGGCGCGGGCGGCGCCCATGCTGATGGCGGTGCGGTGGGACTGGACGTAGATGATGCCCTCGACGGCCACTTCGTCGGGCTGGTGGGCCTCGATCACGTGGCTGAGGTGGGTGCGCACGGCCGCGAGCGCCGCGGACTGCGGCACGCTTTCCGGAATCCGGATCACCTCGTAGGCCAGTACGCGCGGCGAACGGGCGTCGCCCTCCAGCACGGCGTAGCCGGTGTTGCGGATGGCGGGGTCGATGGCGAGGACGCGCATGAAGAATTTCGGAATGCGGATGAAAGTGCGAGGAGCCGTGATGCCGCGGCCCGCGGGTTTTTCAAGCGGCGGGTGGGCGTGCGATCAAGCCCCGTCTTCGAGCGGCAGGACGTCGACTTCGACGAACAAGCTCTGGCCGCCGGCGCCGAGGGTGACGCCGCGCAGCGGGCTGACGTCGGAGAAATCGCGGCCCCAGGCGACGGTGATGTGGCGTTCGGCCGGCAGCAGGTTGTTGGTCGGATCAAGGTCGATCCAGCCGTGCGGCTCGCCGACGTAGACGGACACCCAGGCGTGGGACGCGTCGGCACCGATCAGACGCGGCTGGCCGGGAGGCGGCAGGGTTTCGAGGTAGCCGCTGACGTAGCGGGCGGGCACACCGAGCGAGCGCAGGCAGGCGAGCATCAGATGGGCGAAATCCTGGCAGACGCCGGCCCGCCGTTCGAAGACCTCGGCCACCGGCGTGGTGACGTCGGTGGCGCGGGTGTCGAAGCGAATCTCGCGGAAAATCCGGCTCATCAGCGCCTGCGCCGCCTCCAGGATCGGGCGGCCCGGGGTGAAGTCGGCGCGGGCGTAATTCGCATACACGACGCCGATCGGCACCATCGCGGTGGGAAAGCGGAAGGCGCCGGCCGCGGCGCTGGGCGTCAGCGACGTGTCCTGGCAGGAATCGCGCACCTTTTCCCAAGCCGGAGTCGCGCCGGATTTGAGCGCGGGCAGCGGGTTCACCTCGACGAGGCTTTTCGAGACGACTTCGAGCTGGCGGTGTTTGCCCTCGATCTCGAAGTAGGTGGCGGAATTGCCGTAGGCGTCGACATGGGTGCCGCGCGTCATCGGCGGTGGGTTGATCGTGATCTCGTGCCACGGGCAGCGCTGCGACGGCAGCGGGCGCGGGGCGAGGTGGGCGAGGTGGTGCGACACGGTCACGCTGCCGTCGTAGACATAGCGGGTGCGGTGGGTGACCAGATACTGCATGACGGTGGGGAGGTTAGTAGACCCGTCGCACGGAGTGGCTGAAGTAATGCTGCGTCAGCCAGTCGGCGAGCTGGCTGAGGTCGCGCGTGAGCTCAGCCAGCGGCGGGATTTCGCCGCCGGGCTGGAACGTGGCGGCCAGTTTCTTGATCCGCTTGCGGATGCGCGGGAACAGGCCGAACTCCGGGATGCCGGGAAACGATGACGACTCGCGGGCGATGACGTGGATCTGGTAGGCGACCGAGCGCGGGTTGGAAACGTCCGCCAGCAGCAGGTCGACGACCGGGTCCCAGCGCGGGCGCGAGAGGTGTCGGCGGCGGTAGGTCATGGAGCTGTCGCAGGTTTCCAACAGCGGTTCGGTGGCGGACTCGTCGCGATCGGGCGCGGCGGCCGCGCGCTCCAGCAGGTTCAGCACGCCGAGCGCGCGCTCGATGCGGCGGCCGATTTCGAGGAACCGCCAGCCCTGGCCGCGCGTCATGTTCTCCGCCTGCATGCCGGCGAAGGCGGCGAGGTGGAGCACCAGGGCGTCCAGCTTGTGGACCAGCGACGAGGCGTTGGTCGTCGGCGGTTTGCCCGCGAGCACGCTTTCCAGCCGGTTGAACAAGCGCCAGGTGTCGTCGGACAGGCGGTCGCGCGCCGACGCGGCGTTCCACATCAATGCGCGGACCAGGCCGTGCAGGCCGGCGTTGTCCGCCGGGGAATGGATTTGCCCGGCGAGGGCCGTCAGCAGCGCGCCCGAGGGCGTGCGCTCGGGCAGCAGGTGGAACTGGGTGAGCAGTGACTGGCAGACGACGAGCTGCATGTCGTGGCCGGAGGTGGTCTCCTCGGTGAGCCGGCGGGTCGTGGTGCGGAGCAGGCGGGTGGCGAACTCGATGCGCTCGGCGTAGCGGCCGACCCAGAACAACTGCTCGGCGATGCGGCTCGGGACGTCCGCGCCGGACTGGTCGCGCGGCGCGGTGGTCTGGATCGGCGCGGCCTGCGCCTCGCGCGGGTCTTCGGGCACCCAGACGTCCTTCGCCACGAGCTCCTCGCGCTCCCAGCCGGTGGAAACGAGGCCGTTTTTCGCGTGCAGGGCGAGGCCGCCCTTGAGCATGACCGGCCCCTCCGCGGTGTGCATGCAGAACGACCGCCAGCAGATCGGGCGGGTCTTGAGCGAGCGGCCCTCCAGCACCGGCGCGGTGCCCACCGGCAGGTCGCGCTGGGCGACGTAGGCGAAGGGCCGGGCGGCGATGCGGTCCGCCCAGTTCTGTCGCTCGGCGGCGGACAGGGAGGCGGGCCGGAGCGGGAGCCCCGCCTCGTTGCCGAACGCGGGGAAGATGATGTAGTTCTTCAGGTCGCCGAGGATTTTCCGGCAGACGTGTTTCTGGCCGAGCCACCAGGTTTCGACGAAGGGCAGGAGCAGGTCCTCGTCGAACAAGGCGCGGCAGATCCCCGGCAGGAAAGGCATCAGCGCGCGCGAGCCGGCGAAACCCGAGCCGGGCGCGTTGCCCAGGGCGACGTTGCCGGAGCGCCACGCCTCCATCAGGCCGGGCACGCCGTCGCTGCCGTCGCTGCCCGCTTCCAGCGGGTCGAAGCCGTTGTCCTCCAGCCGACAGGCGACCGCGTCGACCCGGCGCAGGCCGGACAGGGTTTTGAGGTAGAGCCGCCGCTCGCGCACCGTGAGGTCGCCGGATTCCACCAGCGGGATGCCGAGCGCGCGCGCTTTGAAGGCGTGCTCGAAGTACCAGGGATGCCGGAATCCGGGCGTGAGCAGCACGACCAGCGGCGCTTCGTTGCGCACCGGCGCCATGTCGCGCAGGATGTCGCGCTCGGTCCCGAAGAACGGCGAGATGCGCGCGACGTGGGAGTTCTCGAATTCCGCGGGCAGGACGTTGGCGGAAACGCTGCGGCTTTCCAGCGTCTGGCTCAGGCCGCCGGGGATCCGGGCATGGTCGCGTAGCACCGACCAATGGCCCCACGGGTCGCGGATCAGATCGAAGCCGCTGGCCAGCAGGTATTTGCCGCCGGGCGGCTGAAACCCGCGCACGCCCGGCAGGAAGTCCGGGTTCGCGTGGACGAGGTCGGGCGAAAGCAGCCCCTCTTTCAGCAGACGCTGCGGCCCGTAGACATCCGCCAGCACCGCCTCCAGCAGGCGGCTGCGTTGTTGGAGGCCGGCCGCCACGCGCCGCCACTCGGCGGGATCGATCAGCAGAGGCAGGGGGTCCGCGCGGAACGGGCGTCCCGCGCCGCCGGCGTCGGTGTAAACGTTGTAGGTCGCGCCGAGGTCTTCCAACAGGCGCTCGGCGGCGGACACCAGGCCGGCCCGGTCGTCCGGCGTCCAGCGGCCCATCGCCCGTGCGAGCTCGCGCCATGCCGGACGGGTCCCGCCGGTGCGATCGGTCATTTCATCCCAAGGCGACATGGCGGAAGCGAAGGCCCGTCCTCAGTGCTCGCCGCGCGCCAACATCACCGCTTCTTCCTCGTGGGAATGAATTTGCAGGCTGGCCTGGTAGCCTTCGCGCTCGGCGGCGGCCCGCAGCACGCTGCGGATGGCGGAGGCGGTGAAGCCGTTGCGGCCGATCAGCAGGGCCACGTCCGGCTGGGTCAGCACCAGCTTGAAGCGCAGCCGCTTCGGCCCGAGCTCGGTCACCTTCAGCTGGGCTTCCGCCGGGTGCTCGATGAACTGGACCGCCACATACTGGAGGAAGCCGCGCAATTTGTCCGTGATCACCTGCATGCGCGCAACATGCACGCGGATTTCGGCCGAGGAAAGCAGGAAGGCGGGGCGGAACGGAGCGAAAACGGGCCGCGCCGGCGTCCGGGTACACGAAAACGGGTGCCGTTGCGGGCACCCGTTCGTCCAACCGGAATCGTAACCGGAAAAGTTCAGCCTTCGGCGGCCTCGGTTTGCGCGGCCGGAGCGGCGTTGGAGTAGCGCCAGCGGATCTTGTTGCGCTTCGAGGAGGAACGAAGCTTGCGGACCTTGCGCTGGGTCGGCGTTTCGAACGCGCGACGACGGCGCATTTCCTCGAGGATGCCCTCGGTGTCGAGTTTGGTCTTGAGGCGCTTGAGCGCGCGATCGACGGGCTCGCCTTTTTTGACAATCACTCCACGCATGCGTTGAAAAGTCGTTGGTTGGGGTTGGTTTCGATAAGGTTGGGGCGCGGAAACTCGATCAATCCCGCCCGGCTGTCAAGGAGTAACCCAAGTTGTTTCGCAAAAGTTAAATTTTCCCGTGTGGCTTTGCGCCTGCTTGGAGGCGCGCTAGAGCCATCCTTTTCCATTTGTGGCAATGGCTGAGCCGCGAATCGGGCGAATCTCGCGAATTCCGGTTTTGAATCAGGAAGGCAGGAATTTCAGGAAAAGAGAGTTTGCTTCCTGCTCTCCTGATTCCGAAAGGGGAACCACGAAAGGCACGGAAAAGCACGAAATGAAGAGGCTTGGCGGGGAGCGAGGCGATTCGCCTTCCGAAGCTTCAACTCTTTGGTTTTCGTGAATTTCGGTGTTTTTCGTGGTTTCGGTTTTCCTCTTCCTGGATTTCGAAAGGGGAGCCGTGAGGAAGGCGGGAATTTCAGGAATGGCCGGCCGGCATTCCATTCGTAGGTGGCCGCGCCTTCTAATTTCCCGAGATCGGGATTGCGGGGCGGCGGGAGCGGGGGTAGAGGGGCGGCATGTCGATGCTTGCCGAAGACTCCGCCGTGATGACGAAGACCAAGGAACTCTGCGCCCAGATTGCGGCCGAGCCGAAGTTCCAGACGCTCCTGCAAACGGTCGAGCGTTTCCTCGAAGACGATGCCGCCCGCCTCCAGTACCAGAACGTGCACGAGCGCGGCGAAGAGCTGCACCAGAAGCAGCACGCCGGTGTGGAGCTCGGTGCCGCGGAAATCCGCGAGTTCGAAGCGGCCCGCGACGCCCTGTTCAAGAACGATGTCGCCCGCGGCTTCCTCGAAGCCCAGCGCGAACTGGAAACCCTCCAGCGCGCGATCGGCAAATACGTCGGCATGACCCTTGAGCTCGGTCGCGTGCCGACCTCCGAGGACTTCGCCGAAGCCGAAAGCGGCTGCTGCGGCGGCAACGACGGCGGTGGCTGCGGCTGCTCGCACTAAATTGCTTCCGAACTCTTTCCCCCAAGCCCGCGCCGGATTCCGGTGCGGGCTTTTTTTATGGGCACCGCGAATCGGGCGAATCTCGCGAATCTTAATTTCGAATGAGGAAGGCAGGAATTTCAGGAAAAGAGGGTTTGCTTCCTGCTCTCCTGATTCCGAAAGGAGAACCACGAAAGGCACGAAAAAGCACGAAATGAAGAGGCTTGGCGGGGAGCGAGGCGCTTCACTCCCTGAAGCTTCAACTCTTTTATTTTCGTGAATTTTGGTGTTTTTCGTGGTTTCGGTTTTCCTCTTCCTGGATTTCGAAAGGGGGAGCCGCGAATCGGGCGAATCTCGCGAATTCCGGTTTTGAATCAGGAAGGCAGGAATTGCAGGAAAGGGGGCAAGTGGGCTCGCTTTCTGGCCCCTGGCCCCTAACCCCTGGCCCCTAACCCCTGGCCCCTCGATGCGGACCAGCTCTTCCGCCTTCTATCGCGGAAACGAAAGCACATGAGCACCCTCGTTGCCGCCGTCCGGTCGAAGGTCCGCGCCCAGCCGGACGGCGTGGCGTTGCAGCGCATGAAGCACCTGGGCTTTGATCCGGCCGGAACCGCCGTGGATCACTTTGAGCGACGGATGCCCGCGCCAGACGAATTCGCTGACGGCTTGGTCGAGCTTCGCCAGCGCCTGGTGGACCGATTCGCCTTGGTGCGCGACGTCGATGACGAGCGGCTTGCGCGCCACCGCCGCGATCAGGTCGGCGTCGCACTTCGGGCAGACTTCGGGCGAACCGAACTTCGCCAGCGGAAAGCCGCACTCGGGGCACTGGCGAAGCGGCATGGCGTCGGGGCGGTTAGCGGCCGGCCATCACCTCGACCGTGACGCCTTTCAGATACTCGGTCTCGGGAATCGAGAGCACGACCGGGTGGTCCGGGCGCTGGCCGTGGTTGGCGACGAGGCGGAGCGACTTTTTCGCGTCGACCGAGGCGTCGACCAGGTTGCCGACGAACAACTCGCGGCTGGCGTGGTGCGAGCAGCAGAAGGTCGAGAGGATGCCGCCTTTTTCGAGCAGCTTGAGCGACCGCAAGTGGATCTCCTTGTAGCCGCGCATGGCGTCCATGAGCGTCTTTTTGTTCCGGGTGAAGCTCGGCGGATCGAGAATGATCAGGTCGTATTTCGCCTCGGCGTGCTTGAGGAAATCGAAGACGTTGTGCTCGATCACCTCGATCTCCAGACCGTTGAGCTCGGCGTTGCGGCGCGTTGCTTCACAGGCGCTCGCGGAAATATCCACGGCCGTGACGTGAGCGGCGCCGGCCTTGGCGCAGGCGAGCGCGAAGCCGCCCTGGTTGGTGAAGCAATCGAGGACGCGCTTGCCGGCGGCGAATTTCGCCACCTCGGCGTGCGATTGGAGCTGGTCGAGATAAAGGCCGGTTTTCTGGCCGTCGCAGAGGTCGACTTCGAAATCCAGATCGTTCGCCCGCACGGTGAACGGACCGGGGTTTTCGCCGTGGATCATCTCGATCACGGGTTCCAGTCCCTCGGCCTTGCGGACGGGCGAATCGTTGCGGAGCAGGATCGACTTCGGCGCCAGCAGGGCGACCAGCGCGTCGCGGATCAGCTCGCGCCGCTGGTCGAGCGCCAGCGTCAGCGTCTGCATCACGAGGTGGTCGCCGTAGCGGTCGACGATCAGGCCGGGGAGACCGTCGGATTCGCTCCAGACGACGCGGCAGAGCCGCTCGTCGACGCCGTAGCGGCGGCGGAGTTCGATCGCCTGGCCGATCCGTCGGGTGAAGAAATCGAGGTCGAGATCCTGGCGGCGACGGGAGAACCGTCGCGCGACGATCTGCGAGTTCGGGTTGTAAATGGCCGTGCCGAGCGGCCGGTCGCGGAAATCCTTGAGCGTGATCACGTCGCCCGGCTGCGGTTCGCCGAAGGTTTTCTTCACTTCGGTGGCGTAGACCCACTCGTGACCGTGGAAAATGCGGGCGCGGGGAGCGATGATGAGACCGGGCATGGGAAAGGGAGCAAAAGCCCGCCCGCGGCCGGAGGCAAGACGCAACAGGAAAGGGGGCGTCGCATTCGGCCATCCGAACCGCGATCGAAGGTTCCCGTTTCGAAAGGAGAACCACGAAAAGCACGAAATAACACGAAATGAAGAGGTTTGGCGGGAGCGAGGCACCACATGCCCTAAAGCTTCAACCCTTTGATTTTCGTGAACTTTGGTGTTTTTCGTGGTTTCTGTTCTCCTCTGTTTGGATTCCGAAAGGGAACCGCGAATCGGGCGAATCTTGCGAATCCCGATTTTGAATCAGGAAGGGAGGAATTTCAGGAAAAGAATCCGGTGGTTTGCCTTCCTGAAGTTCCTGCTTTCTTCATTCCGAAAGGGGAACCACGAAAGGCACGAAAACGCACGAAATGAAGAGGGTTTAAAGGGGCGATGTGATTCGCCTTCCGAAGCTTCAACCCTTTGATTTTCGTGAACTTTGGTGTTTTTCGTGGTTTCTGTTCTCCTCTGCTTGGATTCCGAAAGGGAACCGCGAATCGGGCGAATCTTGCGAATCCCGATTTTGAATCAGGAAGGCAGGAATTTTAGGAAAAGAATCCGGTGGTTTGCCTTCCTGAAGTTCCTGCTTTCTTCATTCCGAAAGGGGAACCACGAAAGGCACGAAATAACGCGAAATGAAGAGGTTTGGCGGGAGCGAGGCACCGCACGCCCTAAAGCTTCAACTCATTGAATTTCGTGAACTTTGGTGTTTTTCGTGGTTTCTGTTCTCCTCTGCTTGGATTCCGAAAGGGAACCGCGAATCGGGCGAATCTCACGAATCCCGATTTTGAATCAGGAAGGCAGGAATTTTAGGAAAAGAATCCGGTGGTTTGCCTTCCTGAAGTTCCTGCTTTCCTCATTCCGAAAGGAGAACCACGAAAGGCACGAAAACGCACGAAATGAAGAGGTTTCAAGGAGGGGGAGGCGCTTCACCTTCCGAAGCTTCAACTCTTTGAATTTCGTGAATTTTGGTGTTTTTCGTGGTTTCTGTTTCCTCTTCCCGCATCCCCTAAAGAGATTCGCGGAATTCGTCGGATTCGCGGTTTGCTCACGCTCCATGTGCCCGCTCCGGGTGCCGCGGTGGGAAAAAAGCCGGTTTTCCCTTGATTGGCGATCCGCCCGCTGTGTAAACCCCTCGCCACCAACCATGGGACAGCAATCCAACAAGGTCATCAAGCGCAAGCGCCGCACGGACTACCTCAAGCGTAAGAAAGAGCAGGCGAAACTCGGCGGCATCGCGAAGAAGAAGTCGTCCCCGAAGAAGGCCGCCGACGACCAGGCCCCGGCCAAGAAGGCTCCGGCGAAGAAGGCCGCCGCCAAGAAGGCCCCGGCGAAGAAGGCCGCCAAGAAGGCTCCGGAAGCCGTTGAAGGCGCCCCGGAAGCGGCTGCCGAAGGCGAAGCCTGAAGCGTTCCCGCGATTCCTGAATTTTTCAAAAGGCCGTCTGCCCCGTGCAGCCGGCCTTTTCTTTGGAACCGACCACCGTGACGGATCGCCACCGCCCACCCATCGTCGCCACCGCCCGGGCGATTCTGCACGACCGCGCGGCGCGCCGCCGGGCGATCGGCCGCTTGCTGATGGCGGTGGTCGGCATGCTGGCGCTCGGGCTGTGGGGGATCGGCGGCTGGCTGCGCGAAAGCGTGTTGCGCTTCGCCCTGTGGTGGCTCGCCTGCGGCGTCGCCACGGTGTTCCTGCTCCTGTTCGCCCTCTACGACGCCCTCGCCGTGGTGCGGGAGGAGAAACGGAAGGCCTTGGGAGACGAGGATTCGCCGCGCGACTGATCGGGCCGCCCGGAGGGCTTGAGCTTGCTCTGCCCGTTACCCACATTTTCGATTCACGGGTGATGGCGGACGCGTTCCTTTCTTGGTCCCGCAGGGACCGCTCATACCAGCCCGGCATGAAATGCCGGGTGGGCCCGCGCCGGAAATTCCGCGTCCCGAAAGGGACGCCTTATGCGCTCAGGGCGTCGCCTTTGATGCAAACCGGTTACGACGGACGCGTTCTTCTTCCCACATGAGGCGTCCCGTTGGGACGCGGTTCCTCCCGCGATCCGGCTCCAGGGGTTTTCACCCCTGGCTGGTATGAGCCGTCCCTTTGGGACGCAGATGGCGAACCGTAGGGCCGGCACGATGCGGGTAGCGGGCAGAGCAAGCTCCATGCACTCCGGGGGCTGCGCACGATTCATCGGCCCCTCTTTCTTCCACTCTTCTCCGGCCCCTAAACCCCGGCCCCTGGCCCCTCCCAAACCGCCCGGCCAAACCACGCCAGGTCACCGCCCTGGAGCAAAACCGGACATAACTCATCGGCTTTGTGAAAACTTCATGAATGCCAACATAAAAGTTGTTAGAAAGCTCGTCTCTGGCTAGCCGGTGCGTTGCCACCTATGGCCACTCAATCCATCCCACAATCGTACGAAACCATCATTCAACTTTTCGCCGAGGCCGTCGACGGGGTCCGCGATCACGGACCTGCCGTCGGCTTGAAGCACAACACCGAAGCGGTGCTGCGGCCGGAGCTGGAGGTCCTCACCGGTCGCGAAGCCGGTCCGGGCAACACGCCGCCGCCCTTGGTCAGTCTCAAGGCCCGCTGGAACGAGGCGAAGTCGTATAAAATCGACACCCTCTCGTCCCTCGCGAAGGCCAAGGCCGACGGCCGGGCGCTCGCGGTCGCCTGCGTCAACGCGCTCAAGGGCCGGCTCGGCATCCGCTGGTCGAACGCCTGGCAGAGCGCGGGCTTCACCGGTGGCTCGCTCAGCGTGCCGGACCATCCGCTGACCACCTTGCAACAGCTCCGCGATTACTTCACCAACCATCCCGACCACGAAATCCCGAACTTGAGCCCGGTGTTCAGCGCCACCGCCGCCGCGTGCGGGGCCGCCGCCCAGGCGATCACCGTCGCCGCGACCCGCGCGAACGAAAGCACCGTCGCCGCGACCGACGCCAAGGACGAGTTCGACGCCGCCGTGCGCAACGCCCGCAAGCGCCTCACCGGCCTGCGCGAGGAGCTGGCCCAGCTGCTCGAGCGCGACGACCAGCGTTGGTATCACTTCGGCTTCGGCCGGCCCAGCGACCCGCAGGTGCCGGAAGTGCCCGAAGGCCTGCGCCTGATCCCCGGCGCGACCGGCAGCGGCAGCCTGACGCTCGATTGGGAAAACGCCCGCCGTGCGGAAAACTACCGCGTGCGCGTCACCGAGGTCGGCGGAGCGGAGTTGCTCGACCGCCTGACGTCCGAAAGCGAACTCACGCTTCACGGTCTGGCGTCCGGCCAAACCGTGAAAATCCACGTCAGCGCCCGCAACGGTCGCGGCGGCGAAAGCGTGCCCGCGCCTGCGTTGCAAGTCGTCGTCCCCTGAACCCCGCCAACCCTCCCCGGGTGCCCGGCCATCGTGCCGGGCACCCTTTTTTTTATCTTAAAGCAGGAACCACGAAACACACCAAAGTTCACAAAAATCAAGGAGTTGGAAGCAGAGGGAGCCCCTCTTCCTTTCGTGCTTTTTCGTGCCTTTCGTGGTTCTCATGGGCCTCTTCCGTCGTCCGAATTTAGGATCACGTCATGAAACGCCCGAGCCGGGTTTCCGTTAGGCCATTCTCGATGCGCGACCGCCCGACCGGACTTTCCGGAAGCCCCATCGCGATGCAATAGCGCCCGAAACCTTTTACGGTTTGCCCCGTACGCGTGCTCGGCGGTCCAAAACCGATTCCGGTTTGCCCATTATCGATGGAAGAGTGCCCAAACCGAATTTCAGTTTGCACCCCCGAGCACTCATGAGGGCAAAACCGAATTTCAGTTTGCAATGCGGAGCACGTTGAAGGCCCAAACCGGATTCCCTTTTGGGCGCCCGAGCACGTCGGAGGCCGAAAACGAATTTCAGTTTGCACGCCGGAGCACTCATGACGGGAAAACCGAATTTCAGTTTGCAATGCCGAGTACGTTGAATGGGCAAACCGAAAGGCCTTTTCGGCCATCGAGCATCGCGAGTGGGGTAGTTACCGTGGCTGCGACGGCCCGTCGCAGGCCGTGGTGGTGGCGTCTCGCCGCCGTGTCACTTCGCCTTGCGGCGGGACGCCGCAATCACAACCTGCCGCGAGCCGCGGCAGCCACGGTTCCCCACCGCCGCCCGCGCTCCTGGACTGCGCGCGATGCATCGCCGCCCTTGGCGGAGGCGATTTCAATCGCCGGCGGGTTTGCCGAAAAGTGCTCGACTCGGGCATTGCTTTCGCCTGCTCCTGTGGAGGCTACCGCTACTTGGGAGGCACTCATCCTAATTCGGGATTCCTCGCTGCTTTTCCCTTCCGAATTCCGCAGAGATTTTTAGTTTGGAGACTTCTCCCGCGACCATGTCGATCCAAAGGACGTTCCAAGAGATTCCCGAGGGGAAACTCACTGAGGCTGACCAACAGTCCATCTCATTAGACCTTGGTTGGTCAAAAGGTCTCGATTGGCAAGAACTACTGCATTCGAAGCGTGTCCTCATTATATCCGAAGCTGGGGCTGGTAAGACCTATGAATGCCGCACTCAATGCCAACGATTGTGGGATGCAGGAGAACCGGCCTTTTTTCTCGAGCTGGCTACCCTCGCTGCCAGCGATGTTCGAGCGATGCTTGGCCATGAGGAGGAAGTCCGACTAGATGCTTGGATCGCGTCGCAATCGGATATCGCTACCTTCTTCATGGATTCCATCGACGAGTTGAAATTAAGCCTTGGTTCCTTCGAGCAAGCTTTGAAACGATTGGCCAAGGGTATTTCCGGGCAGCTAGGGCGGGCGCGTATTGTAATCACAACGCGGCCAATTCCGTTTGACGAACAGCTGGTTCGTCGACTGTTACCATTGCCGATTTTAAGGGAGATCGAGCCGAGCGCAGATACATTTGCGCAAATTGCCCTGCAAGGGCGGGTGAGTAGAAGGGAGGAGGAGCAAAAAAATCTTCCTGCTGATTGGCGCATGGTGGCGCTTATGCCCTTTTCGGATGCGCAAATCGCAGAATTTTCCCAAGGCCAGAAGGTAGTGGATCCTCAATTGTTGCTCGACGATCTTCGGAGGCGAAACGCCCTTGAGTTTGCACGGCGGCCTCAGGATCTCATTGAGCTGTGCGCGGATTGGCGCGATCACAAGCGCATCCGCTTTCATGCGGAACAGGTCGAAGCGAATGTTCGCGTCAAACTCAAACCACGCGAAGATCGAGCAGAGCCAGCCGATTTGTCCCTTGATCGGGCAATAGAAGGAGCGAGCCGCCTGGCACTCGCACTAATTACGACCCGCCGTCTAAGCATCAGGCATAATGCGGAAGCTGATGTCTGCGGCGAGGACATCGCTCTCGATCCCGGAGTGATTCTTCACGATTGGACGCCCGACGAGCGAAAAGCCCTTCTCGAGCGGCCTTTGTTCGGGTTCGCGTCCTATGGGCGTGTGCGGTTCCATCACCGTTCAGTCGCAGAATATCTCGCAGCGAAACGTATCCAAATGCTGAGAGAGCGAGGGATGCCAACACGGGCCCTGAAACGGCTGATTTTCGCGGAAACAAAAGGCAAAACGATAGTTCGCCCATCGAAACGCCCCATCGCTGGTTGGCTGGCCCTGTTCGAAAACCTAGTCTATGAGACTTTGCGGGATCATGAACCTGCGGTTTTGCTTGCTGAAGGCGATCCCGAATCATTGACGGTTGCGCAGCGCAACGAGGCGTTGCGGTCTTATGTGGAATACTTTGGGCGAGGTGGATGGCGTGGTTTAAGCGTTCCACACATCCAAATTCATCGTTTTTCCTCGCCGGAGCTATCTTCTGAAATCGAACGTCTTTGGGCCCGGGGAATCGAAAACGAGGAAGTTCGTGTGATTCTGCTTCAGCTGATCGAAAGGGGGCGAATCTCAGAATGCGCGGATATTGCCTATGCGGTTGCTGTCGATCCGGGTGCTTCTTGTTATGAGCGGCTTTTGGGGATCGAAGCCTTGTCAAAGATTGACGATCGGCGTCTCGATTCCATTGTGTCCGATGTTGCCTGTAATGCTCCTAATTATTCCGACGATATTGCTAGGGGGGTGGTGGTAGAGTTGTTTCCGAAATGCCTATCTGTTGCGCGTCTGTGTCAGATTTTGGCATGGGTAACTGAAAGGGACCGCGCTGTAGGTGAGCTAAGTTGGCATTTGCCTAGGCTGATATCCAACGCCAACCTGGATTCCGAAACGTTAATCGAGTTGCGGGATGGTATTTCTCGTCTGATTTCGGCGGGCCTCAAATGGCAGAATGCATGGTCTCCTTTGCGTTCTGATCGCTCGCATCTGTGCATGGCGCTAGCTGCCACCTGTGTGCGGGGCTTGAAGGATGGACAGCCCGAGGAGTGGCTTTCAGCGTCTGCTCTCGCCTTCCGTTTAGGGTTCCGCGAAGGTAGCAGCCGCGATTTTATACCAGAACTAGTAGGGTTGTTCGAGAATCTATCTGCCGCTCAAAATGCCCTACTTTTTTGGGAAGACGACAAACTCACGCAGTCCCTACATCCAGTCCTCGATCCATGGGAACGATGCTGCAGGACTTTCGATGGTCCGGCAAAAATTGTGCCAGATCGAGATTGGGATTGGATCAAAGCGGATCTCTCCAATGTTGCACGTTCTCCGCATGATCGCGCCATGCTTCTTGAGGTGGCTGGACGAATTACTCCCATGGGCGAGGAGCGGTTGGATCATCTACAGAATCTTCGAGCCCTAGTTGCCGACCTGCCCGAACTTCAATCAACAATCGATGGTTGGCTGGCGCCACCCAAGCGCAACGAGGAACACGAGCGCTTGGAGCGCGAATGGGCTGCCCGCAGAAAGAAAGAGGAACGGCAAGAAGCCAAATATCATGCAAGCTGGGTAAAATTCTGGCGAGAAGTTGCGGAGCATCCGGAAGTTGTATTCGCCGCCGATCGAAGTGGTGGTACCGCATGGAACTTGTGGCGTGCGATGAGGCAGGCTGGTGACGAAAGTCGTGCATCGGGATGGAACCGGCGATTCATTGAAAATCATTTCGGCAAGGAGACCGCAGACCAATTGCGGCTAACTCTCATGAAGATTTGGCGCGACGACCAGCCGACATTAGTTAGTGAGCGGCCAGATGACGCGAAGAATGCATATTTAGTGCGCTGGCAGCTGGGTCTTGCGGCTATCTATGCCGAGGCCGAAGATCCCCAATGGGCGCAAAAGCTGTCTCATGAAGAGGCCTTGCTTGCTGCTCGATACGCCGCTCTAGAACTCAATGGTTTGCCTTTATGGATGGATGCCCTAGCTAAGAAATATCCGGCAGCCATTGATGCCACGCTGGGTAATGAACTGAGTCTTGAACTGAACGATAAAGCAGGCCAACAGTGGCATTCGATGCTTTTGGAAAGCATCTGTAATGCATCGGAGGTTGTGATTGCAGTTTTCCTGCCGCGCCTTCGTAATTGGATGATTGAAAACTGTTCCCGCTTGGATGAAGGGGAGAATCATTGTGGAGCTGCACAACGCCTCGCGATGGTGGCCGGTGCCTTGAGAAAACATGGCACTCCTGAGGATCGGGATTTCTTGCGTGCGGTGGCTATACAATGTCTCAGCGAGAATCCTGCCCCTCCAATCGAGAAAGTTTGGCTTCCCCTCCTGCTGCGCCTAGATGCTCGTTCAGGTCTCGATGCCTTTGAGAGACGAATTGAGACGATCGAACCTTCAGCGCGCAGTGAAGCCGTGATTCTATTTGGCGAAATATTCGGAGATCGCCACGACGGAATCAATTTAGAAGATCCGCAATTTACCCCACAGCTTCTTCTTCGTTTGATGCGCCTAGCTTATCGCCATGTTCGTCCTGCTGATGATGTCAGGCACGTAGGGGCTTACACTCCTGACGAGCGAGATCACGCGGAGCGGGGGCGAAGTTCCATCGTGAACACGTTGCTCAACATCAAAGGAGAAGAAGGATGGGCCGCGAAGCTTGAAATGGCAGCTGATCCCCTATGTTCCTATTTTAAAGATCGCATTCTCGCCGTTGCTGAAGAGCGCTGGGCAGCGGAAATCGATAGCGAGATTTTTGACGATGCGCAGGCAGTCGCACTCGATCAAACTGGTGAAGCTCCACCTTCAACAGGCGAGGCGATGTTCGCCGTCATGGTCGACAGGCTTCAGGATCTGGATGAAGAACTCTTACGCGATACATCGCCACGCGAAGCATGGTCCCGAATTGCTGACGAAAAGGCGATGCGGCGCGTCATTGCACACGAACTGAACCATCTCTCAAAAGGATTGTATAAAATCGACCAAGAGGCTGTCACCGCTGACGAAAAAGAAACCGACATCCGGCTTCGTTCGATATCTTCGCCTCATGAAGCTGTCATTGAACTCAAATTGGCAGATGAGCGCACTGCCGACGATCTGCTGACCACCATTGAGAATCAGCTCGTCACAAAGTATATGGCTGCAGAAACTAGTCGAGCTGGTTGTCTTTTGGTGACGTTAGCTAGGCAGCGCACGTGGCATCATCCGGATGCCAAGCATGTTATCGATTTTGCTCAATTGGTTGCTTTGCTAAAGGAAGAAGCTTCAAGGGTCATAGAAAAGTTCGGTGGCTCTCTTCGCCTGCAAGTTCACGCCTTAGACTTGCGTCCTCGGCTGCAAACGGAGGTCAAGCAAGGCCAGAGACGAAGGGCAAAGTGAAATGGCCAAGGCATCGAACAAGACGGCGTGGACGAGGGCGTTGCCTTCGGCTGGTATGGTGACGCCCCATTGGGCTGTAGAGGAGGGGCGGAGCCGGGGGGGGGCTCAAGTTGAAAACTTGAGCGACTTGCTGCCGGGTGGCTGCGGTCGGCCGCTCGGGCCGAGGATTCGCCTTGCGACGGACCGGGGCGGGCGGCCAGCATGCGCGCCGTGACGCCCGAACTGGAAGACCTCTTCGCCTTTCTGCGCTTTCCCAGCGTTTCCACGGATTCCCGGAACGCCGGGGACGTGCGCGATTGCGCCAACTGGCTGGTGAAAAAACTCACCGGCATGGGGCTGCAGGCGACGCTTCACGACACACCCGGTCACCCGATCGTGGTGGCGAAAAACGAGCACGTCGAAGGCCGTCGCACGGTTCTGATTTACGGACATTACGACGTCCAACCGGTCGATCCGCTCGAACTTTGGGAAACCCCGCCGTTCGAGCCGGTGATCCGCGACGGCAAGATCCTCGCCCGCGGCGCGACCGACAACAAGGGCCAGATGCTCGCCCACATCCTCGGGGTGGAGAAGACCTTGCGGGAAAAAGGCGAATTGCCGGTGAACCTGACGTTTCTCTTCGAAGGCGAGGAGGAAATCGGCAGTCCGAGCCTGGCGCCCTTCCTGCGTGAGAACGCGGAGCTTTTGAAATGCGACGTCATCGCCGTGTCCGACACCGGGATGGTGGGGCCGGGGATGCCGACTTACAGCTACGGCTTGCGCGGCATCGCGTGCTGCGAGGTGACCCTGCGCGGGCCGGCGACCGACCTGCACTCCGGCATTTTCGGCGGCGCGATTGCCAATCCGGCGACCGGCATCGGCAAATTGGTCGCCAGCCTGCACGACGCCACCGGTCGCGTGGCGGTGCCCGGTTTCTACGACGACGTCCGCCCGCTGGAAGATTGGGAGCGCGAAATGTGGGCGAAGGTCCCCGGCGTGAGCGACGACGTGTTTCTCCAGGTCACCGGTTCGCCCGGCTTGTTCGGCGAAGGCGGCTACACCTCGGCCGAACGCACCTGGGCGCGCCCGACGGCCGAAGTCAACGGCATCGGCGGCGGCTATCAGGGCGAAGGCTCGAAGACCGTTCTGCCCGCCGAAGCGTTCGCGAAGTTTTCCTTCCGCCTCGTGCCCGATCAGGATCCGGCCGACATCATGGAAAAGGTGCGCGAGCATTTCGAAGCGCACTGCCTGCCGACCCTGACGATGGAGATGGAAGTCGGCCACGACGGCAAACCTTACGCGATCGACCCGCATTCGCCCTTCGGCCTGGCCGCGCAGAACGCCCTCCGCAAGGCCTTCGACGCCGAGCCGGTGCTCATCCGCGAAGGCGGCAGCATCCCGATCGTCCAGGCGTTCCGCGACATCCTCGGCGTCGACACGCTTCTCCTCGG
>Ga0070664_100001700_pt1 | contig 17622 bp, 14 predicted proteins | sample KBSC73metaG_FD_65863 | JGI IMG/M metagenome (GOLD analysis project Ga0070664, IMG submission 65863) | Corn rhizosphere microbial communities from Kellogg Biological Station, Michigan, USA - KBS C7-3 metaG | ecosystem: Host-associated > Plants > Roots > Rhizosphere > Soil ... | reverse complement strand
GTGGCGAGGCGAAGCGATGGGAGCCGTCGAACGAAGGGGCGGACGTCGGCTTCAGAAGCCGGCCGAGCAGCACCGCCGATCCGGCCGCATACATGTTCGACGAGCCCTACTTCTTCCCCGCGCCGCACGGCAGGGTCTTCGAGAGCGTGGCGGTCGTGCTGGAGACCGGCGAAACGCTGGGCGCACTGACCTGGGGTGTGGGCGCGGTCCCGGCCGACGCGCAGAAGCCGACCTGTGCGGACAGTCCGTCCGCCGACTACCAGGGCGCCGTGGCGAAGTTCTACACACCCAAGAGCCCCGCCCCGGAGCACGGCCGCGAGAACTACGACCTGGTCTTCGACGGGTTCGCTCCCAATGGCGCCACCCTGACGGCCGACCAGAAGAGACAACTCGCTGCCTTCGCGGCCTACGTCAAGGAGGTCGTGACCGCGGCCGGCGCCGGCAAGACCAAGGGCCACCTGGTCGTGGGTGGGTTCGGCGACTCGAAGGACACCGATCCCGTGGCCGCATCGGGTCGGCGGGCCCAGGCGGTCGCGGACTTCCTCACGGGTAAGGGCGTCCCCAGGGACACTCTGGATCTGCGACCCTACGGCGCTTCCTGGGCGCGCTATGAACCGTCGGCGAAGAGGGCCCAGGAGGGCGGCAACCGTCGCGTGCAGATTCGCATGTTCCAGCCGTAGGCACCGTCCCGGACCTCAGGGGACAGCGGATCGCGTCGAGTCCTTCGCGACGCCAGACATCGACGAAGATCAGGTCATCCGGAAGATGGAGTAGGCGCAACGTCCGATCGGGCGATGTCGTCCGGACCCGTGGCCGTGCGCCAGGTTCTGAGTCGCTGGGGAGTCCCGGCCGCGCGTGCGGTCCCTGACTGACCTGAGGGTTTACGCCGATCGAGGCTCCTTTCTATACTTTCCCAACATTTCTCGGTGGGATCTGGCGCGAGCGGGGGGGCCATGCTTGACGCCGCGGATGGGCTGCGCCTGCGAAACGGGCTGCTGGCCTTCCGGCGACTCGACCTCCTGCTCGCCACAGCCGTCGCGGCAGCGCGGCAGCGGTTCGGACCCGAGGCGGCAGCTGACGCGTTCCGCGGCCTCTACCTCACAGCGGAGCAGGTGGAGCGCGCACTGGCAACGCCCGCGGGTCAGCCGCTGGTGGGTTCGGCACCCCCCGTTGTGCCGGAGACCATGGAGGACACCGTGCCGCCGCCGTCCTGGGCGGAGCTCGTCGACGACAATCCACGCTGGCGATGGCTGCGGGACACGCATGAGCTCAGCGACATCGAGCTCGACGTCGTCCTGCTCGCACTCGGACCGGACGTCGATCGTCGGTACGAGCAGCTCTACGGGTTCCTGCAGGACGACGTGTCGCTGCGGCGCCCGACGGTCAGCCTCGCCCTGGACCTCCTCACGAACACCCCTCAGGATCGGCTGCACTCGCTTGAGGTCTTCGGCGCCGAGGCACCTCTGGTGCGGCACCGGCTGATCTCGCTGCGAACGGACGGCGACGGGGTTCCCCTCATCGCCCACCGGATCGCCCTCGACGACCAGATCACAGCTGCACTGCTGCAGCTCAACTCACTCGACCGGCGGCTGGCCACGTTCTGCCGCACGATCCTTCCCTCCCGCGATCCGGCCGAGCAGCCGGGCGACGAGACCGCCGACGCCTTATCCCGGACGAACGAGCACGGGCGGGATCCGGCCGACGACCGCCTCGGCGCACTGATCCGCCTGACCCGGCAGGCCACGGGTCGCCATCCGCTGCGACTGTGCTTCAGCGGCCCGCCCGGGAGCGGTCGCCTGCGCATCGCCATGGGGATCGGCGAGCGGCTGCACGTCCCGCTCCTCGTGGTCGCCACCCCGGCGATGGTGGGCGACGGCGCGGACCCGACCGAGCGACTCGCGCTGCTCTTCCGGGAGGCGACCCTGCGCGGTTGCATCGTGTATCTGGACGACGCCGACTGTCTCTTACCAGCGAGCGCGGGGCCGGGCCGGCAGGCCCTCACGAGGGCGCTGCACAGCTTCGAGGGAGTCGTCGTGCTCGGAACCAGGGAACGCTGGGCCCCTTGGGCCCAGGAGCCGCTCGGTGTGCTCGACGTGCCCTTCAGCCTGCCCCCTGCCCACCGCCGACGCGCCCTGTGGCGGCGTGCCGTCGCGTCGGCCGGCGCCGACCCGGACGCCGTCGACGTCGATGCGCTCGGCGACCGGTTCCGCCTGTCGTCCAGCCAGATCGCGGACGCCGCCCGGACCGCCGCCGTCGCGGCCCGGCTCCGAGTGGCGGGTGCCTACACCTCAGCGGACGACGGGGCCCGCGCGAACGGCGACCGGCCGGGCCCGACGCCGATCGCCACGGCCGATCTGTTCGCCGCGGCCCGCAGCCAGAGCGGCCACCAGCTGAGCGCCTTCGCCCGTCGGGTTCCGGTCACCTACGGCTGGGACGACCTCGTCCTTCCGGCAGACGTCATGGACCAACTGCGTGAGCTGGTGGCGAGGGTGGAGCACCGGGCGCGGGTGATGGACGAGTGGGGCTTCGACGCCAAACTGTCCGGGGGCAAGGGGATCAGCGCGCTGTTCGCCGGTCCGCCAGGGACGGGCAAGACGATGGCAGCGCAGGTCATCGCCGGTGCGTTGGGGCTGGACCTGTTCGCGATCGACCTGTCCGCGGTCGTGAGCAAATACATCGGCGAGACGGAGAAGAACCTCGAACGGGTGTTCCGCGCCGCGGCGGACTCCGACGCCATCCTGTTCTTCGACGAGGCCGATGCCCTGTTCGGCAAGCGGTCGGAAGTGCGCGACTCTCACGATCGGTACGCGAACATGGAGATCGCCTACCTGCTCCAAAGGATGGAGCAGTACGACGGCTTGGCGATCCTCGCGACCAACCTCCGCAGCCACCTGGACGAGGCCTTCACCCGCCGTCTCCAGTCGATCGTCGAGTTCCCGTTCCCGGACCTCGCCGAACGCCGGCGCATCTGGCAGGCGTGCCTGCCACGCCAGACGCCACTGTCCCCGGACGTCGACCTCGAGGCGATGGCGCACCACCGCCTGGCCGGCGGCAACATCAAGAACGTCCTGCTGGGCGCGGCGTTCCTGGCGGCCGCCCGGGGCCTGCCGGTGGGACGGGAGCACCTGCTGGAGGCCACCCGCCGGGAGCACCAGAAGATGGGCAAGGTCGTCGTCGACACCGAGCCCGACCAGGTTCCCGATCCCCCGCCGGACCTCTGATCGACCGGAGGCGACCACGACCCGCCGAGGCGCAGTGCCCGTACGGAATCGCCGGCGATCCGGCGCCTAGTCGAAGGGGAGGTGTGGTGTTCGAGGATCTCGACGCGAGCTTGGTCGCCGTGCTCGGCGCTGCCGGCGCGCCTGCCGAGGTCGGCGCGGCCGACGTGAGCTTCGCCGTGCCGGACAAGGACTTCGCCCCCGGGCAGGCGACGCTCGACCTCTTCCTCCACGAGGTGCAGGAAAACCGGGCGCTGCGCGATGAAGCGCAATACCTGCGCCGCCTCGACGCGGGCGGCTGGCAGGGAACCCGCGGGCCACTGCGGGTTGACTGCACGTATCTCGTGACCGCGTGGTCGCAGAAGAGCGGCGGGCTCAAGACGGCCGAGGAGCACCGGCTGCTGGGCCGCGCCCTGCTGTGGCTGGCCGGCTTCCCGGTCATCCCCGACACCTTCCTACAGGGGAGTCTGAAGAACCCACCCCAGCCGTTCCCGCTTGCGACCGCTGTGGCGCAGACCCGCGAAGGCCAGTCCATGGGTGAGTTCTGGACCGCGCTGGGAATCCCGCCGAGGCCGGCCTTCTCGTTGACGGTCACCCTTGCCCTGCAGCCGTTCGCCGACGTCGCGACCTACCCGGAGGTCAGCGAACTGCACCTGCGCACCGGCCTCGCGGCCGACGCGGCGCTGCAAGGCCGCGTCCTGGACCCCGGGCTCGCCGTCGTCCCCGGCGCCACCGTCAACCTGGTCGAGGCAGCTCGCACCGTCACCTCGGACGCGAGCGGCGCGTTCAGCTTCGACGACGTCCCCTTCGGCAGCTACACGCTCACCGTGCAGTCCGCCGGACACCCTGACACCTCCAAGCACGTGGACTACGAGCAGGAAGCGCAAGTGCACGACGTCATCCTGACCGGGCCGTGACCCGACTTCGACGAGGAGAATCCGGATGGTCGACTACGAGACGAGGGCACCGGGCGTCTACATCGAGGAGCAGGTCGTCGCCGGTCCGATCACGGGGGTGGGGACGAGCACCGCTGCCCTGATCGGCACCCCTGCGACGGCCATCCCCAACGCGGCTGCCGGTGTGCCGGTGCAGATCACGAACTGGACCGGCTACGTGACCCAGTTCGGCGGCTTCAAGACCGGATCGCCACTCCCCTACGCGGTCCGCGGGTTCTTCGACAACGGGGGGACGACGGCCTACGTCGTGCCGATCAAGGACGTCAAGGACGCCACGCAGATGGCCGGGGCCCTCGACGCGCTCACCCGGGTGCGCGAGGTGAGCCTGGTGTGTGTGCCGGGCCTGGTGGACTCGGGCATCCAAGCTACGGTGCTGGCGCACTGCGAGGACATGGCGAACCGATTCGCCATCCTCGACGGCGCGACGGACGCCACCCCGCTGAAGACCGACGGTCCGCTGCAGACCCAGCGTGGCGGGCTGCTGTCCAAGCCCGGCTGGGGCGCTCTCTACTGGCCGTGGATCGCCGTCGACGACCCGGCACCCACGCCCTCGACCACCACGCTGGTGCCACCGTCGGGACACGTGGCCGGGATCATGGCCCGCGTCGACGGCACGGTCGGGGTGCACAAGGCGCCCGCGAACGAGGTCGTCCGCGGAGCTCGCGACGTGGCCTACGCACTGAACGACACCGAGCAGGGCGCACTGAACCACGCGAACATCAACGCCATCCGGGTGTTCCCCGGCCGGCCGCCACTGCTGTGGGGGGCCCGCACGCTGACCGACGGCACGGTCTGGCGGTATGTCAACGTGCGCCGGCTGGTCGCATTCCTCGAGGCTTCCCTGCTGCAAGGGCTGCGCTGGGCGGTCTTCGAGCCGAACACCACCGGTCTGTGGAAGAGCCTCGACCGCACGATCTCGGAGTTCCTAACCCGCGTGTGGCAGTCGGGGGCGCTGTTCGGCCGCACCGCGAAGGAGGCGTTCTACGTCCGCATCGACGAGGAGCTCAATCCCCCGGCGGTGCGCGACGCGGGACAGGTGATCATCGAGATCGGAGTGGCCCCGGTGCGGCCGGCCGAGTTCGTGGTCATCCGAATCGGGCTGTGGGACGGCGGTTCCCAGACCGATGAGGGTTAGGCGGCCATCGGCATGACCCGTGCCGTCGCAGGACGGCGTGGGACGTAGGAGGAGAGGACGATGCCACAGACAGGACAGCTCGTCGACCCGGCCCGCAACTTCAACTTCCTGGTCGAGATCGACGGCATTTCCCAGGCCAGCTTCAGCGAGTGCAGTGGGCTCTCGTCGACCACCGAAGTGATCGAATACCGCGAGGGCGGCAACAACTCGACGGTGATGAAGATTGCCGGCAAGACAGCGTTCGGCGACATCACCCTCAAGTGGGGGATCACCGACAACCTCGACCTGTGGAACTGGCGGCAGCAGATCATCGACGGCCAGTTCAACCGCAAGAACGGCGCCGTGATCCTCTTCGACCTCGCCGGGAGCACCGAGGTGGCCAGGTGGAGCTTCCATCGCGCCTGGCCGACCAAGTGCGAGCTGCCGGCGTTCACCGCCAAGGGCAACGACATCGCGATCGAGACCCTCGTGCTGGCCCACGAGGGGTTGACCAGGCCTTGAGTACCTTCGTCACGGAGGTGGAGTTCGAGCTTCCGAAGGGCTACGTCGACCCGACGGGGACGGTGCACCGCACCGGGGTGATGCGTCTGGCCACGGCAGCCGACGAGCTCTACCCGCTCAAGGACCCCCGGGTCCGCAACTGGCCCGCCTACCTCATCGTCCTGTTGCTCGCCCGGGTGGTCAGCAAGCTCGGCAGCCTGACAGAGGTCAACGCCGGCGTGGTGGAGGGCCTGTTCTCGGAGGACCTGGCGTTCCTGCAAGACCTGTACAACCGGATCAACGGTCTCACCCCGTCGCAGCTGGCAGTGATCTGTCCCGCGTGCGGCGCCGAGCACGTGGTGGAGGTCGCGCCGCCGGGGGAATAGCCGGCTACCCCGTGGACCGGGTTCACCACGAGGTGGCCTTCCTAGGACGGCATGTCCACTGGACCCTCGACGAGCTCCTCAGCCTCGACCACGCCTCGCGCCGCCGATGGGTGCACGAGGTGACCAGCCAGCTGACCGCCGAACCGTGAGACACCGGCCGGCCCTGGAAAGGGACCGTCCTTGTGCGCTCGAGAGGAGGGACCGCCCGTGGACGACACCGGGAACGACGACACCGAGGAGGCCCGGGACGACGTCACGCCCGCCCTTCCGGCTCCCGCGCCCCGGCCCACGCTCGGCGAGCGACTAGACGCCCAGGCGCGCCGCCGCGTCTCCGCCCACGAGCTCCGTCCACTGTGGATCAGTCCGTTCACCGCGCTCGCAGAGCACGTCGCTGAGCTTGGCAACGTCGTCGGGAATCGGTTCGAGCGGGTCGAGCTGGGGATACCGGTCGACCCGGGGACCTCAGTGCCCGTCACCGCACGGGCCGCGCCGGGTCCGATGAGCCGCAGCGGACGACTGGCGGCCGGCGACGCGGACAGGACGTCGGGGGATGCTCCGGCGGAGGCTGCCATGCGGCGAACCGGCCCCCGACCGCCCGTCACCGCCGTCCCCGCGCGCGCCGAGGCGTCCCCTGACCGCACGACCGGACAGCCCCGCGCGCGAGACGACAGCGCCGGGCAACGAGTGTCCGACCGGCCGGGCCACCCGCTCCCGCCCACCGCCCGCTCGCGCCTGCGCGCGCTGGCCGGACCGGCGGCCGATGCCATGCGGGTCCACAACGGTCCCGCCTCCGACGCGTTGGCGCGGGCCGCCGGAGCCGACGCGGTGACCGTCGGACGCGACGTCCACCTGCGCGAGGGTCGCTACGCGCCGGACCGCGACCGCGGGCTGGCCCTGCTCGCGCACGAGGCGACCCATGTGGCCGCGGCGCTCGACCCGGGACCTGGCTGGAACCGGGCGACCGGTGCGGACGAGGAGGAGCGGCGCGCCAGGCACCTGGAGCGTCTCGTCCTCGGCACGGCCGCTCCCGTCCCGGTCGCCACGTCCCTCCCGCCTTCGCCCGGCCCGTCCGGAGCACCGGATCCCGCGCAGTGGCCGAGCGCGAGGACGTCATCGGTTGCCGCACCCGCACCGACGGCACCCGGCGCTCGGGCGGCGGCGACCGATCGTGATCTCGGGGCCACCGCTGTCGGTCCGGACCTGGAGTCGCTCCGGCGCGGTGTCGTCGCCGACGTGATGCGCCAGATCCGGACCGAGTTCGAGAGGGGAGGGTGAGATGACCGGCTTCGGCATCACCCCGCCACGCCGGCCGACCGTCGCCGCGCCGCCGCGCACGCGCGAGCTGGCCAAGGCGACGATCATCAACACCTTCACCCGCGAGGCGCACAGCGTCATGTACAACCCGGAGGAGGTGAAGCTGGAGCAGGGAAACACCTTCGTCGAAGTGGGGGTGCCGGGACTGGCGACGGCGCCGGTGCAGTACGTCCGCGGCAAGGCGCGCACGCTGTCGATGGAGCTGTTCTTCGACACCTACGAGGACGGCATCGACGTGCGCACACACAGCAATCCCGTCGTCCAGCTCCTCGACAAGGACCCCCGTGAACAGGCACCGCCGGTGCTGCTGTTCTCCCTGGGTCGTCTGCAGTTCCAGTGCGTGCTCGTCGATGCTGGCCAGCGCTACACGATGTTCCTGCCCGACGGCACACCGGTACGCAGCACGCTGTCCGTGCGGTTCCAGGAATACGTGCGCCTCGACGTCGACATCCGCCGGGGTCTGTTCTTCGGGTCCCCGACGGTGTCGGCGGCGGTGAACGCCGCCGGGGCGCTCATCGGAGTCGCGACCACCCTGCACGTGACGAGCGTGGGTGACACCCTGTCCGGGCTCGCCGCGGCGTACCTCGGTGACCCCGCACTGTGGCGCGACATCGCCCGGGCCAACCGGATCGACGACCCGCTGGACCTGCCCCCTGGTCGCACATTGGTCATCCCGCCCAGGGACAACCGCCGGAGCACGGCGTGACCGAGCCCTACTACGCGCCGCGCTTCTCGATCGCGCTGTCCGGGGTCACCCTGGCGGCGGATCTCACCGAGCAGGTGACCAGCCTGATGGTGGAGACCGACCTCGACATGGCCGGGACCTTCGCGCTGGTGTTGCGCAACGCGGACAACGTGCTGCTGGACTCGGCGCTGCTCGACATCGGGAAGACCGTGGAGATCCACCTCGGGTACGGGCACGACCTGCAGCCGGCGTTCCTCGGCGAGGTGGCCTCCGTGGAGCCGACGTTCCCCCAGGACGGACCCCCGACGATCCAGGTCACCGGCTACGACAAGTCCTTTCGGCTGCGGCGCAACCAGCCCAAGGCCACCACGTACAGCAAGACGACCACCCCGACCGTCATCGCCGCCAAGGTCGCCGTCGAGAACGGCCTGATCCCGGTGGTCGACCCGACCGGGCCGCTGATGGATGAGACGATCCAGACGGACAGCGACTTCACGTTCCTGAAGTCGCTGGCGGAGAAATACTACTTCGACGTCTTCGTGGAGTGGGACAGGCTCCACTTCCAGTTCCCGCGACCGCAGACGGCCGCACATGTCCTGGAGTGGGGTCGCAACCTGTCCAGCTTCGGCGCGCGCATCTCGGGCGCGGGGTTGGCCGGCCTGCAGGTCGTGCGCGCGTACAACCAGGAGCTGGCGCAGAGCATCTACGCCGCGGCGGTCGCCGGCGACGTCCGCCCGGACAACCTCCTGGAACGGCTGGGCAGCAGCGCCCTCGACCTCGTGACGTCGCTGGTTCGCGAGGGGATCCGGGACGACAAGGTGAGCAACCCGTTCAGCGCGATGCAGATCGCCACCTCGATGCTGGCCGATCTGCTGGAGGGAATGTACGAGGGACAGGGGTCGTGCGTCGGGCTGCCGCAACTGTCAGCCGGTCACTACGTCGAGATACGTGGCGTCGGCAACCGATTCTCCGGCACCTACAGGGTCCGCCAGGTGACGCATCGGATCGACTCCAACGGGTTCCGCACCGACTTCTCCATCACCCAGCGCGGGCACTCCAGCCTGCTCGGCCTGCTGCGCAAGAAGGTCGTGGAGGTGGCCGCTCCGAACCGGCCGGAGAAGTTCTACGGCGTCGCGGTCGCCGAGGTCATCGACAACAAGGAGCTCCAGGGCCCGGAGCCGGCGGCACCGCTGGGCCGGGTACGGGTGAGCTTCAAGGCCTTGTCGGACGAGGCACAGAGCGGCTGGGCGCCGTGTGTCCAGCCGGGCGCGGGCAACGGCAGCGGCCACTTCTGGCTGCCGGACGAGGGTGACCAGGTCCTCGTCGCCTTCAAGGGCGGCGACCTGTCCCAGCCCTACGTCCTCGGCAGCTTGTGGCATGCCAAGCACCAACCGCCGGCCAAGAACCTGGACGGGAAGAACACCACCAGGATGATCAAGACACCCGCGGGCCATTCGATCACCTTCGACGACTCGGAGGCGAGGCGATCGGTCACCATCCAGGATGCCAACGGCAGCACGGTGGTGCTGGACTCGACGACCGGCGATGTCACGATCCGGGCCAAGCGCAACCTGTCGCTCAGTGCCACCGGCACGGTGTCGATCAGCTCCGACGCCGACATCACCGTCGCCGCCAAGAACACGGTGAACCTCGAGGCGGCCGCGGAAGCGACGAAGATCACGATGACCGCGACGTCGGTGGACATCACGTGAGCGCAGGAGGGAGGACCCGGCGATGAACGAGGCCGTGTACGGGCGCGGGCTGAGCCATCCCTTCCGGCTCGGCCTGGCGGGACTGAGCCAGTCCGAGGGCGTGCGCAAGGTCGAGGAGTCGATCCAGATCATCCTCGGCACCCAGTACGGAGAGCGGGTGATGCGGCCCGCCTTCGGGTGCAACCTGAGCTCCCTGTCGTTCGCCCCGAACAACGCATCCACGGCCAACCTCGCCCGCTACTACGTGGCCGAGGGCCTCGCGCGCTGGGAACCGCGGATCGAGGTCCTCGACGTCGCGGTGGACAACGACAACCTCGGTGGCCGGCTGCTGCTCGACATCACCTACCGGATGCGGGCGACGCAGGACGTGCACAACCTCGTCTACCCCTTCTACCTGGAGTCCACGTCATGACGTTCGACGCGGAGCGAGGGCGGATCCTCCCGCCGAATCTCGACGACCGGACGTGGCAGGTTCTCGTCGACCAGATGAGGGCGCTGATCCCGCGATACGCCCCGGGCTGGACCGACCACAACCCCAGCGACCTCGGGATCACTCTCATCGAGCTGTTCGCCTGGCTGACCGAGGGTGTCGTCTACCGCCTCAACCAGGTGCCCGACAAGAACTACGTCGCCTTCCTCAACCTGCTCGGCATCACGCGGGACCCGCCCACCCCGGCACACACCTACCTGACGTTCACGCCGTCGGCCGGAGCGGTCGACCTGGCAGCCGGGGCCCAGGTCTCCACCCCGGCCAAGGAGGGCCAGCCCGGGATCGTCTTCGAGACCGACGAGCCGGTCCGCCTGCTGCCGGTCGCCCTGGACACGGCCGTCAAGATCGGCCCGTTCGCCAACGGTGCCGGCACGGCCGCGTACACCGACCTGACGACGTCGCTGATCGGGCCGCCCGCGACGAAACTGTTGATCCAGCTGCCACCGAACCAGACGGTGCAGCTGTGCCTTGGCTTCGACCAGTCCCCCGCCGAGGCGGCCCGGCTCGGGGTTCGGCTCTACCTTCCGCTGCCCTTCGTCCCGCTGCCGCTCCCCGTGCCTCCCCCGCAGCCACCCCCGCCACCCACGCCCTCGGTGACCGTCAGCTGGCTCTACTCCACCGGAGACCTCGAGCCGCTCGCGTGGAAGCAGCCGGCCGCCGGCCAGCTCTCGGACGGCACGTCGTTCGTGCCCGCCGGTGGCGGAGTCGCGCACCCGCTCGGTCAGGACGGCACGGTGGTGCTGACCCCACCGGCCGACTGGTCGGCGCAGCGCGCCGCCCCGGACCCCACCGGTCCCGCCGTACCGACCTGGAGTGCCGTCGCTCCCGCGAGCGACGCGGACGCGCGGACCGAACCCAGATTCTGGGTCGGCCTGCGACTGGTGAACAGCGGCACCGCGCAGTCGGCTGTCGGGATCGACCGGCTGCTGTTCAACGCCGCGCACGCGTCCACCGCGCTCACCCTCCGCTCGCCGGAGCCGCTGGGCACGAGCGACGGCACGGCGTTCCAGACCTTCCCGCTGCGCTACCGCCCGCTCTACCGCGGTCCCGACCCGCGCGCGCCGTACCGCGACCTCGTCGTCGAGGTCGGCACCGGGACGCCGCCGGTCTGGGAGACGTGGACGGCGACGGACGATCTCCCGTCCGGCCCGGGCACGGTATACCGCCTCGATCCCGTCGCCGGTGAGGTCACCTTCGGCAACCACGACCCGCAGACGCATCAAGGCAACGGCTCCATCCCTCCGGCCGGCAGCTCGGTCCGCGCCACCTACCGCTACGTCGCCTCCGGTGCGTCCGGCAACGTGGCGGCCGACCAGGTGATCACACCCGGGACGACGCTGACCGGGGCGAAGCTCGACGTCGACGTCGTCGCCACGGTGACCAACCTCGGTCCGGCCACCGACGGCGCCGACGAGGAGGCCGTCGAGGACACCCTGAGCCGGGCCCCGCGCGAGCTGAAGACGCGCAATCGCGCGATCACCGCCGAGGACTACGAGGTGCTGGCCGGCGAGCCGAACAAGAACGTCAAGGTGATCCGGTGCCTGCTGCCGCGGGCTCAGGTGATCGACGTGCCCGCCGGCAAGGCCGGCGACCCGTGGACCTACAGCGGGATCATCAGAGCTCCCGGCATGGTGAACGTCATCATCGTGCCCGACCAGGGCGACGGCGTCCCCCGGCCCGAACCGACGCCCGAGCTGATCGACGAGGTACGCCAATACCTGGACCAGCGGCGGGATCTCGGCGTCCAGCTCCAGGTGGTGGGACCGCGCTACCTGCCCGTCATGGTCCAGGCTGACGTGGTGATCTGGCAGCAGGCCGCCGCCGCCGGGATCACGCCGGACGACGTCAAGGCAGACACCCTCAAGAAGATCGCCGCCTTCCTCCATCCCACCAAGGGAGGGCCGGACGGCAACGGCTGGCAGGTCGCGCAGAACATCTACACCTCGGACCTCTTCCGCGCGATCATGCCGTCGCAGGACCTCGGCTACATCGCGAATCTCCAGGTGAAGCCGGACACGCCGCTCTACCACTACCCGCCGCTCAACCCGACCGGCACGGACACCAACTACAACGCGAGCACCGAGCGCCCGTTCGCCCTGTCCGGGTTCGGCGCGTCGGTACGCGTGGCGGACTACGAGCTGCTCTGCGCGCCGGTCGACCCGAACTCGGCCACCAAGGGCCACACGATCCGAACCACGGTCTCGGACGCCTAGGCCGACGGGGGAACGGGCCATGGACCAGAGCTCCTACCTGCGCTACCTGCCGCCGGTGTTGTGGCGGGACCGGGACATGCCGGTCGGCGAGACGGCGGGCCTGCGCCTGGGCGAATGGCTGCGCATCGTCGAGAAGGTGCTCACCGGCATCGACGACGGCGTCCTGCTGCAACACGGGGACCACGTGCACCCGTCGATCAGCGACGTGATCGCGGGCACGGACCGGCTGCTCGATCCCTGGAAGGCGCCCGCCGACTTCCTGCCGTGGCTGGCGTCCTGGGTGGGACTCGACCTGCCGACGCTGCGCGATCAACCGCTGTGGGACGAATACCGGCGCCGGAGGGCCACCGCGGGAATCGCCTCGGTCTACCGGCAGCGCGGTCTCAAGGACGGCCTGCTGGCCCACCTCGCGCTGCACAACCTCGGCCCAAGCCGGCCACGGGTGGCGATCGACGACGGCAGCCGGGTGCTGGTCACCACTCCCCGGGCCGACGCGCTGGCGCCGGTGAGCGCCATGGTCAGCCAGGGGCCGGTGCTCCGCGGGCAGACGGTCTTCTCCGAAGGGCTGATCCGGCCGCGGTGCATCACCCGCAGCAGCAGCGGGGACTTCTTCGTCGGCGACTTCGGGCTGCCCACCGCCGTATCGCTCCCGCTGCGTCCCCGCGTCTGGCAGCTGACTCCCGGCGGCGCATACCGCTTCGCCGGGGCACCGCCGAAGCCGCGACCGGTCGCTCCGGATACCGCGTTCAACCAGGTGATCGCCGTCGCGGTGCGACCGGCCAGCGGAGGCCAACCGGAGACGCTGTACGTGCTGGACGTGCGGGGTGGCCTCGCCGCCGTTCCCGCGCCGTTCGACGGATCGACCGCGAGTTCGGTCACCTCGCTGGTGTCGGGAGCGAACACGTTCGATCCCGTAGCGATGGCGGTCGACGTCAACGGCAACCTGCTCGTCCTCGACCGCGGCGACGGATCCGGCACCCCGAACCCGCCCAAGATCATCACCGTGGCACTCTCCCCGCTGGCGGTCACCCGTCGCCCGCTCACCACCGTCCTGCAGCCGCTGTCGCTGCTGGTCCGCCGGGACGGAACGCTCGTCATCGGCGACGGCCGCGAGCAAGAGGACCTCGGCCCCGGCAAGCTCACCGGCAACCTGGTCGTCGTCGACCGCCACGACCCCGCAGCCTGGACCGAGACCCTGCTGCTGGACGCCGACAACCCGCTCGTCGCGCCCACGGCGATCGCCGAAGACGGTGACGGCGGCCTGTACGTACTCGACGTGGGGATCAAGCCGTTCTTCCAGCTGGACCAGGACGCGTTCGTCCGGGCGGTGTGCGAACCGGCGGCGGTCTACCGCGTCGACCCCGGTCCGCCGCCCCGGGTGCTGCGGGTCACCGAGGCGGGCCGGATGGTCTCCCCCACCGGCATGGTCGCCGATGGCGGCCGCCTCGTCATCTGCGACCCCGGGCAGCCCGAGTCGCCGAGCGTCACGCCGATCTGGCCGCGGCTGCGACCGTTCCGCTTCGACGTCGTCGTGCACTTCCGGCTCGACGGCCTGCCCGAGGAACAGGGCGAGCGCTCGCGGGTCGAGACGCAGGCGCTGGCCACGATCGAGAGCGTCATCGAGGACAACAGGCCGGCCCACACCGAGTGGGCTCCGATCACGGCGATCTAGTCGGCCGACGGGCACGGACCGCACAGGGATGGGGACAGCGACATGACAGCGAAGGAGGGCGGCGGGATGAGTGAGCAGGCACGGGGCCGGCTGGAGGAGTTGCGGCACGAGTACGAGGTCGGCCAGCGCCGCCTGCAGGAACTGATGGCGCAGGAGGTCTCGATCCGCGAGACGCTGCTGCGGATCAGCGGCGCGATCCAGGTGTTGGAGGAGCTCACCGGAGACGAAGCGCAGCCGTCGCCAGCAACGTCGGTGCCGGGCGCCGGCGTTCCGGCCGAGCCGTCGCCCCCCGGCTCCGTGCTCACCGTCGGCTGATGGCGGGCCAGCCCGTCGCCGTCCTCGGCGGCACCTTGCAGTGCGGTCACGGCGGCAACGTCGCCGTCACGACCGCGAAGGCTCGCCTGACGGTGAACGGGGCCGACGTCCTGCTCACGGGTGAGGAGGTCGGCCTCACATTCCTCACCTGCCAGAACAAGACCACCACGACGACACCGGCGCCGTCGCCCTGCCTCAGCCAGGCAGTCACCGCCGGAACGGCGACGAAGCTCACCGTCCGGGGCATCCCGGTGCTGCTCGCCTCCGCGACCGGCACGACGGTGCCGTCCGTGACTCCTTCCACGACCGGTCCCTTCACCTGGTCCGTGAGCGCCGCGGGCCAGAGCAAGCTCATGGCCCGGTAGTCCCGGCGGCGCGGATGAACCAGCTGACAGCACCGACGAGGGAACCCGCGCATCGGCCGCCGGCGCCCGCCCCTCGCCCGAGGGAGAGGGACCGGGCGCCGGTCGAGGAGCTCGGCAGGCTGGGACGCGCCGCGGGCAACCGCGCAGTCGGACTGCTGCTCGACAGCTCGTCCGGTGCCGAGAGCCGCGCGAACCAGGCGGAGCAGCGAGCGCTGCGGGCCGGACCCGGACCGTCCGGCCCCCTGGTCGTCGGAGGGGGCCAGCTCACCGACGCGGGGCGCCGCTACTTCGAGCCGCTCGTCGGCGGCCCGCTCAACGGGGTCGCGGTGCACCGTGACGGCGGATCGGCCCGGCTCCTCGCGCGGTCGCGGGCGCTGTCGTACGGCCGGCACGTGGTTCTCCCGACGGGGCTCGACCCCGAGACCGTGGACGGCCGGGCGCTGCTCGCGCACGAGCTCGCGCACGTGGTCGCCACCCCGAGCGACCCGCCCGTGGTGTCCCACAAGGACGGCGTCGAGCCGCACTACCCCACCGAGGCGGAGCAGCGGGAGCTCGCGCGGGCGCTCGGACGGCCCTACCGGCGGCCGACCCCGACGGCGGGGTCGCCCGCCGCCGCGTCGCCCACGGCCGCCACCGGCTCCCCGACCCAGGCGGCGCCGGAACCGGCCGGGAGCGCAGGCCGGACCCTCGACGGCGCCGCGCGTACCGCTGTCGCCAGCCGGCTGAAGGAACCGCTGTTCGACACCCTCGACACGCTCGCGAGTGACGTCGGGACGGCGTCGGTCAGCGAGGAGAGCGCCGTCCTGGCCGTCCAGAAGGCCGTGGACGCCGTCTATGACCACTTCGGCGACTACCTCACCGTGCGGACGACACTGACCACCGACGCCCGGACCACGGCGGAGCAGCGGAAGGCCACACCGGAAGGTCAGGTGCTGGTGACCTTCACGCCGTCGGACACTCTCGCCACGTCGACCATCGCGACCCTGATCGAGACGCACTGCCGGGTGTGCCGGGAGGCGCTGGACGGCCTCGATCGTGACTCGAAGGACGCGGTCGTGGACGCCCTCATCACCACGGCCTTCGCCGAACGCGGCGACCAGGTCAGACGGGTCGCGAAGGCCAACACCGGCGGTGCCTACTCAGGGCAGCGGCAGGACCTCTTCATCAACCTGCGGGTGCCCGGGACGTATCAGGGGACGTACGAGACCGCGGTCCACGAACTGCTCCACCGCGTGACACACCCTGCCTTCACGGCCGTCTTCGTTCCCAGGTATCGGGCCGTGGTCGAAGGGTTCACGGAATACTTCACCAAGCAGATCGTCGGGCCGGGCCCGTCGGGCTACGGGCAGGTGGTCCTGAAGGTGAAGGACGCTCTCGGCGCCGTCTACTCGCCGTTCCTCTTCTCCTCCGTCACCGAGGCGAGCGAGGAGAGCCTGCGTCGGGCCTACTTCCAGGGTCGGCTCGACCTGATCGGCTGGGTGCCGATGGACGACAGGGAGCGGGAGGCGGTCACGAAAGCGCACGGCTCGCAGCCGTGGGACCCGGCCGTGGCGCGCCGGAAAGCGCTGGAATACCCGGCGGCGTTCAAGGCCGAGCAGGCGGCCCACCCCAACCTGCTCGGTATCGGTCTCTACTTCCCGGCGCGCACCACCGCCTCCGCTCGACCGACGGTCCGGTACGCCAGAGTCTTCGCCCAGGAGACGTCCTATGCGCGGTGGCGGGCTCTGCTGGAGGGCCACCTGGTGGGCCCGCCGATCCACGGACCGCTGTCGGTGGCGGCGGGAGTGGGCGTGGCCGGCGAATACCAGGAGCCGCGCTTCCACGTCGGCGTCGGAGCGCGCGTCGTCGGCGATGTAGCGGGCACCGGTGCCGGCCGCGACCTCGGCGTCATGCCGTTCGCGTTCGCCGGCGTGCGGGCATGGCAACGGATCCAGATCGGCGCCGAGGGGTTCGTGCTCGTCCCGGTGCTCGGCGATCAGCCGCTGGCCCGTGGCGTCGGAGCCACCGTCGGCGTGGAGTTCTGAGGACGCCCGTGAGCCGATCCCGAGGCCGAGCCCCCGTCCCCGCAGCGGCGTCGCAGGCACGCACATCCGCAGTCCGGGCAGGACGCGACTCCGATCCCCCGCTGCGGGCGCTGCAGAGCGGCGCCGGCAACCGGGCGACCGCCGAGTTCATCGCCCGGCTCGGCGCGCCGACGGTCGGTCCGACGGGTGGCCGGCGCGCAGAGCCGCCCGAGGTGGAGGCACGGTCCGTCGCCGCCCGCGTCGCTGCCGGCGGCGTCGCCCCGACGCGCCCGTCCACGCTGCCCTCGACCGGTCCGGCCGCACCCGGCGGCGGGCCGGCGGCAAATCGGGCCGTGGGCGGCACGCCTCTGGACGGACCGACCCGGTCGTGGTTCGAGGAGCGGCTCGGGACCACGCTGGGCGACGTCCGGCTGCACACGGACTCGGCCGCGGCGGACGCCGCCGCCGCGCTGTCGGCACGAGCCTTCACGGTGGGCGGGAACGTCGTGTTCGGCGCCGGCCAGTTCGCTCCGGACACCCCGAAAGGGCAACGGTTGCTGGCCCACGAGCTCACCCACGTGATGCAGCAGAACGGTCAGCCGGTCGCCGTCCAGTGTGACGACCTCATCGAGGTCGAGCTCATCACCTCGCTCACGGAATACACCCCTCCCCGCAGCC
>Ga0070664_100001698_pt1 | contig 17641 bp, 11 predicted proteins | sample KBSC73metaG_FD_65863 | JGI IMG/M metagenome (GOLD analysis project Ga0070664, IMG submission 65863) | Corn rhizosphere microbial communities from Kellogg Biological Station, Michigan, USA - KBS C7-3 metaG | ecosystem: Host-associated > Plants > Roots > Rhizosphere > Soil ... | reverse complement strand
GACAGGCTCCACGGCCTCTCAGTCCTATTTCGCTACTGCGATCCTTTTCGCCGTCATAGGAACCCTAATCCTGATGCTGGTCGGAGCGACCTATCGCGACGGCACGGTGACCGAGCGTCGACTCCCGCAGAGCATTGGTGCGGTACTGGCGAGCCTGGTACGAAACCGCGCCTTCGTCACTCTTGCTGCGGCGATGATGGCGATGATCGTCGCCATTACCGTCATCAACAAGTCGGTCCTCTATTATTTCAAGTATCTCCTCAATGACCCGGAAGCCGGGCAGCTGGCGCTGGCGTCCATGGGAGTGGTCAGTGGCGTTGCCATTCCTCTCTGGATGATGCTGGGCCGCGTAGTTGGGCTGCGCGTCCTTTGGTTCATCACCGCTGGCTTGGGTATCGTCGCGTTGCTCGTCTTCGCCGCTGTCAATGTTCACGAGAGCGGCCTGATGCAGATCTTCCTCATCACGATGCAGGTGATGATCGTCGGATTGAATTTCGTGTTCTGGGCGATGCTTCCGAACACTATCGAATATGGCGAACAGGCGACGGGCGTCCACGTGGAGGGAGCCGTATTTGGGGTCGCCGCTTTGCTGCAACGCATTGCTATCGGGATCGCGACCGCAATCCTCGGGTGGAGCTTTGCCTCGGCAGGCTATGTCGCCAACGTTCAACAAAGTGCCGATACGCTCACTGGCATGCGCGCGACCATCGTGGTCGTGCCCGTCTTTTTCCTGGCCTTGTCCTGCCTTGCCATGTTGTCGAACCCGCTGGGTCGACAGTCCAGGCGGGCGCCGGAACCCGCCTAGGCGGTCAGCTCGAACGTACCGTGCGCTCCCTCGGCCTCGGCCGACGGCGCGATCCAGACGTCGAACGACCCAGGCTCGACGACGGGCTTGTTGGCAAGGCCGTAGAATTGAAGATCGGCAGGTCGGAGAACAAAGCGCACGACTTCAGACTGGCCGGGCGCCAGCTTGATCTTGCGGAACGCCTTGAGCTCGCGAACGGGACGAGTGATACTCGCAACACGGTCGTGAGTATAGAGCTGCACCACTTCCTCGGCGTCCCGTGAGCCGCGATTGGTGATGCGGGCGCTGACCGCAATCTCGCCATTCATTCCCAGCCCGGGAGCGCTAAGCGCGAAGTCGCTGTACTCGATCTTCCCGTAAGTGAGGCCGTGGCCAAAGGGGTAAAAAGCGGTGTTGGTGATGCCGCGGAAGCGAGCCTTGTAATCCTCGAGTTTCGGATCGGGATTGGGACGACCGGTGGGCTTGTGCGCGTAATAATAGGGCTGCTGGCCCGACCGGCGAGGGAAGCTCGCGGGTAGTCGTCCGGACGGGCTGTAGGCGCCGAACAGCACGTCTGCGATCGAATTCCCCGTCTCGGTCCCAAGGAACCAGGTCGCCAGGATGGCCTGCGCGTTCGCCACAGCCCCTTCGAGCGCCAGCGCGCGCCCATGCTTGAGCACGACGACAACTGGCTTGCCGACCTTGGCGACGGCCTCGGCAAGCTCCTGCTGCGGCTGCGGAACGCCGATTTCCGTCCGCGATTGTGCCTCGCCCGACATGTTCTGGGCCTCACCAATGGCGAGAACGACGATGTCGGCTTTCTGGGCCGCAGCGACCGCCTCGCCGATCCCGCCGGGTAGCGGCTGATCGACGCCTGAACCTTGAGCGATGATCAGAGCGTCCTTGTTGGCCATTCCGCCACGCATTCCGGTGGCTAGATCGACGGCCTTCTCGTCCGTGCCATAGACGACCCACGGACCGACGAGGTCATGCTGTCCCGCCGCAAATGGCCCGATGAGCGCAATCGTCTTGCCCGACCGCGGCAGGGGCAGGAGGTCGCCATCGTTCTTGAGCATGACGATGGACTTGCGCCCGGATTCGCGTGCGAGAGCACGGTGGCGCGGCAGCATGGAGCGCGCTTTCTCGCGCTTCTCGTCGATGCGCCGGAACGGATCTTCGAACAGACCGAGCATGTGCTTGGCAGCGAGGACGCGACGCACCGAAGTATTCAAGAGATCTTCAGGCACTTCGCCCTTGCGGACCAAGTCCGGAAGGTGCTGGCGGTACAATCCGCTCTGCATGCTCATGTCGACGCCAGCGAGGAAGGCGAGCTTGGCCGCATCGCGTCCGTCCTTTGCATAGCCCGCCGCGATCATTTCCTCGTCGCCGGTGTAGTCGGACACCACGAATCCCTGGAAACCCCATTCCCCACGGAGCAAGTCGGTCTGGAGCCACCGGTTTGCGGTTGCGGGAACGCCGTTGATCTCGTTGAACGAGGCCATTGCCGACATTGCACCGGCATCGAAGGCAGCTTTGTAGGTTTGAAGATAGACTTCGCGGAGCGTTCGCTCGGAATGGTCGACGATGTTGTAGTCGAGGCCCGATTCCGCCCCGCCGTAAGCAGCGAAATGCTTCACGCAGGCGAGGAAATGCTCGTTCGACTTCAGGTTCGCGCCCTGGAATCCTTGCACGCGAGCAGCCCCGAAGAGGCTCCCTAGCAGTGGGTCCTCGCCGCCGCCCTCGACACCTCTTCCCCAGCGCTGGTCGCGGGCGACGTCGACCATTGGTGAGAAGTTCCAGTCGATGCCCGCGCCGGATGCCTCATATGCTGCGACCTCGGCGGTGCGCCGTGCCAGATCGGGTTCGAAGCTCGCAACCTCTGCAAGCGGTACCGGGAATATGGTGCGGTGACCGTGGATGATGTCGGCCGCGAAGATCAAAGGAATCTTCAGCCGCGACTCCTTGACCGCCGCATTCTGCATGATCCGCGCCATGCGTGCGCCATTGCCGTTGAACACGCCGGTAAGCTGCCCCTGGCGGGCCTCTTCGACCTGCTGAGGGAAATTGCTGTTGCTCGGCGGATTCAGTGCCGCCGCAACCCCGCCGCCCCAGGCCGATGCCATTAGACTGAGCTGGCCGGCCTTCTCCTCCAGGGTCATCCGACCGATCAGCGAATCCACGAACGCAGGAACGTCGAGCTTGCCTGCCGTCTGCAGAAGAGCGCGCGCTGGACTTGCCAGCCATGCGGCCATTGCACCTGCACCCATCAGGGCGGCCCTGCGCGAAAGGCGCGTGTCGAGCATTCACTTTCCCCTCAAACTCAGCGCTTCGGCACGCGCTGCAACTTTGACCCGGATTACATCCTTGACGCAATATGTAACCGGTTACATGACGCAGCCCCGAGGCAATTGCAATCGGCTTGGCCGTGACATTTGCTCGATCTCTTGCTGTTAGGAACACATGGCTGAAGCGACAATCCGGGATGTTGCTCGCCGGGCGCAAGTCTCGGTTGCGTCCGTGTCGCGCGCGCTCAACAATCTGGCCAACGTAAGTGAGCATACGCGTGCTCGGGTGAACGAGGCCGTTCAGGAGCTCGGCTACGTTCCTCACGCCGGCGCTCGCAGCCTTAGCCTCGCTCGCACAAACGCGATCGGGGTCGTCCTCCCCGATCTTCACGGCGAGTTCTTCTCCGAGATCGTGCGAGGCATGGACAAGGAAGCGAACAGCCGCGGATATTTGCTGCTTCTGTCCAACATGCACACAGGATCGGCCCAGGCCGCGAATGCGCTGAAGGCGCTTCGAGGCCGTGTTGACGGGTTGATTGTGATGGCGCCGCATCTGTCCGAGGAGGATCTTGCCGCAGCGCTCCCGAGCACAACGCCGGCAATCTTCGTCAATACGCCCGCAGTCGTCCACGACGGCATCCGACTGGACAACGCCGCAGGCGCGCAGGCGGTCGCCATGCATTTCATCGAGCTTGGGCGGAATCGCATCGTGCACATTTCAGGCCCGAGAGACAATCTGGATGCCGAGGAACGCGCTGACGCGTTTCGCAGGGCGTTGGACGGGAGCGGCGTCCAACTGGAAGTCATAAACGGAGATTTTTCGGAAGAGTCCGGCGAGGATTCCATCCGGACACTGATCGCGTCAGGCACTTCCTTCGACGCGGTCTTCGCAGCCAACGACATGATGGCGAGCGGTGCCCTCCAAGCTTTGCGAGACGCCGGACTTGCAGTGCCGGGAGAGGTGGCCGTCTCGGGGTTCGATGACATCCCACTTGCGAGACATATCGGGTTGACCACTGTCCGCGTGCGGATCGCAGAGCTTGGTCAACGCGCTATCGTCAGGCTACTGAGTATCATTGAAGGCGATCAGGGTGCCTCGGGACAGGAACTTCATTCGCCCGAACTTATCGTTCGCACAACAACCCTTCCGAAGTAGCCCTCCTTTGATCTTCACCGATCGCCGCTCATTCCTGAAGAACTCTTCGCTCCTGATCGCTGGGAGCGCTCTTCCCAGCCGCGCTGGAGCCAAGCTCACCTCCACTCGCACACTTCCCTCTTTCTATGATGAGATTGAGCGGCGCACGTTCCGCTTCTTCTGGGAAACGGTGAACCGCAAGAATGGCCTGATTCCCGATCGTTGGCCAACACCCTCATTCTGCAGCATTGCCGCGGTCGGATTCGCGCTCCCGGTCTATGCCATTGGGGCAGAACGCGGATGGTGCACGCGCGAGGAGGCTCGTGATCTCACCCTGACCACGCTGCGATTCTTCTGGAGCGCGCCGCAAGGTCCGCGGCTCAGCGGGACGGCCGGTTATAAGGGCTTCTTCTATCATTTTATCGATATGCAGACGGGCCTGCGTTATCGCGACGTTGAGCTGTCAAGCGTCGACACGACTATCCTGTTTCTGGGAGTGCTGTTCGCCGGCGCATTCTATGATCGCAACCACCCCACCGAACTTGAGATTCGCAAGCTCTCGGCTGCTCTCTACGCCCGCGCGGATTGGAACTTCTTCCGATCGGACGGCCGTGCGCCGATATCCATGGGCCATCACCCCGAAGGCGGGCTGATCGACGCCAATTGGGTCGGTTATAATGAAGGGATGATGGTCAATGTGCTGGCTCTTGGCGCGCCGGTGCATGCTGCGCCGGGCAATCTATGGGACCAGTGGACCGCTCCTTACGGACGCTTTTGGAGAGGCAAAGGGCCGACGCGCCGCCTCGCTTTCGCGCCATTGTTCGGGCACCAGTACAGTCAGATCTTCATCGATTTTCGCGGCATATTCGACGCGCCGATGCGGGCGGCCGGCTTCGACTATTTCGAGAACAGCCGGCGCGAGACCTACGCCAACCGCGCCTATTGCACGGCCAACCCGATGGGCTGGTCAGGCTATTCTAACCGAATCTGGGGTTTGACGGCCTGCGACGGCCCAGGCAATTTCAAGTTGCCTTACAAAGGCCGGGAGAGGCAATTTTTCGGCTATGCTGCCCGCGGTCCCCTCGGAGAGCCGGATGAGCGCGACGACGGAACGATTGCGCCCACGGCCGCGCTCGGATCGCTTCCGTTCGCGCCTGAAATCGTGGTTCGGGCGGCGGATGCCCTGCTGAAGGAGCATGGTGCGCGCATCTTCGACCGCTTCGGCTTCAAGGACAGCTTCAACCCGAGCTTCACGTACCAGAACGTTCGCCCTGAACGCGGCCGGGTCGATTCCAAGCATGGCTGGGTCGCGACCGATTACTTGGGCATCGACCAGGGGCCGATCCTGCTGCAGGCGGCCAATTACCGCGACGATTTCGTCTGGAAATACATGCGCCGAATTCCGGCGATCCGGAAAGGCCTGAAGCGCGCTGGATTCGCCGGCGGCTGGCTCGGCTGATTGATCAGCCGAGCCCTCCAGTCAGACAATCAGAACTTGAAGCCGGTTCCAACCTGGAAGCTTCGCGGCGGACCAATGAGAACGGTGGCCGGATCAGTGGGATGTGCCCCGCAGCACGCATCGTTGTAACCGAGGTTGTCCCGGTTGAAGAGGTTGAAGACCTCGGCCCAAACCTGCAGTTCGCCGGGCCCGAAGTCGAACGACTTCAACAGCCTCAAGTCGAGCTGCGCGAACATCCTGTCGCGTCCGAAATTGCCTTTCCGGATGTTTGTGCCGAAGCCGTTCGTTTCGCCATCGATAACGAGCTGCGGAACACCCGAGGCGATCGTCGCCAGCCCTGAAAGTTTCAGGCCCCACGGCATGTCGACGATGCCGTTCGCGACAAGGCGGTGCCTCTCATCGCCCGAGTTGGGCTCGAACGGCACATATTGCGGATCCGGGCGATCAAATTCGAACTGGTATCCGCGCTGCTTCGAGAAGGCGAGCGTGTAAGCGAGGCCGAAGCCGTAGCCGGAGCTCTTCGTGTACGGCTTATCCACGGTGACGAACACGCCGTGATACCGCGTCTTGCGATAGTTCGTTCCTGCGATGACGTTGCTGTACCCATTGATCAGCGGAATGGGGTTCATGAAGCCACCCGCGTTCGGCTGGGTACGATTGAGCGGTATATAGCCGAGCTGATCCTTGCCGACCGTATAGTTATAGGTGAGCGAGGTCTGCATTACGCCGAACCGCTGGCGAACGCCGACGCTGAACTGATCCGTGTAGGGCGTCTCGAGATCGTTCGGGATTACGCGCAGTTCGGTCGTGCCAGGTGACGTCGGATCCGCTGCAAGGCTCGCGAGGAGAGCCTGGAACCCTTCCGGCGTCAGGAAGGCGTCCTGCCAGGCGACCGTCTGGTGGCCGTTAAGAGGCAACCCGTCTGGCGAGAAGAAGAGCTCTCCCTGCCTGTATTGACTTAGCAGCGTCTCCTCGGCGGCGTTGCGGAACAGCGTACGATCGTAATAGCGGCCATAACCGCCGAAGATCACCGTGCGCTGGTCCTGGTTCACGTCGTAGGAGAAGCCGATCCTGGGCGCAAAATTATTATAGTCGGTCTTCCGATTGTCCCCGGTCGAAATATAGTCGTTTACATCCCAGAAGGCTCCCGCCGATAACGGGTTCGCTGCGAGCGCACGCAGGGCTTCCACGGCAGTCGCCGGAGTCACGAAGTCGGGATTGCGTCCGTTCGTGTCGACGTCCCAGCGAATGCCGGCATTGATCGTCAAATGGCGGTTCACGGCCCAATCGTCCTGCGCGAACAAGCCGATCTGGGTCGTGCTCTGGCCGTAATTGGGGTCCCCGGCTCCGAAGTTCACCTTTTCAGCAAAGCTAAAGTCGAGGCCTTGCGCTGGCACATCCCGGAAAAGGAACTGCGGATTGGCAAACGGTCCGCTGCCGCTAACCCGGAACTTCTGAAACGAAAGCTTGCCGCCCAGCTTGATCAGATGATCGCCGTTCCAGTGGACGTCGTTCAGAGTGAAGTTGTCGCGGAAGGTCAGACCCTTCTGCTTCACCACCTGGAAGTCGGCTCGACCGCCGACGTTGATGACTCCCTCGTAAATTCGCCCGAAACCTGCCGAGAAATCGCTGCCGAACTCAAGGTCCGATTTCAGGAAATCGGCCGTAAATTCGTTCACGAAGCCATCGCCGTTCCACAAGTGCCGGGCCCGGCCGGTGTAAACGTCGTTCTTGACATGCGTTCCGCGCTCGCGTGCATCGCGATCGCCGAAGTCACGAACGTCGGTCTCCTTGCGGATGCTTCCAGTTACTTCGAGCGTCTGATCCGGATTGATCTGCCAGTTGAGCTTGGCGAAGCCGAGATGCTCCCTGAACGGGCTCGAGAAACTTCCGACGAAGTCGTTGACGTCGAACGGAAGCTGGGCCTGTTGCTGCGGGGTGCCACCCGGTACGACCGTCCGTGCGCGGTCCTGAATGTTGGCCTCATAATTCGCGAAGAAGAAGAGATTGTCCTTGATAATCGGACCGCCGAGCGCTGCTCCATACTGCTTGCGCTCAAGCGGTGGTTCCGCCGTGTTATTGCGACGCATTTGGAAGTCGCGGGCAATCATCGTTTCGTCCTGGTAGGTGCCGAAGATTTCGCCGTGAAAATCATTCGTGCCGGATTTTGTCACGGCAGTGATGATGGAGGTTGCGGCATCCTCATATTCCGCCTTGAAGTTCGAGGTCAGCACCCGGAACTCCTGGACCGCAAGCTGCGAGAATGGGTTGCCCCGGCTCACATCCTGGCCGACGATCCCGCCTTGGTTGACGTTGCTCTTCAAGCTTACGCCGTCAATGAACACGTTGACCTGCGGCCCACCCAGAGACTCGCCGTCGCGGTCGCCGCCGACGCCTGCACCGCTGAACGTTTGCCGAAATTCGGACTGGTTGACCTTAATGCCGGGAGCGAGCGCCGCGAAGTTCAGGAAGTTGCGATTGTTCTGCGGCAGATTTTCAATCTGGTCGCGGCTGACATGCGTGGCGACTTCGGAAGTCTTCGTTTCGACCAACCGACGTCCCGTGACCACGATAGCCCCGCCCTGTGTCGTTGCGGCTTCTGGAGGAGGCGCGGCTGGCGTCGTTGCGTCGAGGTCGAGAGTTGCAGTCTCTCCGACGCCGATGATCACTCGCTGCGTGCCAGCAGCGGCACCCTCGCCCGCGCTTACGCCAATGTCGTAAGTGCCCGGCCTTAGCCCCGTTAGAGAATAGGAGCCGTCCGGCCCGACGGGCGCCTGAATCGTCGCCTTTGTGTCAACATTCACGGCAGTCACAACCGACCCCGCGGGCGCCGCCGTCGTCGTCACATGGCCGCGGACAGTCGCGGTCGTGAGCTGCGCATGGGCCGGCTGCGCCATGCACAAGGAGGCGGCGAGCGCGGCTGCGGAGATGCTCCACGAAAACGGATGCTTGCGATTGCTCTTACTCACTTGCCCCTCTCCCCAGATGGCGGCTTGTAACCGGTTACAAGAACTTTCGACTGAAAACCCTTTGCGAGCGCAAAGTCAATTGATCTGCCCTTGGCTGACGCCAGTCTTGTCGGGGTTGTGTTCTGGAAGACACGACGCACGGATCGCTCGCAACTTCCGGCGCGAGCCCAACTGTCCTAAAACAGTGAAATGAGACACCTAGCTCTGAGTGCAACCATGCTGTTGGCGTGCTGCACGGCGCAGCCGAAGACGGCGACCGAGAGCGCAATTCCACAGATCGCAGACCGGGTCGCCGGACCGCCGCAACGCTGCGTGCCCATCGAGCAGAGCCGAGGGTTGCACGCTGCCGGACCCAGAACTTTGCTCTACGGGTCGGGACGCACGATTTGGGTGAACCGCCTGCCGGAGGATTGCGCAGGAATTAGATTTTCCGACATTCTCGTTATCGAGCCATCCGGTTCACAATATTGCCAGGGGGACTTCCTTCGAACTCGCGACAATGTGACACTGCTTCCCGGGCCAGGCTGCCGCCTCAACGACTTCGTTCCCTACAGGAAGCCCTAGCGGCGATTGCGGGGTGCTCGCTCCTCTCCTAGGGGAGCGCGCGTGAAAGCACTGCTCCTGACATCGCTGCTTCTGCTGGCTTCGTGCAACAGGGGCGCTCCGGACATAATCGTCTCTGACCCCTGGGTTCGCGAGACCGTTGCGGGGCAAAGCGGCACGGCCGCTTACGTGACGATACAGAACAAGGGTTCGGGCGACGACCGTCTGCTGAGCATTGGCGCACCGCCGCCCATCACGGCCACGCTGCATGAGACTTCGACCGAAAATGGCGTCTCGAGCATGCGCGCACTCGAGAATGGTCTTGCCGTTCCAGCGGGCGCGACCATTCCCCTTAATCCCGGCCGTGCTCACATCATGACCACGGGACTAACCACGCCGCTCCGTGCGGGCGAGACACTCAAACTGACGCTTCGCTTCGAGCGTTCCGGTGAGAAGATCGTGGACTTCAAGGTTGCTCCCGCCATGGGCGGGATGGCTCACTGATGCGCCAGGTCCGCATCATCCTCTGGGTCTTCGTCGCCCTTGCGCTGCTCGCTGCCAGCTATCTCCTGACCCGCAAGCCCCCAGCTCCGGTCTCGGGCGTCCAACCCACCGAGCTGGTGAAGTTCGGCGGGCCGTTCACCCTTGTCGGCTCTGACGGCCAGCCCTTCAGCAACACCAAGCTCAACGGCAAGCCATACGCAATCTTCTTCGGGTTCACGCACTGCCCTGACGTCTGTCCCACCACCCTCGCGCGGCTGGTGAAGCTGCGTCAGCAGCTCGGTTCAGGCGAGCGGCCCTTCGAGATCGTTTTCGTGACAGTGGACCCTGAGCGCGACGGGCCAGCCGAAGTCGGCAAATATGCTGAGCTGTTCGATAGTCCTATCATCGGCCTGACCGGGTCGCCCGCGCAGGTCGAGCAGGTGAAGAAGCTGTTCGGCATCTTCTCGAAGAAGGTCGAGCAACCGGGGGGCGACTATAGCGTCAATCACACCTCGACAGTGCTATTGTTCGATCGACGCGGCGACCTCACGGGCACGATCTCTCCGGAGGAGGAGGATGCCGCAGCCCTTGCGAAGCTGAAGCGCCTCAGCGCCTGAGGACGCGGTCCAGCAGCCGGTCGATGGCTGCAACGGATTGGGGCTCGTCGAGGTCGGGTGCATGGCCGACGCCGGGAACGGTCACGACCTCCACGTCGGGGATCTCGGTCACCATCCGTTCCGCGACGGATTGCGCCAATAAGTCACTGGTTTCCCCTCGCAGCACCAGGACCGGCCTACCCGCAAGGGCGCGGTAGTAGGGCCAGGCATCCGGAACCTCGCCGGTATTACCGGCATGGAAGGGCTCAGCGATCGCCATGTCATAGTCGAGCTCGATGCCGTTCTCGGTCTCGCGGCAGATGCGCTTGGCGAACCGCAGCCATTCCGCATCGCCATAGGCCGGGTGCACGTCCGCGCTTCGCGCGCGAATCCGCGACGCGGCTTCGTTCCAATCCTGGAAGATGACCGACCGGCCGACATACATTCTGATGCGATCGATGCCGGACGGGTCGACCTCCGGTCCGATATCGTTGAGCAGCACACCGGCGACCTTGTCTGGTGCCAGCTTCACGACGATCATCGTGACAAGGCCGCCTAGCGACGTGCCGAGAAACACCGCCTCGCCGACACCCAGCTCTTCCAGCAGCTGAAGCACGTCCATCGCGTAGGTGCCGGGCATGTAACGTGCCGAGACAGGGTCCCATTGGCTTTCACCACGGCCGCGGAAATCAGGAACGATCACTCGCCAGTCGCCGGCGTAGCGCTCAGCCAGGCTTTCGAAATCGCGCGCGTTCCGCGTCAGGCCGTGAAGCATGAGCAACGCAGGCCGGTCAGGCAGCCCCGCATAGTCGCGATAATGAAGCCTCAGGCCGTCCGGGCCGGTCCAGAAGCGATCATCCCAACCCTGCGTTTGTTGTTTCGCGACATCCATCCTCCTCGTATCGCGAGCTTGTGCCGACTGCGCAATCCTACCTGCCGGACCCCCGGCTCCCCGGCCTGGGCGAGGCATTCTACGATGCCGTCGAGCCTGCCCGCTTCCCGAAATGCGAGCCTCGTTTCCTCAATCGCCGATTAGCACAAAATGTCGGGCTGGAGCTGGATGACGAAAGTTGGGCACGGCATTTCTGCCGGTTCGAGCCGCTTCCCGATAACCTCCCGCAGCCCTTGGCGCTGCGCTACCACGGCCACCAGTTCCGAGTGTACAATCCGGACATTGGCGACGGACGAGGCTTTACCTTCGCACAGCTGCGCGACAATCGCGGCAGACTCCTCGATCTTGGGACCAAGGGCTCGGGCCAGACGCCTTACAGCCGCACAGCCGACGGCCGCCTGACGCTTAAGGGCGGAATGCGCGAAGTACTGGCGACGGAGATGCTCGAAGCCCTCGGTGTCAACACGTCAAAGACCTTCGCGTTGTTCGAGACGGGTGAAGAACTAGTCCGCGGGGACGAGCCCTCCCCCACCCGCTCGGCAGTCCTGACGCGACTGAGCCACGGACACATTCGCATCGGCACGTTTCAGCGCCTCGCATTTTATGGTGAGATCGAGAACATCAACGCCCTGGTCCGTTATTGCCTCGAGCATCTTTACGGCGAGCCGCCCGTCGACGATCCGAAGGAGAATGCAGTCCGGCTGTTCGATCTCGTCTCAGGGGCCACCGCGCGGCTCGCCGCCAGCTATCTCGCCGCCGGCTTCGTCCACGGCGTCCTGAACAGCGACAACATCAACGTCACAGGCGAGAGTTTCGACTACGGCCCGTGGCGCTTCACCCCGGAATGGGACGCGGACTTCACCGCGGCCTATTTCGATCATTACGGGCTTTATTCCTTCGGGCGCCAACCGGAGGCGATCCAATGGAACCTGGCACAGTTTGCCGGCTGCATTTCGCTCGTGACGGATGCGCCCTCACTTTCGGATGGCCTGGCGCGTTGGTCGGCCAAGTTCGAGAACGAACTGGTCGGCGCGCTCCTTCAACGCCTCGGCGTCACCACAAGAGAGCGCGAGGAGGACCGCGAGCTTGCCGCCGCTTTGCTTCGAGCGCTGCAATCGCGCGAGGCGCAAATTGACCGTGTTTTCTTCGACTGGAGAGGCGGCCGCGAGCCCGGCGAGGAGCCCTATCCGTCCTCGCATTTCCGTGAGCTTGCGTCGCGTCTGAAAGACCGCCAACGGATACCCACCCATCCATATTGGTCGGAAGCGGTGCCCTGCTCGATGCATATCGACGAAGTGGAGGCCATCTGGGCCGCCATTGCAGATGAGGACGACTGGTCCCCATTTGAGGAAAAAGTCTCTGCAATCCGCAGGATGGGAGAAGCAATGATCCACGACGGAGCCGCAGCTTGACCGTTCTCGAACAACATGGTGTCTCACGCGCAATGGCCGAGAAATTGGTGTCGACAGAACCGGCGACCGGCGTTGAGTTATGGTCGGGAGAGGTTGGCGACGCCGCCGCCGAGGTTGCCGCCGCGCGTGCCGGCTGGCCGCAATGGGCGGCGCACTCGCTGGCCTACAGGATCGAGACGCTCCGTCGCTTCGCAAACGTCGTACGTGCGCGAACGGACAAGTTCGCGGAACTCATTTCGCGAGAGACCGGCAAGCCCCTGTGGGAGACCAAGACTGAGGTCGGAGCCGTCATCAACAAGGTCGAGATTTCGGTTTCAGCTTATGCAGACCGGACTCCACAGAAAAAGCTGGAAGCAGCTCTCGGCAATAAGGTCGCCGTCCGGCATAAGCCGCATGGCGTGCTTGCAGTGCTGGGCCCGTTCAACTTCCCAGCCCACCTTCCCAACGGTCACATCGTTCCCGCGCTGATCGCTGGCAATGCGATCGTCTTCAAACCGTCGGAGAAGACACCCGCGAGCGGCGCTTTTCTCGTCGACTGTTACCACGAAGCGGGCGTTCCTGAGAGTGCGATCCGACTGCTTATCGGCGGGCCAGACCAGGGCAAGGCGCTGGCATCGCAGGCCGGCATAGATGGCCTGCTGTTCACCGGTTCCGCGCGGGCTGGCAGCGCGCTTCACAAGCAGTTCGCTGACAGGCCCAGCAAAATCCTCGCGCTCGAGCTTGGCGGAAACAGTCCGATCGTCGTGTGGAACACGAAGGATCTCGATGCGGCTGCCGCGACTGTCGTCCAGTCCGCTTTCCTTTCGGCGGGGCAACGCTGCACCTGCGCGCGGCGCCTCATCGTCGAGGACGGCAAGTACGAGGAGCTGGTCGACAGGATCACGGCGCTGATGGATCGCATGATCGTTGGCGAACCCTTCGCGGACCCGCAGCCGTTCATGGGCTGCGTAATCGACAATGCGTCGGCGGATCATCTTCAGGAGCAATGGGTCACTCTGATGATGAAGGGCGGCCGCCCAATCCGCCGCCTCGAGCGCCCCGACGAAGGCAAACCGTTCCTCACCCCCGCGCTGATCGATATCACCGATGCAAAGGATGTCCCCGACGAGGAATTGTTCGGACCCGTTCTCCAGATGATCCGCGTGAAAGATTTCGACGCCGCGATCGACGAGGCGAACAATACGCGCTTCGGCCTTGCGGCGAGCCTGATCGGTGGAAGCCCGGAACAATATGACAGCTTCTGGGCCAACGTCCGGGCCGGGGTCATCAACTGGAACAAGCCGACCAACGGGGCGCCCTCAACAGCCCCGTTCGGGGGCGTCGGCATGTCAGGCAATCACCGGCCAAGCGCCTTCTACGCAGCCGATTATTGCGCTTATCCAGTCACGAGCAGCGAGAGCGACACGCTTCGCGGCAGCATCGGCGAGGGCCTTCGCGACCCGAACATGCAGGAAGACTGAACCCTTTCAACAGCCGCGGCGTTCTGAACCGCCGTGAGAGTCCCAGTTTGTATCGGCAAGGCCGTCGCCCTTGCCCTGTTGAGCGTTTCCCTGTCGAACTGCGGGAACCCGTTCAGCGTCGATCCGAAGCAAGTCGATGCAAAGGCGCTCGGCGCCAATGCCAGCGCCGACGTGCGCGCGTTCTACGAGGCTCGTCAATGGCAATCTGCATGGGACGGCAAGGCCGAAAAACAGCTCCTTGAGATCATCGACGAGGCGGCGACGCACGGCCTGAAGCGCGAGCTTTTTCTCAAGGGCGACCTGCCAAAGGATCATGCCGAACGCGAAGTCGCCCTGACGAAGGCAGCGCTTCGGTACGCGTCCGCGCTGGCACAGGGTTACTCGGATCCGAAGAAGCTCGGCCGGGTCTACACTCTGCCTCGGCCGAAGTTCGATGTCGCCGGCGGACTCGCGAAGGCGCTGCAGGAGGGCAAGCTGGCCGACTGGTACGGTTCGCTTGCCCCCCAGACCGACGAATACCGGCTGTTGAGTCAGGAGTTCGTTCGCCTGCTCAAGCTCGCGAACGAGATGGGCAACGGCTCGTCCATTTCGGCGGGCAAGCCGATCAAGCCCGGCGGCCGCGATCCACGGCTCCCGGCCATTGCGAATGCGCTGACGGCCGGCGCCTATCTGGAACTTCAGAAGGCCCCTCCGCAGTCCTACTCTCCCGTGATGGTCGCGGCGGTGAAGCAGCTGCAGACGGACCTTGGGTTCAAGCCTGACGGGATCATCGGGCCCGACGCCGTCAAGGCACTCAACGAAGGGCCGGGCGACCGCGCTCGGCAGCTTGCGGTCAACCTCGAGCGGTTGCGTTGGCTCGACCGCAATCCGCCCGCGACACGAATCGACGTGAACATAGGTTCGGCCACGCTCGAATACTGGCGCGACGGCCGCCTGCGCGACCACCGAAATGTCGTCGTTGGCCAGCCGGATTGGGAGACTCCGCAGCTTGGGTCGCCGATCTTTCAGCTGGTCGCGCATCCGTATTGGCGGGTGCCGGATTCCATCCTGAAGGACGAGCTTGCGAGCAAGAGCCAAGCCTATCTCGCCGAAAACATGATGGAATATCGCGATGGACGTCTTGTCCAGCTGCCTGGCCCGAAGAATTCCCTCGGCGAGGTGAAGTTCGACATGCGCAACAATGAGCACATCTATCTGCATGACACGCCAGCGAAGGCACTTTTCGGCGTGCCCGAGCGGCATCGGAGCCACGGCTGCGTGCGCGTGCAGGATGCGCTCGGCTTCGCGCTCCTGCTCGCTCACGACGACGGCATCCTGGTGGATTTCCAGGAAGCCATGATGAAGCCGGACCAGGAAGGCTATGTGAAGCTGAAGAAGGAAGTTCCGGTCCGCCTGATGTACCGCACTACCTTCGTCGACGACGGCCAGGTCAAGCTGGTCGAGGACGTTTACGGCTGGGATGACGATGTCGGCTACGCGCTCGGCTACGTTCGCAGACCGCCGCGCGCCAAGCAAAAGCAGGTCGGCGGAGACGTCGGCCCGTAAAACTAGTTGCGCATCTCTGGTAGATATTGGTCGTCAGCAGCGTCGCTGAATTTGGTAATGCGGGCATCGAACCGCATGCGGACCGTGCCGGTCGCGCCATGGCGCTGTTTAGCGACGATGAGGTCGGCGCGGCCGTAGATCCGGTCCATCTCCTCACGCCACGCAGCGATATCCGGATGATCGTCGTCAGGCTTCTTGGCGGCGAGGTAATAGTCCCCGCGGAAGACGAACCAGACCATGTCGGCGTCCTGTTCGATCGAGCCTGACTCACGAAGGTCTGAAAGCTGCGGGCGTTTGTCCTCGCGCTGCTCGACCGCACGGCTGAGCTGCGAGAGAGCAAGCACGGGCACCTCGAGCTCCTTCGCGAGCTGCTTCAAGCCGCGACTGATCTCCGAAATCTCCTGGACGCGATTATCGCTCGACCCAGCGCGTCCCGTGCCCTGGAGCAGCTGGAGATAGTCGACGACGACGAAGCCGATGCCCTTCTGGCGCTTCAATCGCCGGGCGCGCGTCCGAAGGGCAGCGATCGTCAGACCCGGCGTGTCGTCGATATAGAGCGGCAGGCTCTGAAGCTCCGCGGCGGCTCGCGCGAGTGAGCGGAATTCCTGCTGGCTAATCTTGCCCATGCGCAGGTTCTCGGAGCTGATGCCCGACTGTTCGGCAAGGATGCGCGTGGCGAGCTGGTCGGCGGACATTTCCAGGCTGAAGAAGGCGGTCGGCGCGCCAGCCGACTTCGCCGGCTCGATCCCATCCTCGATGTCACGAGCAAAACGTTGGGCGGCGGCGAAGGCGATGTTGGTCGCGAGCGAGGTCTTGCCCATGCCCGGCCTACCCGCAAGGATGACAAGGTCGGACTTGTGCAGACCGCCGACCTTAGAGTTGATGCCTTCGATCCCGGTCGTGAGGCCGGACAAATGTCCGCCGCTGTTGAGCGCCTTTTCCGCCATTTCGACGGCGAGCTTGGTTGCCTCCCCGAAGCTCTTGGCCTTGCCTTCGGCCCCGCCCTCTTCGGCCACCTTGTAAAGCTCGGTCTCGGCCTTCTCGATCTGCTCGAGCGGAGCAACGTCCTCACTGGTGTCGAGCGCGCCCTCCACCAAGTCGCGCCCGACACCGATGAGCGCCCGAAGCAGTGCCAAATCGTAGATCTGCTGGGCGAAATCCTTCGCGCCGATGATTGCCGCTCCCGAACCCGTCAGCGTCGCGAGATAGGCCGGACCGCCCAACTCTCGCATGGCTTCGTCCGCTTCGAAGCTCGGCCGAAGAGTCACCGGATTGGCGACCATGTTCCGATCAGCGAGCTTGAGAATGGACTCGTAGACGCGACCGTGGAGCGGCTCAAAGAAGTGATGCGGCCGAAGCTTAAGCTGCACATCCTCGACCAGCCGGTTGTCGATCATCAGCGCGCCCAAAAGCGCAGCTTCCGCCTCGACGTTCTGCGGGAGCGCTGCTGCCGCCGGCTCGGCGGATTCGGAAATACGGATTACTTCGGCCATGACTCTTCTTGGCCGGTGCGCGGCCACCCTCCAACGAGAACATAAGTAGCACAGACACGATAGGCTGTGGATAGATTGTGAGTTCCCTCAGTCCGTCAGTCTCGCGAAGTTGGGAATCTCACTTGAACAGGGCATCCACAGAAAAAAGAACCGGCCAATTGATGCCCAGAATCCTCGCCGTTACGCCGCTGGGATGGCCATTTTCTCAGATCGTTGGATTCGCGAGCAGGCGCAGGAACACGGCATGATCGAGCCGTTCGTGGAGGCGCAGCGGCGTGAAGGCTGCATCAGCTACGGCCTCAGCTCTTACGGTTACGACGCCAGGGTCGCGGACGAGTTCAAGATCTTCACCAATGTCGACAATGCGGTCGTCGACCCGAAGGACTTCGCCTCGAACAGCTTCGTCGATCGAAAGACGGACTGCTGCATCATTCCGCCGAACAGTTTCGCGCTAGCGCGCACGGTGGAATATTTCCGGGTGCCTCGCGACGTGCTCGTGATCTGCCTCGGCAAGTCGACCTATGCACGGTGCGGGATCATCGTGAACGTGACGCCGCTGGAGCCGGGCTGGGAAGGCCACGTCAC
>Ga0070664_100001696_pt1 | contig 17659 bp, 17 predicted proteins | sample KBSC73metaG_FD_65863 | JGI IMG/M metagenome (GOLD analysis project Ga0070664, IMG submission 65863) | Corn rhizosphere microbial communities from Kellogg Biological Station, Michigan, USA - KBS C7-3 metaG | ecosystem: Host-associated > Plants > Roots > Rhizosphere > Soil ... | reverse complement strand
ACTCCTGACCGAGAGCCTTCTGCTCGCGATCGCGGGCGGGGCCTGCGGTCTCGTGTTCGCGCGATGGAGTAATGCCGTCCTCGAGCAATCGCTACCGATGCTGCAAGGTTTCTTTCCAGTCCAGCTCAGTTTCGACCTCGACTGGCGTGTGATCACATTCGCGACCGTCATCTCAATCGCGACCACGGTTTTCTGCGGGATGGTGCCGGCGTGGCGCGCATCACGCACGGACGGCCTGGTCGCCTTCAAGGGAGAAATCGTCGTCGGCGTGCCAAGACGACGTCCAATCGGCCTGATCGCGCAGGTCGTCATGTCATTCGTGTTGCTGCTGGTCGCTGGAACATTCGTCCAGGCGCTGGTGCGGATGCAGACAGCGGATCCCGGGTTTGCTGTAGCCGGCCGGCTCTACGCGTTCGTATTCATCTCGACGCCTGGTGTCAGTCCGGCAACCGGCCGTGAGATCTACTCACGCGCCGTCGAAGAACTTCGAGCACTTCCCGGTGTCCAAACAGCTACCCTGTCGTACTCCTTGCCGCTGATGCCGACCACATCGAATTGCGCCGCTCGCGCGAATGGTCCGCACCTGTCGATCACGACGGGTGCGGTGGATCCCGGCTACTTCAGGACCATGGACATCGACGTCCTGGCCGGGCGGGATTTCGCTTCTTCGGATACGCCGAGTGACGCGCCCGTTGTGATCGTCAACGAGCGCCTGGCGTCAGGGCTGTGGCCGCAGGGCTCTCCGATCGGAGAACAGGTACTGATCGGATGCGATGCGACCAAGCCGGCGACCGTGATCGGGATCGTCGGCAACACCTCTGTCCGATCGTTGGGCGAGCCGCCGCAACCACATGTCTATTTTCCCTTCGCGCAGAACTACGATGGCGGATTGACCGCGATTCTCGTGGAGACGAGCACGCCACCAGCGGCGCTGATCGAGCCAATCCACCGCACGCTGCTGGGCGTCGGCCAGGGAATGCGCGTCTACACCGTGCGGCCGTTCAGCGAGTACATCGAGCAGTCCTACAGTGCGATTCGGTGGCAGACGTCGGTCCTGACCTCGTTCGGCCTGTTGGCCTTGGTGCTCGCCGCTGTCGGCCTCTACGGCGTGATTGCCTATCGCGTCGCACTGCGCACGCGCGAGATCGGCGTGCGAATGGCGCTCGGCGCAGGCCGTCGGAATGTCTTTCGTGAAGTGGTCGGTCAGGGCTTGTCGATTGCGCTGATTGGCGTCGTCATCGGCGAGACGTTGATGATCATGGCGGGTCGCCTGCTTGGTACGTTGGACTCGGCCATTCAGCCTCCGGGATTCGTGGTGCTCGCCATGACGGGGTTGGTCTGGATCGTCGTCGCACTGCTGGCGACATACGTCCCTGCTGCACGCGCCTCGGGAGTGAATCCCCTGATCGCGCTGCGATACGAATGACGCGCATGCTGACGTGCGGCCGCATAGGCCGGGTCTTGCTCTTTAGACCCGGCACGTTAGGCGGGTCCGTAAAGCAGGACCCGCCCTACTGGACCGAGGGGACTGTCGGATGCTGGAAGCGCGTGGACTGACAAAGCGATACGGTGGATTCCTCGCGCTCGACCGCGTGGACTTTCACGTGCGCCGTGGCGAGATCCTCGGCTATCTCGGGCCGAACGGATCGGGCAAGAGCACCACGGTCAATACGGTCGTGGGCCTGATCGACCCGAGCGCAGGATCGCTGTGGCTCGACGGCGCGCCCATCGCCGATGACCCGGTCGCGTACAAGCGCCGGATCGGCTACGTACCGGAAGAGCCGCACCTCTATACCCACCTCACGGCGATCGAATACCTGACGCTCGTCGGCCGGCTCCGCGGCCAGACCGAGCAGACTCTGGCCACGAAGATTCCGGCGATGCTGCAGCTGCTGCTCCTGTGGGAGAGCCGCTACGCGACGATGGCCGCCTACTCAAAAGGGATGCGCCAACGCGTGCTGTTTGCGGCCGCGTTGATGCACAATCCGGATCTCCTCGTTCTCGACGAGCCATTCTCCGGCCTGGACGTGACGGCGAGCCTGCTGTTTCGCACGCTGCTTCGCCTGTTCGCGGCCGGCGATCGCATGGTGTTGTTCAGCACGCACCGCTTCGACATGGTCGAGAAGCTGTGCTCGCGCGTCGTCATCTTGTCAAAGGGGCGCATTGCGGCCGAACGTGACATGGCTGCGTTCCGCGAAGGGCGAGCGGAGTCACTCGAAGATGTCTTCGTCCACACGACAGGCCAGGACGACTTCACCCCAGTCGCGCGGCAGATCCTCGACCTGATGCAGCCATGACGAACATGCCCAAGGTCCGGCTGAAGCCGGACACTACACTGTTTGCCGACTGGCGAAGGCGGTTCACCGAGCGCGCGGAATGGCGGCTCACCGAGCACTTCTTCCGGGCGATGTTCGACTTCGGCTTTCTGAACGATCTCGCTGCCGATTCGTTCAAGCGCGTGTTGATCGGATCGATCGGCGGCTTCGTGGCGTTCGGGTTCCTGCTGACACGCGCGTACATGATCAAGTACGCCCTCCTGTGGAGCAGCGGCAACTCGGAGATGTACCGGCGCGCGCTCCTCGGTGACGACATGACGATCATCGGCCTGCCGATGCTGCTGGTCGCGTTCGTGACCCTGATCGTCAGCCAATCTCTGTTTCCAGACGAGCGTGACTTTCGCATCCTCGGGCCGATGCCGGTGCGCCGGATTGTCGTATTCCGCGCCAAGCTGACGGCGCTACTGATGTTCACGGGGTTGTTCACCGCCGCGGCGCATGCGTCGCTCGTGCCGCTGATGATCCTGACGTCAATGAACCCGTGGGGCGATACCAACGTCATCCTGCGGCTCGCGAGCTGGGCCATCGCCAGCGTTACCGCGTCCGCGTTTGCCATTCTGACAATCACCGCCGTGGTCGGCGTACTCGTCCTCGCACTCTCCCGCAGCCGGCTCCAGGCGTTGTCAACCGTCATGCGAAGCGCGGTGCTCGGGTCGCTCGTCGTGTGTCTGCCGCTGGTGTCGCACCTCCCGACGCTCGGCGGGCCGCTCTCGCGTGGTGAGCGGTGGATGGCGCTCGTGCCGCCGGCATGGTTTCTCGGATTCCAGCGCCTGATGCAGGGCAGCACGGATCGAGCGCTCTCCCACCTGGCGATCGTTGGAATGGCCGTATTCCTCGTGGTGGCCGCAGTCGTCACGGCCACGTATGTGATTTTGTTCAAACACTTCGAACGACTGATGCTTCGTCCAGCACCGATGTCGCCGCCATGGTGGCGCATCAACCGTGCGCCACTTCTTTCGCGCGTGGCGCCTCAATTCAGAGGCGTGTCCGGCTTCACGATGGCGACGCTCACCCGGAGCGATTTGCATCAGGGCGTGCTCGTCGGTCTGTCGGCGTGTGGGATTGGGCTCGCGACGATCTTCCTGACGTCGTCCATCCGGCTGTCGATCACAGCGTCGATCGTTCCTTTCCTGCTGATGTTCGCCTGTGGTGTTGCTGTCCGTGCAGCGCTTGCGCTACCGATTGAGCACCGGGCGAACTGGATCTTCCAGGTCACCGAGGACCACGCTACCCGAAGGGATCAGATGCGCGCCGTGGATCGAGTGGTGCTGATGTACGTGATCGGAGTTCCCGTTGTCGCGAGCGTGCCGGTACTCTGGATGGCGATCGGCGAGGATGCACTGCTCGCGGGCGTCGTCGTGGCTTCGATCGGTCTCGTCTTCGCTCATGCGGTTCTTCTCGACTGGCGGCGTATCCCATTCACCTGCTCTTACCTGCCGGGCAAGCGCTTCATCGGGCACAGCGCGATCATGGGTTTCGCTGCGTGCCTGCTCTTCACGGTGATTTCATCCGGCCTGGTGCGCATTGCACTTGTCAGCGTGAATCAGGGCCTGGTCATCACCGCAGCGCTGCTCATCATCGGATACTGGCTGCGCGAGCGGCGACTCGTCGCCTGGAAAAGGACGCCACTGATGTTCGAGGACGAGTTTCCCGATCAGCTGCTCCAGCTGCAGTTGTAGACTGGGAACGAAAAGATGCGTGCGCACGTGAAAAAGCAGTTGCACGGCGTCGCCCTGTTCACCGCGCTCGTGCTCTGGGCGGTTCCCAGCCTTGCGCAGACGGCCGATGAGATCATCGAGAAGCACCTCGCCGCCGCTGGCGGGCGCGCGGTACTGAGCAAGCTCACCTCCCGAATCGCCACAGGAACCATCTCGATCACCACGCCGGTGGGGGAACTCAAGGGCACGATTGAGGTATACAACAAGAAACCCAACAAGAATCGCACGCTCATAAAGGTCGACGCGACGGCGCTCGGAGGCGGACAGATCACCAACGACCAGCGTTTCGACGGCACCGCTGGCTACGTCGTCGACTCGTTCAACGGTAACCGCACAATCACGGGCGAACAGTTGGAAGCGATGAAGAACGGCGAATTTCCAACGCCGCTCCTCACGTACAAAGACGCCGGAGTCACCGCTGCGCTGAGCGGCCACGAAAAGGTCGGAGCGAACGAGGCCTATGTGATTCGGTTCATCCCCAAGTCGGGACCCGGCGTACGCGTGTTCATCGACAGCCAGACTTTCATGGTCGTCAAGACCATCATCACGGTGAACGTCCCACAATTGGGCGGCCCGATCGATCAGGTCGTCGAGTTCTCCGACTTTCGTGACGTCGATGGAATCAAGGTTCCCTACACGACCCGATCGAGCAACTCTCTGCAAACGACCACCGCGATTCTGAACGACGTAAAGCACAACGCCCAGATAGACGACAGCTTGTTCGCCAAGCCGTAACCACGAATCGCCCTGAAGCAGAGTCCGGCTAACGCCGGACACTACGTGGGAACTTTTCGTCGACCAGTCGGCAATACTTCAGCGAGTGGACGACGACGCCGGGCTGCTCGGGCAAGCTCGACAGGGCGACGAAGCGGCATTTTCGCGGCTGTTCGCCCGACATCAACGAGCCATCTACCTCTTCGCCGCAAGGATGTGCGGTGCGGACGCGGGCGACGACGTCGTACAGGAAACGTTCCTGGCGGTACTGCGGCAGACGGGAACATTCGACCCGGCGCGCGGAACCGTTGCCGCGTATCTCCTGGGGATCGCGCGCCATCTGGTACTGAAACGGCTGGGGGCGCTCTACCGGTCGTGCGTCACCGACAACGTGGACGACACGACCGAATGCGTCGCGACACAAGAAGATGCACTCGAGAGCCTCAGTCGGGCGGAAACGATCGACGCCGTGCGAGCCGCCGTGCAGTCGTTGCCGCCGGTGTATCGAGAAGTCGTCGTCCTCTGCGAATTGCAGGAGATGGACTATGCGGCGGCGGCGGACGTAATCGGGTGTCCGATTGGGACGGTGCGATCGCGACTGCATCGTGCCAGGGCAATGTTGACGACGAAGCTGGCCTCGGCGTGCCCGGCTGTCGTCGTCCGCGGGGAGTGACATGCAGAAATCGACGCGTTACGAGCGTCTACTGACCGACGCACTGCGCGCATTGGCTGAGGATGACGCTGCGGCGAACGCGTTTGCTGGCGCATCAGCAGACGTGAAAGAGCGTCTGCTGTCGGAGGTGCGTGCTCTGGCGCGCGCGCGCCGGCGAGCGCACATGAAGCTCTACGCGATCGCGGCGGTTCTGGTGATGGCTGTGACGATCCCGGTCTGGCAGCTCACTGGACGGCCATCGGTCAACACACGGTCGCTTGCAGCGTCGTCGGATCCCGGTGGCGATGCCACGACGGAGTTCTTTCCCTTGACCTTCAGCAACGTGCCGATGAGTGGCGGTCAACTTGTCAGGTTGGAGGTATCGCGCGCGGCGCTCGCTTCGTTCGGCCTGCTGCCCGCCGATTTGCTGGACGCACGTCCCGGCACCGTGCTGGCGGACGTGCTCGTTGGTGAGGACGGGCTGGCACGCGCCGTCCGATTTGTGCGCCCCGAATCGACGGTTGCGCCTCAGGAGCTCTCACAATGACCTCTCCGCAACGCATCGCACGCGGGTTCCTCATGGCGGGTATGTTCGCAAACGCAGCAACTGCAGCTGCCCAGGACGCGAATGCCGCGGCCGAAGCCGCGCGACGCGACGCGAATCGCGCGCGGCTCGGCGTGCTATTCGAACAACTGGCGCAGGGCCCCGGCGGCGTGACCGTCGCGCCACGACGACCGGTACAGCCGCTCAACCTTGCGGGCAGCGACCCGTTATCTGGCCCAGTCATCAAGAACGCTCCGTATTCGGGCGACGGCATCACGACCGTTACGCAGACCCTGGGAGACGGCACGCGCATCGAGCAGACCACGACGGCGAAGTTTTACCGTGACAGCGCCGGCCGCGTTCGCCGCGAGCAGACGATCCTCGGCCTGGCGGCGCTGGCGGCGGGAACCCGGCAAGGAGATCCCTCCAGCGATTCGCCGACGTTGATCACCATCGACCCCGACCCGGATGATGGCCTGGCATTCCAGCTCGATACGAACGCGCACACAGCGCGTCGCGTACCGCGAGCCCTTGCCAACCTGAGCGTAAGCGTCAATACCTTCACGTTGAATTGGGCGGCACCGTTGCGAGTCGGGATACAAAACGATCGCGCCGTCGAGCAGTCGCTCGGAACCCGGCAGATGGAGGGCGTCAAGGCGACCGGCCGTAAGTCAACCGTGACCATTCCGACAGGCGCAATCGGCAACGATCGCCCGATCGAGATCACCGACGAGCGCTGGGAGTCGCCCGAGCTTCAGGTCATTGTCTATTCACGCCACTCCGATCCGCGGACTGGCGTCGTCGAGTATCGCCTGACGAACATCAACCGGATCGAGCCGCCGATGGACCTGTTCACCGTGCCGCCCGACTACACGATCATCGAGGGTGGCGGCCGGGGCGTGGGAACCGGCGGCGCCGGCAGCCGCGGTGTTGGCGCTCGTGGTGGACGACAATAGAGAGTTGTTCTCACCAGGGCGTAGAGGCGGGTCTTCAACAACCGCCTTTACGGATACGGATGACGAAAGTTCGTTTCGGGACCCGTCGCTCCTCTAAGCGCATCCCCAGATTCGTAACCGGATGACGCGTACAAAAGAACTGGAAGACGAAATCGTGCGGGCGATCAACCCTACGACGGCAGCACGGTCACGGTGAACCCATCCTGATTCGGCGCGGCGTATTGACGATGGCGCCGGATGCTGGAATAGGGGACCGTCACGAGCACGTCGTGATTGCCTTCGGGCTGCGGATGGATCTGCAGGGTCATTTCCGCGGTCGCCGTCGACAACGCTCGCGCGGCGTCCGCCATGGCAAAGCCAATGATGTAGATCTCACCGCTTGCGAGCTTGTGGGTTTCGTAGCTCCGATAACGACGTACGGCAAACAGCGGCGAACTGGGCAGTCCTGGTGAATACGTGAAACCGTAGACTCCGCCCGGCAATGCGTTGACCCCGGAGCCTTCCTCGCTGGCTGCCACGAGCCTCACCTGGTGGGTCAGGCGTAACGCTTCCTGGTCGGCGGTAGAACGGAGCTCTGAATAAACAACGCGACTCATACGTCATGAATCTTATACCGTTCGAACTCTTTCGGTTCACCCTTATCGGTTCCTGTTTCCGCCTCCGCCAAGGCTACGACGAGGCGCCGCCGAGGGGCTTCGCCTGTGGCCTGGCCGCGCCGCTCTTATAGTGATAGGCCGCCCGCGGGCACGGCGGGCACTTTGTAGGGCCTCCGCGGACTGCAAGTCCGCGATCAAGCCGGTGACTTCCCGCAGCGCCTCTTCCGCCAGCACGTCCGCTTCGAGCCGTTTGGCATCGCTGATGTATTGCTTCTCGACAGCGTCACGAAGATGACTCCGTGACTCCATCAACGACGATCGGGCGATGATTGTGAACCGGGCGAATTCCGTGGGATTGCAACGACCGAATCCCTCGGCGATCTGCGCGGGAGGACCCGCAACGGATTCCTCGAGTTGTCCGCGGCGGTCCCAGTCCCTGGACAAGGGTCCCTCGGCGCAGAGCCGGTAGACCGCCTGCTTATAGGTGTTGCACGCCTGCCACGCAGGTAGTTGCGTGAACCGTCTGACAGCTTGTGCCATGCCCCATCCAGGAGCACACGACGTACCGTCGTAATTCAGGCGTATTTCGCGGGCGTGCACATGAATGTACGCTGATCCTGCGACCTTATTCGGGCGTGAAGAACGCAAGAACGCGAACCAGTTCGGTTCGGGTTCAGCGACGCGGTGAACTACAGGCTCACACCGATCGGACAGCTCACCCCTGTGCCGCCGAGCCCGCAGTACCCATCCGGGTTCTTGTGGAGATACTGCTGATGGTAGTCCTCGGCGTAGTAGAAGGGAGGCGCATCGGCGATCTCTGTCGTGATGCGACCGTAGCCGGCCTGAGTCAATTCGTCCTGAAATGCCGCGCGTGACGCCTCGGCGGCCCCTCGCTGCGCGGCCGAATAGCAATAGATCGTCGACCGATACTGCGTGCCGACGTCGTTGCCCTGCCGCATCCCCTGCGTGGGATCGTGGTTTTCCCAGAACACCTTCAAGATCGCGTCGTAGCTGATGACCTTGGGATCGAAGACAACGAGGACGACTTCGGCGTGCCCGGTCATTCCGGAGCACACTTCCTTGTAGGTGGGGTTGGGTGTATAGCCTCCGGCATATCCGACGGCCGTCGTGTAGACGCCGGGAGCCTGCCAGAACTTGCGCTCGGCGCCCCAGAAACATCCCATCCCGAATACCGCCTGCTCGAGTCCTTCTGGAAACGGCGGTGTCAGGCGTGCGCCATTCACGGCGTGCGTATCGGCGACGGGCATCGGCGTGTTGCGGCCGGGAAGCGCCTGATCGGATCGCGGCAATCGAAGGTTCATGATTCCTTTAAGATGCCGCAAGTGAGCGACGAGATTCAAATCGCGGACCCGCGGCGCCGACCTCAGCCGGAAGAAGGCCCGCTGACCATCATCTACGAAGACGAGTGGATGCTGGTCGTGAACAAACCGCCTGGCGTCGTTGTCCATCCCACTTACAAGAACACATCGGGCACGCTCCTCAACGCCGTGCTGTGGCGCGTTCGCGACCGGGCCGGCACGCAACCCGGCATCCTGACCCGTCTCGACAAGGACACGTCAGGACTGGTCGTGATCGCGCTCGCACCGGAGGTCCATGCCGTCATGCAGAAGGATCTGGCTGCCGGGCGCACATGCAAGCAGTACCTGGCGGTCGTGAGCGGGTCGCCCGAACCGCCGCAAGGTCAGATCGCCTTGGCGCTCGCGCGCGATCCCGCCGATCGCCGGCGCGTCATTGTCACCTCCGACGGCGCAGCGTGCATAACACGGTACGAAGTCATATCGACCGATGGCACACATTCGACGGTCCGCTGCGAACTGGTCACCGGACGCACGCATCAGATCCGCGTTCACCTCGCAGCGCGCGGATGGCCGATCGTGGGCGATCGCGTCTATGGCGAACCCGATGCGCGAATTCCGCGGCAGGCCCTTCACGCATGGCGCGTTACGTTGCCACATCCGGGCACGCGGGAGCCGCTGGAATTCGAAGCGCCGGTGCCCGACGATATGCGTGCGTTGGCGAGTCTGTAACAGGCCATGAAGTGTCGGCGGATGCGCCGCCTATCAGTTCTTTGGACCGCCGAATCGTCGCCGATCAGAATTTTACGTTGTAGAGCAACTTGAAATTCCGCCCCATCTCCGGCGCGAGATCTTTGATCAGGGACAGGTGATTTCGGTACAGCTCGTCGGTCACGTTCTCCAGCCTCGCCGCGAGCGTATGCGCCACCTGTCCCTGACCGAACGAGTACGACGCGTAGAGGCGCCCCAACTGGTATCCGTCCGTCGCCGTCTCGGTTGGGAACAAACGATCCTGAGTCGCGACGAGCGACGGATCGCCTCCCGCCTGAAACGCGTTGCGTTGATAACGCAAACCTCCGCGGAATCGCAGCGGCGGCATTCTCGGCCGGCTCGTCTTCGGCCTCGAGCGTGCCGTGCACGTAATCGAGCCCGAGCTCCATGGCGATCTGTGACGTGAGCTGAACGTCGGAATGCGCCTCGACGCCCTGCAGTACGCTGTCGGCCGCCACGTACTCCACGATTGGGAAGCTGTCTTCACCTCCATTCGAAGGCGCTTCGATGTCGCGACTCGGGAACCTCGCGGCGAATTCGTCGAGCCGAGCGTTGAACTCTTCCTCGGTGAGCGGCGCTCTGAACAGGTAGCCATTCACGTCATTTCGGAAGTAGGTGAGTTCGCCCGTCACGCGCCGAGTGCGCCAACGAAGCGACACGTCGAAACAAATCGCGTGCTCGGGATGAAGATCGGGATTGCCCACCTCGAACGCAAAATTGCCCTGGTGCGGCCCGTAGTAGAACAGCTCTTCGAGCGCCGGGCTCCGTGCCGCGCGCGCCGCGCTGAACGCAATCGTGAGGCGATCGTCAGCCGCCGCCGGTCTGACCAATAACCCGACTGAACCCGATCCGGTTGTAAACGAACGATCGGGCTCACCGTTCGGTTGGTAGCCCGTGTGATCGAGGCGGCCACCGAACTGGAACGTCACGTGCGGCCACGTCACCTCCTCATAAAGAAACGTCGCGAACCCCTGCTGATCGACCGCCGGCGACAGCGCTTCCTCGCCCGTGGCATCGAAGGCGCGGTTCAGGACCCAGCCACCCACGCTGCCCTTGAGACGTCCGAGCGCGCGGTGCGAACCCATCACCTCGATCTCCTCGGTGTTGTTGGTGAACGCCGTACCGACTTGTTCGCCTTCGAGCTCGTCGTGCTTGTAGCGACGAATGGCCAGCGTCGCGCGATAGGAGTCGAACGCGCCTTCCAAGCCCTGCCCACCTGCACGCAGAGAGAACGCGTGTCGCCGTGGCGTGAGCTGCACCTGCCCTTCCTCGATCACCGGGATGCCGTACTTCGTGTCGTCGTAGCCGTAGCTGCCGCCGAAGTACGACTTGGCGCCCGTCCACGACAGGCCGACGTTGCCGAACCCGTTCCGCGACTGCGAGTTCACCACTTCGCCTTCTGGCGATCTTCTGGGCGGCGGCAGGATTGATCGACACGCCATGGTCCCCTGACTGACTCGACAGATCGCCGAGGCGTTGCCCATCCTGCAGGATCAGTACACGGTCGCCGTCGAGCCCTCGAATGACCGGACGCGCCGGCGCCGGACCGAAACTTCTCGCCGCGACGCCGGGCTGACTCTCGAGCGTGGCGCCAAGCGACATCTCTAGCTGCTTGGACAACTCCTGACCGGCTAACACGGAGGTGGGCTGGAAGGTGTCGAACTGGCTGCGGGCATCGCCACTGACGGAAACGACTTCTTCGAAATGCAGGTCGAAGTCCACCCGCAACTCAATCGGTGGCGCGTCGGCAGCCACGCGCACTTCGGTGCGTCGAGTGGAGTAACCCTGAGCGAGCACCGAGAGGTGGTACGTCCCCGGGAGGGACGCTTTCAAACGTGAACGTTCCGTCGGCCTCCGACGTTGTCTGCCGTCGGAGTTCATCGAGTTGTACCGTAGCGCCGCTCAACGGAGTGGCGTTCAACGAATTCAGTAATCGTCCTTTGAGGGTCAAGCCGTTCTGCGCGGCCGCCTGGGATGTCATCACCAGAGCCACGACCAACACGGCGCACGCGCGACTGAGCGTACGTACAACCATGAGACTCTCCCGTTATTGAATTCAATCAAGCGGCGGCGAACCGCCGAGGATTACGCGAAGCTGGGAGAGGCGGGCGGGCCGCGAAGCGATGGCCGCGCGAGCGAGGTTTGCGAGCCGGCGCTGACGACTTCCAGTGAAGCTCGGATCTCTTCGACGACTGGGGGCGCAAACACCGGCGCCGCCTCCGGCGTAGGACGAACCAATCGCGTCCAGTGACAGAGAACGCAATGGATGGGCTGACCGCCGGATGTCTGGGGGCGACTGAGACTGTGCCCCGACGGGTCATGCGGGAGTGCCTGGGCGCAGTCTGCGTCGTAACAGTCGTCTTGGTGCGGCGCTGCCGACGAGATGGTGAGTGTTACGAGCGAGAGGAGCAAGCGGCGCTCGCAATCGAACGGGACCACTCGCGGAACCGCGACAGCACGGAATTCGAGCGTAGCGGCGGGTGCTCCACGGGTCAAGAAAGCCGCCAAGGTTGGCTAGAATGAGGACTTTCGCCATGTCTCTCTCGCGTCGAGCGTTCCTCCACACAACCGCGGCTGCCGCCGCCGCGTGGCCGCTGACAGTGCGCGCATGGCAGGATCCCGACAAGGGACCAACGGGTCTCTTCCGCCACGGCGTCGCCAGCGGGGATCCGCTTTGGGATCGAGTGATTCTGTGGACGCGCGTGACGCCGCCGGCCGGTCACCCCACCGATCGGCCGCTGGATGTCCGATGGCAGATCGCATCGGACGAGCACCTGCAGAACGTCGTCGCTCGCGGCACGGCGCAGAGCGCGGTCGAACGCGACTTCACCGTGAAGGTCGACGCCAGCAGTCTCAAACCTGGCGCGACGTATTACTACGCTTTCGAAAACAGTGGCGAGCGATCGCCCATCGGACGTACCAAGACACTTCCCGATCGCGGAACGCAGCGAGTGCGCCTGGGGCAGGTGAGCTGCTCGAACTACCCGACGGGGTACTTCAACGTCTATCGTTGTCTCGCGAACCGCTCCGACCTCGATGCCATCGTCCACCTCGGCGACTACATCTACGAGTTCGCCACCAACCGCTACAACGATCCATCGATCAGCCGAGCGGTGCAGCCGACTACGGAAATCGTGACACTGCAGGATTACCGTAGCCGTTACGCCTTTTACCGCACCGACATCGACCTGCAGGAAGTGCATCGCCAGCATCCCTTCATCGTGGTGTGGGACGACCATGAGTTGGCCAACGATGCGTGGTCGGGTGGCGCAGCCAACCACAGCCCGGATCAGGGAGAGTGGAAGGTCCGACAGCGCGCGGCATACCGCGCGTATCTCGAATGGCTGCCGATTCGTGAAGCAGCCGGCAACGACATCCATCTGTATCGCCGCTTTGCGTTCGGAGGGCTCGCCGATTTGATCATGCTCGACACGCGCGGGCTGAGGGACCAGCAGGCGGAGGCCAACGACAAGGCGACGATCGTCGATCCGCGCCGCACGCTGCTTGGCGCGGCGCAGGAGAAGTGGCTGTCCGATACGCTGCGTGCCTCACAAGCAGCGGCGACCGGTTGGCGCATCCTCGGTCAACAGATCTTGTTCTCGCAACTGACGATGCCCAGCATGATGGTGCTGCGGCCCGATCTGTGGGACGGCTATCCAGCCGCGCGCGAGCGCGTCTTCGACATGATCGAGAGCGGGCGCATTACCGACGTCGCGATACTCACTGGAGACATCCACAGCTCGTGGGCGCTGGACGTTCCGCGCAATCCGTGGACCGGCTACGATCCGAAGAGCGGGAACGGTTCGAAGGCAGTCGAGATTGTCACGCCGGCCGTCAGTTCGCCTCCAATGTTCTCGACGCCGTCGCAACGTGACGTCGCAGCAATGCTGCGGCCGCTCGCGCAACACTTGAAGTACCTCGAGGGCGACAGCCGCGGTTACGTGCTGCTCGACGTCACACCGAAAACGCTGGTGGCGGATTGGTACTTCGTGCCGACCGTGACTGAGCAGACGCAGCACGAGTCTCGCGCCGCGCGCTTCGTCTGCGAACGCGGGTCGGCGCACCTCGCCGCCGGCTAGCGCGCTTTGAAATCGATGTCGCGCGAGTCCTTGGGCCTTCGTACTTGGCCCTTGGTCCGTGCTGTGTCCAAGGTCTCTGGTCCTCGGTCGCGTCGCGGCGGGACCAAGGACGCAGAACCAAAGGACGGACCAGGCACTAAAGCCTAAGGACAAAGGACGCTACCTGATGCCAGGCATCGGCGGCCATGCGAACCGCCGACGCGAGCAGCAGAATGGCGCTGGCAATGACCACGGCGTCGACAGCGCCTCTCACGCGCGGCAGGTGAAGCCACCGCTGCGTCATCACGACGAGCGGGATTGCCGCGAGCGCGGGCGTCACCATCGCGAGCCACGCCGCAATTGCCCCCGACCAGCCGGCCGCGAGATATCCCACGCTCACCACATACGCGCCGATGGGTCCGGGCGTCGATCGCCCGACGAGAACGGCCTGGTTCAACTGCTCGAGGGAAATCGCGTGCCGCGTCTCGACGAAATCCTGTTGAATCTGCGGCAACGACCCCATGCCGGCAAACGACGTGGCGACCGCCTTCAACAGCAGGAGGTAAACGACGATGGGGCTCATTCCAGGTCCGACGCCCGCGGCGATCCGGTGATCGCGGCGCCAAGCGCCGCCGACAGGAGCAGGATGCGCACGGGCGTGACATCGGCCAGGAGCATCGCGCCCGACGCGAACGCGACGATCAACGTGCGAGTCAGCGCGGACCGTTGCACGTAGGGGCGCAGCAGCGACACGCCACTCGAAAATACGAGCAGCGTCGCGGCCAGCACCGCAACAGCGAGAATCATGCGCACACCGGGATATCGATCGATGCGGACGATCGCAGCCGTCAACGCGCAGATGATCAACGACGCTGGCAAAGACGAGGCGACAAGTGCCCCCAGCGCACCGCGCCAACGGTGCAGCGACCACCCGAGCCCGACACAGTAGGCCACGATGTTGGTGCCGGGGGTCAGTCGCGACACGGCAACGAGACTCGCGTTGCCTGTTTGATCGAGCGATCCGTTCGCGGTGAAAGTGCGGCGCAGAAGCTCCATCGAAGCCAGGCCACCGCCGAACGTCCGGTTCACGTCACGCGCGACGATCCATGTGAACCGAGAGAGCGATAGTTGTGGACGAGTTTGCAGGTCAAGAGTCAAAGGTATGAACCTGCTCGCTTGGAACTGAAACTCAGTACCAGGCGCCTTGTACCTCGCACGTTTGACCTAACTTTTGACGTTTGACGTTTGACCTTTGACTTGCCAAGTCACTTCGCATCGATAGTGGCCAGGTACTTGTCGACGAGCGCCTGATTCGACCCTCGATACGCCGCTGCATACTTGCGAAGTTTCGTACGGTCGATATTCGATAGCGGCTGTCCGCCGTGCGCGACTTCGTACTGCGCGACGATGGCCGCAAACAGCATGTCCTGATCGGCGGGATGACGCGTGAGGAAATTGTCGAGGATCGGCATCGCTTCCGCATGACGGCCCGTCATCGCATAGGCCATCCCGAGACGACGGGCGATTTCGTCCTGCGACGGGTCGCGTTCATAGGCCGGCTTGAGGATGTCGACCGCTGATTGAGCCTGTCCCGTTCGCAGACGTGCATCCGCCACCATCATGTAGAACGCAGGCGGACGAGGTTCGTTGCCGATCGCAAGCTGCCACACACCGGCGGCATCCTGATCGCGCCCGGCGGCCGCGAACAACGCTCCCAGATAGAACGCGGCTGGAAAGAACTCGCGCCGCGGACCTGCCGCTATCTGCAGTTGCGTGGCCGCCTGATCGAGCTGACCCTTGGTGAAGAGATCAACACCTCGCAGAAACGCGGCGACGGTTTGATCACCTGCGCTGAACGCTTCGAGCGCCGCCGGGCCATAGCGTCCCGCGCGAGCCTCGGTGAGCGAGTCTTTGAGCGACGGCGAACGCTTCTCCACGATGTCCAGCATCGAGCCGACCACGTCCGGCGCGAGCACCACCGCCTTGTCGAACTGGGGCAACGACGACGCAAACAGGACGGTCGCGGCTACGGAGGCAACGCTGCCGGCGGGCGCGGCAGCCCCCTCGTGCTCGAAGACGAACGGACGCGAGAGCACGCCGACGGCCTTGCCGTCACGGGCAATCTTGGCGCGCGCCACATAGCGCCCGGGCGGAAGCTTCTTCGCGTCCATTACCCCGGCTGCCACTCGCCACGTCGGCTGCCGGCCGGGCACCATCGTCACCGGCGCCGACATCAACGCCGGCGAATCGGCGTTGTCGGCCACTTCGAACGTGACGGTCGTGCCATTCCACGTCTGGTCGCTGTTCGAGTACATCTCCAGGTACGCGGCGACACCTTCGGTCAGCACGTACGGCTCGACCTGCACCGTGAGGCTTTGTCCCTGGGTTGGCATGGGGCCGACGATCAGATCGCCGAACGCGAGCTGTTCGCCTGCCATCTTCCACGCACTCACGTCGCGTACGATGCTTCCGCGACGCCCTTCGGCGTCGACGACGCCGAGGCGCAGCGAGTAGAGGCCGGGATCGACGGCGACGCTGTGCACGAATTTCAATGGCTCGTTGGGACTCCCTGCGCCGGGCGTCAGCGCAATCTGGTCGCCGAAGGAGGCTGCAATCTTGTTCTGATCGTCGATGAGGATGTATCCAAGCGTGAAGTTGCCCGGCTTGGCGCCAGCTTCGCCAACCTGTGCCGCAACCACGAGCCGAACCTTCTCGGTGCCTGCATCCTGTTGAGCGAATGTGCTGACGCGAAGCGGCAGGCCGGAGATCGCAAATGGCGACCCGAGCGCATCTCGCAGACTGTCCTGGGGTGAGCGGCGCCTGGTGTTTGTGGGCGAGAGCACGAACGCCTGCCGTGAACGTATCGTGACGTCGTTGCGACGCACCTCGACGTCGATCCGGTGACGATCGCCCACGCCGTCGCTCGGACGCTGCTCGACGCCGAGAAGGTAGTAGGCGGAGATCTCAGACGCGAGGCGCTCGAAGATGGGCTCGCCGGTACCAGCGATGTGATACAGGCTCCCGCGCGACATCGACGCAATCGCCTCGAGGCCCGACATAAGAATGCGACGATCCTCCGCCTCGGTGGGTGGCTGTTCGGCGATCGTCACGTCGCCTCGTCGAAGGTCGACGGAAAGCACGTTTATGGCCGTGCGAGCCGCTCCCGCGAGTCGCACCAGGTGGCGCAGATCATTGGTCTCCGAGATCGCGAGCCCCTCCGAGATCAGGATCAGTGACTTCGGACCGTCGACGAACGTGAGCTGCTCGAGCAGCTGCTGGAGGCCACGAAGCGAGATGTCCGCGTCCTCTCGCGAGTTCCGCGCGATCTGCGACGACTCGGAGATGATGTCGCGCTCGCACTGCGCAACCTGTCGCGGATCCGACGAGCGGCATTCACGGGTGAGCACCTCGGCGAGCACGATCTGATCGCGGCGCTCTTCGATCGCAATCGCTTCCGACACGCCGATGTTGTAGTTGCCGGGCCGCGCGCGCGGCTGCTGCCCGACCAGTCCCTGCATCGCGCGTTTGAGGCGCAGCTTGTCGTTGGTGAAGTTCACGCGCGGCCCCGGCTCCGGATACGCGACGAAGGCGATCTGATCGAGGGGGCTCAGCATGTCGAGAAAGCGGCCGGCAGCGTCGAGAACGGGACGAAGCGATCCCGGCCGGATGTTGACCTGGTCGACGGCGATGAGGATCTGCCTCCCGTTCGGCGGCGTCAGGTTACTGGTGTAGAAGCTTTCTGTCTTGTCTGCGACCTCTTTGCGCGCCGCCTCGACGTCGACCTTGATCAGTTCGGCGGACACGACTCGCCGAACCTCGCCATCGATCTTGACGGAGAATTCCGGTGCCCGCAGATCTTCGACCGGCCGGCCACGCCGGTCGACAACGGCGACATCGACTGCGACGAGATCGACGCCGGTGCGGAATGTTGGTCCCTGGATGGGCTCTTCGGGTTTCTGGGTCTCAGCGGGTTTCTGTTGCTGTTCCTGTGCGTAGAC
>Ga0070664_100001693_pt1 | contig 17666 bp, 14 predicted proteins | sample KBSC73metaG_FD_65863 | JGI IMG/M metagenome (GOLD analysis project Ga0070664, IMG submission 65863) | Corn rhizosphere microbial communities from Kellogg Biological Station, Michigan, USA - KBS C7-3 metaG | ecosystem: Host-associated > Plants > Roots > Rhizosphere > Soil ... | reverse complement strand
CATTGGCCTTGCCAGCGCGAGGACACCGATCCGCAAGCCTGACAGACGTAACGTGATTTCACCTTGGCCATTTGCGATGCGTAACTGATCCCCTTTCGTTCTCCTAGTCCGAAAGCATTTCTTATCGGCTTTCGGCGTGAGTTTTCGCCCTCCGGTTGCCGCTGCCTTTGGCTGAAGCTAGGCGCCTCCCGGTGAGCTTCCTGCCCGAACCTCTTCGAATCCCGGCATATCGTGTTTTCTGGCTTGCGCGTCTGGCCACCACGATTGCCCAGATGGCGATGGTGATCGTCATTGGCTGGCAGGTCTATGACATCGCCCGCCAATCGATGAGCATCCGCGAGGCAGCTTTTCGCCTCGGGCTTATTGGGCTCGTGCAATTCGTCCCCCTGTTCGTCCTGACACCGGTCAGTGGCTGGACCGCTGATCGGCTCGACCGGCGCTACATCGCGCGCGCAGTGGTGTTCCTTGAGTTCTTGTGCGCGCTGACGCTCTTCGTCGCGACGTGGCGAGGGTTCATCGATCTGCCTATCCTGTTCTCCGTCGCCGCCTTGCTCGGCGTCGCGCGCGCTTTCGCCGGACCTGCGCTCGGCGCTCTCGCACCAAATTTGGTGCCCCGCGAGATCCTGCCCAATGCAATCGCGCTCAGTTCGGCCGCGTGGCAGACCGGAGCGATCGTAGGGCCCGCGCTCGGCGGCATTCTCTATGACGTAACTCCGCACCTGCCTTACGGGCTGAGCGCGGTACTGTTCGCTTTCTCGGTTGCCTGCCTGTTCGCCATTCCTCCAATCCCCAGGACACCGCTGCGCCCAGGCACGCCGCTAAGCCAGATGGTCGACGGGCTCGCTTACGTGCGCCGCAACCGGCTCGTGCTCGGCGCGATCACCCTCGACCTGTTCGCGGTGCTGCTAGGTGGCGTCACCGCGATGTTGCCCGTCTATGCCCGCGACATCCTGCAAGTCGGCGCCGACGGCCTCGGTCCGCTGCGGGCCGCTCCCGCCGTCGGAGCCACGCTAACCGCGATCTTCTTTTCGGTTCGCCCGCTCGAGACGAACGTAGGAGTGAAGATGCTGGTGGCCGTCGTGGTGTTCGGAGCGGCGACCGCCATATTCGGCGTCTCGACCTGGTTTCCGCTCTCCCTTGCCATGCTCGCGCTGCTCGGCGCGGCCGACATGTTCTCCGTCTATATCCGGCAATCGCTGATCCAGCTCCACACGCCGGACGAGATGCGCGGCCGCGTGGCGGCGGTGTCCACCCTGGCGATTTCGGCTTCCAATGAGCTGGGGGAGACCCGCAGCGGCTTCGCGGCGGCCTTGCTGGGTCCGATTGCGGCAACGGCGGCCGGCGGCGTTGCGGCCGTCGCCGTGACCCTGCTGTGGGCCGGCCTGTTTCCCGAGCTCAGACGAGCGACAACCTTCAAGCTGCCCGAGCCGCCGCCGGAAGAAGCTGACGTGGTCGCGGGCGGAGTGTAAGGGCGCCGCTTGCAAATATCTGACGGCGCCACGATTTGCGTGACCTTCAATAGAGGAGAGCCAAGGCATGAAAGCCGCCAATATCCTCGAGACGATCGGCAATACGCCGCATGTGCGTATCAACCGCCTGTTTGGCGACAAGGCCGAGGTCTGGATCAAGCAGGAGCGCGCAAACCCAGGCGGGTCGATCAAGGACCGCATTGCGCTCGCGATGGTCGAGGATGCCGAGCGCAGCGGGAAGCTGAAGCCCGGCGGCGTGATCGTCGAGCCGACCTCCGGCAACACCGGGATCGGACTAGCGATGGTTGCGGCCGTGAAAGGCTACGAACTCATCCTCGTCATGCCCGACAGCATGAGCGTCGAGCGGCGGCGGCTAATGCTGGCTTATGGCGCGAAGTTCGACCTGACCCCGCGCGAGAAAGGCATGAAGGGCTCCATCGCCCGCGCTGAGGAGATCATCGCAGCGACGCCCAATTCCTGGATGCCCCAGCAGTTCGAGAATCCCGCCAATCTGGAGGTCCATCGCCGCACGACTGCGCAGGAGATCCTGCGGGATTTCGGCGACAACCCGCCCAATGCCCTCATTACCGGCGTTGGCACGGGCGGCCACATTACCGCCTGCGCGGAGGTACTGAAGCCGCGGTGGCCGGACCTCAAAGTCTTTGCCGTCGAACCGACCCTCTCGCCGGTTCTCTCCGGCGGAGAGCCTGGGCCGCACCCTATACAGGGCATCGGCGCCGGCTTCATTCCCCAGATCATGGACACAAGCCTCCTCGACGGCGTGATTCAGGTTGAGCCCAACGACGCGAAGGAAATGGCGCGCCGGGCAGCCCGCGAGGAAGGAATGCTGATCGGGATATCTTCCGGGGCGACGCTCGCGGCGATCGCGCAGAAGCTGCCCGAGCTCGGCGAGGATGCCCGCGTGCTCGGGTTCAATTACGACACCGGCGAACGCTATTTGTCCGTGGCGGACTTCCTTCCTGAAGAAGCTTAAGCGGCCGCTAACCCTCTTCGTTCGCGCGAAGGTTAACTCCGCGGCGTTATAGTCCACCTTTGACCGCTCAGGCGGCCATTTTTGGCCTCAGGTGGAGTTGTATGCGTCGTAATTTGTTCGGCAGACCCTCGGAGCTTCCGACCGCGACCGGCACTTCCGCGCAGGAAGCCTTGCTGTTCGACGTGCGGGACCAGACGGAGAGCGCCGACCTGACGCTTGCCGAGCGCCGGCTCGGGAATTGGGAATTCGCGCCCTGGCTCGTGTTCGCCGGCCATCTCATCATCGCAGCCAGCCTCCTGCTGCAGAAGCCGCCCTACGGCGGCTGGGCGCCGCCCGCGAGCGTTAGCATTCCGCTGGTTCTGGCTTTGGTGCTCGACGCCGCTTCGGGCGCCCTCATGCTGTCATGGCGGAAGCTGCAGATGGCCCCTCACACGGTGATGCGCATCATGTGCGGCTACCTCGCGGCGTCGGGAGGCTTTTGGTCGGCCGCAAGCGTTGCCACGGGCTCGCTTCAGCTCGCCGATCCAACCTTCGTGACGCTCGCCATGTCGGCCGGATTCTTCGTCCGGTCGCTGGTTGCCGTACCGTCGCCGCCCCTCGCGCTCGTCAATGCGCTCGTTGCCTTGGTGACGACGGTCCTGTTCACGCGGAATCCGCAGGTCACGTTTGCCATCGACAGCATGGCCATCCTGATCGTGGCCTACAGCGTGCTCAGCACGAAGAAGACCCTGTTCGAAGGCCGGACGCGCCTCGCCGTCGAATGGCAGGCGAAGAAGGCACTCAATTTCGTCGACGAATTCGAAAACAGCGGACGCGGATGGTTCTGGGAGACGGACTCTCTTGGCACCTTGTCCTACGTTTCAAGGCAGCTTGCCGACGACTTCCAGTGTCAGCCCGAGGCGTTGCTGGGGCGGCAGTTCACCGATCTGCTCTCGGTCGACCATGCGCCTGACTCCATGGAGGAGGGCAAGACGCTCGGCTTTCATCTTTCGGCCCGCTTCCCTTTCTCCGACGTCGTCGTGCGCCCGGCGAGCGAGCAGGACGTCCATTGGTCGCTGTCGGGCAACCCGATCTTCGACGAACGCGGCCGATTCCTCGGATTCCGTGGCATCGGCACGGATCTTACGGAGCAGCGCAAATCGGAGCGCGAGATCTCGCGCCTCGCACGGTTCGACTCCCTGACCAGTCTGCCGAACCGCGCGATGATGCGGCAGACGCTCGACGAAGCGCTACGCAATGCATCCCATCGCCAGAAGGGCTGCGCGCTGTTCATGATCGACCTCGACCGGTTCAAGAACGTGAACGATACCCTGGGCCACCCCATCGGCGACGCACTTCTTCGCCAGGTCGCCGAGCGGCTGACTTCCGTGATGGGCAATCATGGCCAGGTCGGGCGGCTCGGAGGTGACGAGTTCCAGGCCGTGCTGCCCGGTGCGGTCGATATCGGCCTTCTGGAATCGCTGGCGCGGACGCTGATCGAGCAGGTGTCTCGCCCGTACATGATCGAAGGACACAAGGTCACGATCGGCGCCTCGGTGGGGATCACGATCGGTGATCCCGGCCGCGCAAGCGCGGACGCCCTGGTCCGCAACTCCGACCTCGCGCTCTATGCGGCGAAGGGGGCGGGGCGCGGTAAGCATTGCTTCTACCAGCCCTCGATGCACAGCGAGGCAGCCGAACGCCAGCTGCTCGAAAACGACCTCCGCCAGGCGATCGAGCGCGGCGAGTTGGCGGTGCACTATCAGCCGGTGGTGCGCGCGGCCGGCGAAGAAATCTCCGCGTTTGAAGCGCTCGTCCGCTGGAACCATCCGACCCGCGGCCCGATCTCGCCAAGCAAGTTCGTGCCGCTGGCTGAAGAAGCCGGGCTGATCGGGAAGATTGGCGAATGGGTGCTGCGGACGGCGCTTGAAGAAGCCTCGCACTGGCCGGACCATGTCCGCGTCGCGGTCAACCTGTCGCCGCTGCAGTTCAACGACCCGAGTGTCGTCGCGACGGTCGGCAAGCATCTGTCCGAGTTCAACTTCCGCGCCGATCGCCTCGAGCTCGAGATCACCGAGGGTGTTTTCCTCGCTGAAGGCGATACGACCGATGATACGTTCGCAAAACTGAAGGCACTGGGCGTGCGGCTTGCGCTCGATGACTTCGGCACCGGCTACAGCTCACTCGGCTATTTGAAGAAGGCTCCGTTTGACAAGATCAAGATCGACCAGAGCTTCGTCCGCGGCGCTGCCTCAACCACCAACCGCAACGCGGCGATCATCCGCGCCATCGTCACACTCGCGGAGACGCTAGGCATGGACACCTGCGCCGAGGGTGTCGAGACGCACGACGACCTGCAGCTGATCCGCGAACTCGGCGTCAGCATGGTGCAGGGTTATATCTTCGGGAAGCCGAGTCCATCCGAGGTCGCGCGCGAGCTGGCCAACAGCGTGACCGTCGAGGCCGAAGGGTTCAATTGCATCCGCGAGCCCCGACATCGCCTCATGCGCCGCGCGATGACGGCAATCGGCGACGAGACCGTCGAAGTGAAGCTTCGCAACATCTCGTCCATGGGCGCGCTCGTGGATTGCGAGGTGGCCGTTGCACCCGGGACGGAGCTGACCATCGATATCGTCGGCGTCGGTCCCGTACGCGGCGTGGTGCGCTGGGCGCAGTCAGGCCGCTTCGGCGTTCAGTTCGACGGAGAGTTCGACCTTGGCCGCCTTGCGCCGAAGAAGGAAAAGCGCAGCGACGCGCACATCCTCCGGCCTTGGTATGCAGAGCAACAGCGCGAGGCGAGCTAGGCTACAGGCCGGCGAACTGCCGCGCCTGTGCGCGATCCTTCCCGTAGAAATCGTCAAAGTAGACGATCGAAGAACCGCTCGGCACCGCCGTCAGGTAAGTGATGTAGAGCGGCACGGGTTCGGGAAGGTCGACCTTCTGCTCCGGCCTCGCACCCTTGGGTTGCGGCGGGCGACCGTTGAACAGCCAGCGCGCGAAACGCGGCGCATCTTCCAGTCGGACGCAGCCATTGCTCTGCAGCCGCGCGGCCTCGTCGATCTTCTCGCGCTCCGGCGTGTCGTGAAGCCAGATACCCTGCTGGTTCGGGAACATGAACTTCATCCGGCCCATCGAATTCGCCGGCCCGGGCTTCTGCCGCATGATGACCTGGACTCGGCCCGCCACGACGCCTTTCCAGTCAACCGACATCGGATCGATGACCTTCGCGTCGGGACCCCAGCTGTTCAGTATCTCATAGCCTTTCTCGTTCAGGTAGGCGCGGCCCCGCTGGAGGACGTTCGGAGCGAGTTTTCGCGCAGCGATGTCCGGCGGCGCGTTCCAATAGGGATTGACCGCTTCGTAGCGAATGAACGCGTTCATCATCGGCGTCTGCGCGATCGTGTCCGGGCGCCCGGCGACGACCCTCATCGAATCCACGACCTGGCCGTTCTCGTACATGTACAGGCGGGCTGCCGGGGGATTGACTATGACGTAGCGATGCCCGCCCGCCGGCAGGGCCCGAGCGCGCTCGAGGTTGAGCTGAAGCAGGCGATACTGGGCGGCATTTCTGTAGATGCGGCTCGCGATCGCCTGGCGAAGCTTCGCATAGATCGGGTTCATCCAGCCCAGCTGCGCCACATATTCGCCAAGTGAGGGGGCCCGGGACGCTGCGGTCAGCAGTTCCATGGGTGACGGCGGACTCGGTTTCAGTTCCTTGTCCACATAGATGATGCCGATGCCGGGGTCCCTACGGAGGTCGCTGGCATAGGTGACAAAGGCCCCGCTCAGCATCACTTCCGCCCGCTGGACGGCGGTCGGATTGCCCGTGCGCGCCGCGGCGACCGCACGATTCAGCGCTCCGACATTGTAGCGGCGCGGATTGAGATTGTCGGCCTGCGCGCTTGCAAGCATCTGCACCAATTGCTGAGCGGCAGGCCCTGCGTTCGGCGCGAACCACAGGGGCGCGCCGCCGCGAGAGCGATAAAAGTCAGCAATCTCCGCGTCGAACGCAGTTGAGGCGCCCTTTGCCGATGCAGGCGAGGGTGCCAGCACTGCCGGCGTCACCGCGGCGAGCAGGGCGACCGCGCTGGTCCCCATCATGATCTTCTTGAGCGGAAATCCGCCGCGAATCTGCTTACCCATTCTTGTCCTTCGTCCCTGTATCGGCGTTCGAACGCACGAATCCCCAACTAAGTGTCGGGGCACCGCTGACCATTCGCTGAACCGGCGGCACATGAAAAGAGCGCCGGCGAAAACCGGCGCTCTTCCATTGTTCGCATGGTGCCGTTTTAGTAACGACGCGAAATGCTCACATTGTAGACGGCACCATTGGGGGCGACGTCACAGCGGAAGCTGAGGTCCGCCGCATTGGCGTAGCCGTAGCCGGCCGCGCCATAGGCACCGACGCCGTACGGGCCATAGCCGTTCGTTGCATAGCGGCCGCTGCTGGCGACACCGCGCACCCGCATCAAGCCGTTGCTGCGGGGGCTGACCTGCGTCACGCCGACAACGCTGCCGGTCGTGTTGGCGCCGAGAAGCACGCCGAGGATGCCGCCGATACTGCTACGGTTGTAAAGCCGGCTCTGGACCGCCGCGGTGCACTGTTGCGTCGCGACGCTCGTGTTCATTCCATAGCCGTACTGCTGCGCGTAACCGTAATTGGGCTGCGCGTAACCGTAACTGGGCTGGGCATAGCGGTATCCATAATATTGCGCAGATGCCGGGGTGGCTGCCGCAATCGCGGCAATACCGACACCCAAGCCGAGCGTTTTCTTGATCATCGACATGACTAATTACTCCCGTCCGATGAATGGGGTTGCTGCAGTTTAAACGCCCGGCTGGGCCTTGCTACGGCGGCATTCATCGCGTTGGTGGGGCAAGTCGTCGTGGCAAGCTGAACGATAGTTAAACGGCCAAAGAAAAGCGGCCCCGCGACCGAAGTCGCGGAGCCGCCCCGTCCACCGAAAACCCGTGGGTTATTGGTAGTCGGCGGTAACCTGGAACAGCGCCGTGTACGTGCCGTTCGGCTGGTTGGCCGCGATGCCGAAGTCACCTCCGACATAAGCCGTGAAGTTGCCGCCCGCACCGAGAACGCGAGTGGTGCCCGCGCTGTCGAACGACAGCGAGGTGACCGAGACCGAATTGGTGCCGCTCACCAGAACGTTGCCGGTCGGCGGAACGAGGCTGAGCTGGACCGTCTGGCCGGCCTGGCCCAAACCATCGAACTGAGCGCGCGACGGCGTGCTCGGAACGGCAGTGACGCCGCCACCGACAGTCCGGAAGCCGCTGTTCGCGTCAACCGCGACGGTACCGGCGACAGCGCTGGCCGCGACAGTACCGAAGTCCAGGTCGGAGACTTTGGTCAGAGTTAGCGGCGACAGGACGACGCCCCGGGCCGTGGCCGTAGCCGAAGCCTGCTGGGCGACGGCCGGCGTAGCCGCAACGAAAGTCGCGGCGACGGCCGCAAGGCAAATATTGAAACGCATCTTGGTTCCCCACTTCAAATGTCGAGGAGCCCCCAATGCGCCATGCCGCCTTCACATCGATTGAAGGGTTTTGGTTGCTGCGAAATTTACTTTTGTCGTCAGTCACGACCGGTAGTCATCGGCCCCGAACCAGGAGCGCCTACGCCTCAAGCGCTCGTGACGACGTAAAGCTCGGCGCGGCGGCGCTCGGTCTCCAGCCTGGCGATCTGTTCCGCATAACAACGGGCGAGTTCAAGATGAGCGAGGCGCGCCCTTTCATTTGGCGCCACCGCCGCAGCCGCCCTCTCCTCGGACGACCTTCGCGCGTAATAGATCAGATCAGCTTCCATTGCTGCCACCCCCCGATGGCACGGCCGAACGATACGCCCCACGCGAGTCGCGGAACCGAAGCTCTGCACATATCATCAACGCTGCGTTTAGCTGACTCACTTAAGTCAACGCCTTGATAGTAAAGCTATTGGTAAGGTTGAGCGTCAATTTCCCGGACGCTCACGAAGCGTTTACGCATCGGTGCTATTCCGATCGCATGGACCAAAGCAGCATCTCGCAAAACCGGCAGTCGCGGCGCTCGCCCGTGCTGCTCAGTGCGTATGTAATCGTCGACAGCGCCGACACTTCCGTCGTGCTCCGCAACCTCTCGACGACCGGCGCATTGATCGAGGGTGCAAAGTTGCCCCCTGTCGGTGCGGCAACGACGTTCAAGCGAAAGGATCTCGAAGTTGCCGGCAGGATCGCGTGGGTCCACGGCAGGTTTGCCGGCCTCGCCTTCGACCGCCAGCTCGAACCGGCCGAGTTGCTGCGCCATGTGCCGAAACCGAGACAGCGTTTCGAGCAACAATATCGGCGTCCGGGACTGACCTGCGAGCCGCTCAGTCCTGCCGACCGCCAGATGCTGGAAATGTGGGCGACATCGGCACCGGTCGCCCGCCCGGGGGATTAGGGCAAGCCCCGCTAGAAAACCTCCGCGGGGATCTTCATCACCGTCTCGGCGCCCGCCTCGATTTTGCGCCGCAACGCCGACGACAGCGGCAATTCCCGCTGCGCGTAAAAACTCGCGGTCACCAGCTTGGCTTCGTGGAACGGTCCATCGCCGGCGCCTTCGTTCAGCGTTCGTTGGGATGCACCAGCCATCTTCATCCACATCCAGCCGAGGCTGACGAGACCCATGAGGTCCATATAGGCATAGGCGCCCGCACCTGCGTTGTTCGGATCCGCCATGCCGTTCTGCGCGAGCCACATGGTCGCCGCCTGCAGATCCTTCAGGGCAGGATCGAGAGCGGCAGCAATTCCTGCCGGGTCGCCCGCTGACTTAGCCTCGGCAATGTCCCGGCCCAAGAGCTCAAAGAAGCCCCGGACCGCCCGGCCGCCGTCCTTCGGCAATTTACGGCCAACCAGATCCATCGCCTGGATGCCGTTCGTGCCTTCGTAGATCTGGGTGATGCGGGCGTCGCGCACGAACTGCTCGATCCCATGCTCGCGGATGTACCCGTGGCCGCCGAGAACCTGCTGTGCGTAGACGGCCGCCTGAAATCCCTTGTCCGTCAAATATCCCTTGATGACCGGAGTGATCAGCCCAAGCAGGTCATCGGCCTGCTCTCGCTCGGCTTCGTCCGGGGAGCGGCGGATGAGATCAACCTGCAAGGCGCCCCACAGGACGAGCGCGCGGCCAGCTTCGTTCCAGGCTCGCGATTCCATCAGCATGCGCCGGACGTCCGGATGAACGATGATCGGATCGGCCTTCGCGCCCGCGTCGCGGTCGCCTTCCTTCAATGCCCGGCTCTGCCGGCGATCCCGCGCATAAGCCGCGGCATTCTGATAGGCGACCTCGCCCTGGGCGAGGCCCTGCAGGCCGACGCCGAGGCGTGCGGCGTTCATCATGATGAACATCGCCGCGAGGCCCTTCTCGGGCTCGCCGATCAGCCAGCCCTTCGCGCCGTCATAGTTGAGCACGCAGGTCGCATTGCCGTGAATGCCCATCTTCTTCTCAAGCGCGCCGCAGGTCACGGCATTGCGCTCGCCGAGCGATCCGTCGTCGTTGACGATAAACTTCGGGACGACGAACAGCGAGATGCCTTTGACGTTGTCGGGCGCGCCGGCGCGCTTCGCGAGCACCAGGTGGATGATGTTTTCGCTGAGGTCATGCTCGCCGGACGAAATGAAGATCTTCGTCCCGGTGATCGAGTAGCTGCCGTCGGAATTCTCTTCAGCGCGAGTCTTGAGCAGTCCGAGGTCGGTTCCGCAGTGAGGCTCGGTGAGGTTCATCGTGCCGGTCCACTTGCCGGTCACCATATTGGGTACATAACGCTGCTTGAGCTCGTCGCTGCCCTTGATCAGCAGCGATGCGATCGCGCCGGCGGTAAGGCCCTGGTACATTTCGAAGCTGTGATTGGCCGAAAGGATATATTCGGTCACCGCGGTGCCGATCACCTGGGGCAGCCCCTGTCCCCCATATTCCTCGGGCGCAGTAAGCGTCGGCCAGCCAGCCTCCACGAACTGCCTGTACGCCTCCTTGAATCCGGGAGGCGTCACCACGGAGCCGTCGTCGTTGCGCTTGCACCCGACCTCGTCGCCGACCCGATTTAGCGGCTGCAGGACCTCAGCGGCGAAACGCCCCGCTTCCTCGAGGATGGCTTCGACGAGGTCCGGCGTCGCATTCGAGAAACCAGGAAGGTTGGAATAGCGCGAAATGTCAAGGACGCTGTCCAGGATGAAGCGGGTATCGCGCACCGGGGCGCTGTAGGTGGGCATTTGCTTACCTCCGTGTCAGCAGCGTCCCTATTCTGCATCGCAAGAGCCGTCCAGCCGCTGTTAAAGTCGATCGGGCGACACTAGATAATCGACTGCCTGCGATGGTTATGGAAGGACAAGGACAAGCGATATGAAACGGGCATTACTCGCCACCATCGCACTGGCGGCTTTGACTGGCAGCGCGGCCGCTGCGCCGAAGGCAGAGACTGCAGTTCTCGCCGGCGGCTGCTTCTGGGGAATGGAAAGCGTCTTCGAGCATGTGAAGGGCGTGACGAACGTCGTTTCCGGCTTTGCGGGGGGCGCCGCGAAAGACGCGGATTATGAGAAGGTGAGCACTGAAGGCACCGGCCACGCCGAAGCCGTCAAGATTACCTACGATCCGTCGAAGGTCAGCTACGCCCAGCTGCTTCAGATCTATTTCACCGTCGCCCACGATCCGACGGAGGTGAACCGGCAGGGACCGGATGTCGGTCCGAGCTATCGATCGGCCATCTTTCCGCAGAATCCCGATCAAGCGCGTCTCGCCAAAGCCTTCATAGCTCGGCTCGGATCGGCGAATGTCTACAAAGCGCCAATCGCGACGCGCATTGAAAGCGGGAGCTTTTATCCGGCGGAGGCCTATCACCAGGACTTCGCGCGCAAGCACCCTTCCTACCCCTATATAGTCGTGAATGACCGGCCCAAGGTCATCGCACTGCAGAAAAGATTTCCAGCGCTTTACAAAGGCTAAGGCCGCGTAAACCGTTAAAATTTCACGCTTTATTCAGACTGGGGGCGACAAGGTCGCCTCCACATCCTATATGGCGATCGCGCGACGCAAGGGCTCGGAAATCGGCATGCTGACAACCAATCCGTTCGACGACGACAAGCTGCGCGAGGAGTGCGGCATTTTCGGCATCTGGGGAGCCGACGCTGCGGCAAGCTTCGTCGCCCTCGGCCTGCATGCGCTGCAACACCGGGGCCAGGAAGCGGCCGGCATCACGAGCTTCGACGGCAAGCACTTCCATTCGCACCGAGCGATGGGGCACGTCGCCGGCAACTTCGATCGCGACGACATCATTCGGCGGCTCGCCGGCCGGGCCGGCATCGGCCATGTCCGCTATTCGACGACCGGTGAAACGGCGCTGCGCAACGTTCAGCCGCTGTTCGCCGAGCTTGCCGAGGGCGGCTTCGCGGTTGCGCACAATGGGAATCTTTCCAATGCGATGAAGGTGCGGCGCACGCTGAATCGTCGCGGCTCGATCTTCCAGTCTACCAGCGACACCGAGGTGATCATCCACCTCGTCGCGACATCCGACCGTTCGAACATGCTCGACAGGCTGACCGATGCGCTGAAGCAGGTTGAGGGTGCCTATTCCCTTGTCGTGCTCACCGACGAAGGCCTCGTTGCGTGCCGCGACCCGCTCGGCATCCGTCCGCTCGTCATGGGCAAGCTCGGTGAAGCCACAATCTTTGCCAGCGAGACGGTCGCGCTCGACGTGATCGGCGCGAGCTTCCTCCGCGACGTCGAGCCGGGCGAACTGATCCTCGTCAACGATGCCGGCATCCGCTCTTTCAGCCCGTTCGAGAAGATCGCGCCGCGGCCGTGCATCTTCGAGCACGTCTATTTCTCGCGCCCTGACTCAATCGCCGAAGGCATGTCCGTCTACGAAGTCCGCAAGAACATCGGGGCCGAACTCGCTCGCGAAGCACCTGTCGACGTGGATTATGTCGTGCCCGTGCCCGATAGCGGTGTTCCGGCCGCGATCGGCTACGCGCAGGCCAGCGGCATACCGTTCGAACTCGGCATCATCCGTTCGCACTATGTCGGTCGCACATTCATCCAGCCGAGCCAGGACGTTCGCCTCCAGGGCGTCAAGCTCAAGCACAACGCGAACAGCGCTTTGATCGACGGCAAGAGGATTGTCCTGGTCGACGATTCGATCGTGCGCGGCACGACCAGCGTGAAGCTGGTGCAGATGATGCGCGACGCCGGTGCGCGCGAGGTACATATGCGGATCGCCTCCCCGCCGACGAAGCACAGCTGCTTTTACGGGGTAGACACGCCTGAACGGGCGAAGCTGCTGGCGGCGCAGATGGGCGTCGAGCAGATGCGCGACTATATCAACGCCGATAGTCTGTCCTTCATCACCATCGAGGGCTTGTACCGCGCGCTGGGTCAGGACCGCGACGCAGTGCAGCCACAGCGATGCGACGCCTGCTTCACCGGCTCCTACCCTACGACGCTGACCGACCTCGCGGAGAAGGAAAACGGTAGTCCGCTGTCGCTTGTCGCGAGCCGCTGAGCCGCTAAGGGCGGCGTCATGACCGAAACCTCAAAGCAATTTGCCGGCAAGACTGCGCTTGTGACTGGCGCAAGTCGGGGCATCGGCGCTGCGACGGCGCAAGCGCTCGCTGCCGCTGGCGCCCACGTCATCCTCGTCGCGCGCACGGCATCCGCGCTCGAAGAGGTTGAGGAGCGCATCCATGCCGACGGTGGTACGGCAACCATCGCGCCGCTCGATCTCACCGATGGCGAAAGCATCGGCAAGCTCGCGGGAGCAGTGTCCGAGCGATGGCAAAAGCTCGACTTGCTGATCCTGAATGCGGCAATGCTCGGCTCGCTCACGCCGGTGCAGGACATTGACCCGAAGGAATATTCGCGGCTTCTCAGCCTCAACCTCCTCGCCAACCAGGCGTTGATCGCGGCTTTCGACCCGCTCCTGAAACGAGCCGACAATCCCGAGATCGTCGCAGTCACCTCCTCAGTCGGCAGCGAGCCGCGCGCTTTCTGGGGTGCCTATGGCTCCTCGAAGGCAGCACTCGAAACACTGCTCGGGGCATATGCGGACGAGACCGAATATTTGGGACGTCTAAGAGTTCACATCATCGATCCTGGCGCGACTCGAACTCGCATGCGCGCGCTAGCATTTCCCGGCGAAGAGCCGGACAGCGTGAAGTCACCGGAAGTCGTGGCATCCGCGATTGTCGCGCGCCTGACAACGGATGCGCCGACCGGCGGCAAGGTGCGAATCGATGCCGAGGTTGCACGCAAGCCCGCAGAGGTTTAAAAATCGCCGCTGGGAGTGGGGGCAAACTCCCGATGCGAAGGCTCGCTTCTTAACGGAGGCGGGCCTTCTATCGTTTCGGCCCTATCGTCCGGCAATTCCTCGCTTTTATTTTTCGTTAAACAACATTGCCCGACTCACGCTTAATCCTTATGAAGACGCCGGCTGCGACTTAGCCGGATGTACGGACATTTTCGGTCGAAACGTCGAGGGGATTGGAGCGCCGGGCCGGGGGCCTATTCGAGTAATCGAGATTGCTCGGTGCAACGTTGCCCCTGTGCCGAGCACGGGTGAGCCCTGCCAAGCTTTTCAGGCCGGTAGAGCTCACCCGACCTCACGATCAATCCTTCACCATCGTGACCTGCGCGACGTCGATTGAGCCGCCCCGGAAGCCGCCCTCGCAATACATGAGGTAATAGCGCCACAGGTTGTGGAAGGGCTCCTCGAAGCCCTGAAGCGCCCCGCGCGCCACCGCCGCATCGTAGCGCTCACGCCATCGTTTCAGGGTCTCCGCATAATCGGGGCCGAAGCCCTCGCGTTTGCCCCAGCCGAGGCCCCGTTCGCGTGCGAGGTCTCGAAACTCGGGTTCGTCGACCAACAGACCCCCGGGAAACACGTAGGTCTGGATGAAATCTGCGCTCTGCGCGTAGCGATCGAAAATGCGGTGATCGATGGAGATGAACTGGAGAGCAGCCTTGCCGCCCGGTTCAAGGTTGCGGGCAATGCAGTCGAGATAGGCCCCCCACCACCGGCGCCCGACGGCTTCGACCATCTCGACGGACGCGATTGCGTCGAAACGCTCATCGGTCTGGCGATAGTCCTGCAGTCGGATTTCAATGCTCCCACCAAGGCCGGCGTCGTCGATCTTGCGTTCCGCCCAGGCCTTCTGCTCAGTCGACAAAGTGAGACCCACGACGGATACGCCGCGCCTGGCAGCCTCGATCGCGAGCGTGCCCCAGCCGCAGCCGATCTCGAGCAGGCGATCACCAGGCTTGAGATCAAGACGGTCGAGCAGGGTCGCAACCTTGTGGAGCTGCGCGTCCTCGAGGCTGGCGGACGGGCTTGCGAAGCGCGCCGAGGAATAAGTCATCGTCCGATCGAGCCAGGCGGAATAGAAATCGTTGCCGAGATCGTAGTGGGCAGCGATGTTCGCTTTCACCTTGCCCGGCGCATTATCCCGGAGACGATGAGCCAGCGCGTTGATCCAGCGGAACGGTCCCTTTGCTCGGGCCACTTCGCGCAACTGCACAGCATTTGCGGAGAAGGTCTCAAAGACCGCGACCGGATCGGGGCTCGACCATTCACCGACTGCCCAGGCCTTGTACCAGCCGACCGAGCCCGACGCGGCGAGCCGAACCAGTGGAAGCCAGCTCGAGAGGCGGACAACCGCTTTCGGTCCTTTGGCGCGAAAGCCGAGCCGGCGCACCGAACCATCGGGAATAGTCAGTTCGATCCCGCCACACACAAGGCGAGAGTCAATCTGGTCCAGGATCTTCGTGATTGCCGGCGCGACGAACCGCGCCAGCAGTCCGCCGCCGGTGGCGAAACGGCGGTCGGCTTGCACCAGATGCTCGCCGCGCGTGCTCATGGTGGGCAGTTATGAATTCGCTCACCGCTTGTCGAGCGGGACCATGAAGGTCGTTCGGCGAAGCGCCGGGAAACGCTGGTCGCTGAGATAGGACTTCCCATCGACGTGAATGACGATCGGCATGCGCGACCAGAACAGGAAATTGCTGACCTCAGGATTGCTTCGAGCGGCTGCCGCGAGGCGGGGGTCGTCGAGTCCGAGCGGCTGGACTTTACCGCTGAGCCGCGCGCCGTCCACCGGGTCATAGTCGACGGTACCGCCAAGCTTGTCGCTCCGCCACATCACCTGCCTCTTCCAGAAAGTCAGCGGCAGTTCGCCGGCAACCATCATGCGTGGCGGCGCCAAACGCGCAACGAGCGGCCGCGTGGCAGCGACGGCGCGGTTTGAGATGAACGCGTTGCAACCGATATAGGCGAGCACGACCGAAAAGGCCGCGATGGCGGGACGGGTCCAGTTCCGCCCCAGGCGCTCTGCGCGCCATGAGAATTCGAGCCCCAGGATCAATATGATCCAGATCCAGGGATCCATGATGAACAAGGTGTCGCCGTAGAACCAGCGATCGGAAAGCGGTTCCAGCCACCGAACGCCGTAGGTGTTCATGAAGTCGAGCAATGGGTGGCTGAGCGTGCCGATCAAGCAGGCAAGAAGCAGTCCGCGCAGCTTGACCGGCCCTTCCTTGCTTCGTCGCAAATTTTCCCAGATCAGAATGATTGCGGCTGCCAAGAAAGGTATGACCACAAGCCCGCCGACACCATGGGTGAAACCGCGGTGGAAGGTCCGGGCATTGGTGCCGAACCAGGTCGCCACGAAGCTGTCGATGTCGGGCAAGTTCGCCGCGATGATCAGCGCGGGCACGGCGCGCGGAGTCAGGCGCTTGAGGCCCATGCGCCCGAGCACGGCACCGACAAGGCTGTGCGTGAGATTGTCCACTAATCGAGGCGGGTCAGAGCGGCTTGGGCTCCTTTTCGACCATCCAGGTCTGGCCCTTGCTGACCAGGGCCTGGAGATCCGCCTTCTTACCCGACGCGGCTGCTTCGTTTTGCTCCTTGACGGCCCCTTCGAAGGTCGGCGCGGCATCTTCGTAGATAACGCCGAGCGCCACCGGGAAGCCTTGCGGCATTTCGATCAGCATCGCGGCGATACCCTTGTTCTTGGGATCGTGAACGATGACCGCGGGGTCCTCGCCCTCGACCACCTTCAGGCAAAGGCGGTCGACGTCGAGCGCGAGCCCCTTGGCACCGCCGGCGAACAGCATCTTCTCGCCGGGCCTCAGCCAGAGCTGCTTTTCGGACGCGACCTCCCGCTCGGTGAAGCCGGCGAAGACGTCGTCATTATAGACGACGCAATTCTGGTAGATTTCGACGAAGCTCGCGCCCTTGTGCGCATGGGCCGCCTTGAGCACGTCCGGCAAATTCTTGTGCACGTCGATGCCGCGGGCGATGAACCGAGCGCCAGACCCAAGGGCAAACATGCACGGCGTCACCGGCCGGTCGACGGACCCGAATGGCGTCGACGGCGAGCGGGTGCCGACCCGGCTGGTCGGCGAATATTGGCCCTTGGTCAGCCCGTAGATCTCATTGTTGAAGAGCAGGATCTGGCAGTCGAGGTTGCGGCGTAGCACGTGCATCGTGTGGTTGCCGCCGATGCTGAGCGCGTCGCCGTCGCCGGTAATGATCCACACGTCGAGCTCGGGATTGGCGAGCTTCACGCCCGTCGCGACCGCTGGCGCACGCCCGTGAATGGTGTGGAAGCCGTAGGTCGCCATGTAATAAGGAAATCGGCTCGAGCAGCCGATGCCGCTGATGAAGACGGTCTTCTCGCGCGCGACGCCGAGGTCCGGCATCGTCCGCTGCACGGCCTTCAGCACCGCATAGTCGCCGCAGCCCGGGCACCAGCGGACCTCCTGGTCGCTCGCCCAGTCCTTGGCGGTGGTCACGGTCGTCATGTCATTCATTGGGGCCTCAGCCAGATTACGAGCAAAATGATGGCGATGAGCATGATCACCATGGGGAAGACGTTGATCTGCTTCATCCGTTATTCTCTTCGTTTATCTATCTTCGCACTGACCACGAAGATTCAGAGCCTTCACGCCAACATGTCATCGATCGCCGCCTCGATCTCCGCGATACGGAACGGGTGCCCGCTAACCTTCGTCAGCGATTTCGCGTCGACGAGGAACTGGTCGCGGAGCACGGTCTTGAACTGGCCCATGTTCATTTCCGGCACCAGGATATGCTTGAAGCCCTTGAGCAGGACAGACATGTTCTTGGGCATTGGCCAGATGTGGCGGACGTGGACATGGGCGACGTCCTGGCCTTTGGCGATGGCGCGGCGGACCGCCTGATGGATCGGCCC
>Ga0070664_100001688_pt1 | contig 17686 bp, 9 predicted proteins | sample KBSC73metaG_FD_65863 | JGI IMG/M metagenome (GOLD analysis project Ga0070664, IMG submission 65863) | Corn rhizosphere microbial communities from Kellogg Biological Station, Michigan, USA - KBS C7-3 metaG | ecosystem: Host-associated > Plants > Roots > Rhizosphere > Soil ... | reverse complement strand
CGGTCGATATCCATGGCGTGGTCGCAAAGCCGATGAGCGCAGCGGACATCATGCGCGAGCGGTGGCGCGAGTGGCTCGCCTTCGAGCCCTGGACAGGCACTTCGATCCGATCGGTGACCGGAGGCGCCGACGTGCAGTCCTTCCCGCTGCCCGTGGTCGGAGCCGCGTCGATCGCCGCGGCCGCTGCGCTGTGGCTCATCGTCACGTCGATCGCACGTGCACCGCGGACGCGTCTTCCGGTCGCACTGGCCGTGTTTTTCATCGGCTGGTGGGGCGTCCTCGACGTGCGTTGGGCATGGAATCTCACGCGTCAGGTGAGCGAAACTGCCCATCGATACGGAGGCCTCGATGCGCGCGAGAAGCTTCTCGCATCCGAAGACGGCGAGTTGTACGCATGGCTCGATCAGGCGCGATCGGTATTGCCCAAGACGCCGGCCCGCATCTTCGTAGTGGCCGCGGCGCCCTATTTTCGCGGCCGGCTCGCCTACCATCTGTATCCGCACAACGTGTTCTATTACCCGTTATACGATGCGATGCCGCCGCGCGACTGGTTGCGCCATGGCGATTGGTTGCTCGTCTATCACCATCATGGCGTCGAATACGACGCCACTCGGCGATCGCTGCGATGGGCCGGTGCAACGCCGGTCACGGCGGATGTCAAGGCGGTCGGATCGGACTCGGCATTGTTCGAGATCGAGTAGCCGCAGCACAAGCCGATGGATCTCATTCGCCTGATCGCCGCGCTCGCGCTGCCTTGGCTCGCAGGCGCGGCGCTCGTGGCCCTCGTGTGCCGGCACGACGTCGCAGCAGGACGCGACGGAACGACGTGTTGGATCACGGGCGTCGGCTGGTTCGTCGGTGTGATGCTCGTCACGTTGCTGATGCGCCTCGAATCGAAGGTCGGCATCGCCTTCAGCGGGCAGTCGCTCGGAAGCGTTCTCGTCGGACTCACGGTCCTTTTCATCCTTCCGATGCGGGCCTTCGTGCCTGCATGGAGGGCGCCCCGGCGCGCGCGCGACGTCCTCGTCGGAGCCGGATTGCCGGCATCGGAACGGGTCGTATGGATCGGCCTGCTCGCCTGGATCGCGGCGAGATTGTTGATGGTCCTCAGCGAGGACGTGCTTCGACCGTTGTTCCCGTGGGAGGCGTGGACGGTCTGGGCAACCAAGGCCAAGGTCTTCTTTGCGCTGGGCCACATCGTTCCCTTCGCCGATGCGGACGCATGGCAGGCGGCGAACGGGTCCGCATGGTTCGACGCGCGACCGCAGAGCCCGATCACGTTGCCGCTGCTCCAGACGTGGATGGCGACGATGGCGGGGCGATGGGACGACGCGTTCGTCGCCACGCCGTGGTCCATGGCCCTTTTGGCGCTCGCGCTGGCGACCTTCGGCGGCTTGCGTCGCGTTGGCATGCCGAACATCGTTTCACTCGTCGCGGTATGGCTCATCGTGTCGTTGCCGTTGCTCGACGTCAACGCCGCGCTTGCCGGCTACGCCGACCTTTTCGTCGCCGCGTTCCTGGTTCTCGGCGCCTTGTCGCTGTTGCAATGGCAGCGCGAGCGCTCGATCGCGGCAGCGCTGCAGACGCTATTCCTTGCCGTCTCGCTGTCGCTCGTGAAGCCCTCGGGCGTCTTCTGGGCGGCGTGCCTCGCGGCAGGCGGCGTCGTGGCAGGATGGCCCGCGCGCGGCATGCGCATCGTCGCAGGTGGCATCGGGCTCGCCGTGTTCGGTGCGCTGGTGCTGTCGCGAACGCCGCAGCCTCTGGGCGATCCGACGTGGCACCTGGAATTCGCACCCGACGTGCAGCTGGCGATCGACAGTGCGCTGCTGCTCGGGAGTTGGCACCTCCTGTGGTACGGCGTGGTCGCAATGGCATTGTTCGGCTATCGCCACGCGTTTTCGCCGGCGCTCGCGCCGTTGACCGCCGTAGCACTGTGCGGGTTGGTCTACCTGCTGGCGCTGACGGTGTTTCCCGCGGCTGCATCGTGGCTCTCGGATGTCAATCTTCTCAATCAGGGTGCCCTGCAACTCGCACCGGTCGCAACGATCTGGATGATCGCGGTCTTTCAGGCGTGGTCGAGCGAGTGGCATGCAAAACGCCGTCCGATCCGACCCGCAGTGACGGACGCTTGAGGCGTGCTCGAGCTTCCGAACGTCACGTTGCTCTGCGCCGACACGGCGAATCACGCACTGGCCCTTCGTGCGCTCGAGCGCAGCGCCGAACGCGTGCGCTTCGCGCGCATCGCGCTGTTGACCGACCGCCTTCCCACCGGCGTAACCGCGCCCGCAGGCATCGAGGTGGTTGCGATACCCATATTGCGATCGCGCGACGACTATTCGCAGCTCATGATCAAAGGTCTGCGCGAGCACGTTGCGACTTCGCACGTGCTGGTCGTGCAGTGGGACGGCTACGTGTTGAATCCGGACGCATGGGATCCCGCATTCCTGGCGACCGATTTCATCGGTGCCAAATGGTTCTGGCACCGCGATGGACACACGGTCGGCAACGGTGGGTTCTCGATGCGGTCCCGACGCCTGCTCGACGCGCTGCAGGACCCGCGCATCCACGTCGTCGAAGCCGAGGACATCACGATCGGACGCGCATTTCGCACCTTGCTCGAACGCGACTACGACATCCGCTTCGCCAGCGAGGCGCAGGCCGATCGTTTTGCCTTCGAGGCGGCGTACCCGATCGGCATGCCGTTCGGTTTCCACGGCCTCTTCAACTTCGTGCGCGTCGTGGCGCCGCATGAGCTCGCATCGCTCGCCGCACAGTTCTCGGACGCCATCGCCTCGTCGCCGCAGCTCGCACAGCTCCTGCGCAACTGCATGGCGCTCGGTCACTGGACGGCGGCCATCGCGCTCGCGACTCGACGACTGGCGGCGCAGCCGCACGACGCCGAGGCGCAAGCCCTCCTTGCGCGCGCTCGCGAGAGCGCGGCGCGCGGGCCGTCCGTGGGTCGCAACGATCCCTGTCCTTGCGGCAGCGGCAAACGGTACAAGCTATGCCATGGCGCGCTCGGCGCATCGACGCCGCTGGCGGCCGACCCGGGGACGCGGCCAGCGCGCGACCCGGCGGCGCCACTGCGCGACCCCGCGGCGGCGCCGTCAGTGCGCGACCTGGCGGCGGCGCTACCGGCGCGCGACGCGGCGCGCATCGTCGCCGACGGCATGGCCGCGCACCGGCGCGGCGATCGCGATGAGGCGCAGCGCGCCTACGAATCCGCGCTGCAGCTCGATCCCGACAATTGGGTCGCGACACACTACCTCGGCGTGCTCGCCTACCAGCGGGGCAACCTCGACGTCGCGCTGCCGCTGCTCGAACGTTCCGCGCGCGCGGCGCCGCACGAACCGGAGTTCCAGAACAACGTGGGGCTCGCGCTCGCAGCCGTCGATCGGCTGGACGAAGCGGTTGCTGCTTACCAACGCGCGGTGTCGCAGAGGTCCCACCACGCGGGCGCGTGGAGCAACCTGGGGCTTGCCTATACCGCGCAAAACGCGCTCGGTCCGGCCGAGGATGCATTCCGGCGTGCGATCGCCGTTCAGCCCGACTTCGCGGCCGCGCACTGGAACCTCGCGCTCGTGCTGCTTGCGCAACGTCGCTACGAGGAAGGCTGGCGCGAATACGAGTGGCGGCTTCGTGCACCGGAGTTCGCGTTCGACGCGGCGCTGACCAGTGCGCCACGCTGGGACGGCGAGTCCCTGGAAGGCCGGCGATTGCTGCTCGTCGCCGAGCAGGGACTCGGCGACGCGCTTCAGTTCATCCGCTACGCCGAGGCTCTCGCCAAGCGTGGCGCGCACGTCGTCGCGCGGATGCCGCAGGCCATCGCCCATCTGGCCGCACGCGTGCCGGGTGTCGCTGAAGTCAACGTGCGCGAGACCTCGCCGCCCGCGACGTGCGACTTCCATCTGCCGCTGCTGTCGGTCCCCGGGGCGCTCGACATTCGCAGCGAGACGGAGCATGCGCCGCGCTTTCCGTATCTGCGTGCCGATCCCGAGCGGCGCGAGCGCGTGGTGCGCGAAGTGCGTGCGCGAGCCGGCGCGCGACGCGCCGCAGGACTCGCATGGGCCGGCGCGCGCGCGAACACGAACGACCGGCGTCGATCGATGCCCCTTGCCGCGCTGTCGCCACTTCTGGAGCGCGACGACATCGCATGGTTCTCGCTGCAGCACGAGGATTCCTCCGACGTCGCCGGCGTCGCCGCTGCGGCGCGCCTGCAGCGCCTCGACGACCGCATCGGCTTCGAAGGCCTCGCCGCGCTCGTCGACGCGCTCGATCTCGTCGTCACGGTGGACACCAGCGTGGCGCACGTCGCAGGCGCGCTCGCGCGACCGGTCTGGATGATGGTGCCGTTCGCAGCCGACTGGCGGTGGGGCGTCGAGGGAGACACCACCGGCTGGTATCCCACCATGCGCCTGGTGCGCCAGCGCCGCCCGGGCGACTGGTCCGGGGTGGTGCAGCGAATCGCGCGCGCGCTAAGCAACGGGACCAATCCGTGACGCCCAAGGCGCGCGCGCTGTTCGAGCAGGCGCGCAACGCTGCGACGGCGGCACGCTGGAGCGACGCCCTGCGCGCGAGCCGCGACCTCGTCGCGGCGGCGCCCGACGATGCGCAGGCCGCACGCCTTCGCGCGATGATCCTCACGCAGACCGGCGACGACGACGCACGCACGATGTGGGAGCGCGTGCTCGCGCTGGCGCCCGGCGACGCCGAGGCGCACTTCCAGCTCGGCAACGCCGCCGGTGATCGCGGTGATTTCGTCACGGCCGTCGCGCATCTCGAGGCGGCGCGCGCTAAGCTGCCGGATCATCCCGTGCTGCTGAACAACCTGGGCCTTGCGCTCGAAGGTGCCGGGCGCGTCGACGCCGCGATCGACGTGTTTCGTCGAGCCGTCGGCGTGGACCCCCGCGCGGCCCCGCATATCGGGCCAAGCCTCGTGCGCGCCCTGCTCCGCGCCGCGCGTTACGAAGAAGGCCTGTCGCATCTCGACGCACTTCTGCCGGATTGCGTGCCGGCGAGCGCATGGCATGACTATGCACGCCTGCTGCTCGCCGCCCGCCGATACGAAGAGACCGACGCCGTCCTCACGCGCGCACACGACGCGCTGCCAGACGACACGCTGGTCTCGAGCCTGCTGGTCGTGTCGCGTCAGCGGCGCGGCGCGTGGGAGGGCACGGCAGCCCTGCGCAACGACCTCATTGCGCGCGTTGCGAGCCACCCATGGACCGGAAACGCGTCCGGCTACGATTTCACCACGGTGTGCGACGATCCCGCACTGCAACGGCGTGTGGCGGAGCGCTACGCGGCGAGCGAAGTCGACACCGTTGCCGCGGCTTCGCGTTCCCGTCACCATCCGCCGGCGCAGGCTTCGTCACGTCTTCGGCTGGGCTTCGTGTCGTCCGACTATCGCGACCACCCGGTCGGCCGGCTGGTGGTCGGGCTGTTCGAGCGGCTCGACCGCGGCGCCTTCGAAGTCGTCGCGTATTCCACCGGCGTTTCAGCCGACCCGCTCGGCGCGCGCATCGAATCGGCCGTGGACCGCTTCACCGCCCTGCCGCGACACGCACCCGATGAAGCCGCGCAGCGCATTCGCAACGACGAGATCGACGTGCTGTTCGACCTCAACGGCTTCTCCGGCGGCGAAGCGTTACGGATCTTTGCGCGGCGCCCGGCTTCGCTGCAGGTCAACTTCCTGGGCTACACCGGCACGCTCGGCACGGACATCTACGATGCGATCGTCGCGGACCTGTTTTGCATTCCGGCCGACGCTTCGCGCCGCTATGTCGAGCGACCGCTGTACATCGAGCCGTGCTACCTGCCCTCGGATCCGACGCGTGCCACGAACCCGACACCCCGACGGGCGGACTACGGGCTAGCCGACGACGCAGTCGTGCTGTACGCCGGGGGGCCGCTGTACAAGGTGACGCCCGAGCTCGTCGACGCATGGCTTGCGATCCTGCGCGACGTACCGGCCAGCGTGCTGTGGCTGCGCGATCCGGGTTCCTCGACGCGCGCGCGCGTGGAAGCGCATGCGCACTCGCGAGGGCTCGATACAACGCGCCTGCGCTTTGCACCCGATGAGCCGCTCGCGCGCTATCTCGCGCGCTTCGGGCTCGCGGAGCTTGTGCTCGATACGTGGCCCTTCGGCTCGCACACGACCGTCAACGACGCGCTCTTCATGGGCGCACCCGTCGTGACGCAAACGGGACGAAGCTTCGCCTCGCGCGCATCGACGAGCCAGCTCCGCGCGGTGGGCCGCGGCGACCTCGCCGCCGAATCGCTCGCGGGCTACGTCGACATCGCGCGACACCTGGCGTCAGACGCGGTACGCCGCGCCGACGTGAGCGCCTCGCTCGGCGACGTGCGCCGCACGCCGCTCTTCGCGGCCGACCGATACGCCGCGCGGTTCGCGGAAGCGATCACCCAGGCGTGGAAGACGCTGCGTCGGTGAACGGCGCGCCGTCGGCGAGACGCTCGAGGCCATCGGCTAGCGCGTCGATCGGTCGCGCGTCGTCGAACAAGCGAGCCTGTCCGGCGACGACACGCGCGGCCACGTCGTCGCGCCACGTGCGTTCGCGCGCCACGCGCACCGCAATGCGAACATAGTCGTCTTCGTCCTTCGCCACAGTATCGCCGACGCCCGCGAGAGCCAGCATCGCCGCGCTCTGGCGGCCGCGCATCATCGCGCCGGGCAGCGTGACGATCGGCAGCCCGCACGCGATGGCGTCCAGGCTGGTGTTTCCCCCGGACCAGCGCAATGTATCGAGCATGGCATCGCACAGCGTGTTGAGCCGCAGGTAATCGGCGTGGCTGCACTGCGGCAGCACATGAACGCGTCCGGCACGCGACACGCCGTGCGCGGCAAGCGCGCGATCGAGGCGGGCAAGGTACGCCGCCGTCAGCGCGCGGTGACGGCCTTCGAACAGCACGAGGCCGGCGCGCGGCGCCGCCGCGAGAACGCGCGCGAACAGCGCATCGTTGCTCGGGTGGATCTTGAACAGCGATTGCGGGCACAGCAGAAGCGGCCCATCGGCAGGAAGGCCGAAATCCTCGCGCGAGGCGCCCGTCGACGCTTCCGGCTTTGCATAGCGCGTACCCAGCCCCGGCAGCAGCGCCAGCGGCTCACGGTAATGTGCCTGCGCCGCCGCAGGTTCCATGGCCGCCACGCTGATGAACGCGTCGATCGTCGCAAGCCCGGTTGTGACGGGATGTCCCCACCCGGCGCATTGCACCGGCGCCAGGCGAAGCGCTCCGAGGACGAACGTCGTCGCATCCATGCCGAGCTCCGGATATGCGAGCACGTCCAGCGCATCACCGCGGATGCGCGCGGCGATGTCGAGCGTGCGCCAGCGCGGAAACGCGGCGAACGCGTCGGCGCCTGCGGCCAGGCGCTCGGTGAGCGTATCGGACGCCGAAGACAGGTGATACACGCGCACGTCGAAGCGATCGCGAGGCAGGTCGGTGATCCACCGCTCGAAATAGCGGCCGACCGTGCCATCGCGCAGGAACGCCGAAGCGAATCCGACGCGCACGCGGTGCGCGATCGACCGTCGGGCGATGGGCTCCCGGTATCGCTTCACGCGGTCGTCCAGGACCGTCGCGATCAAGTCGCCGTACCGTGTCTGCAGCAGGCGATCATCCTCGCCCTGATAGGCGAGCAGGAAATTGGTCCAGCGCAGCTCATCGAGAATGCGTGCCTCGCCGAGGCTTGCGGCGTGTCGCGGCAGCTCCTCGTGCAGCGCGTCGAGCCCTTGCGCATAACGTTCGCGCGCGGACACGACGGCGTCGGCGTCGGCAGGCACCATGGCAAGCGTGAGGCGCCGTCCGAGCACGGCACGCAGCACGCCGGGATCGCGGGCGAGCGCCGCATCGTAGGCCTGCCGTGCCTGCGCAAGATCGTCGCGCTCCGCGAGCGTGCCACCCAGTTGGACGAAGAGGTTGGCGTCGCGCGGATCGGCCTGCACCGCCGCGCTGTAGAGCTGCACCGCGCTGTCGAGGGCGCCCCGCGCGCGGCGCAACGCGGCCAGCCCGACCAGCGCGACCTTGTTGCGCCCATCGAGCTCCAGCGCGCGCGTGAGCGCGGCTTCGGCACCGGCGTCATCGCCGAGCTCGCGGCGGGTTGCGCCCAGATTCGCCCACGCGAGCGCGTAGCGCGGGTCGACGGCCGTCGCGCGCGCAAACGCTGCTTCCGCGGCGGGAGTGTTGCGCAGCGCCCGCTCTGCGTTGCCGACGTTGTTCCAGGCGCGCGCGTACGCAGGGTCGATGGTCACCGCGCGCCGGAAGCTGCTGATCGCGCGGGACGGCTCGCCTGCGTCGGCGTACAGAATCCCGAGGTCGTTGTGGACGCTCGCGTCCGTCGGCGCGAGCGCCGCGGCGCCTTCGAGGTCGACGATCGCGCCGCGCAAGTCGCGCAACGCTTCACGGATGCGCGACCGCAGCTTCAGCGCTTCGATGCGATCGTCGGTGCCGACGTCACCGCGAGCAAGGAACGCATCGACGATCGCGCGTGCGCCCTGCGCGTCGCCCGCCCGCAGACGCGCCTGCGCCTCTGCGAGCGTGCCGCTCATCCCGCGTCCGCGCCATCCAGAGCGTCCGGTGCAGCACGGGAGAGCGCTTCGAGGTAGGCCGCCTCGAGATGCCGCGCGTGCGCCTGCATGTCGGTGAGCGGCGATCCCGCGAGTGCAGCCGCAATGCGTGCCTTGACGTCGGTGCGGAATCTCATGTCCTCGGCGAGCCGCACTGCGATCTCCACGTACTCGCGCCCGCTATCCGCGACCGTGTCCGTCACACCGAGGTTCGCGAGGATCGAATACGACGTGCGCTCGCCATGACGCATGCCGCGCAAGGTCACGACGGGCACGTGCATGTCGAGCGCCTCCAGCGTGCCGTTCACCCCGCCGTACGGCATCGGGTCGAGCACGAGATCGACGAGCGCGTAGCGCGCCTGGTTGTAAGACTCGTCGGCCCCCGTCGGCACGAACACCACGCGCTCCGGCGCGATGTCGGCGGCGGCCATCAGTCGCCGGAACACGTTGCGCAGCGCGTCGTCGAGCGGCGAGAACGCCAGCCGCGCGTTGGGCACGCGCTCGAGCACGCTGCGCCACAGCGCGAGACAGCGGCGCGACAGCTTCAGCGGATTGACGAAGGCGCCGATGACCACCGCATCCTCGGCGATGCCGAGGGCGGCGCGACGATAGCCGTGCTCGCGTGCCGGCTCGATGTGGCGGTACGGATACACGCAGCCTTCCATCGGCAGGAGCGTCTCGATCTGCCACGCCTGGTTCTCGGGAACGTCCGCGAAGCGATCGGTGAGCTTGAAGTCGACCGCGCGCATTCCGAGCGTGCCCGCGCTGGCGATGTGCGTGATCTGCACGCGCGCCGGCTTGCGCGCGAGTATCGCGGGCCTTGCGCCCTTGGTATGCGTGTTCAGGTCGACGAGGATGTCGAGGTCGTCGGCGGCGATGGCGGCCGCCGCGGCCCGATCGTCGAGATCGGCGATCGACACGAAGCGCTCGGCGATGCCGGCGAAGCGCTCGGTCCATTCGTCGCGCACCGGCGACATCGAGTAGAAGTGCAGCGCGAAACGGTCACGGTCGTGATGACGGAGCGCGTGCCACACCATCTTTCCCATGACGTGATTGCGCAGATCGGCCGACAAATAGCCGACGCGCACCTTTCCGGGACGCCGCATGCCGGCACGCGGGAAAGGCTCGCCGTAGAAGTGCGTGGCGACCCGATCGTACGTTTGCGAAAGGCGATGCAGCATCTCCGGCTCGACGTCGAAATACAGCAGGAGATAGAGGAGCTGCTCGAGCGCATCGGCAAGCTCGGCGTCGTCCGCCGCGACGTAGCGCTCGCGCCGCAAACCATCGAGGTAGCGCTCGAGGCCGGCGAAGTCGCCGAGGTAATGGCAGGCCTCGAGCGCGTGCAGCGCGAGCGGAAGCGCGCTGGGGCATTGCGCCTCGAACTGCTTGAAATGCGAGAGCCACGCGTCGATCCGACCGGCGGCGAGAAGAACCTCACCCAGATTCTTGTGGGCGGCTACGTGGTCGGGCTTGCGCGTGAGCACGGCGCTGTATGCCGCGACGGCGCCCTCCACGTTGCCGAGCGCCGTGAAGATGACGCCGAGGTTGAAGTCGGCCGCGACGAGGTCGGGTCGGCAGACGACGGCGCGCTGGTAGGCACGCGCGGCGTCGTCCAGGCGCCGCTGCATCTGCAGCGCGACGCCGTGGTTGTAATGCGTCTCGCCGTCCGCCGGCTCCTGCCGCAGCGCGGCCTCGAAGAACGACGCGGCGCGGCCGCCGTCGTGCACCGCGAGCCACGCGAGGCCGCAGGCGCGCAGCAGCGGCACGGTGGACGCCGGCGTCACGTCCGCCGAGAGCGCGGCGACCGCGGCGGCGTCGTGCGCGGCAGCCGCCGCCGACAATGCCGCCGCGCGCGCATCGTCGTAGCGCGGCGCGATCGCGAGCGCCGCGGCGAACCGCGCCCGTGCCCCTTCGAGATCGCCGCGGTCGCGTGCGAGCGAGCCTTCGAGATACAGCGCCGGGGCATGGCCGGGCTGCCACGCGAGGATCGCCGCGTAGCCGCGCGCCGCTTCATCCCGATCGCCGCTGCCGTGCGCCGCGACCGCTGCCTTCCACGCCTGGTCCAGCGTCGCCGCATCGGGCGACGCGGTTTGCGGCGCGAAGCCCGGCGTGAGCCATGCGTGCGGAGGCCGGGTCGCATCGATCGTCTCGTCGACGAGGGGGCCTACGTTCGGATGCTTGGCCGTCGAAACGATGCGCCTTGCCGGCCGTTGCGCGAGCAAGGGACCGACTGCGGCGGACAATCCCGACACGTCGATCAGCACATCGGCGTCGAGCGCGGCAATGCGCTGCGCATCGTCGACACCGGGCCGGACGGCGAGCGTCATGGTTGCGGCGCCGTGCCCCTCGGCCGTATGACCGCCCACGACGGCAAGCGTGATCGTGCGACCCCCATCGTCGATCGTCGTCGCGACCGCGTGCACGCTGGCCGCATCGCCGACGACGACCAGGCGCATTCGCTCGCCTGCGGTGCGTCGGGGCCACAGGAGCGGAATGCGCGCTCCGAAGGCCGTCATGCACAGGCTCGCGTATGCGCGTGCGAGCGCCGGCGCTGACGGGACGTTGGCAAGCGCCGCGGCATACGCAACGCGACGCAGCGCGTCGTGGTCCTCGGCAGGCAGGTCGCGGTCCAGCATGCGTGCGAACCACGTGTCGTCCGCCGTGCCGCGTGCCGCGATCCGCTCGCACACGAGCGCGTGGAGCCGCGGATGCAAGCGGTCCGCGACAGCGGACTCCTGCGCCGCTGCCGCGATCCGATCGACGAGGCCATCGTCGGCGCCGGCCCGCTCCAGGGCGAGCGCAAGCGCGCCGCTGAATGCCGGGTGACCGAGCCAATCCGCGGTCCGCGCCAGCGCGCGCGAAACCGCATCGACGCGCGCCTCTCGCGGCGTGCCTTCGTCGGCATACCCCGCGATCGCTTTCACCGCATGCGCGCGCGAATCGCGCGGCTTGATGGCGAGCACATGCTCGGCGGCATCGCGCGCGCCCTCTGTGTCCCCCATGCCGAGCGATGCTTCGGCGAGCGCATGCCAGGCCGCGAGAAAGCGCGGGCGCGCATTGGCGGCGTCGCGCCACGCCCGCACGCCTTCGTCCAGGCGGCCGAGCTTCCACAGTGCCTCGCCGAGGTGAAAGCGCGCCTCCACGCCGCGCGGCCACTCGCGCGTGGCGCGGCGGAAGCATTGCAACGCGTCGAGCGGACGATCGGCCAGCTGGTGGTTGCGTCCGCGCGCCATCCACTGCGCGTACTTGGTCTCACTCATGCTGCAAGCGGGCCTTCAGCGCCTCGACCAGCGGCCGCGGCGCCATGCGATACAACGCGCGGCCGAACGGCGTGTGGCGAATCGCAAGCGCCTGCCGCGCGAGGCGCGCCGTCCACGCCGCCTCCCGCGCATCGGCGGGCACGGGCAAGGGCGCGCGCGGCGGCGCGAACCACGGCGCATAGCGCAACGCGTCGCGCATGCGGGCAGGCGCGAACGGCGTGCCCCTCGCGCCCGCGTCCGATGTGACGAGCACCGCCCCATACAGCGCGATGGTCGCGTCGGCCATTTGCGCGAGCGTGCTGTGCGCGACGCCGCGCGCGGCGCGACCCGCGGGGCGCAGCACGCTGTCGCGGCGCTCGTTGACGAGGGTCAGGATGCGATCGAGCATCGCCGCCTCGTCGCGCCATTCGGCCTCGGTCATGACGAATCCGGCACCCGTGCCTTGCACGCGCTCGGCGAGCGCGCCGATCGGCGGCACGAGCACGGGTCGTCCCGCCGCCCACGCTTCCGACAACGTGTAGCTGAACGTCTCGGGGCCCGCCGAGGGATAGAGCACGAGGTCGACGCGATAGTGCGCGAGCAGATCGGTGAGATCGCCCGGCGCATAGCGTCCGTGAACGGTGAAGCGAGCGTCCTCGCTCTGCCAGGGCGTGTGCTGGACGTCGAGATAGCCGATCAGCACGAAGCGCACGGGCGATGCGCGCTGGCGCGCGAGATCCACGAGTCGCTCCAGTCGTCGCGCGCCCTTGTCGGGACCGATGGCACCGAGCACCGCGACCGTGGGCACGTCGTCGTCGGGCAGCACGATCGCCATGCGCGGCCCGGTCGACCGCGCTTCGGCCAGCCCGTGACCGTGCGGGATGATGGTCGGCGTACGGCCGGGAAAGTAATGATTGAACGTCGCCGCGGCCCAGCGCGACGGCGCGATGACGAACGACGCGCGCGCGATCAGCGCCCCGTGGCGTGAACGCCATTCGAGGATGTCGATGCCCGAGAACTCCGGCTGCGACGCGAGGCACGGACCGCATCGCGCGGGGTCCGTCTGCGCGCCGCAGTAGAGCTCGCCGCGCTCCAGGAACGTGATGGTGGGGCACGCGAAGTTCACGTCGTGCACCGTGTAGCCGTAGGGAATGCCTGCATGCGGCATGCCCTCGAGCAACCCGTCGCGGCAGGCCGAGATGTTGTGCAGGTGAACGAGCGATATTCCCAGCGTGGCGCAGAGTGACGCGATGAAGTCGCGCCACGGCTCGTCCGCGCCGCGCGTCAGCTCGTACGTCACCATGCGGCCGTCGGCGCGATGCTCCTCCACCTGCCAGGCGTCGCCGACCGCGATGGCGAGGTAATGCCGCCACCGGCGGCGCGACGCATCGATCAGCGCGCGCACGTGCGTCTCGGTGCCGCCGCCGTGATCGTGGATGACGTGCAGCACGCCGCGCATCCCGGACGAGCGGCTGGCGAGGACGGTGGACGCGGCGTCGCGCAGAGGGCGCAGCGGATCGGCGTCGATGTAACTGCGCACCAGGTCGAGATAATCGGGATGCCGCTCGAGCAGCACCTTCATGTTCCGGGCACCGAGCTCGGTCTTGCGTCCTTCGAAGGAGCGGCCGCCGGTGTGACGCACGTACACGTCGTCGGCGAGCACGTTGCGGTAGCCCGCGCTCACCGCGCGAAGGCAGAAGTCGTTCTCCTCGCCATACCCGGCGCCGAACGCCGTGTCGAACACGCCGATGGCGTCGATGAGCGCGCGCCGCACGTACAGGCAGAAGCCGACCCCGGTCGGGAGATCGGGCCACGTCGGAACGGCGGCCGCCGCGAGCGCCTCGCTGATCGCGGCGGCCCCCTCGTCGTCCGGCACGGGGTTGTTCTCGCAGAAGCGCGGGAACGATGCGATTTCGGCGTTGTTCGAGAACGGCGTGATCGTGCCGATCGACGGATGACTCGCCGCGCAGCGCGCGAGGCGATCGAGCCACCGCGCGGACACGATGGCGTCGGAATTGAGCAGCACGACGTCGGCGCGCGACAAGGTCAAGCCGCGGTTCGCGGTGCCGGTGAAGCCCACGTTGCGCGGGTTGCGAAGCAGCGTCAACTGCGGCAGCGCGCGCCGCGCGAGCTCCTCGAAGTACATGCCGACGCGCGCATCGGTCGACGCGTCGTCGATCAGCACCAGGCGGTAGCTTCCCCCGGTATGCTCCAGCACGGCGTCGACACAGCGGCGAAGGTCGTCCACCGCGTTGTACACCGGCACGACGATGTCGACGGCGGGCGTCATGTCGTCAAGCGGCGCCACACGTGCCGAACGCGAAGCCATGGCAGTTGTACCCACCACCGCGCGCTCTGGCGATACGCGATGATGCGGTCCTGCGCCGCGAGCGCGCGCTCGAGACGCGCGCGCTCGGCCTCCAGTGCGTCGACAGCCTGGCGCGCCGATGCGAGCTCCACGCGCGCGTTCGACAGGTCCTGCGTGGCCGCCTCGCGCTCGGCGGCCAGCTGCTGGTCACGCTCGACGACGATGCGCTCGCGATAGGCGACGAGCTCCTCGAGATGCGCGATGTGCGCCGTCTGGCGCGCGAGCGCCTGGTCGCGCTCGCCGAGCAGGGCATCGAGTCGCATGACCTCGCGCGCCTGCGCGTCGATGCGCGACCATTCGCGCTCGTCGCTGTCACCGAACAGCGACAGCGTGGGCGCTTCCGCGGGCAGAGCCTGCGGCGTGCGGGCGGCGATCACCACGAAATACATCGCGGGGGGCGGTGACGCGTCGTGCACGGCATGCGCGTCGCCGCACAGCGCCTCGAATCCCGCCCCGTCGCCCTCGGCCCACAATGCGTCGCCGAGGTAGCGGCGCTGTCGATACCACTGCCGGGATGGGAAGGCATCGAGGAGTTGCGCGAGCTCGTCGCGATCGAGCTCGCGCAGGTGGAACGGATTGCGATGATTGCGCGCGTCCGAATACTCCGGCCGGTTGGGTGACGAAAGGATGAGCATGCCGTCGGCCGCCAGCACGCGCGCGAACTCCGCCAGCATGCGCGGCTGCTCCTGCGCTGGCAGGTGCTCGAGGGTCTCGAATGAGACGATCGCGTCGACGCTCGCGTCGGCGACAGGCAGCGCCGTGGCGGGGCCGACAGCGAACCGCAAGTTGTCGCGCGCGTATGTGTGCGACGCCCGTGCGATCGTGTCGCCGTCGATGTCCACCGCCGTGACGCTCGACGCGACCTCGGCCAGGAGGGCCGCGCCATAGCCTTCGCCGCACGCGACGTCGAGCACGCGCCGCCCGGTGACGAAGCGGCGCGCGAACGCGTAGCGATGGTTGTGCTCGAACGCGATCTCGCCGGCGAGACCCGGAAGGAAACGCTCGCCGGTGAATTCTGGATTCGCGGGCATTGCGGGATGGCCGCCGGCGACCGTTCAGGCGCCGCGGCGTGACGTCATTTTATCCGATGCCCGCCCGCTCGCCTGCCGCGGGCACGCCGGCGTCGGTCCAGCGATGCGGCAGGCGCACGAGGCCGAGCTCGCGCGTGACGCCGCTCACGGTGAGCGGGCGCTCGACGTTGTCGAACAGTCGAACGCCCTCGGGATCGAGTGCGTGTGCGCGCACGAAATACTTCCCCGGAAGCAGCGCGAGTGCGGGGAACTCCAGCGCGAAGGCGAAGCGGCCGCCGCCCACGCCGGCCAGCGTCACGCGATCCATGTCGGTCGCAACGCCGTAGACGGGCGTGCCGTCCGCGCGGACGAGCCCTATCAGGACCACGGGCATCCGTCCATCGGGCGAATACACTTGGCCGCGCACGACGAGCGCGTCGCCCTGCGCGACGATCTCGTGCGGCGTCAGGTCGAGCGACTGGATCGCATAGACACCCGCCGCGGCGGCCTGCTGCTGCGGGATGGGTGCGCGCCGGCCCTCGCTCTTCTCCTCGTGATAGGCGAGATACGCCTGGGTCACCTCGGCCGCGCCCCCGTAGCGCGCCACGCGGCCGTCCCTGATCCACATCGCGCGCGCGCAGAGCTTCTGCACGTGGTACATGCTGTGCGAGCAGAGGAGCAGCGTGCCGCCCGAGGCGAGGTAGCGCTCCATCCAGGCAATGCACTTCTTCTGGAACGACTCGTCGCCCACCGCGAGAACTTCGTCGGTGATGAGGATGTCGGGCGCGAGCGCCGTCGCGATCGCGAACCCGAGCCGCACCACCATGCCGGACGAGTAGTGCTTGATCGGATCGCGCAGGTGGTCGCCCAGGTCGGCGAACTCGATGATCCCGTCGCGCTTCTGCGCGATCTCGGACGGAGTGAGTCCGAGCAGGGCCGCGGCGAGCTCGATGTTGGCTTCGCCGCTGTATTCGGGATGGAAGCCCGAGCCGAGCTCGAGCAGCGCGCCGACGCGTCCGTTGACCTCCACGGTGCCGCGCGTGGGCGGCATCACACCGGCGATGATCTTCAGCAGCGTGGACTTCCCGGCGCCGTTCTCGCCGACGATGCCGAGCGACTCACCGCGCGCGAGCGTGAACGATACGTCGTCGAGCGCGCGGAACACGTGCGCCGCGCCATGCCCTCGCAGCAGATCGTACACGAGGCGCAGGCGGCCGCCGCGCGATTCGACCTTCGCGTAATCCTTGCCGACCCCGTCGAGGCGCAGCAACGTGCCCGTCACAGGAAGTCCTCGAAATGCGGCGACAGGCGGCGGAACATCCAGCGTCCGCCGACGAACGCCAGCAGCGCCCCCGCGAGTGCCACGGCGTCTGCCGGCTCGAGCGCAAGCCGGCCGTCCAGCAGCGCATCGCGCAGGCGCCCCACGAGCCAGCCGAACGGATTCGCCGCGACCCAGGGCCGCACACTCGCGGGCACGAGCGCGAGCGGATACAGAATGGGCGTGAGGTACATGAGAATCATCAGCGTGGGCATCAGCACGTGCTCCACGTCGCGCACGAAGACCTGCAGCGCGGACAGCGCGAGCGTCACGCCGATCACCGCGATTGCCATGATGATCCAGAGCGGCAGCGCGATGAGCAGGCCCTCGAGATGGATCGGCTCGCCGAAGCCCGCCAGCACGAGGAGCACGGCAATGTAGCCGGCGAGATGCACGGTGAGCGTCGCGGCCACCGACGCATACACCACGATCTCGTGCGGGAATGCGACCTTGCGTATGAGGCCGGCGTACCCGGCGAGGCTGGTGGCGCCGCGCTGGAGGCTTTCCTGCGCGGCAAGCCACGGCCACAACGCCACCGCGACGAAGGCAAGGAAGCTCTGGCCTCCGAAGCCGCCGGTGCGGAACACCGTCGTGAAGACGAAATGATAGACGGCCAGCAGCGCGAGGGGATGGAGCAGCGCCCAGGCGAAGCCGCTGACGCTGCCGAGGTATCGCGTCGATAGCTCGCGGCGATAGAAATTGCGGAACAGCGCGCGCTCGCGTGCGAGCCGCGCGCCTCGCGCCGCATCAACCGCCGCGACGTGCAGGACGGATCGCTCGGCGGGCAGGGCGGGCATCGTGCGTCGAAGGCGGAATCGTTATTTCGCTCGCTTTGCCGAGCGGCCCTCGGCCGGCGCGGCCTGGCCCTCGGACATCGCCTTCAGGTCTTCTGCGCTCGGCGGCCGAACGTACAGGCTCTCCACCAGCTCGTGATGAACCTGCGTCGACGGGTCGTCGCGCACCGAGGTGAGCGCCGCTTCGCGCTGCTCCTCGATGTACTTCTTGCGCAGCTCGCCCATGATCAGCCCGCGCACTTCCTCGAACGATCGCGTGCGGCCCGCGTGATAGTCCTCGCGCTTGATGAGATGCCAGCCGAAGCTCGACAGCACCGGCTCGCTCACCTCGCCGTCACGCTTGAGAGAGAAGGCGGCATTCGCGAACGCGGA
>Ga0070664_100001687_pt1 | contig 17694 bp, 17 predicted proteins | sample KBSC73metaG_FD_65863 | JGI IMG/M metagenome (GOLD analysis project Ga0070664, IMG submission 65863) | Corn rhizosphere microbial communities from Kellogg Biological Station, Michigan, USA - KBS C7-3 metaG | ecosystem: Host-associated > Plants > Roots > Rhizosphere > Soil ... | reverse complement strand
TCGGGGATGTCCAGGCCCTCCCGCAGAAGATTGATGCCGACCAGCACGTCGTAGACTCCGAGCCGAAGCTCGCGGATCAGCTCAATGCGTTCGAGCGTCTCGACGTCCGAGTGCATGTAGCGGACGCGGAGGCCCGCCTCGTGCAAATACTCGGTCAAATCCTCCGCCATGCGCTTGGTCAGCGTGGTGACGAGGGTCCGATACCCCTTGCGCGCCGTCTCCTTCGCCTCGTGGACCAAGTCGTCGACCTGGTCTTCGACAGGCTTGATGGTGACCGGCGGGTCGATGAGCCCGGTCGGGCGGATGACCTGCTCGCTGAAGACGCCGCCCGTCTCGTTCATTTCCCAGGGCCCCGGCGTCGCCGAGACGAAGGTCGTCTGCGGCCGCATCGCATCCCATTCGTTGAAGCGCAGCGGCCGGTTGTCGATGCAGCTCGGCAGGCGGAAGCCATATTCGGCAAGCGTGATCTTCCGCCGATGGTCACCGCGCGCCATCGCTCCGATCTGCGGTACCGTCTGATGGCTCTCGTCGATGAACAGCAAAGCGTTGTCGGGGAGATATTCGAACAGCGTTGGCGGCGGCTCGCCGGGAAGCCGGCCCGTCAGGAAGCGCGAATAATTCTCGATGCCCGCGCACGATCCCGTAGCCGAGATCATCTCCAGGTCGAAGTTGGTGCGTTGTTCCAGACGCTGCGCCTCCAGCAGCCGACCTTCCGCGACGAGCTCCTTCAGCCTCTCTTCGAGCTCATGCTTGATCGCCTCCATCGCCTGCTTGAGGGTGGGCCCCGGCGTCACATAGTGCGAGTTTGCGTAGACCTTCACGCTGTCGAGGCTCGCCGCCTTCTGGCCGGTCAGCGGGTCGAACTCGACGATTTCCTCGATCTCGTCGCCGAAGAAGGAGACGCGCCAGGCCGTGTCCTCATAGTGCGACGGGAAGATCTCCAGATTGTCCCCGCGCACGCGGAAATTGCCACGAGCGAAAGCCTGATCGTTGCGCTTGTACTGCAGCGCGACGAGCTTGCGGATGATTTCGCGCTGATCCTCCGATGCGCCCTTCTTCAGCGAAAAAGTCATCGCCGAATAAGTCTCGACCGAGCCGATGCCGTAGAGGCAGGAGACGGAGGCGACGATGATCACGTCGTCGCGCTCGAGAAGCGACCGCGTCGCCGAGTGGCGCATGCGGTCGATCGCCTCGTTCACGCTCGACTCTTTCTCGATGTAGGTGTCGGTACGCGGGACGTAGGCCTCGGGCTGGTAATAGTCGTAGTAAGACACGAAATATTCGACCGCATTGTCGGGGAAAAAGCTCTTGAATTCCCCGTAGAGCTGCGCGGCCAGTATCTTGTTCGGAGCGATGATGAGCGCCGGCCGCTGCAGCGTCTCGATGACCTTCGCCATGGTGAACGTCTTGCCCGAGCCGGTCACGCCGAGGAGCACCTGGCTTCGCTCACCCCCGGCCGCGGCCTCGGTCAGCTCCCTGATCGCCGTCGGCTGATCGCCGGACGGTTCGAACTCCGAGGATATCTTGAACGCCTTGCCGCCCTCATGCTTCTCCGGCCGCGCGGGACGGTGGGGAACGAAGGTGTCCGCCGCCTCGGGTTCGGCAAGACTAGTGCGGATTTGAATCGCCATTTCAGCCTATATGGTTGCCTTGTGCGATAGGAACAACGGAGGAACGATGCGGTTCGGAATACTAGCCCACAGCTCGGAAGGCGCGGCGCTCTGCTTCCTCGAATTCTGCCGCAGCGGCTTTCGCGAAGAAGCGCACATGCACCCCGACGTCATGCTCGATTGCGAAGCGATGGGACGCATCATGCCGGCCTGGGACGCGGGCGATCATGCCGCCGTGCGCGCCTTCCTGGCGAAGTCGATTCAGCGGCTAGCCGACGGCGGATGCGACTTCTTCGCCTGCCCCGACAATACGGCGCACATCGCGCTGGAGACTGCCGGTCCCGACCTCCCTCTTCCCGGCCTGAACATTGGAGACATCGTGGCCGAGCAGGCCGCGGGACTGGGGATGACCCGCGTCGCGGTCCTTGGCACGCGCTTCACCATGAGCGGTCCGGTCTATCGCCGTTCCCTGCCCGCCGTCGGCATCGAACCGGTCTTCGCCAATGAAACCGAACGCGAGGATGTCGACCGCATCATCTTCGATGAACTGGTCGAGGGCGTGTTCACCGAAGCCTCGAGAACCCGCTACGTCGAGATCATCGATCGACTGAAACGCGAGGAAGGCTGCGACGGAGTGGCGCTCGTCTGCACGGAGATTCCACTGCTGGTGACCGCCGACGTGTCGCCGCTGCCGATCCTGGATTCAACGCGGCTCCTCGCTCGCGCCGCATTCGAGGTGTGCGCCGGAAAGCGCGAGTTCCCCGCGTGGCGCGGAGGACCGATTTGAGCAATCGCGGCGATTGCATTGACTGAATCGCTCTTTACGGCCAGCCTGAACAAAGGGGGAATTCAAGTGATCAAGCACACCCTGTTTGCAGCGGCGTCTGCAATTTGCCTTTCCGCATGCGGATCGGGCGACAAGGTCGACTTGGAGAATGCATCGGTCAACGACGTCGCCAAGGAGCTCCGCAAGGCGGATGCCAACGAGGGCTTCGTAAAGCCCGGCCAATGGGAGCAGACCGTCACGCTGCTAGAGACGAGCGTTCCTGGAGCGCCGCCTCAGGTCGCCGAAGCCCTCAAAAAGCAAACGGGTCAGAGTCAGGTCCACAAGTCCTGTCTGACGCCGGAACAGGCTAACCATCCGCGTGAGGATTTCTTCAGCGGAGCCGACAAGAGCTGCCGCTACGATCACTTCAAGTGGGGCAGCGGCAAAGTCGATATGAAGCTCGACTGCAAGCACGAGAGCGGAACGCAGACGATGGAGTTGGCCGGCACATATGAGCCCGAAAGCTACCAGATGGTGATGAGCGTCGCTTCCAGGGGAAGCAATCCGATGGAAACGATGAACATGAAGATGCAGGTCGATGCGAAGCGTGTAGGCCAGTGCACGGACAAAGAAGGGTAATCTGTCTACGAGGGGGGAATTGATGCGCAAGTTACTTATCGCCGCTGGAGCGGCCGCTTTGCTTGCCGGGTGCGGGGACGATGCTGCAGCGGTGAAGAATGAGCCCGAAGCCGCCGCATCGCTCAAGCCCGGGCAATATCAGGCCCAGTGGAAGGTCGCCTCCCTTCGGATCGTCGACAAGAACCCGACCGCCGCAACCAACCTCAAGCAGGATTCGACCGGCACGACGACGGCTTGCGTTACGGACCAGATTGATCCGGCCCTGTTTGCCGAAGATGGGGACAGCTGCACGGTCGCCAATCCGTACGTCAGCGACGGCCGGATGCAGATGGACCTGACCTGCACGCGGAAGGGTCAAAGCGGACAGGTACGCCAGTCGGTCAGCGGCACGTTCACGGCTGACAGCATCGACGCGGAAGTCAGCACGACCACCTATCTTTCGGGTGCCGGCGACTATTCCATGACCCGGACCTACACCGCCAAGCGGCTCGGCGAGTGCCCGCCCGCAGCCGCCAAGACGGCGGGCAAGGCGGCGTCCGAGGGGGCGAACGGCTGACGTTCACTATCCGCACTAATTCGGTTTGGTGCCTGATCTGAGCCAGCGGCGTTAGGGCGCGCATGAATACTGCTGCGCGCGACGTCCTGGTCTGCATCAATCGTTCGAGCGGAAGCGCAGAGCGGAGTAAAACGGAATCGGAAGAGATTCGCGATGCCTTTGCAGCGGCGGGGCTCAATGCGCGCGTCGAGCTGCTCGCCGGCGAAGCCATTGCCGATCGAGTGAAGAAAGCTGTCGACGAAGGCTCGGACCTTCTGGTCGTCGGCGGCGGAGACGGCTCCATCAGCGGCGCGGCCGGCATACTTGCAGGTACGAAGACGCGCCTCGGCATCCTCCCGCTCGGAACGCTCAATCATTTTGCGCGCGACCTCGGAATCCCAGCGGATCTCGAAGAGGCGGCGAAGCTCATCGCCACCGGCACGGCACGGAGCATCGACGTCGCTGAAGTGAACGGCCGCGTGTTCGTAAACAACAGCGCGATCGGGCTCTATCCGCTCATGGTGCTGGACCGCGAGCTGCAGCAGAAAAGGCTCGGGCGAAGCAAAAGGCTGGCAATGCTCGTCGCGAGCGCCCGGACCCTTGCCCGCTTCAATCATTATCGCCTGACGCTGACAGTCAACGACGAGCAGGAGAGGATCGACACACCGCTGCTTTTCGTCGGCAACAATGATTATCGCATCGACATCGGCGCGCCGGGCAAGCGGGAAAACCTGGAGGACGGCCGCCTTTCCGTGTTCGTCATGCGCAAGAAGACGCGCCGCGGGCTTATCGCTGCAAGCATCCGGGCCTTGTTCAATCGCGCGCGGCCGGACGACATGGTCTCACTGGCAAATGTCGAAAGGCTGAAGGTGGCCAGCCGCCGAAGCCATCTCATCATTGCCGTCGACGGTGAGGTCGAGAGCATTAGCGGCCCGCTCGACTATCGAGTGCGCAAAGGCGCACTTCAGGTCATCGTGCCTTGATCAATCCGTTTTCGGCGGAAGGAAAGCCTCCGGATCATTGGGATCGCTGCTGCCCATCTTGAGGATGTTGCGCGCCTGAGTGTTGGCCTGACGCTGCTCGTTAGCCGATCTGCATACCTGTTTGACCCTGTGGCTGCCGGTCTCCCTTATATTGCGGCAGACCTTTTTGTCCTCGCCCGGCTTCTCGCCTTCGACGACGATGGGCGGCGGCTGAGGTTGGGCAGTCGCCTGAGCTTGTCCGGCGACGGCGAGTGCAAGGATAGATGCGATCATCTGCCGCTTCCCTTGCCAGCGCTTCTGCCTCGGCGGAAGGCGAGTCAAATTGCGCTATTCGCTGCGCACTGCCTGCGACTGTTGCCGAACTTTCGCGAACTCCGATGAAGGCGACCATTGCGGCCATTTCCGGCTGCTCGCGAGTCGTGCACCGATGGCATAGAACAGCTCGGCTTCCTGCGCCGCTCCGCGCAGGTCCCAGCTGGGCGACCAGGCGTCGCACGTCTGGTGATAGCAATTGGTCGTGAACTCGTTGAGCCAGCGCTCGCCTGCGTCGCGCCCCCCGTTCTGCAGATCGTAAGCACCGGCCAGTGCCATGTTCAGAAGCACCGGGACACCGCGCTTTGCGAGTGAGAAATGGTCGGCGCGATAGAACAGGCCGCGTTCCGGATGGCCTTCCGGGGTGACGTACCGGCCCTGCGCGCGCGCTGCGTCAGCGAGCAACTCCTCCATCTGCCCCTGCCCCTGACCGACGAGCACGACGTCCTTCACCGGCCCGGCGAACTGAAGAGTGTCGAGCGTCAGGTTCGCGACCATCGTCTCGTGCGGATAGAGGGGATGCTGCGCATAATATTCAGAGCCGAGGAGCCCGCGCTCTTCGCCCGTCCACGCTGCGAAAATCAGCGTTCGTTCCGGCCGCGCCTGAGTTGCGAACATGCGCGCGATCTCGATCATGGCCGCAAGGCCCAAGGCATCGTCCGCGGCTCCGGGACGGATCGTGCGGCCCTGCGAATCCGCCCGTCCTACGCCGTAAGCGTCCCAATGCCCGCCGTAGCTGACCGTCTCGTTCGGATGTTTCGAGCCAGTGAGCTTCCCGAGCACATTGCGGCTGGTGATGCGGTTGAGCTCGACGCCTGCGTCCGCGGAAAACGTCGCCTTGAGCGGAATCGGCTTGAACTCCGCCATCCGTGCCCGGCGCCTCAATTCGGCGAGATCGTAGCCCTCGCGCTTCAGCATTGCAGCGGCGACCGGCTCCTGAATCCATCCTTGTAGGAGAACGGGCTGCTGGGCGTCATGCGGCAGGACGATGTTGAAGTTCTCGCCCGCAGCACTTTGCACGACGTTCCAGCCGTAACCGGCGCCGGCTGTGTCATGAACTATCAGCGCAGCAATCGCGCCGCGCCTGGCCGCTTCCTCGAACTTGTAGACCCAGCGTCCGTAAAAGGTCATCGTTTTGCCGCCGAACTTGCCGGCAACCGGCTCGCCTTCAGCGGCTTCGAAGTCCGGATCGTTGACAAGGAAGACGGCGACCTTCCCTTTGAGATCGACGCCCTTGAAATCGTCCCAATCGCGCTCCGGCGCAGTCACGCCATAGCCGACGAAAACCATCGGAGCGTTCGCGATCTTCGCCTGGTCCACCGCCCGAACGGTGCTGAGGTAGATGTCGTCGGGGAAGCGGAGCGCAGTAGATTTGCCGGCCTGCTTCACGGCAAAGCTCATTGGCGCCTGCAGCTTGGTGCGGATCATCGGCACCGTCTGAGTCCAGCCGCCATTCTCGCCTCCCGGCTCAAGGCCGGACGCTTTGAACTGGTCGATGAGAAAAGCGACGCTCCTCTGCTCTCCGGCCGTTCCCATGGACCGGCCCTGGAAGTCGTCCGAGGCAAGCACGCGCGTGATTTCGGACATGCGCTCCGTGCTGACGTGTGCCGTCGCAGCTGCGGCCGCGCGCGGAGCCTCGGCAGCGGGAGGCGGCCCGCCGCTCGGAGCTGCACAGGCCGCGATGCTCAAGACCGCGAGAAACCCAGTCGCTCGAAACCTCATGTGCCTCTCCCTCGACCAGCCAACGGGCCCAAGTCGCACAACTTCACTTGTGGCTCTACAGTGCCGGCGTGAAAAGTTGGATTGCCGTTCTCATCCTGTTGGCCTTGGCAGGCTGCGCGACCGTACCGAACGCACAAGAAGCCGCGGTCTCGCAGGCCGGTGTCGCCTTTGACCGCAACGGCGAGGTTGGCAATTTCGCAAACGGGCTTGCCGATCCAGCGACGGGTCGCACGGTGACTCCCGACGATCCCGTCCGCGTCGCATCCATCAGCAAGCTGCTGGTCGGGATCGGCGTCATGAAGCTGGTCGAAAGCGGCAAGCTCGAACTCGACCGCGATGTGTCGCCCCAGCTTGGCTGGACATTGCGCAATCCCGCCTTCCCGGAACGGCCGATTACGCTGCGCATGCTGCTTTCGCACACCAGCTCGGTGCGCGATCACAACGACCAATATGTGATCCCGCTCGGGCGCATTGTTCGCGACGTGATGAGCGGACCAACCAGCTGGGACGCGACCCACGGTCCCGGCGAGGGCTATTTCACCTACTCGAACCTCAATTTCCCGATCGTCGCCTCGATCATCGAGCGAGTTACCGGAGAGCGCTTCGACATCTGGATGCGCCGCGAGGTGCTCGAACCGATGAAGCTCGACGCCTGCTATAACTGGCCGACGTGCAGCGATGCGGCGATCAAGCGCGCAGTCGTGCTCACGCAAGGCGGCAAGGCCATCAAGGACGATCTCGGCGGTAGGCAGCCCGATTGCCCGGTCTATGTCGAAGACGGTCCGTGCGACCTGGCCCTGTGGAAGCTAGGCGAGAATGGAGCGCTGTTTGCGCCGCAGGGCGGGCTGCGCATCTCGATGCGCGATCTGGCACGGGTCGGGCGTATGTTCCTCAATGAGGGCATGCTCGATGGAGCGCGCATTATTTCGCCCGCGTCCGTCGAAACCTTGCTGACTCCTCTCTGGCGATTCGACGGCCGCAACGGCAATACCGATCATGCCTTCTACTGCAGCTACGGACTTGCAACGCAGCAGATCCCGACGGCCGTTGAAGGCTGTAAAGATGACCCTGCCGGTGACGGCATTTCGCGCGTTGGCCACGCAGGCGACGCCTATGGCGTGCGCTCCGGTTTGTGGATCGACCGCGTCGGCAGCACCGGAGTCGCTTACTTTGTCAGCGGATTGGGCGAGGATCCGCCGCGCGGGACGAGTGCCTACCGCGCGGCGGAAGAGGCGGCGATGAGGCGCGCTCTCGCCCTTATCAGCCGTTAGAAGCTTCGCCCGAGCGAAAGCATTAGCCGGTATCGAATGTCCGGGTGGGAGGCGCGAATGTCCTGCCAAAGCGGAAGCGCGAGCGCCGCTCCCGCAGACCATCCGGAGGCAGCAGTGAAACGCACTCCGGGCGCCGCATAGATCCAGCTGCCCCCGCTCTCTTCCTCGATTTCACCATCGACCTTTTGACGGCCTTCCCATTCCCCGCCGAGTTCCAGGAAAGCGGTCCAGTTGTCGCGAGCGTGCGCTTCACTTTGCTCGTCCAGTTCATCGCCGTGATGATGGTGGCTCGTTTCGACGTGATGATCCTCCGGCGAAGCGAAGCGGTGCGAGACCGCAATCCCGCCCTGCATCCTGTCACCAAGGCGCGTGTCCTGCGCGCCCTTGCCGGAGAATTGGTAGAGCGCGCTCGCGCTGACCTGAAGCGGACCGGCGACCGTCCCGACCGATAGCCCGAGAAGCGGGTCCCAGCTGCCGGTGCCCGGCTGATGCTCGGTTTCCAGGCGCTCCCCTTCTCTGCTTTGCTTGTGCGTGCTTCCGGTCGGGGTCTTGATGCCCGCGACGACTGCAAAGCCCAGGCCCATCCCTTCGGTGACGCGGTATTTGGCGAGCAGGTTGAGGTCGCCGATCCCGGACACGCTGCCGAGTTCCTCGACACCGTTGAGGGCTGCGCCGCCCACATGGTCGCGGGTCCCTTCACGCAGATCGTCGCGGCGCACGTAAGGCAGCTCCGCCGACAAGGTCAGATGATGCGTAATGCCGTAGGCGAGGCCTGCTGCCGCGTTGAAGTTGTAATCCGTGTTATGCGCGTGGACATGCTCGGCGGCGAGCGCCTCCAGCTCGTCGTCGGAACGCTGCTCGGGCCGCGTGTAAAGCAGGCGGAGACTCGCTGCCCCCTGACCATCGTCGAGAGTCTCAGGCCCGAAGACATTCAAGCCCCCGCCGCCGGAGACGGCTCCTGGACCGAGGTGGTCGGCCAATGCCGGGCTCGAAAGAGCGATAACGGATACGAATAGGAATGCGCGAGCCACATGGCGGGCGCCGGAATTCAATTGTCTCATATCTACCCCAAATGACGCCGGGCGCACGAGCGCCGGCGTTCCCAACCAAATCGATGGAAATCAGGTCAGGCGGGTACGGGCGGGCCTCGAACAGGCGGTCTTTCGCCGTTCCTGCTTCGCTGGACGAACAGGAAGGTCCGCCAGGCAAGCAGCGCGGCCCCAAAGAGAATGACGAGAAGCTGCGTTGCCGCATCCGTCAACGAAGCTACCGCTCCCCCCGCCGCGTACGGGCAGGGGGAATGCGTCTTCTTGGGCTGATGATGAGAATGGTGCCCGGGCGGCGTGGGAGCACCCGCATCGGGGCAGGCGATAATGCTGACAGTCCCCCTGGCGAAATCCGGCATGAAGCCCGCAGGCGCCAGCAGCCGCATGGCGAGGACCAGGGCCAACACGACGCCAAAGGCGGCTTTCATGCTGAGGTCGAAACTGCCGGCGCGGATCACGCCATCGTGATAGCCGCCTAGTCCGCCTCTGTCTCCGTTCGCGACTTGCTGATTCGCAGTGCGGGACAGGCTAATCAGAACCGCGCTGAAATTCCCGCATAAAGCTCAACGTCCGGCGTGGCGCGAGAAAGGCCGAGGTTCGCGCCTGCGTCCACCTGGATGTCGTTCGAAGCGGCATATGCCAAGGCAGCGTCGGCGGACGCCTGCCGGACGGTACCCGCCGGATCGAAGTTGAAGTTGTTCCACAATTCTCCGGCCAAGGTCAGCCGCCGCGTCAGCGGTCCGGCGACATTCACGACATTGACCAGTGCAAGGTGCTTGCCATGCCCATTGGCGTCGGCAAGTAAATCCGCCTCCGGTCCAAGGGTCATGCTGACAGGCCCGGCAAGCGCGAAGCCGATCGGCACTGCGACGCCGCCCTCCAATTTCCCGTTTCCGATATCATGCGCGGCCGTCGGGAATTTGACGAAGGGGATCACCGCAACCTGAACCGGCGCGTCGTCGCTCGTCGGTCGCCATTTGTAGCGCAGGGAAATGTCTCCGATCCCAGAGATGGTCGAACGGGACCCGTCGCTGCGAAGTCGTAGCCTGGCATAAGGCGTGAAACCGATCTCCACATCCGACCGCGAGCCGACGCCGAGCTTCAGGACTGACGATCCGATCACGAACAAGTCGGACCGAACGCCTTCCGACTTCGCCAGGCTCCAGTCCGCGAGACCGGTTTCAAGCTGTAGCATTCCCGTCGGAACGGTGCAGGTCCCGGTCGCCTTGGCGGGCCGGTCCGCGCAGATCGGCGGCAATGCGGCAGCAGCGGCCGCTGCCAAGGCCAGCACCTGACTCATATGCGCAGCTGGCTACCGAGTTCGATCACGCGATTGGTCGGGAGCTTGAAGAATTCCATCGCGCTTTCGGAGCTCTTCATCATCCAGGCGAAGAGCTTCTCGCGCCACAGCGCCATGCCGGGCCTTTCCTTCGCAGGGATCAGCTTCTGCCGCCCGAGGAAGAAACTCGTGCTCATCATGTTGAAGCTGCCGCCGCACTCCTCCATCCGGACGAGATCGGCGGGAATGTCGACCTGGTCCATGAAACCGTAGTGCAGGATCACTCGATAGAAGCCCTTGCTGACGCCGTGGACTTCGAGACGCTTGGATGTCGGGACATGCGGCACATCCTCGACCTTGACGTTTAGGATCAGCACCCGCTCGTGAAGGACCTGATTGTGCTTGAGATTGTGGAGCAGCGCAGATGGCACTGCATCGGGCGAGGTCGAAAGGAACACCGCAGTCCCGCGAACACGGTGCACCGACGCCGCCGACTTGATGAACACCTGAAGCGGAATTGCGTCTTCCTCGAGCCTCTTGCGCATCAGTGCGCGGCCGCTCGCCCAGGTTGTCAGGACGGTGAAGATTACCGCGGCCACGACAAGCGGGAACCAGCCGCCGTCGGCAATCTTGGTGATGTTCGACGCGAAGAAGATCCCGTCCACGACGGCAAACAGGCCGATCGTCGCACCCGCGAGCAGCCGGTTCCACTTCCACACCTGGAAGATCAGCACCGCCAGCATGATGGTCGTGATGATCATCGTACCGCTGACGGCGATCCCATAAGCGGAGGCGAGATTGGTCGACTGGCGGAAACCGAGGACGAGCAACACGACCATGACGAGAAGTCCCCAGTTCACGGACGGGATGTAGATTTGTCCGGCGGCCTTGGCGCTCGTGTGCTCAGTCCTCAGGCGTGGAAGGAATCCGAGCTGCACGGCTTGGTGAGTCACCGAAAATGCTCCCGAGATCACGGCCTGGCTCGCGATGATCGTCGCAGCCGTCGCGATGAACACCAAGGGCAGCCGCGCCCAATCGGGCGCCATCAGATAGAACGGATTCTCCACCGCGCTCGGCGTACCCAGCAAAAGCGCGCCCTGCCCGAAATAGTTTAGCGTGAGGCAGGGATAGACGAGCCCCAGCCATGAAAAGCCGATCGCCTTCCGGCCGAAATGGCCCATGTCGGCATAGAGGGTCTCCGTGCCCGTGACGGCGAGGAAGACCGATCCCATGGCAAGGAAGGCCAGCTTCGGGTCGTACGCGAAGAACTTGACCGCCCAATGCGGGCTGAGCGCTCCGAGGATCTCCGGATGCGCAGCGATGTTCATGACGCCGAGCCCGGCCAGGGCCGCAAAATAGACGATCACGACGGGCCCGAACATCGCCCCCACCTTCGCTGTTCCCCGCGACTGCACGAGGAAGAGTCCGATCAGGATCACTATGGCGATCGGGATCACGAGCGGTTCCAGGTTCGACTGAACGACGGTCAGGCCCTCGACGGCCGAAAGCACCGAAATGGCTGGGGTGATCATCGCGTCGCCGTAGAAAAGCGCGGTGGCGAGCACGCCCATGACGACGAGGCTCGCAGCCCATCTCTGCTCGCCAAGATTGCGGGAGATGAGCGCAAGCAAAGCGAAGGACCCGCCCTCGCCCTTATTGTCGGCGCGCATCGCCACCAGCACATATTTCAGGGTCACGATGAGCATCAGCGACCAGAAGATCAGGCTGAGGACTCCGAAAATGTGCAGCGGGTCCACGGCCAACGGGTGCGGCCCGATGAAGCTTTCCTTCATCGTGTACAAAGGCGACGTGCCGATATCGCCGTAAACGACGCCGATCGCCCCGAGCATCAGTGCGGGGAGCGAGTGCTTGTGAGTCTCCGACGGCGCAGCCGCCGACGCGTCGAGAGATTGTGCGAGAGTGGCCATGGGCACAATGTGCGGCTCGTCCTCATAAAGATTCCATGTGGATTAAGGCCGGTACCCATTAGGAAACGGCGGAGATCGGCCATCAGGCACTCGACGCGCGGCTCGGTTGGTATCACTTAGCCGTCATGGCCGACCTTCGCGCCATCCAACCCTCGCCCGCGGCGCAACTCCGCGGTTACGCCGAAGCCCTGCTCATGGTGGCGGTGTCCACTTTGCTCGGACTCGCGTTGACGCCGAGGTGGGGCAATTCCGCGGTCGACCTGCTTTATCTTCCGGCAGTTCTTGCCACCGCCGTGCTCGCGGGACTGTGGCCGGCTTTGTTCGCCGCACTGCTTGCAGCACTTTCCTACAACTTCTTCTTCACCGCGCCGCATATGACGTTCCGGATCTCCAATCCGAACGACATCGTCACGGTCATTGTGCTGTTCGCAGTGGCGGTGGTGACGAGCCAGCTCGCCGCCTCGGTGAGGCGGCAGGCAAGCATCGCCCAGAAACATGCTGCCCGAAATGCGACCATTGCCGGTCTGGCGAGGCGCTTGCTGGGCTGCACGAACGCGGAGGAGATTGGGGGGGCAAGCACCAGCGAGCTCGCATCGATCTTCCAGTGCAATGCGATTTTGTTGAGCGGGGGACCGGAAGCGCGGTTCGTCGCCAGCTTCCCGCCGGGCATGCGATTGCTCCCGAACGACCAGGCCGTGGCCACCCTCGTGATGGAGACGGGAGACCGGGCGGGCCGCGGCGTGGATCGCGCCGTACCGACCGAATGGCAATTTCATCCGATCAGGTCGGGAAGCGCGACCATTGGGGCGATCGCACTCGCGCGGGATAACGGAGTTCCTCCGATCGTCTCCGACCAGCTGCCTTTGCTGGACAATCTTCTCGACCAGATCGCACTGGCCCTTGAGCGCGGACGACTCGAAGGCGAAGCGCGCGAGTTCGCCCGAGTTCGCGAACGCGATCAGGTCCGCTCGGTCCTTCTGTCGACGATCGGGCAAGACCTGAAGCCTCGGCTTCAGGCGATCAATAAAGCGGCGTCCGGGCTGCGGCGCGGCGGCACCTCAGACAAGGAGCTATTATCGGCACTTTCGTCCGAGACGGCGAAGCTCGATCGCTATTTGGGCAATCTTCTCGAGCTTGGCCCGGAGTCCGATCAGCATCCGGTTGAGGCCAACGGAGTCACGATCGATCTTGCTCGGCGGATCGTGCTGCGAGACGGAGATGAGATTCATCTGACCCCCAAGGAATTCGCAGTGCTGGCCGAGCTCGCAAAGCATCCGGGCCGAGTGCTCGGACACGCCCATCTGCTTCGCACTGCATGGGGTCCCGCGCAGGAAAAGCAGATCGACTATCTGCGGGTTGCGGTTCGTGGGCTCCGGCAAAAGCTCGAGCGCGATCCGTCGCAGCCGCATCTGATCACCAACGAGCCCGCCGTCGGCTATCGTCTCAACGTCGGCTAGCTGCCGCCACGCGCGGATCCATCCTCCGCCGCCACAAAGACGGCACCAAGGCCGTCAGCATCGCCGCCGCATAGCCCGAGGGAAGCTCCGGCGCCTGCTTCAGCGGCTTCAGTTGCGGATAGGGCGAAGCAGCGTGGCGGTGGTGATCGCTATGGCGGCCCATGTTGAACAAGGCCGAATTGTTCATGCGGTTCGCGCTGTTCCATGAATGCTCAGGACCAAGGCGGGCAGCGGTATCTGCCGAGTCCCGGCTTAGCCCGTAGTGAGCGACGTAATTGAAGGTTTCGATCAGTAGGATCGACAGCGCCGCGTTCACAATCACGTAGGCGAGAACAGCACTGCTGATGAATGCGAGCGCGGCCATGATCGAAATCTCGATCGCGAGGAACTGGATCATGCGGTTGCGCTGGTGGAGAACGGGCCGTCCGGCGCGCCGTTGCCGCACTGCCTCAAAGTCCCAGGCCTCGCGGAACTGGCCGACGATCGAGCGGAAAAGAAAAGCGTAAAGGCCCTCGCCCAGCCGGGCGCTCGCCGGATCGTCCAAGGTCGCTGCGCGCCGGTGATGGCCGTAGATGTGCGAGATGCGGAAGTGCATGTAGAAAAGGCTGGAGAGGAAGATCAGCCCGAGCGCGCGGGCGGACCGGATACGGCTATGGATCAGCGCATGAGCTGCAGACAGGCCGAAGACACCTGTCGCCAGCCCGTTCGAAAGCGTGAGTCCGGCCGCTTCGAGAACGCTGACCTTTCCTTGGCCGATTTCAAACGCGATCCAGGCCGCGACCGCCAGCTGCAGGACGCCGTAGGTCGCAGGCAGCAGGCGAACAATCCGACTATCGGTTGATTCGGGTGAGCCCTTTCCCTTGCCGAAAGCGGAATCGAGAAAGGCGAGGCCCAGTGCGATCGCCGCAGCTCCAGTGAAGGTCCATAGGCCGCCCAGCCAGGCTCCGAGAGGAAGCAGCGCAAGGAATGCGAAAGGCGGAAGATAGCGAAGCATGACCCAAGGGTTGTGGCCTCATAACGCTGTTTCGTTCACGGCGTTATTCGGAACGCTTGCGAGCGCCACGCTCCGCACTCGATTCTGCGCTTCAGCCGGCCCTCATGATTCATTTCGGGACGATCCGTTGCGGCAAGGACTCATCCACAGGATATTTGCTTCACAATGAATTTACCTGCTTGCGTCCCACGCCAGTTGAGGCACTATAGGTAGTAGCGAGGCAGGGGGTACACGCAATTACTGGTGTTCGGCGCCGGAATCTGGTATTCCGGTGAACGGCCCGACTCGTCCCCGATTTCCACAGGGGACGGGCGTGAAAAAGCCCTCTGCAGCGCCCAAAAAGGCTATGGCGCCGGGCATGGCTCCGAGTCGAACAATTGGGGAACAAAGGTCGCCGGAAGGGACCGATAGCGGACGGGGAAGCGTAATGGATTTTTCTACCGGCTCTGGAGTTCCGAGCGACGATACGGCCACAACGGTCCGCACGAGCAAAACCGTGGATACGCGCGCGTTCGAAGTGACGACCGATGAGTCGCGCGACGCGCTTCTCACCGAGTTCGGCAAGGAAACCCTCAAGGACCGCTATCTGCTTCCGGGCGAGACCAATCAGGATCTCTTCGCCCGGGTCGCGGCTGCCTATGCCGATGATGCCGAGCACGCCCAGCGCATCTACGATTACATCTCCAGGCTCTGGTTCATGCCGGCGACGCCTGTCCTGTCGAATGGCGGAACGGGGCGCGGCCTTCCCATCAGCTGCTATCTCAACAGCGTCTCCGACAGCCTCGACGGAATCGTCGGCACCTGGAACGAGAACGTCTGGCTTGCATCGCGCGGCGGCGGCATCGGCACCTATTGGGGCAGCGTCCGGGGCATCGGCGAGCCGGTCGGACTCAACGGCAAGACCAGCGGCATCATCCCGTTCGTTCGCGTGATGGACAGCCTGACGCTTGCGATCTCGCAGGGCTCGCTGCGCCGCGGTTCGGCCGCCTGCTACCTCGACATCAATCACCCGGAGATTGAGGAATTCCTGGAGATCCGGAAGCCCAGCGGCGACTTCAACCGCAAGGCTCTGAACCTCCACCACGGCGTGCTCGTCACGGACGAGTTCATGGCTGCGGTCCGCGACGGCGATGAGTTCGAATTGAAGTCCCCGAAGGACGGCAGCGTCCGCGGCACGGTCGACGCGCGCTCATTGTTCCAGAAGCTGGTCGAGACTCGTCTCGCGACGGGCGAGCCGTACATCATCTTCATCGACGCGGTGAACAAGACGATGCCGAAGCATCACCGCGATCTCGGCCTCAAGGTCTCGACGTCGAACCTCTGCTCGGAAATCACTCTCCCGACCGGCAAGGACCATTTGGGCGTCGACCGCACCGCCGTCTGCTGCCTGTCCTCGCTCAACCTCGAGACCTGGGACGAGTGGAACAAGGACAAGACCTTCATCGAGGACGTGATGCGCTTCCTCGACAATGTCCTTTCCGACTACATCGCCCGCGCACCCGACGAGATGGCTCGCGCCAAATATTCAGCCGACCGCGAGCGCTCGGTCGGTCTCGGCGTCATGGGCTTCCACAGCTTCCTGCAGGCCCGCTCGATCCCGTTCGAGGGCGCCATGGCCAAGTCGTGGAACATGAAGATCTTCAAGCACATCCGTGCGCAGGTCGACGAAGCCTCGATGATGCTCGCCAAGGAGCGCGGGCCCTGCCCGGACGCCGCCGACATGGGCGTGATGGAGCGCTTCAGCTGCAAGATGGCGATCGCTCCGACCGCGTCCATCTCGATCATCTGCGGCGGCACGTCGGCCTGCATCGAGCCGATCCCGGCCAACGTCTACACGCACAAGACGCTGTCGGGATCCTTCTCGATCCGCAACCCGCACCTTGAAAAGCTGCTCGCTTCCAAGTCGAAGGATAGCGCCAACGTCTGGAACTCGATCCTCGAGCAGGGCGGCTCGGTCCAGCACCTGGACTTCCTCACGCAGGAAGAAAAGGACGTGTTCAAGACCAGCTTCGAGATCGACCAGCGCTGGTTGCTCGAGCTTGCCGGCGACCGTACGCCCTTTATCGACCAGGCACAGTCGCTGAACCTTTTCATCCCGGCCGACGTCGACAAGTGGGACCTTCTGATGCTCCACTATCGCGCCTGGGAGCTTGGGATAAAAAGCCTTTACTATCTGCGGTCTAAGTCCGTTCAGCGGGCGGGATTCGCTGGCGGTGTCGAGGCCGACAACACGCCCGAGCTTCGTGAGATCCAGGTCACCTCGACGACCGATTACGATGAGTGCCTGGCATGCCAATGATCCCCCGGATCATCGTCAGTCCGCGGCACTCTGGCATGTCAGTGAGCTTCAGGAAATTGCGTGAAAGCCGCGTCGGTCGCGCCGGAATGCTCGCCGGCGGAGTGCTCGGCGGGCTGCTTGCGCTCGACCTCATCGGGTTCGTCGCGACCGCCTATTTCGGGACCGAGCTACTTCAGGCCGCCCAGTCCGCCGGCGTCGCGGAGCTTCTGCCGAGGTGACGACGGCGCAGGTCATCGAGCTCGTGGCTGCCGCCGCGATCGCCGCCGGAGGAGTATGGCTCTATCGCCGCCGCTCCGCCGAGGCCGATGCACAATACGGCAGCCAGGGCGCAGTGATCCTGTTCGTGATCGCGGCGATCCTGATGATCCACGGCCTCGGCTGGCTGGAATATCATCCCTCGGCGGCGGAACTCGGACAATGACGACGCTGATCAAGTTTCACAGTCCCCGGGTGGGGGGAAGAGGCCGGAACGCGGGCGGCGGGGTGTCGCGCGCGCTCCGGCCTCGTTTAGCCGCGCTTTCGGTCGCGGCTCCCGCCCTTGCGCTGCTCCTCTCCGCCTGTGTCGCGACGGAGAGTCCGAGCGCGATCGTACCCAGCGCCCCCGGCTTCCTCGAAGGCCTGTGGCACGGGTTCATCTTCCCCGTCGCCTGGGTCTTCTCGCTCTTCATGGACAATGTCGCGGTCTATTCGGTGCCGAACAACGGCGGCTGGTACGACTTCGGCTATTTCCTCGGCATCGTCGTTCTCGGCGTCGGAGCCAATGGCGCAAGGCGGCGGCGATGAACTCCGCCCGCGCAATCACCATATTCGAGTACCAAGGAGCTTAAGGCATGCCCCTTCTGTCCGCATCCAA